>Ga0315276_10002932_pt1 | contig 15613 bp, 13 predicted proteins | sample YL17G05_0_MG_FD_204542 | JGI IMG/M metagenome (GOLD analysis project Ga0315276, IMG submission 204542) | Sediment microbial communities from Yellowstone Lake, YNP, Wyoming, USA - YL17G05_0 | ecosystem: Environmental > Aquatic > Freshwater > Lake > Sediment | place: USA: Wyoming | collected...
TCGGTGCAGTTCGTCGCCGAGAAGCTTTCTGAGCAAGACCTGGCGCGCGGCTTCTGCCGTGAGATCGGGGTGACGCGATCGGATCCCAGCAGTCGCGATGCGACGCGCGCGCTCCGCGAGCTCGAAAGCCAACTCGACGCGGCGGGACGGCGTCATGCGCGCGTACACGGCGAGCTGCGCGCGGTGGGCGGCGGCATCCGTGTCGTGGGGTCGCATGGGTCGCAGGGTAGCCGCCGCTTCGAGCGCTCGCTGATCCGCTGCACGAGCGCAGCGAATGAGAAGCCCTCGGAGTTGTTGGCGGCGAGCTCACGAAGAGGAACATTCTGGAGTGCTCGGCGAAGATCGCGTCGCGCGTTCGAGCCATTCCACCCGAATTCGAGGAAGTCCCAATGACCCGACACCTCGCGATCCTCCTGGTGGCGACTCTCTCTCTCCTCGCAGCTCGAGGGCGCGCCGCGAAGGCATCTCCGCCGCCATCGGAACGCCAGCCCGTCCCGCGGGCGCTCCGGTCGCGAGGCGCGACACCGTGAAGTGGGTGACGCGGTGGAGACCGCGGGTGAACCGGACAGCCACTGCTTGGCTGATTCGGCGCTTCTTGGACCCGGGCGCGGAGATTCTCTTCGTCGACCCCGCCGAAGTGGCGGGCATCCAGCAGCGCGAGGCTGCGATCGGCTTCGACGCGCCCGGCGCCAGCTACCCGCACCGTGATGCACGGGGACGCTGTTCATTCGAAGCGTTGGCCGAGGAACACCGGCCCGACGACGCCGCGCTGCAGGAACTCGGTCGCATCGTCCACGGTGCGGACTTTGCCGACGAGGTGCACGCAACACCCGAGTCGATCGGACTGCGCACCATCTCGCAGGGATTCCCGCTCGTCGAAGCGGACGACCACACACTCCTGGAGCGAGCATCGTTCGTCTACGACGCTCTCTACGCCGCATTGCGTGAGCGCCATCAGCGCGCGGTCTAGTCTTCCCTGCAAGTAGGCGCAGGCCGGAGAGGGACCCGCGCGCAGCTCCGCAGCCGTCGCTCAGGAAATGTCACCGTTGGCAAACAGGGACAGAGCGACGCCGAGGATGTTTGAGCACGGGACCCTCTCCTGCCGGAGCCGCGCCCCGCGTGAGACGCACCCGGACCAGCGCCTCAGTTCACCGAGTCGCAGTCCTGCACGTACCCGAGCACGCGCAGCTTCTCGCACTCTTCCTTGCTGAGCTTCGCCTGCTCGCCGCCTTCGACCGCCTGACTCGCCGCGAGCTGGCGCTGCGCTTCGGCGTGCTGGCGCATCTGCGCGGCGACTGTCGCGTTCTTCTCCACGACGTTCTGCGTCTCCTTCGGATCCTTCTCGATCGCGAAAAGTTCCTCCGCCGGCAGGCCGCGCGGGTTGCCGGGGTTCGCTTCGATCAGCTTCCAGGTATCGGTGCGGATCGCGCGCAGCACGTTGCCTTCGTGATCTTCCTCGGCGTAGTGCATGCGCTCGGACTCGCTGCGCTGCGCCATCGGCACCGCGAGATCCTTCCCCTGCATGCCGGCGGGGATCGGCGCGCCCGCAAGCGTGAGCAGCGTCGGTGCGATGTCGAGGTGGCGCACCGGATGATCGGTGACGCGCGGCGGCGCACCCACCTTGCCCTTCGGCCACTTCACCAGCAGCGGCACGCGGATCTGCTCGTCATAGAGCGTCGTGCCGTGCCACCAGCCGCCGTGCTCGTGGAATTCCTCGCCATGGTCGGCGGTGATCACGATCATCGTGTCGTCCCAGATGCCGAGTTCGCGCAGCTTCGCCTCGACCATTCCGATGTGCTCGTCGGTGAAGCGGATCTCGCCGTCGTAGAGCTCGCGCATGTGCGCCGCGCGCGACGGATCGGGATTGTCGGCCTCGACGCGCGCGATCGCCTCGCCGGTGTACGGATGCGGGAAGTACGGATCGTGGGGGTCCATGTAGTGCAGCAGCAGGAAGAAGCGCGAGTCCTTGTGGCGCGCGAGCCAATCGTCGGCGACGCGCGTCACCGTCGTCGCGTCCTGGTAGTAGTCCGTCACGCGGTGACCGGGCTTCAGCTTCAGCGCCAGCTTGCGGCCGATCTGGTAGAAGATCAGCTTCGACGACGACTCCTCCGAACCGAACAGATAGTCGGGTGAGAGATAGGTGTACTCGTCGTAGCCCTGCTGGAAACCGAAGCTCGGCGCGAGGTTGATGTTCGCGACGATCCCTCCGGTCGCATAGCCGTGCTGCTGGAGCGCCTCGGAGACCATCACCAGATCCGGCGGCAGCGTGGCCGTCTTCGACATCGTGTTGTGAGTCGAAGGCAGCGTCGAAGTGAGGATCGACGCGAACGACGGCTTGGTCCACGAGGCGTGCGAGAAGCCGGTGAAGAGCGTGCCGTCTTGCGCGGCGATGCCGCAGATGTTCTTGGCTTCGACGCTTCCGCCATAGCACGAAAGTGCGTCGGCACGCAGCGTGTCGATCACGATCAGCAGCAGATTCGGTTTGTCCGCGAGTGCGCCGGGCACCGCGGGCGGCGTCGGCGCTGCCGGCGCAGCCGGGTAGAGCGCGCGACCCGCGATGGCGCCGCCGCCGACCACGAGCGCGCCGAGCAGCAGTGCCGGGATCGCGCCGAAGGCACGACCGATGCCGCCACCCAGCAGGCGCGGTCCGAGCAAGAAGAGCGCCAGCGCGACGATTCCCGCGACGCCGACGACGCCCGCCAGCACCGGCAGCGGCGGCATCTGTTCGTGGAACACGTCCCGGCGGATCCGGAACAGCGCGATCATCAGCGCCGGCGCGACGCCGAGTGCGAGCAGCACGAGACTCGCCGTCCAGCCGCGGATCTCGCGGCGCTCCATCGGCAGCACGCCCAGCACGACGCCCGCGACGAGACCGCCGAGCCCCAGCAGCAGCGCGTACGCGAGCGGTCCGTACCACAGCACCTGGTGATCGGTGCCGAGTCCTTCGCGCGCGATCACGAGCGTTTCGATCGCTCCGATCAGCAAGCCGGCGATGATGCCGGCGCCGAGCCCCGTGTAGGCGGCCGCGCCCACGCGCGTCGCGAGGCCCGGTACGTCGCCGACCGGCCGTGCGGCGTGACGCGCGCGGTCTTCGTCGGTTTCGAGCGACACCGCTGCGCGTGCCGCTTCGTCATAGTCCACCTGCACGCCGTCCACGCGACAGTAGGCGGGCTTGTAGTCGGCGGGGCGCAGCCACCAGAAGAAACCGCCGGCGAGAGTCAGCGCTTCGGCGGCCCAGAAACCAAGCGCGGCAGACACGATCGATGCCGCGGCGCCGATCTCCTTGTGGAGCAGCACATACTGCGCGGCTTCGCGGATCCCTTCGCCCGCGATCGTGAACGGGCTCACCACCGTCGCGAAGATCTGGATCGACGAGCCGAACACGATCGGCCAGAACTCCGGGCTCACGGCGCCGGCCGCGAAGGCGGTGAAGTAGTACATCGCCGCCGTCGTGAAGTGCACGACGAAAGAAAGGCCGAGCGCGAGCAGCACCAGCGGCTTCTTGTCGCGGTAGGCCGACGCGGAGTGCGCGATACGCAGCACGATGCCTTCGAGACGCGCCTTGCCGGGGATCGGCAGATGCAGCAGCAGCCATTGCACGATGCCCGGAAACCAGAGCACGGCCAGCAGCGCGCCAATCAGCGCGAGCGAGAGCGGGACGGTGACTGCGGCGACCATCGGCCCGCTGTCGCCGAAGATCTTGATGCCGAACGGCAGCGCGACCAGGAATGACAGGAAGATGCCGAAAATGCCCATCACCTTTTCGATCGCGGTGGTGGCGGTCACTTCGACGGTCTTGCCGCTGAAGCGCGCGGCGTCGTAGAGCTTGTAGCCGTCGAGGCCCGCCGTGCTGGGCAGGAAGGTGCCGATGAAGCGGCCGATCAGGAACGAACCGAAGATGTGACGGAACGGGAACTCGATGCCCTGGCCGCGCAGCAGCACCAGCCAGCGGTACATCGACGCGAGGATGCCGACGAACTTGACGCTCGCCGCGGCGCCGCAGAACAGCAGGAACGGTCCGAGCTCGATCTCTGAGATCTGCGCGAGGATCAGTCGCCAGGCGGCGACGTGGGTGGCGTCCTTCGGAACCTGCCCGCCGAGATGCAGCGTCTCGATCTGCGCCGAATCCATCTTCACCTGGTGATCGAGCAGCAGCCAGAAGGCGCGCACCGTCAGCCAGGCCTTCAGCACGTTCAGGATCCGCCCGCGCCAAGGCTCTGGCGCGAAGCGCGAAACCGCGATCGCGAGCAGCGCGACGACGAGGATCTCGAGAAGAATCGCCATCCGGGTACCTCGTCAGGTCGTGAACTGAGGTCGTAAAGCTGGGAGCGGGAATGCCCGAGCGCCCCCAGGGTAGGTACCCAGGAAGCCCGGTAGGGTACGGGAGAGCGTTGACCTCGCCACCACCTGCGTCGCCGCTGCACTCGCGTGACGCATGACAGTCGCGTCACGCGAGTGCCGTTCACCGCGCCAGCGAGCGAGCCGATAACGCCTCCATGCCTCGCGCGGCGGGGCGAGGAGGGAAGCATGAACAAGGACATCTTGCTGCTCGGCGCCAACGCGCCGGACATGGAAGTGCTGCGCACACGGCTGGTGCGCATCGGCTATCGCGTGGTGCCGGCGAAGACGCCCGAACAGGCGCACACCTTCCTGCGCGTCGCCGGGACGCGGATCGGCGCCGTGGTCGTCCCGTCCGACATGCCGGTGATGAATCTGCGCGGCGCGCTCGACTTCCTGCGGCGGCTCTCCCCGACGGTTCCGCTCACGTTCCTGGGTGCGGGACGCGACCCGGGCCCCGAAGGTCGCCAGCGGCTGCGCCACGCCGGCATCCAGATCCCGATCTTCGATCCGCTCGATCTCCACACGCTGCGGTTTCAGGTGAACCGCGCGCTCGCGACCGGGCGACCGATGCATCGCCACCGCACCACGCTGCGCGCGCCGGCCGATTGGCCGGTCATCGTCAAGTCGGGAGTCCGCCAGAAGGAAGGGCGCATCTACTCGATCTCCGCGTCGGGCGCCTATCTGTCGATCGCGCAGCCGTGGATGGTGAAGGCGCGGGTCGAGCTGCGCCTCGCGATTCCCGACAGCGACTCCGTGACGGCGTCGGGCCGCGTCGTGATGACGAACGTGCCCGGCAACGTCATGAAGCGGAATCTGCCGTTCGGCATGGGCGTGCACTTCGACCAGGTGAACGAGCACGCCTCGGTCGCGTTGCTCATCTACGCAGAAGAGCGAAGCCGCGCGCTCTGTCTCTGATCAGGCGCTCGCGCTCGGCCGCGACGCCATCGCGGCGTGCCAGCGCGCGACGTTCGCCGGGATCTGCTGCACGACCTTCGCGCGGAACGGCGCTACTGCGGCGGAGTGGTCGAGGCCGGTGCGACGGTCGGTGCGGATAGGCCGCCCTCGAGGATCTGCCGTCGCTTCGCCTGGTAGTCCGCTTCCGTCAGCTCGCCGCGCCGGCGCGACTCTTCTAGATCCGCGAGCGCGCGCAGACCTTCCGGCGAGACACCTTGCGGCGGCACCGCCGCGCCCGATGTGGGCTCGCTGGGCAGCGTCGCTTCCTCGCCGCTGTCCATCAGCACGGTGCGGCGCACGACCTGCCCGCCCGGTCGCACGTGCAGCGCACCGGCGTCCTTGAAGATCGGGTCGCGCCAGTTGGCGGTGACGAGCTGGTTGCCTTCGGCCGCGATGCCCTCGCTCGGCACCGCGCGGTTCTTCCCGACAATCTCGTCGGTCTTTGGTTCGGGAATCTTTTCGTCCTTGCCCTTGGGAATGGCCCAGTCGAGGTGGCCGAGTTTCACGAAGATCTTGTCGTCCTGGTTCCACACGATCAGGCTGGTGAGATAGTCCTGCGTGAAGACTGCCAGGTTGCGTTTGCGCTCCGTCGCCATCACGAGGACTTCTTGCGACGAATCCGCCTTCGCGAGCGCGCGCGCGACGCCTTCGCCGATCGGGTAGAGCAATTCGGTCGGGATCGCGGGCTCGCGCTCGGGCTTCTCGCCTTTGCGCACTTCGATGCGCGCGAGCATGTTGGTGATGCGCGTTGGCGCGATCGTGACCGGATGCGAGTAGCCGCGGTCGATCGGCTTGCCGCTGCGCGCGTCGTAGCGCAGGAAGACTTCGACGTTGCTCTCGTCGAAGACCGGCACCTTCACGACCTTGGTCATGCAGCCGTTCGCGACGAGCGCCGTCACCACGAGCGCGAAGGCGCCCGCGAGCTTCGGCCGATCCACTCGCTTGAAGGTCGCCACGTCCCGTTCCTCCGTCTGCGATCAAGAAGCTCGCGTGGGCTCCCGGCGGAGCCCCCCGACCACCATCGGCAGGGCTGCCAGCGCGGCGAGCACGAGGACGCCCTGGAGCGCGAAACCCTGCCAGGTCGGGTAGATCCCCAACCACTCGAGACGGAAGAGTGACACGGGCGTGGCCGGGATCCAGCCCGCCTCCTGCAAGGCGGCGATTCCCTGGCCGGCGAGGACGATTGCGAGGCCGTAGAGCAACAGCGACGAGGCGGCGAAGAAGCGGCGCATCGGCAGTCGCTGGCCGAAGCGGAAGACGGTGAGCGCGAGCACGGCGAGCACCGCCGCGCCTGCGCCGATGCCGGCGAAGAGCGGACCCGCACCGGCGGGTCCCGCCTGCGCCGCGAGCGCCTGGTAGAAGAGCACCGTTTCGAAGCACTCGCGGTAGACCGCAACGAAGGTGACGAGCGTGAGCATGCCGAGAGAGCCGCTCGAGAGTGCGGTCTTCAAGCGATCGCCGAGGAAGGACTGCCAGCGCGCCGATTCCGTCTTCGAGAGCAGCCAGTAGCTGACGTAGAAGAGGATGGCGGTGGCCGTGAGGGCCGAGACGCCTTCCACCACTTCGCGGCTCGCGCCGCTCATCGCGACGAAGCGTGCCGCCACCCACCAGGTCGCCGCGCCCGCGGCGAACGCGGCGATCCAGCCGGCGTGCACGAAGCGCAGCGCATCGCGGCGACCCGAGCGCGCGAGCACGCCGATGATCGCGACCACCAGCAGCACGGCTTCGAGTCCCTCGCGCGCGAGGATCGTCAGCGCACCGATGAAGACTGCCGTCGGGCCGAGACCGCTGCCGGCGAGGCGCTGTTCGGCCTGCGCGAGCCCCTCTTCGACCGAGCGGTGGATCGTCGAAACTTCGCTGAACGCGCGTCCTTCGCGCAGCGCGTCGCGGTAGCGGATGTACTCGGCCTCGATGGTCTTGCGCAGCGCCGGGTCGACGACGCTCAGCGCAGGCTCGACGGGCTCGAAGCCGTCGAGGTACGACGAGATGGCGAGCTCGAGCGCCCGCTCGCGCTCGCCCGCGCGGAAGGCATCGAGTGACTGCGTGAGCCTGCTCGCTGCCACGTCGAGCGGGAGACCGCCCGTGCGCAGCGCTTCGGGATGCGCGCGCAGGAACGCGAGCAGTGCTTCGCCGTCGGCGTCGCCTCCCGAGAGTTCTGCAACCGAGCGATCCGTGAGTGCGGCGAGATTGGGAACGCGAGCGATCGCGGCGTCGCGCTGGGTGTCGAGCAGTGTCTTGCCCCGCGCGATCTCGTCCTGCCCGAAGCCGAGCGCGCCGACGTAGAAGGCGAGGTCCCAGCGCGACGCTTCATCGAGTTGCTGCGCGTACGCCACCATGCCGGTGCCGCCGAGGCCGTAGGTGATGGTGCTGAAGAGAGCGAAGGGCGAGAGCGCGAGCAGGCGGTCGCGTGCATTGAAGTTTCGCGGCGGCGGATTGAGGGATCTTCCGGCCTCGCCGTCGCCGACTCCCGTCGCGCCGTGACACGACGCGCAGCTGGTGTCGTAGAGCGCGCGACCCCTGGCGAGATCCGGCGTTGCCGACGGAACGGCGCGCACGCCGAAGCGTTCGCGCACGCCAGAGGCCAGCTCGCGCGCCTGCCCCGCCACCGCTTCGCCCGGCGCGCGATCGCGGATCGCGGACTCGAAGCGCGTGATCGCAACGAGCAGAGCGTCGCTCTCCGCGACACCGAGCGCGGCCAAGTTCGCGTGGATCTGCGCGGCGAACTCGCTCTGCTCGGCGTACTCGAGTTGGTTGACCACCTGCCCGTCGCGCACCGTGCCGGGGTAGTCGGCTGCGAGGTACTCGAGCAGGTGGGTGGCGCGGCGGGCCTGGTCCTCGGAGGAAGGAGGGTCGGCGGCGCCGGCGGGCGACGGTGCCAGGACCGCCAACCCGAGCGCAACGAAGAGGATGATGGGGCGAGCGATCGAGCAGTCGGCTGTCGGCATGGGTCGGACACCTCAGCTGTGGATCCTCGGGGGCTGCCCAGGTCCAAGCCGAAATTGAAAACCAGATTCAACTTAGCCGATCGTCAGCAATAAGGCCGGGGCGGAGTGGGGCTAGCGGCGCTCGGTCTTGTAGTCCCAATCTCTCTCGCCACGGAGCTGGCGGCTGAGCAGGAGTTTCACGCCCTCGCGCGGGTCGACCTTGCCCTCGAGGAGGAGGCGCACGCCCTGGGCGATCGGCAGCTCGACGCCCACCCGCTCGGAAAGCTGGCAGGCGGCGTAGGTAGTTCGGACGCCCTCCGCGACCTCGCCCAACTCTTCGAGGATTTCCGGCAACTTGCGTCCCGCGCCGAGGGCGAGACCGACGCGCCGGTTGCGCGACAGGTCGCCCGTGCAGGTCAGCACCAGATCGCCCATCCCGGCGAGGCCGAGGAAGGTGAGCGGATTCGCGCCGAGGCGTACGCCGAGTCGGGTGATCTCGGCGAGGCCACGGGTCATGGTCGCGGCGCGGGCGTTATGGCCGAGGCCCATCCCGTCCGAGACGCCTACCGCGATCGCGATCACATTCTTGATCGCGCCCCCGATTTCGACGCCGAGCACGTCGGTCTCGGAGTAGCAGCGGAACCACGGGCAGGAGAGGTAGTTCTGGACGGCGATCGCATACGCCTCCTCGCGGCAGGCGATCGTCACGACCGTGGGCTTGTGCTCCGCGACCTCTCTTGCGAACGACGGTCCCGACAACACGGTGATGCGCGGGTGATACGACTCGGGCAGCACTTCGGCGATCACCTCGTCCATCGTCTTGCCCGTGTCGAGCTCGATGCCCTTTACCGCCGAGACGAGGATTGCCTCAGCGGGCAGCGAGGCGGCTGCGCGCGCCATCACGCCGCGCACCGCGTGGCTCGGCACCGCGACGATCACCATCTCGCAATCGGTCAGCGCCTCGGCGAGATCGGTGGTCGCGCGGATCGCGTCTGGAATCGCCACCTCCTTGAGGAAACGCGGGTTGCGGCGGTCGCGCGTGATCGCGTCGATAAGCGCGGCGTCGCGCGCCCACAGCGAAACGTCGTGGCCGCGATCCGCACACAAGATCGCGAGGCAGCTCCCGAAGCTCCCCGCCCCCAGCACCGCAACCCGCACCGCCATCCAACCACGTTAGTTGAGTTGGGGACGTTCCTGCCAAGTTGCCTTTCTTGCCTTCAGGAACGTCCCCAAAAGCAACGGCTGCGGTCTTGATCGGCCTAGAGGCCGCGGCTAGGTTCCGGCCGCCTTTTCGCGGAAAATCGAGGCCTTAGGGTCCGTTGCAGGGATTCGGGTGAGAGAGGGGGGGGGATGCTCGCGGAGTACACGGGTGCCGTCGCGATCCTCCTGATCTCGACCATCCTGGCCAGCGCGCTGCTCTCGATCCATCTGCTGGTCGGTCCGCGACGCAGCTTTGCGGAGAAGAACGAGCCCTTCGAGTGCGGCGAGCGACCGATCGTGTCCCCGCACCAGCGCTTCTCAGTCAAGTTCTACATCGTCGCGATGCTGTTCATCCTCTTCGACGTCGAGGCGGTGTTCATCTATCCGTGGGGCGCCCTCTTCACCGAGCTCGGCTGGTTCGGCTTCGTCGAAATGCTCACCTTCATGGTGATGCTGGGCGGCGGACTCGCCTACGTCTGGATGAAGGGCGCGCTCGAATGGTGATTTCCGGCGAGACGCGCGCTCGCATCGACACCGAAATCGCCAAGTACCCGAAGAAGCGCGGCGCGCTCCTGCCGGCCCTTCATCTCGTCCAGAAGCAGACCGGCTGGATCGCGCCCGAGGCGGCGCGCGAGCTGGCGACGATCTTCGAGCTCCATCCGATCGAGGTCATGGAGGTCGTCAGCTTCTACAACATGTTCTACGACCGCCCGCAGGGTCGGCACCACGTCCATGTCTGCACCAACCTGCCCTGCTCGCTGCGCGGCTCCCGCGACCTGCTGCGCCAGCTCGAGCAACACCTGGGCATCGAAGCCGGTGAGACGACGAAGGACGGACGCGTGACGCTCGGCCACGAGGAATGCCTCGGCGCATGCGCCTGGGCGCCGGTGCTGCGCGTCGACGAGACCTACCACGAAAATCTCGATGCCGACGCCGCCAAGCGGATCGTCGACGGCCTCGAGTAGCGCCGTGCAGAAGGTTCCCTTCGTCACCAGCTATCTGACCGAGCACTTCGGCGACGACGACTACGCAACGCTCGCGGGCTACCGGCGTCGCGGCGGTTACGAAACGGCGAAGAAGACGCTCACCGAAATGAGCCCCGAACAGATCGTCGAGCTGATGAAGAACGCGGGTTTGCAGGGTCGCGGCGGCGCGGGCTTCGGCGCCGGCATGAAGTGGTCGTTCATGCCGAAGGGCAATGACAAGCCGAAGTACCTGGTCTGCAACGCAGACGAGTCGGAGCCCGGCTCGTTCAAGGACCGGCTGCTGCTCGAACGCGGGCCGCACCAGATGATCGAAGGCATCCTGATCGCCGCAAAGGCGACCGGTGCCGAGAAGACCTTCGTTTACGTCCGCGGCGAGTACGCCCACCCGGCCAACGTGCTCGAGCGCGCCATCGAAGAGTGTCGCGCCGCCGGCATCCTCGGCGCGAACTGTCTGGGCAGCGACCTCGCGCACGACGTGATCGTGACGCGCGGCGCCGGCGCCTATATCTGCGGCGAAGAAACGGGTCTGCTCGAATCGCTCGAAGGCAAGAAGGGCCAGCCGCGCAAGAAGCCGCCGTTTCCGGCGCAGTTCGGTGCCTTCGGCATGCCCACCACGGTGAACAACGTCGAGACCTTCTCGCACGCGCCGCACATACTAAGGAATGGCGCGGCCTGGTTCCGCGGCTTCGGCACCGAGAAGAGCCCCGGCACGACCGTCTTCGGTGTTTCGGGTCTCGTCCAGCGGCCGGGTCTCTACGAGCTGCCGCTCGGCACGCGTCTCGACGAGATCGTATTCCAGCACGCGGGCGGACCGCTGCCCGGTCGCAAGGTGAAGGGCGTGATTCCCGGCGGCATGTCGATGCCGATCCTGCCCGTGTCGCAGCTCGACGTGCCGATGGCGAACGAGTTCCTGCGCGAGCGCAAGACGATGCTCGGCACCGGCGGTGTGATGGTGCTCGACGACACCACCTGCATGGTGCGCGTCGGTTGCGTGATCACCTACTTCTTTCGCGACGAATCGTGCGGTCAATGCACGCAGTGTCGCGAGGGCACGGGTTGGCTGAACAAGATCATGCAGCGCATCGAACGCGGAGCTGGATCGCTCGCGGATCTCGACATCCTGCTCGACGTCGCCGGCAAGATGGAAGGCCAGACGATCTGCGCGTTCGCCGACGCCGCTGCGTGGCCCGTGCAGGGATTGCTGCGCCACTTCCGCGAAGACTTCGAGGCCCACATCACGCACGGGAAGTGTCCCTTCCCGCAGAGCTTCGAGTTGTAATGCCGCGCATCAGCGTCGACGGAACCGAGTACGAGGTCGCGGAAGGCCGTACCCTCCTCCAGGCGCTCGACGATCTCGGTGTGCTGATGAACGGCGTCGACATCCCGCACTACTGCTGGCATCCGAAGCTCACGATCGACGGCAGCTGCCGGCTCTGCCAGGTCGAGATCGAGGGGATCCCGAAGCTCCAGATCGCCTGCAGCATGCCCATCCAGGAGGGCATGAAGGTCCACACCAAGAGCCAGCGCGTGCAAGACGCGCGCGCCGGCGTGATGGAACTGCTGCTCGTCAATCACCCGCTCGACTGCCCGATCTGCGACCAGGCCGGCGAGTGCAAACTCCAGGACTACGCCTTCGAGTACGGTGTCCCGCACTCGCGCACGCAGGAACCGCGCCGCGCCGGGAAGAAGCGCGTCGATCTCGGTCCGACGGTGATGTTCGACCAGGAGCGCTGCATCCTGTGTCGCCGCTGCGTGCGCTTCTGCCGCGAGGTGCCGGGTACCAGCGAGCTCGCGGTGTTCGCGCGCGGCGACCACTCGGTGATCGAAACGTTCCCGGAGATGCCGCTCTCGAACGATTATTCGATGAACGTCGCCGACATCTGCCCGGTCGGCGCGCTCACCACCAAGGACTTCCGCTTCAAGATCCGCGTCTGGTTCCTGGAAGACGTGCCGGGCATCTGCACGGGTTGCTCGAACGGCTGCAACGTCCACCTCGGCGTCGCGAACAACCGCGTCTATCGCTACACGCCGCGCCGCAACGACGCCGTCAACCAGACCTGGCTCTGCGACGAAGGCCGGCTCTCCTACAAGCGCATCAACGCCGACGACCGCATCGACAACGCCGCCGTGCGCAACGCGGATGGCAGCCTCGTCGCCGCGCCCTACGAGACTGCGCTCGAGACGGCAGCGGCGCGCATTCGTCGCGTGATCGACACCAAGGGCGCCGGTGCAGTGGGCATGCTCGCTTCACCGCACGCCACCAACGAAGACCTCGCCGTCGCGCGCCGCTTCCTCGACGCGCTCGGCTCGACGCAGGCGGGTTTCGCGCTGGTGCACGGTCGCAAAGACGCGTTGTTGATCAAGGAAGAGAAGGCGGCGAACGCCGCGGGCGCGCGCGCACACGGCTTCGAAGACGCCGCGCCGCTGCTCGAACGCGTGCGCGGCGGCGCCGTCGAGGCGCTGCTGGTGATGGGGCACGACGTGCTGGCGCCGGCCTACGCGAACGGTCGCGCCGCGCTCGAAAGCGTCGATACGCTGGTGCTGCTCGACACGCATCGCTCGCATCTGGAAGCGCTCGCGCACGTCGTGCTGCCGGTACGCCACGCCGCGGAGAAACGCGGCACGCTCACCAATGTCGCGGGACTGGTGCAGACGGTGCAGCCCGCCGTCGAGCCGATCTTCGAAGCGCGCGCCGAGGGCGAAGCGTTGTGGCAACTCGGCCAACTGCTCGGCCTGCGCGGTTTCGAAGCGCCCTATCACTCAGACCGGACGGGGGCGTAGCTTGGAAGCGCTGCTCCCGGTGCTGATCAAGACGCTCTTCATCATCCTCGTGGGGGTGGCGGCCTTCGCGCCCGTCATCACCTGGGTCGAGCGCAAGCAGAGCGCCGTGATGCAGGATCGCATCGGCGCCAACCGCGCCGACATCGCCGGCATCACCGTGCTCGGCCTGCTGCACCCGGTGGCCGACGTGATCAAGCTGCTCACCAAGGAAGACGTGGTGCCAACCGGCGCCAATCGCGCGCTGCACCTGATGGCGCCGCTGATCGCCTCGATACCGGTGATCGCGTCGTTCGGCGTGATCCCGTACGGTGGCACTTACCACTTCGGCGACACGACGGTGAACCTCGTCGTCGCGGACCTCGACTGGGGCGTGCTCTACATCTTCGCGATTGCGTCGATCGCCACCTACGGCACGGTGATCGCGGGCTGGGCCAGCAACAACAACTGGTCGCTGCTCGGCAGCCTGCGCGCGTCGGCGCAGATGATCTCGTACGAAGTCACGATGGGACTCTCGATCGTGGGCCTCTTCATGTGCTTCCAGACGCTGCGGCTCACCGACATGGGCGTCGCGCAGGACTCGACGTTCCGGGTCTTCGGGTTCCTCGAGCACTTCGGGTTCGTCGAGAGCCTTGGTTGGCTCAGCCACTTGACGCTGCCCAGCTGGGGGATCCTGCTCCAGCCGCTCGCCTTCGTGCTGTTCCTCACCTGCGTGATGGCCGAGAACAAGCGCCCCCCGTTCGACCTTCCCGAAGGCGAGTCCGAGATCATCGCGGGCTACTTCCTCGAGTACTCGGGCATGCGCTTCGGACTGTTCTACATGTCCGAGTTCATCGAAGTGGTCGTGATCGGCGCGCTCATGACGGCGCTCTTCCTGGGCGGCTGGACGATTCCCTGGCTCTCGCAGGCCGACATCATCGGCGGTGTGACGCCGATCTTTGGCGTCGGCGTGGCGACGGGCCTCTGCATGGTGCTCCACGTCGTCGCCTTCTTCGTGAAGGTCATCATCATGATCTGGCTGCAGATGCAGATCCGCTGGACGCTGCCGCGCCCGCGCTACGACCAGGTGATGGACCTGTGCTGGAAGGTGATGCTGCCGCTCTCGCTGGCGAACATCCTCGTGACGGGTCTCGTGATCCTGTTGATCCAGGGAGCCAAGGCGTGAGCGCGCCGGCAGTCTTTTTTTACGCCTTCGGGGCAGCGGCCGTGATCTCGGCGCTCGCGATGGTGCTGAACGTGCGCAACACGGTGGCCGCGGCGATGAGCCTGGTCGTCACGATGATCTCGCTGGCGGTGGTCTATGTGGTGCTCGACGCGCACCTGGTCGCCGCGCTCCAGATCATGGTGTACGCGGGCGCGATCGTCGTGGTGTTCCTGTTCGTCGTGATGCTCTTGAATCTGCGCCACGACGCCTTCGCGCAGCGACGCGAGCGGCTCGTGAAGGGCGCCGGCGTGGTACTCGCGCTCGGCGCTGCGTTCGCGTTCCTGAACCTCGTCCCGAAATCGCTGCCGACGGTGCAGCAGATTCCCGCCGACTTCGGTTCGTATGCCGCGGTCGGCCGCGCGCTCTATCGAGACTTCGTGCTGCCCTTCGAGATCTCGTCGCTGCTGCTGCTCGCGGCGATCGTAGGTGCCGTGGTGCTCGCCAAGCGGAGGCTCTCGTAACTTGGCGATCCCCCTCGAACACGTCATCGGTCTCTCGGCGCTGCTGTTCGCGATCGGCACGGTCGGCGCGCTCACACGCCGCAACCTGATCGTGATCCTGATGTCGATCGAGCTGATGCTGAACGGCGCGAACCTCGCCTTCGTCGGCTTCGCGCGCGCCTGGAACTCCGTCGACGGTCACATTTTCGTGCTGATGGTGATCGTGGTGGCCGCCGCGGAGGTGGCGGTGGGGCTCGGCATCGTCATTGCGCTGTTCCGCAACCGCGAGTCCGTGAACGTCGAAGACGTGAGTCTGTTGCGATGGTAGAGACCGGCATCAGCACCGATCTGCTGCGCTGGATCCCCGCGCTGCCGCTGCTCGGCGCGCTGGTGCACGGCGTCGGGCTCGGCCTACTGCGCCGCGACATGCCGCGCGGGCTCGTCGTCGCGATCTCATGCGGCGCGCCAATCGCCGCGTTCGCCGTCACCTGCATGGCCTTCGCCCAAATACTGGGCGGCGGGGGCGAGAGCCGCGTGCTGGTCGACGAAGTCTTCACCTGGATCGGCTCGGGTCGCGTCTCCGCCGAGATGGGTTTTTCGTTCGATCCGCTCACGGCCGTCATGTGCGCGATCGTCACGGGCGTCGGCTCGCTGATCCACATCTACTCGATTGGCTATATGGACGACGACCACCGCGACGACGGCGGCTTCCAGCGCTTCTTCGCGTACCTGAACCTGTTCCTGTGCGCGATGCTGCTGCTCGTTCTTGGCGACAACCTGCTCGTG
>Ga0315276_10002933_pt1 | contig 15605 bp, 17 predicted proteins | sample YL17G05_0_MG_FD_204542 | JGI IMG/M metagenome (GOLD analysis project Ga0315276, IMG submission 204542) | Sediment microbial communities from Yellowstone Lake, YNP, Wyoming, USA - YL17G05_0 | ecosystem: Environmental > Aquatic > Freshwater > Lake > Sediment | place: USA: Wyoming | collected...
TGAGCTCTCACGTCCTCTTCGAGATAGAGCGTATGACCCAGAGTGTGGCTTTGGTCTACCGGGGGAGGGCGGTTGCGTCAGGAGACATATCCGAGATCAGGAATCTCATGGACAGACACCCGCATAACATCATCATAGAGGGGGAGAGGATAACTGCCCTGGCAAAGATCATGCTCGATCAGGACTATGTTGTGTCGGTGGCTTTCAACGACAACAAGGACAGCCTGACGGTCGAAGTGTCAAAACCCGATGATTTCTTCAACGGTCTCCCGGCGCTTATCGACAAAGCCCAGTGCTCCGTGAGCAAGATGTACAGTCTGGACGATAACCTCGAGGCTGTCTTCAGGTATCTCGTGGGGAGGTAGAGGGATGGACATGAAGAGAGTCTTCGTTGGGATTCAAGCGCTGACCTTCTACTCGACGAAGAAGCTGCTCTTTGGCAAGAAGGCGATTATTACGATCCTTGTCGCCTTGTTCGTCGCCGCAGTCATGGGCTATGCGGGTTCGCAGAGCAAGGCCCCGCTCGAAGATGGGACGAATCTGATGGACACCCTGATCCTCTTCTTCTTCATGCCGGTCATGGCGATGATCTTTGGCTCGTCACTGATACGTGATGAGATTGACGATAAGAGCATCACACATGTTGCAACTGCGCCCCTAGACCGCGCATTCTCATACTTGGGATACTACCTGCCCCTGGGAATAGCAACCGCCATCTCGATGGTCGCGATCAGCACGGTCGGATGGCTCGCTTTCTTCGGACAACATGGGATGGGTTCAGACGAGCTAGGGTTATACCTTGAATTCGTGGCACTCGTCGTCATTGGCTCCTTCGTGTATTCTTCGTTGTTTCTGGCGATCAGCGTGTTATTCAACAAACCAATCCTATTCGGCCTATTCTACGCGTTCATCTGGGAGGGATACATCGGGTCGCTGCCAGGGGCGATTCAGAATGCCTCTGTCAAGCACTATCTGAGAAGCCTGGGATCCGAGTGGGTGAAATTCGGCGATATCAGCGGATGGGATCAAGCATCAAGTGCATCGAGCTCAGCACTAGTTCTTTTGGGGGTGACGATCTTCTTTCTGATCCTGGGAACTTACCTGTTCAGGGAGAAGGAACTCGCCTAGACCCTCCCGTGAATGAAGCTCTATTCCACAGTGATGACTACATTCCCCTTCTTGTGTCCTTTGTCCACATATCTGTGAGCTTCGACGATTTGCTCCATTGGATAGCGTCTATCAATCACCGGCTTCACCTTTCCCGCTTCAACGAGTTCTCTGAGAAAGATGAGATCTTCAGTCCTTCCTGTCGTCGTCCCGCCCATCACTCTCTTGCCGCTTGTCATTGAGATCCATCGCATTCGAACACCTAGAGCAGGCGTGACTACAGTGTGAAGGTAGATTCCTCCTTTCTTTAGCGATCTCATACCACTCGACAATGAGCTCTTGCCCACAGCGTCAAGAATGACGTCATAGGTCTCGCCGTTTTTTGTAAAATCCTCTTGAGTGTAGTCAATGACCTTGTCGGCCCCCAGAGACTTGATCAATTCCAAGTTCGAGGTACTGCATACCCCGGTAACTTCTGCCCCGAAGTTCTTGGCGAGCTGTATGGCAAATGTGCCTATGCTTCCTGAAGCTCCATAGATCAGGACCTTTTGTCCGCTCTGGATGTTTCCCTTTCTAAGAAAACACAATGCCGTAAGTCCTCCCATAGGAATGGCAGCGGCTTCCTCATAGGTTGTATTCGACGGTTTGATGGCCACATTCCGATCTTCAGGTATACATATGTACTCGGCGTAAGCACCACAAGAGTGTCCGGTAAGTGCAAAAACCTGGTCACCCTTCTTGAACAGCTTCACATCTTTGCCCAGTGATTCAATTTCGCCAGCTAACTCCGTCCCCAGTATGGCCTTCTTTGGTTTTCTAAGGCCAAGCGCTATTCGTGCTGGCAGCCAGAAAGACAAAGGAACTCTGAAACCCCGCACCCTAGAGTCCGCCACTGTTACTGTTGTCGCATGTACTCTTATCAGCACTTCATTGTCCTTGGGAACGGGTTTCTCAACTTCCTTGAGCTGAAGAACTTCAGGTGGCCCGTATCTGGTGCATACAACCGCTCTCACAATCATCCCTTCTGAACTAGGTTCGTGGCGAATTCTTCCGCATGCTCAAGGTCCTCAGCATTTGGTCTACCCTTGTTCATGCCCCCAAAATGCCTAAGGAAACTATTCGTGTTGAAACCCTTACAGCTGAATTCGTCAACGATCACGTACCCTTTCGACTGCAGTTTCTCCTTCAGTATAGAGTGGTCTTTGGTGACTTGGTCATCACCCATGTGACTACTAGTTGAGAAAATGAATGCCTTCTTGTTGGTGACTTGGGGTAGTCTATTGGCAAGGTCGAGCATATCGGTATGGTGCTTCGCATCATAGATGCCTGAGCCAAAGCCGATGAGATCATACTCTTGAAGCTCTTCAGGGTGTATCTGCTTGGGCGTCCTTATCTGTGCCTCAAGGACCCTGGCAAACACGCTCGCGATCTTCTCGGTGTTTTTGTGATGATATGAAACAACAATCAAGAGCGACTTCACTACCATGTTCTTTCCTCATTCAATTTGTTGCGTTCTCTCTATCTTATCTGCTGTGATGGAACAAATGGCTATTCCCTGCAATAAAGCTTCAGTTTCAACGACGGGGCTTGGCACGTCTCTGAGAAACGCCGTCCCTTCGCCTATCCTCGGGATTCCTTATGCGGCCTTTGACAGACTTTAGAGCTTCCATCCGAAGAGGATAGGCAGTCTGATTTCCACTAGTCTGTTAGATTCTTGACATTAGGACTACCTACAGGGTTAGTCCAACTCCATGCATACCAGACAATGAACGAATCAGTGGCAACTTCTACGATTGAGAAGAATACGTAATGAAGCTCTGGGGTGCCAATAAAGAGCGTTGATATTTGAACCACAACCAATATTGCACCTGCAATGATGTTTGCCCAGCGATTTGCTCTAAACTTCAATACCCGGGACAAGACAATCATGGCAAACGGAATCGTTAGGAGCATTGCGCCGGCCAACGCGGTTTCTTGAGTCAATTCAACACCGCCTGGGGGCATCGCATCGGCGGCCACCAGCCCAGTTGTCAAAACATCAGAATAGATGTAACATGCCGAGACAAATATCCACAGTGTTGAAAGCATTACTCTCGGATCAAGTCCGCTGGTTCTTGTGTTCGCATTCATTTCTTCATCCTCCTGAGCCCAATGCGCCCTGGAGACCCTTTGATAGACTGTAGAGCTTCCATCCGAAGAGGAGAGGGAAGACCACGAAGGCGACAAGCACGAAGGGGATGACCGAGTCGGAGTCGACCCCAAGGACGGACATCCCAACGGCCACAGCCACGCCGAGCACCACACTCGCCCAGCCAAAGCGCTTGCCAAAAGCTGGGGACCTGAGCATGGCCACTCCGAGGACGATGAAACCTATCGCCATGAGGATGAACCCTACGGTGTCCGTCTCATTGAATATGCCCTGGATCGACTGCCACATGAGGACGAGTGTCGCCTGCTCCTCGGGGGTCGCTCCGGGAGCGTGATAGAGATCGGATATCGGGTTGAAAGCGATATTCGGGAGAGCTCCGACAGCGAGCACTACGAGACCCACAAGGCCCAGGCCGCTCCCGAAGAGAGCAGGCGCAGCGCTCGTCCCGCGGAGAGCCCGATACATGGCAAGGAAGAGAGTGACCAACAAGATGACGGCCACCAAGTAGAGGCCCTCCCCCACCGCAATGGCCGCTCTGTCCTCGGGGAACCTCATGACCAATCCCTCGGGGTCGGCAGGCTCCGATGGCACCAACGCGAGTAGAATGACGGCGGTAAGAATGAAGAAGATTGGAACCATCATTCCGGCCAGACCGCCCCATCGCAGAACGCTCTTCTCGTCTCCCATGTACTTCCCGGCTGAGGTAACGGCGTTACCCCTATAAAATGCCGCCTCGAATCCCGAAAACGATTTCTCGGAGGTCTAGCGACCTCTGGTAGGATCAATCACAGAAAACCGAGAAGCGGCTCATCAATTCATGCGCATATCTTCGCACACATGAACGAGCTATCTGGGAGGCCAGGCATGCGCCGAAGGGCCCCCCACTCATTCGGGTCGAAAGTCCAAGAACGCTGTATTGCACCGTATCGAATACAGTCCTCCGGTGGGGAATGATGGCGGTTGAAGAAAGGAAAAGTGAAAGGGTTTTGGTCATCTCTCGATTCTTCTCCTCGGCGAAGATGCCCTAGGAAGGGCATTTTCGAGGGTCAGCCAGTCAGTTTCGTGGTCCCTAATCCCACAGGGTCCACCATGATTCTCGGAAAAGACCATAAGGGAGGGAATAGATTCTGGTTAGGCTGTTTGATGAGGAAATATCTGGTCATTGTTGGTGTCGCAGTTGCGTTACTGGGTCTCGTCATATGGCTCAGCTTCGCAGCCTTTTGGCCTCATGCAGATCCTGGAATGGTCCCACCCGGCGGGTTTTTTGTTCTTGCTGGCTTCGTGGTTAGCCTCTTCGGACTAGCTGCGTCACCCGCGCAACCCCCAGTGAAGCAGGGCAAGGAAGAAAAGATAGAAAGGGGTTTGTGAGGGGCGTTGTAGCCCCTCCTTTTTGTACCTTCCCGAGATGCCATTCTGGAAGGACTATGTACCTTTTCCAGTCGAGCCAGCTGACAAAGAGGGTTCAAATCCCCTTCGGTCCACATGTTCGGACTGGGCGGATCTGAACCATTTGCATCCAATGGGATGCAAACCTCAAACCTGGTTGATTGTCTAGCATGTCAGCAGGAACAACCAGAGTGGAACCATCAGGACCTTGCCGTCGACTCCCAGCTTCCTCTTGGTGAGGAGAATCCCGAATTTGCATGTAGGATTCTCGGCCAAGAACAAGTTCAGCGCCTTCAGGTCACCCTTGTCGATAGTCTCTCTGAATCTCACGTCGAAGGGAATCCTCCTCCCTCTTATCTCGACGATTATGTCCACCTCGTTCCCTGTCCTGTCCCGCCAGTAGTACGTGCGAGGCTCTCTCGTGGGTTCCATGCAGAATGCAAGTCTCTTGATGTGGTCGTGCGCAACCGCTTCCGCACACCGTCCAAGCTCAACACTGTTCTCGAGCAGGCGTTCGTTGAGCAGCCCCAAGATCGCGTTCCTTACCCCCACGTTGGCGACGTAGATCTTCCTCGCCTTCGGGAGGCTCTTATACAGCGATCCAGAGTAGGCGTGAGACACCGTTACAAGATACACTGTCTCAAGGTGAGACAGGTACCTCTCAACGGTCCTGAAGTTCAGTCCCAGTGTGTCAGATAGCGTGTTCGAGGCCACGATGCTCCCGGAGCTCTGAGAAAGCACGGCCATCAGCTTCTCGATCTTCTGCGGTTCCCGATTCTTGAAGACACGCATGACATCCTTGTAGATCGACAAGTCGACTGAGGTGATGATGGCCTGAGCACACTTGGTGAAGTCCGTGACTCCGAGGTTCTCCGGATACCCGTCCTTGACGAGGTAATCCAAGAGGATACCTTGGATCTCATCCTCCAGATTTGCCAGAGCGTTGAAGGCATCGTTGTAGGTTCTCGTTAGGATCTTGAGGTTGCTCTTTGCCAAGAAAGCCTCAAACCCCTTCCTCATGAGTCCAAGGGACGCTTCCTTGATGCGATCCCTATCCTTGTTTAGGTCGTGGCATACCACATCGACGAACTTCATCTGAAGCATCAGATGTCTATCGATTCTTCCCACCAGAGACCTCGCTGCTTCCGCTATGATCTCAGGAGAACTCGAACCTGACACGATGACCTTGGTTCTCGTCTTCCGGTCGAAATGCCCCTTCATGACCTTTCCCCACTCTGGAAGCGAGTAGACCTCGTCGAGGAAGATGTAGACGCGCTCTGTCAGATTCTCGAGTGATTCCTTCAGGATGGTTTCCGTGTACGCCCTCAAGATGTCTTCGAAGGGACGATCGAGATCGGCGAGAAGATAGGGGTAGTCGAAGCTTACGAAGAGAACGCGCCTCGGTTCAATCTGCTTTGCCGAGAGGAGCTCGTCAATCATTTGGTACATGATTGTCGTCTTGCCAGCCCTCCTCGGGCCGGTTATGACCAGGATTCGTTCATCGACTAGCTTGCCCATCAGAGGATAGAAATCCCTTCTCTTATAGGAACAGAGCAATGGAAGAGGAACCTTCCCAGTGGACCACCACGGGTTCTGATTGGCGAGGGCCCTTCTGATCCTGTCGAGAGGTACTTCCTTCTGGTTCATACTGTACTATAATGCAATGTTTGTATATCAATCTTATGCATTATGATGCAATATGCGGTTTGGCCAGCTCTTCGGAGTATAAATGGGTGTCAACTGCGGATTGACACCCTATATAGGGATCCGATGCAAGCCGCTTGACACTTAGACCTGCGATGTGTCTCTTGGTCAAGTGTGCATGTGGAGGGATATGAACCGGGCGTAAGCACCGAGATGCTCCGGCAGGATTGACGAATAGGGCGAGAAGATTAGGGATATGCGGAGGTTCAAAATGACGACGGTCAATCTTTGTAAATTCGAATTTATGATGATTCACAATCACTCTAAAATTACACGAAGATTGCTCTGTTAAATGAGGAGTCCTCGACGTGTCTGCATGTGGGGGATGCAAGCCTCGGAGATTGGTCTAGGATAGGCCGACCCCTTGCTTCTCATAATGTATGCTTTGATTGCTTGTATTGTCAGTAAAGCATATTAGTATTTATAGTATGTATGCTTTACAGACACTTAATGGATGAAATTATACTTGGCAGTTTGCGTGATGCATTGCTCACGCGCGCGTCCCTGGATCATCTTCCGGAGGATGTGTGGAAGCGATCGAGCGCCCTGAACACATGGGGGACCAACGCCATAGAAGGCAACACCCTCACGTGGAAAGACGTCGAGAGACTCCTGCTCGAAGATCAGAGCGTGGGGAACAGACCCTTGCCCGATGTTCTCGAGACACTTCAGCACGAAAGCACGTTCAGGGGGCTTCTTCTGCGCAAGGATGAGCTAATCACCATGCAGACCGTGCTGGAGCTGCACGAATCCGTGTTCAAAGGTGTGAAAGCGGATGCCGGCCGATGGAGGCGCGTGAATGTCCGAATAACAGGATCGGCGCACACGCCACCTCGGATGGAGAAGGTGGTGCGCGAGATGGAGTCCCTCCTCAAGGATTATGACACTCAGGACATACAAGGCGCGGAGGTCTTCCGCTTGGGAGCCTGGTTCCATCACGGGTTCGAATCTGTGCATCCTTTCAGTGACGGCAATGGCCGAGTAGGTAGGCTGCTTCTGAATCTCCATTTCCTCAAGCACAACTGGCCTCCAGTCCACATCCTCCCGCCGGATAGGGAGATCTACATGTCTGCCTTGGGGAAAGGTCACATGTCTGACCTCTCGGATCTGGTCTCTCTTCTCAAAGAGCAGATGGGGCGTTCCATCCTCGACCTACTAGACCAAGTGGGGACTGCTGATGACGAGCTTAGGCCCCTGAAGAGCTTCGTGTCGAAGGGGCCTTACTCGGCCCATTACCTCAGCCTGCGAGCGGGCCAGGGCAAGCTACCAGCCATCAAAGTCAGGGGAGATTGGCAGACTAGCGTTCGTGCCTTCCGACTGTACCGGGAAGTCACTGGACGGGATTGACCTATCTAATATGGGCATTTCCCCCGCCCTCCTCAGAACGGATAGGACCTCATCGCGCCCGATCTGCGAGTCCTCCATTCATTTCACCCCATACTGAGCCCGCAGTTGTTCCATGTCTGATTCGTTCGGGAAGTGCGGGTTATCGACGACCTCGCCTTTGAGGTACTCAGTGATATGTATGGCTAGCACACCAGCACCAATCGCGTACCCAGCCTTCGCAAGGTATGCTGGATTGTAACCCCCCCTCATGAGGAACAGGAGGCCATAGGAGATGTTCCTCGTGCTATTCGGATCGATTAGGATCTGGTGCATGGCGATGTCCTCTTTCTTCAGTCTCGGTCTCCAGTATGCGCAGTGGTAGTACCTAGTGTCTGAGATGAACTGAAGACCGCGCTTTGACATTGCGGTGATCCCGGTCTCACTGACACCGCGAGAGCTCACGGGCGCTCGCGAGGTGAATATGAATTCGAGTCCTTCGTTCCAGAGAATCGTTCCCGCGGGTGCTATGGAGTCCAGCGTCGCCATGCTAGCGCCCCTCGAAAAGTCCTGCAAGAATCTTACCAGCGCGGTATCCTGCTGGGGGATCGATATCGTGCTCTTGTCCTGGCGGATGGCCCCGAAACCCTTGAGGGTCCAGACGATTCTTCGTACAGACTCGCTCGTGAGCATCACCTCTTCAGCGACCCGGTCCAGTGATTTCGGGATGCTGGAGACCGAAAGAAGCACAAGAAGCCGTGAGCCGATGAGAGGCTCGATCGGCCGTCCGTTTCCCCTCAAGTACGCAGCCAACGCTTTCGAGTGACCATGTGCGCTGGGAGAGTGCAGCAGTCTCTTGCCCGTTCGTCTGGCCTCGATCAGCTTCATTGACGATAGCGATTGAATGGCCCTGTAGACGGAAATCGGGGATACATTCAGGGCCTTCGCTAGGCCTGCCGTCGACCCGGTGCCATCGCATATGGCCTTGAACGTCCTGAGTTCGTTTATGTTGAGAGCGTACATTCTGAGCAACAATTGATGCACGATATATATATGCTTTATCAATAATTGCACACAATCATACTCGGTCGAGAAATGCGTTTTGCGCCCTTGAGAACATGCGGTGTCGACTGGCAATTGACACCATGTCTAGCCAATTGATGAAGAACACTTGCCACGCATACCGCCTATGATTCTTCAGACAAGTTCACATGTAGGGGATGCAAACCCCCAGAACCTGATCCTCATCAAGAATTAGAACAGCGCGAATCCGCTGCTCGAGCGTTGCATGTGCATGATAGGATTATATATCTGGGGAGGGCTTGAAGAATCCGAGGCGATCCAGGTCAATGTCCAAGACCATCGAAGTCGGAAATGTCATCGGCCCTGAAGGACACTGGGTCGTCGTCGTCCGTGGCAAAGTCATTGCGACGAGTGACGACCTTCAGAAGATGCTCAAACTTGCCGAGAAATACCCCTCACCGGACACATTGGTGACAAGGGTCCTCTACCCCCAGGCCTCCTTCTTCTAGGGGGTCGGATATCACGAAGCTCCTCGACTTCTCGTTCAGCTACAGAAGAAACATCGTTCTCGATCCTGCAACGAGGAGCCCGGCTCTAGATCCAGAGACGGGAAAGTCCATGGAAATATCTCATCCGATGGTTCCCTGCGTCATATCCTCGGCGAACAAGAAGAGCCCTCCAATCGAGGGCCTTCTCGACTCGGGCTCGGATGGAATCGTCATTCCCAGGGGTCTTGCGGACTATCTGGGGCTCGAACTGAAGCCCGCTGCAAAGCCAATGCGCGTGGCGAATGGAAGTGATGTTGATCGTCTCACAGCCAGAGTCTCCATCACCTTAGGCAGGGGAGGAAGGCACTGCGACCCCGTCGAGACGGAAGTGAGCGTCCCTGCGAAGGGAGATCCACCTGTGTTGATAGGCCGCGAGCCATTCTTCAGAATGTTCATCATCACATTCGTGGATGCGGAGAAGCGCTTCGAGATGAGGCCTTATCTCGCGAAGTGATGTGACGTGCTGATTGGGTAATTCACTGGTTCGCACAGGATTGATGGCTCGATGCGGCCCGGATCGGGCCTATCTCTCCGTTCTCGCAAATCCAGATCTCTCGTCGCGTCCTTCTCGCTTCTCAGGGCCATGGCTCCTCCATCCGTAGGATTCTTCAGATAAGTTCACATGTAGGGGAATGCAAACCTGAGCAAATGGCTAGTGCCTTGATCGGTCAGTAGATGGTGCGGTAGTACCTTCGTATACCTCTAGTCAATGGGTTTGTATCCAAGTGGCACAGATAGTCCAGCTTCAGGAGCGAGAGAATGGCGGACGAAGATGAATACCGTCTCAGGGCAAAATTCCTGGGATGGCTCAAGCGAAATGGCGGAGCGAAGCATCTAACCACGTGCGAGAAGAAGCTCCGTCATCTCGGTCTGGAGGTCGATTCGACGATCGGATTATGGGAGCAGGATAGGATCACGATTGCCCTTAGCAGGGGGGACAAGGTTGTTTGGCTCAAGGACATTGAATGGGCAGATGAGTGGGCGAAGATGCATGATGTCGAGGTTCCCCACCACGCTCAATCTCAGTATCTGTTAACAAAAGAAAAATTAAGATAGACAAACATTTATATCGGTACACGCGTCTAGTACTCTGCAAGTGAAGGATGAAAGATATGTCATCTCCAGGAAGAAAGGATCTCCCAAAGTCCATCGAAGCCGTTCTTGACAAACCGTTCGACGGTCTCTTCGGCGACACCGCCGAGCTTAGGGTACTGCAGGAAATCGTTGCCGACCCTTACTCGAACTACACGCACCGGGAGTTAATGGATCTTACGGGTCTTTCCGATCCAAGCGTGAGAAGGGGCATTCGCGTGCTAATCGATCATGGAATCATAAGGAACATGTCTTCGGCGCGCAGGAGTCCTCTGTATCGCGCTAACCTTGATTCGAAGAAGCTCACGGCTCTAACGTTCCTATCCTATGCGTCCCTTGACGAGAGGACTGGGAGCCTATCCATGGATGATGCTGTGAGACGCTACTGCGACTACATTCCGCTCAACGTTGAGGTGTTGCCACTGGCTGAAGGGTCGACACTGGTTCGCTACAAGTTGCCGGATTACGGAAAGGCTTCTTCAAAGGCGAAAGGTTCACAAGCAATCATTGGGGAGGCATGAAGGTGGGCGAGGTGAAATTGGGGAAGAAGCTGAAGACGAAAGGACCTGAAGGAGTGAACCTCAAGCAGCTCTACGCGTTTGAGGCGAAGGATTTGGTCCCAGACATAACTGTGACACGCTATTCGAACCTCGCGTACGTCCAGGTGTCGCCGAGGGATGTCTGCATCGACTTCCTGGAGATGCCTGGCGTCAAGAAGGATGGCAGAATGGTAGTGAACGGAACTCGAGTGTACATGTCGCACGTCGTGGCGAAGAGGCTCGGCGAGGTACTGCAAGAGGTACTGAAGAAGGCTAGCAGAGATGGTGGACTCGAGAAGCTAAGTGGTCCGCCGTAACTGACTTTTGACGGAATCGCCTACTTCTTTGTTCCACCTGGCCTTGCTGCATGTAGCGCAAATCCTCACGAGGGACTCTCCGTGATTCATCCCTCGGTCACGATCCACTGCTAGTATCATGCGGTAGGGTCGACCAAGGAGGATCAGATTTCGTGGGCCGCGATCCGTGGGTTCCCTGTCAGCGAGCCTACCTCGAGGCGATTAGGAGCTACTACGCATCGAAGACTCTCCAGACGATGGAACGAGGTTTCAGGACGATACACAGGGCCTTTCTCGAGCTTGGGAAGGAAGGCAAGGTCAGCACTACAGATCCTCGGAGGATGACTAAGGACGACATTGCGGCCTTCATAGAATGGATGAGGATGAGGAAGACGAGGCACGGTATCAGTCTTGCACATTCCACTCAATCCAACTACATGAACTACCTCAACGGATTCCTGCGGTTCGAGAACAACGGTGTAATCGACCAGATGAGGAAGCTGCACTATGTGCGCTTCCCGCAGAAAATGTCGGCTGAGGTCAGAGTGTTGCCTGAGTCGCGAGTCGAGGAGATCCGGTCGAAACTGAGAACGATGCCGGGGTACGAGGGTGCCGTGGCCCGGTTCATGGTGGCGATGTACGCGTATTCAGGACTCAGAAGATCGGAACTGCGACGAGCCAGGCTGGAAGACCTAAGCATCGACAGTTGGACCATCATGGTAGCTCATCCCAAAGGTGAAATCAGCTGGGCCGTGGCAGCCCCTGCTCGGATATTGCAACCCGCGCGCGAGACCGTGGTCGAGTTCTTGAAAGAACGAAATCACCACCTCGTCAATGCGGGCATCGAGTCATGCGAGGCTCTCGTGCCTAAGGTGGCCGAAGGTATCGCGGACTATTGGACCGATGGGATGTGGGGCAAGGTCAAGGCGGCGGCCGAGAGGTGGTCCAGGATCAGATTCAGGATTCAGACCTTGCGAGCGACCTTCGGGCAGATGTTGATAGATTGGGGAGGGCGTCCCGACGCGGTCTCAAGAGCGCTCAGACACAAGACCACGCGGACGACCGAGCTCTACTACGCGAGGATTCGCCCCGACCATGCATTCCGCCTCCTCGACGAGGCCTACGATTCCGCGCATCCGGAAAAGAGGTCTGAGCCAAGAACCGCTGATTGAGAAGATGCCCGCCATGTCGGTGTGCAGGGAGCCGGACATGAACTGAGACATCTGGTCATTTTTCAATCAGGGGGGTTTTGGCACCGAGACAAGAACCTCTTCCTCTCCATTCCTCGTTAATGGCGCGGTTCAAAGGGCAGCGACTGATCTAACGATTAGATAGGGATTCAATTTCCACTCATCCGCATGAATGCCGGTACCTTGCATGCAACATCGCGCTATGTAGGCACTGGCGCCTCGAACATGATCACTCACGAATCGATCGAGTGATGACTCTCATCGGATAGAAAAGACAAGAAAGGATGAAAATGAAAGAGGTTTAGGTCGGGTTCGGCTCAAGCCTTGAGCAGTCCGAACTTGTAGTTGGTCGGTCCATGGTCGGGCGATATGATGATGTATATGTCCTTGTATCCCGCGTAGCCCGCTAGGCTGTGCAGGACCGTCTCGGTACCATCCGCCAGGCTCAGGGTCTCCATCTTGTACGGCAGCGAGATCTCGTCGTTGGTGTACGCTGGAGCGTACATGATGACCGAGAAGTCAACCTCTATCGGCGGCTGCATCGAGTTGAAGGACCGGATGTCATCACCATTGTCAACGACCTTGCCGTTGATGGCGATGTTATCCACATACCAACCCTTCTCCGTGTAGCCCCAATCGGTCATGTATCGGAACGAGAACATCACTTCGCTGCCGACATAAGCGGACAGGTTGAACTTCATGTTCCCGGAACCGAATCCTGTGAACCCAGGCAGGTTCGCCGCGATGTCAGGGTGTCCTTCAAGGACAATGTCGGATCTGGTGAACTCGTTCGCCAGCGATGTCCATGTGGCCCCACCATCCGTTGACACCTGCACGAAGCCAAAGTCCCACTGTTCTTCGATGGCGTAGTAGGTGTCGAACGACAGGATCGCCTTGGTCATGCCGCTCAAATCGACCGTTCCAACAACGGAGACATCCCTGAGGTCGCTAGCGCCTGAATACCAGGCCATCCCTGAGAAGCCAGGGACTGCAGGGGCCGCCGTAAGCGTCCAACCGGGCTCGTAGACGTCGTTGCCGTCGAATTTGAAGTTTAGTTTCGGAAGCTGCCCAGCTCTTGTGCCTTGTATCTTCAGGTAGTCGGTCCCGTAAGGCCCTAGCAGGTAAGTCCCGGTGTTGTATCCATCCTGGGTCCAGGTGTACTGGAAGGCATAGGACTGCGTTACGAAGCCCATTCCAGGGTTGATCTTCAGGGTCGTGAGCTTGCCCGCCCTAGGATCGTTCAGGTTGATCGACACGTAGTTGTACCATCCGCCACCGAAGTCATTGGAGTGGATCAGGTTGGCCATCTTCCACGCATCGAATACCCTCTCGAAGTCCCAGTCAGTATAGCCAGCAGCCGCTAGAGTCGATGTTACTCCCTCTTCACCGTTTGCTGGGTTGGCAGCCAAAGCTGCGATGAAGTCCGCTCCGCCGAAATGGTCATTGAGGTAGATTGCGAACATCGCAGCTGCGCCGTAGTCGGCGATGATGTTGATGTCGCCCTGGTCGCCCCACTCGGTCAACGAGTTGTCAGGGGTGTACAGGAACTGCTCAATGTATCCCCATGGCTCTCCGTAGCCGCAGAGCATCTCCGCGTACATCGAGCATCCCTCGTTGACGAAGGATACTTCGTCCGCGTCGAGGTCGTCGTGCAACAGGTGCTGGTACTCGTGAGCGACCGTGGATTCGTACACGAACGGTCTGGCCACGTCGGCACCGAGCCTGTTTGTCCAATCATAGCTGTCGAGGTGGATGACATTACGATCATAGTAGTTCTCAATGGACGGCGAGTAGTAGCCGACTACGTAGCTCGGATATGTCGAATCGTAGTAGCTTTCATCGACCATGTTGAATACCATGATCATGAGCCTTCCATCAGCATCGTCGAACGTGGGATATCCCATGTCCCCAATGGTAGCATTTGAGCCATCGTGGAATGCTGGCGTGCCGAAGTATTCTGACTCAACTGGATAGATGATTGTCTCGTATTCATTGATGAGGTAGTCGACCTGCCAGTCATAGATCGTGATCTTGTTCGGGTCGTCATTCCGCGGGTCTCCAGCCGGGAAGCTCAGGTCTGTCGCGATCCATACCTCCACCAGGCTGCCCTCGCCCCTCTTCTCGAAATCAATGAAGCCTTCTACGCCGTATCCATCCACATAATACGACACTTTGTCCCCGAGTTCGTACACGTCGGACAGTCCGTACCGAAGGGAAGCGCCCGAGGCCGCTGCTGCGACCTCCGCCTTGTCAGGCTGCTTCTCCCTGATCTCAGGACCAATATCCTTCTTCACTACGTCAGCTATAGTCGAGGCCGCCGCTGCGTTGGGCACTGCCAGAGCGAAGGCGCCCACGACCATCAGCATGACTAACGCAAAACATGCTGTCTTTGTTGCTTTCAGTTTGTTCCCCCCTATGGTAAGACCCCCCAAGGGGCCCTAGCCTGACATGATATACTTCTCGATTAATTAACGGTTATGATGAGTCAGTATGTTGTTTTTGAGGTGCGACTTCACTAGGCGGACGCCTGCATGTCGAGAGAGACCATGGCGGATTCCCTACCGTGCCTTCCCACCTCCCGACGTTTGCCCGCAATAAAGACGAATCGAGCCCGAACAGACATCCCCATAGCCTGAGGAAAAATGAAGTGCAGGGAGCCGGATTTGAACCGGCGGACGCCTGCGCGACTAGACCCTGAATCTAGCGCCGTTGACCAGGCTTGGCTATCCCTGCGTTCAGGACGGCGTAGATTACGGTCGTTCTATAAATGGATTCTGTACAGGCGTATCTCAAGCCAGGTCGTCGTCTAGTCTGGCGGTGGCGGAAGGTAATCGTCGCCCGGATCAGGCTGAGAAGGTTGTGATTGAGCAACCGGTGGTCCGTATTGAGCGTACGGCATGACTGGGACCTGCCCCACTATGGGGATCGCGGCCTGGCCTGTCGGCACGGCCATCGACTCTAGGTTCGGCGGGATCATTGCCTTCGCTCCGTTCTTCAGCCCGACATTGTTGATCGCTATCGCGGCCTTCAGCCTCGGCATGCATAAGATACTCGTCGGCGCGCCCTCCCGGAGCAGCCCCAGGGTCTCTCGTGTGGCCATCATTGAGACCGGCCCTACGGTCCACGCCTGGACTTTTCCCGCAGCGCTTGTCCTGTACGCAGGACCGACCACCTCGACCACCATGCCCTCCATCATCGCGTCGGAGACCTTCTTCCGCACGACGATGGTATTCACTGCCATGCCGATC
>Ga0315276_10002935_pt1 | contig 15604 bp, 10 predicted proteins | sample YL17G05_0_MG_FD_204542 | JGI IMG/M metagenome (GOLD analysis project Ga0315276, IMG submission 204542) | Sediment microbial communities from Yellowstone Lake, YNP, Wyoming, USA - YL17G05_0 | ecosystem: Environmental > Aquatic > Freshwater > Lake > Sediment | place: USA: Wyoming | collected...
CACTACAGCGCAACATATTTAATATTATGCGGTACACAAGATTTCAACTGACTGATTTTTATACCCAGTTTTCGCAGCTTGTAAAGCGTCTTTTTCCGATGAGATCTGCGAGCCTGCCGATTGCGACTTTGATAATAAAAAATCCGGCTGGAAATATCCTGATAAAATATTTTTCGAGCGGAATACGGCAGAACCTGCGCTTCTATGCAGGCACAGGCGGCCAGACGAACCTGCTCGACTGTCAGATAAAAACTGTTTGTCGTTTTTTTCTCTGAGCTTCTGATGAATCCGGGAGCAAAACAGAAAACTCAGCTGTGTAATATAAAAATGGCGATGAATCCCCAGCCAGCGGCGAACCTCAAAATGATCCATCCCAAGTTCCTGTTTGCTTATCTGAAAACACCGCTCAATCGGAACTCGACAAAACGCCGTCCAAAGCAATCTTTCCAAACTAACGCCGCCCGCTGTCGGCACCATATTAGAGACAAAATACTTAATCTCATCAGGATTCAATACGTTCCTTGCGACAATAAGATAATGTTCGGGGCCGGGCAAGCCGTCCTCGCCATGTTTGCGGTAAAACCTCGCATGTTTTACCTCCCAGACATACGGGCCTTTCTCGCCGTTCTTTATACGAAACTTCTGCCAGTTCCGTTTCTGAAATACGCGGGAATACACAAGCAGATTCTGCACCTGGCAAGCCGGCAATGCCTTGACAGAAAGACGTGGAAAATGCATCTTTCGGCCTGGTTTACGCATTTGCTGAGGCGTGGGACGATGCAGTATCTGCGGCTCATACAGCCAGCCGGTAAAGTTGGCAGGAACCTGAGCAACGTAGTTTTGACCGAGTGCATCAAGACCATCAAGAAACTCGCCGTCTCTGCCGTAAAACTCATCAAATGTCCATGCCGATACACGAATGCCGTTGGCAATCGAACGGGCAATCTGTTCAATCGCTATCTGTGCTTTCTTGCGGTAAATAACATCTTTCGGGATACCTGCTTCTTTGCGGCGGACAGGATCGTCAGCCCAATCTTCCGGCAGGAATATGGTGCTGTCAAGAATACATTGAAAATCACCGGCTACGTAGGCGGTGTGAACAGCGACTACGCAGTTGTCGAGCTTGCCGGTATTGCCGCACCATTGTCTTTGAACGCCTGCGGTATGAGAGCCTTTCTTTGGATTGCCGGATTCATCAATGATGCCTATGGCTTCGGAATGGCTGTGTTCTTTGGCGACAATCCACTGAAGTTTGTCGACTATTCTTTTGTGGTCCCATGGGATGGCGGACAGAAAATTCTGCAGGGTACGCGGCGTTACTTTGGCTGCAAGTGCAATTGGTTCAATGCTTTTGCGAGGCAAGTTGGACAACTGACCTTTGATGTAAGTTCGCAGGTTTTGTTTCGACTCAGTTCTGCTGAAACAATCGTCAAATTTTGCCAGAAACCTGCTCAATTCTCTGCCCATGTTTTCAATTTGTTTGATATCCATATCGATTCTCCTTATAAGCACCTTGCTCATCAGAAGTTATCGACCTGTAACCCTTTAATTCTTGAGCTTATGTTGCGCTGTAGTGTTAGTTAGAGTCAAAATTGACCACGGATTAACACGGATTTTTTTTGTTTTCATTAAATTTTGTTTCATACAACATCGGGATATAGAATCTTCCCATAATTGGGCAGAGATGCGCATTTGGGTTGACCCTACTTCGCCCTGCGGGCTACGAAGGGCAGGCAAAAAAGAGATAAGTTGTTATGGGATAAAGAGTAAGGGAGTTTGTAAAAAATTTTATTTTTTCCCATATTTGGCGAAGAGTGGGTGCGTGTTTGATTGAAAATTGCTGGTTGCTTGTCGCTCGTTGCAGGGGAATTGAATATCGAATATTGAATGCAGAAGTAAAAAGATAAAAAAGGTGCGGGGAAATTTGCCGTTGAAAAAGGTTGCGGTTTGGGTAGAATTTAGCTATTGGCTGTTTAGCTGATTGGGAAACAAAAGAAGAATTATGGCAGGATGAAAAACAAAATGTCCGTAGTTTTCCTATACGGTTTGATGAGGTCAAAAAAGAAGTGAATTAATTTAGGAGGATTATGTAATGGCCGAGCAGAATGAGAAGGAAGACCTCTTACTTGGATTTGTGGGGCTTTATGGAACTCTTACGCCAGGCGGTTATATTGGTGGGATTCTCATAACAGATCAGTTTGGAAAACCGCGAGAATTCAAGTGTACCCATGCGGTAAGACCTACAGCAATTCAAAAGCCATTGTATGGCAAAACCCTTGAGCCTTACATTGGAGTGGAGTTATGCGGCACGCCACTCATTGGATCTACGACTAATAAACCGGCTTTGATTATGGTGGACAAGGATTTCTTAATCGACATAAGAATCAAATCCGAATATCCTCTGATATTTATTCGGAGAGCCGGAGAAGCGGTGGAAGTACGAAGTTCTACAGGTGAAGACGCGGCATCAAGAAGAGAGAGGGTTGACAGTGCAACAGGACGTTTTCAGCCGATAGTGTTTGAAGCCCACCCAAGATTTGACGACGACCGCTTATGTGCGAAGCGAATTTTAGACGAGGTTTTCAAAGATATTGATCCGCTTGAGCCATTCGAAAGAATGGGAAAAGCCATAGAAGTGCTTGCCAGGCAGAACAATAAATTCCAGTAAGAGGTGCATTGTGTTGTTAAGTCATCTGACATTTCCTGATCGCGCCAGACTGGGGTTAGCAAAACGAACATTCCCAATCAAGCCATCTAAATTTATGCTCGTGGATATTTTAGAGATTGGTTTAGTCAAGCCCCTGATAAACCAAGTGCATGTTCCAAGTATTACGAGACCAAAGATCATTCCCGACTTTGCCCTGCGGTATCCGGCCAAGGAAGAGTTTTGCGTATTTCCCCCATACCAAGTAATATTCGCTTGCGAAAACCCAGTATGTTCTTGCAAGTTCAGCACAAGTATATACAAGGATCAATTCGGCGAAAAAGTGCTAATCAAATGCCCAAGTTGTGGCGAAACAATTCTTTTTATTGCCGGTAATGAAATATTTATAGAAGACTGCACTAAACAACTATGGGGCGAAGATGCGTTATCGAATATAGAAAATTTACCCGTTGAATTGGTATCTCCTCGTATAGCGGGTAAGGTCTATAGAGCGGAGAAAACCGAAGAAGCCGAGCGTGCTTTGTTTGAGTTAGAAAAAGAAGGAGAGAATCGTTGCGTCCACGGATTAAAGAAATCGTGGTGCTCAAATTGTATTGCTAAGAAGAAAGAAGAAAAATCTTTGAAAGGTAGCGACCTTTTCGATTTGATATTTCCAATTCTTATGCCACCGCCAGGTAGGAATCTTGATAGCCCGTTGTTTTTTACGGGAGAAAAAACATTGTACCCTTTCCAAAGAGATGGCGTGAAATTCCTTGCTGAACACAACGTTGCCCTTCTGGCCGATGAAATGGGGCTTGGTAAATCAATTCAGGCCATTATTGCAATTCGCATCCTAATACGAACAGGAAAAATACGTGACAGTTTAATAATCTGCCCAAAATCCGTTCTTGGTGACTGGGAGAAAAAACTGTGGGAATGGGCTCCGGAACTTTCGGTTTTAACCGTTCGCGGTTCGCCCGAAAAACGGTTGATGTGGTGGAAAGCAATTGCGCATATTTATCTGGCAACGTATGAAACCGTGAGGCAGGACTTTGGTGAAAACCTTGCGAGCAATGGTGAGAATATAGAAAAAACCAGCTTCAATCTTGTTGTGCTAGACGAGATCCAAAAAATCAAAAACCCCGGTGCGGACGTTACAAAAACAGTGCGTAGTATAAAATCTGATATGCGATGGGGTTTATCAGGAACACCCCTTGAGAATCGAATCGAAGATATCATATCTATATTCAGATATCTGAAACCGGGCTTACTGCGTGATATGGACGGTATTAGCCCGTCAAGAGTTAAAGGTGGAATTGCTGAGTATTTTCTGAGGAGACGCAAAAAAGACGCACTGCCAGAGCTACCGGAAAAGTTCCATGAGGAAAAATGGTTAGATCTCACGGACACACAAATGGAAAGATACCGTAAAGCAGAAGAGGAAGGGATTGTTGATTTGAACGAACATGGCGATTCGGTTACAGTTCAACATGTTTTAGCACTGATAACCAAACTTAAACAAATCTGTAACATTGATCCAGTCACGAGAGAAAGCTGCAAGCTGGAGTACATAGAGGAGAAAATAGAAGAGATATGCGACGAAGATGAAAAGGTGTTGGTGTTTTCACAATACTCAGAGAAAACCCTTCCATACCTCCAAACCGCTCTAGAAAAGTTCTCACCTGAAATCTATCATGGAGGATTATCTGAGCGCGAACGAGACGAAATAGTCGGAAAATTTCAAAATGAAGAGACACCTAAAGTTCTCCTTATGTCTGTAAAAGCAGGAGGACTCGGGATTACTTTAACAAGGGCTTGCCATGTGTATCATTTCGATCTGTGGTGGAATCCTGCTGTCGCGGCACAAGCCGAGGACCGTGCCCATAGAATAGGTCAAAAGAAAACAGTTTTCGTAACATCTCTTTTCACTAATGGCACGATTGAAGAAAGAATAGAGGAGCTTCTTAGAAAAAAACGAGCACTTTTCACAGAGGTTATAGATGACCTGAGCGATACGAAACTACCAAAGATATTGTCCGAAGAAGACCTATTCAGTTTATTCAATCTTAAGAGGCCATCTCTTAAATCTGATCTCAAAGAAAAAGTTGGCGATCATAGAGGGATGACTCTCGACCCAAAATCGCCACAAGAATTCGAAAAAATTGTGTCTCAACTCTATAATAAAATGGGATACAACATTAAGTTGACGCAGCAAAGCAAAGATGGAGGTATAGATATATATGCGAAGCGCGTCTCCGAGAGCGGAAGCGAATACTTGGCAATCCAGTGCAAGCACTATCCAAACAGCGTCGTTAATGTTGAACAAGTAAGGGCTCTTTACGGAGTTGTGCAAAGCGAACCGCAACTTACGAAGGGGGTACTCGTTACAAGCGGTAGATTCTCACGGGAATGTAAAGAATTTGCACGAGGGAAACGCCTAGAATTATTCGATCGCGACTATCTATTGGGTCTATTAGGTAAATACGAGCTATAATTTTTAGTGAATGGAACGTAAGAAATACCTTCAATAAGTTGGAAGGATTAGAACGTATGCCTGACAGCGACGTTAAGACAATAAAAGATTCGAAGCCATACGAGGCATTAAGGGAATGTTATGGGTAAAGAGATTATGAGGGTGCCGGGAGGCGGGGGTGATTCGCCATTTGAACGAATCAAGCGAACGAATGACGCGGGCAACGAATACTGGTCAAGCAGGGATTTTTCGCAGATTCTGGGATATACGGATTATCGCAATTTCGAGCAGGTCATCAAAAAGGCCAAGACGGCCTGTTTTAACAGCGGGCATCGCATAGAAGACCATTTCGTTGATATCACCGATATGGTCGGCATCGGCAGCGGGGCACAAAGGTTTGTTCAAGCGGTTTATATGTCCCGCTATGCGTGCTATCTGATAATACAGAACGCCGACCCGGGCAAGGAAATAGTTGCGTTAGGTCAGACGTATTTTGCCGTTCAGACGCGAAGGCAGGAAATTTCGGAGCAGGAGGTCGAAGATAATCGGCGATTACTTTTGCGTCAGGAGATGAAAACGCACAACGTGCGTCTTGCAGGTGCGGCAAGAGAGGCGGGGGTAGTAAAGGCAAAGGACTACGCTATTTTTCAGAATCACGGGTATATGGGTCTTTACGGCGGACTGACGGCACAGGACGTTCATCGCCGCAAAGGACTTAAGAAGGGACAGCAGATTCTTGACCATATTGGCAGCACGGAACTTGCGGCAAATCTTTTCAGGGCAACTCAAACCGAGGAAAAGCTGCGACGTGAAAATATCAAAGGCAAGGAAAAAGCTAATCGCACCCATCGAGAGGTCGGGGCGAAGGTTCGCAAGACCATAGCGGAGCTTGGGGGGACAATGCCGGAAGAACTGCCTGCGGCGGAAGATATAAAGAAACTCGAATTAAAACGAAAAAAAGAATTGCAGGGCTAAATTTTAAGCAAAGCTCACGGTTGCAAGGCGGTAAGGAACCCTCCTTCGCCCTGCGGGCTACGGCGGGCAGGCGTGCGGGGTAAATCAAATAAATTTGCAATTTGTACATATTTATCCGAGGTTGTATTCCCTGATTTTCCGGTAGAGGGTCCGTTCGCCGATGCCGAGGATTCTGGCGGCTTTTTCGCGGTTGTTGCCGGTCTTTGCGAGGGTCTCCAGAATGACTTGTTTCTCAACCTCGTTGAGCGAAGCCCCTGCCCGGCCTGCCTCTGCGGGGCCGGCGGCGGCCAGTTGCGGCCTTCGATAAACTTCGGGCGGTATGTCACGCACATCGAGCCTGTCCCTGTCGCACATCACAACCATAGTCCTGATGCAGTTGCGAAGCTGCCTGATATTTCCGGGCCAGTCGTAATCGACAAGAATATCCTGTGCGGGGTCGGTTATGCCTTTGACGGGCGAGCCGACCTCAACAACGGCCTCTTTGAGAAAATAGTCGATTAAAGCAGGTATGTCTTCGGGCATTTCTCGCAGGGCCGGCAGTGAAACGCTAACGCCTTTAATCCTGAAATACAAATCCTGCCTGAATTTTTTTTCTTCTATCAGGTTAGTCAAGTCGTGGTTGGTCGCACTAATCACCCGCACGTCCACCACAATCGACTTAGCGGAGCCGACTGGCACGACGACGCCGTCTTCGAGGACACGCAGAAGTTTGGCCTGCATATTCAGCGGCATATCGCCGATTTCATCGAGAAAGAGCGTCCCCTTGTCGGCAATTTCGAAAAGGCCTTTTCTATCTGCGGCGGCGCCGGTAAAAGCGCCTTTGACGTGGCCGAACAGCTCGCTTTCGAGCAGGGTCTCGCTCAGGCCGGCACAATTTATGGGTCTGAATGGTCTGTTTTTGCGGGGCGAGTTGTTATGAACTGCTCTTGCGAGCAGCTCTTTGCCTGTTCCGGATTGTCCCTCAATTAAGACCGATATATTGACGGGGGCCACCCGCCGCAGCACTTCAAATATGCCCTGCATTCTTGGGTTTTTGCTCAAGACGCCTTCAAATTCGAACTGCCTGCTCCTGTCCCTGGCGATACCATATTCCTTTGCCGTGAGTCGTTTGGCGGCCTGCTCCACAATCGCCCGAAGCTGGCCGATGTCGATGGGCTTGACAAGATAATCGAAAGCGCCCCGCCGAATGGCCTCCTTGCAGGTATCGATACTTGCGTAAGCGGTAATGAGGATGACCTGCGTATCGGAATTATATTTTTTTGCTTCTGCAAGTATGTCGAGGCCGTCAATGTCCCCGCCCAGCTTCAAATCCGTGATTACGATGTCGATTTTTTCGCTGCGTAAAATCTCCAGAGCATCTTTGCCTGTGTAGACGGCGACCGGGTGAGCGGCCAGCTTACCGACAGCCTCTGCGATGCCGTCGGCGTGGTCGCGCTCATCATCAACAACCAGGATTGTCGTATCTTTGTCTGTCATTTACAGGGCTGAGACAGCGGTAATTTTATAGTAAACATCGTTCCTTTGCCGGGTTCGCTGCTGACGGCGATTGTGCCGTTATGCTCCTCAATTATCCTTTTTGTAGTAGGCAGCCCCAAGCCGCTTCCCTGTGGCCGAAACGACCGGCAGGCGTCGAAAATATGGGGCAGCCTTTCGGCAGCGATGCCCTGGCCTGTATCGCCAATCTGAATTACCGCATTTCCATCTTCTATGGCCGTTCTTATTATCAATTCGCCGCCCCCTTTGTCCATAGCCTGCTGGGCATTGATAAAAAGGTTCAATAATGCCTGTTTTAACACATCCGCATCGATTTTGCAAATAATCGGCTCGCTATGCAGACCCTGCCGGATGGTTATCGCGTGACTGTATGCCTGCGGGGAATAAAAATCAATCATATCGCCGACAAGGCTGTTAACATTAACATCCGCAAACTGCAATTGAGGCTTGTTTACATAACGCAGGAAACCATTAAGTATCTGCTCAAGCCTGTCGGCCTCTTTCTGAATAACAGCTATCTTTCTAATCGCCCTGGCAAGCCTGTAATCAGGTTTACCGGCTGCTTCGGCCAAATTAGCACTTTCGAGGTCTTCGGCCGTCAGTTTCAGATTCACCTTGATTGTTGAAAGCGGGTTTTTGATTTCGTGTGCAAGCTCGCCGGTCAATCTGCTCAGCTCTTCAAATTCTTTTAACGGGGCGATGTTTGGGCGTTTATGTTTAAGGATTATTTTGCGCACCGCCAGCGTCAGCATCGCAACAAACAAAGCAACCGCAAAACCCGATATAAACTTCAACACCTGTTGTCCCCCGGTCTTAATATAAGGCCATAAAATACTTTGACCTACCCGCCCCCCAAATATCGTTATTTTTTACCTACCGGTCCGCGTTCGCCCTTTTTGTTCATATCAGCAAGTGCTGCTTTGCGGGAAAGCTTAAATCTGCCCTGTTCATCAATCAGTATCAGCTTGACCGCTATCAAATCGCCGATTTTGCAGACATCGTCGACGTTTCTGACAAAGCCGTCACTTAGCTCGCTGATATGACACAGTCCCTCGACGCCGGGCGCGATTTCAACAAAGGCGCCAAAATCCTTAACAGAAACCACTTTCGCCTGCTCGTATATTTTTCCTATCTCCGGCGGCTTAGTCATCGCCTCGATAAGCTCCTTTGCCTTTATGTGGCCGTCGCCGCTGAAAGTGCTTATGTAAATAGTTCCGTCTTCTTCGATTTCAATGGTGGTACCTGTCTGCTCCTGCAGGCTCTTAATCATTTTTCCGCCCGGCCCGATTATCTTACCTATAAACTCGGGGTCGATTTCAATGGTTATCAGTTTCGGAGCATACACACTTAGCTGCGGCCTGGGTTTGTCTAAAGTTTCAGCCATAATTTCCAGAATTTTCAGGCGTGCCTCTTTTGCCCGCTGAAGCGCCTCGACCATAATATTGTGCGGCAATCCATCAGTCTTTATATCAAGCTGGATGGCCGTGACACCCTCGGTTGTCCCGGCAACCTTGAAATCCATATCGCCGAAATGGTCTTCCTCGCCGAGGATGTCGGTGAGCAATTCGTATCTGCCTTTATCATCGCTGACCATACCTATCGATATGCCTGCCACGGGTCTTATGACTGGCACGCCGGCATCCATCAGCGCCAGTGTCCCTCCGCAAACCGAGGCCATCGAGCTTGAGCCGTTTGATTCGGTAATGTCCGAAATAATCCTGATTGTATAGGCAAATTCCTCTTCTGGCGGCCTGACCGCTATCAGCGCCTTCTCTGCAAGTGCACCGTGTCCGATTTCTCTTCGGCCCGGGCCGCGAATCGGCTTTATTTCGCCGACAGAAAACGGCGGGAAGTTATAATGGTAGGTAAAGTTCTGAGCGTATTCCTCCTGCAAACCATCTATAATCTGAGCGTCCCTGACAGTGCCGAGAGTAACATTTACCAGCGACTGCGTCTCTCCCCGTGTGAATATTGCCGAACCGTGCGTCCTCGGCAGGATACCCACCTCGCAGGTAATCGAGCGAATGTCATTATAACCTCTGCCGTCACATCTTTTGCCGTCCAGAATCAGCCTGCGGACAACCTCTTCCTCTATCTTATCGAGGATGCGCTTGAGCATTATTTTGTTGCATTTAGGTGCGGCGGCCTTTTGAGCTACCTCGCCCAAATCCGTATCCAGCTCATCACCGACAGGCGGCTTCATCGGGTCGCAGTATTCAGCCCCAATCTGCTCAAACAGCTTTTTCACAGCGTCGTTTCGCTCCTGCTTGGCCTGTATCTGCTTGAGTTCGTAGAGCTTATCCGCTATCTGCGAGTGAATCTGCGAATAAAGATTCTGGTCTACTTCGACCAGGGGGATTTCCTTTTCAACGCCGGCCTTTTTGCAAAGTTCCTCAATCATCTCGCAAATCTCGCCGACGGTTTTATGCGCTATCAGCATAGCCTCAGCGATAATTTCTTCCGACAATTCTTTTGCGCCGACCTCTATCATATTGAGCGCATCTTTACGTCCGCCGACAAACAGATTAAGGTCGCCGGCATCCATTTGCTTGTTCGTAGGATTGATTACGAATTTGCCGTCGACTCTGCCGACCCTGCACGCACCGATTGGGCCTTTGAATGGTATTTTGCTGATGGAAAGAGCTGCGCTGGCGCCTACGACCGCCAGAATATCGGGGTCGTTTTCGCCGTCGGCACTTAGCACGGTAGCCATAATCTGCACTTCTTCGAAATAGCCGTCCGGGAACAAAGGCCGAATAGGTCTGTCGATTATCCTTGCGGTAAGCATTTCCTTTGTGCTTGGCCTGCCTTCGCGTTTAATGAACCCGCCGGGGAACTTGCCCGCTGCGCTATGCCTTTCACGGTAATCAACGCTAAGGGGGAAAAAATCAATCGCTTCAATCCTGGGAGGCGCTGTTACAGCAGTAACCAGAACAATAGTATCGCCGTAGCGAACAGTGACGGCGCCGTGCGCCTGCTTGGCGAGTTTGCCGGTTTCGATGGTCAAAACCCGCTCGCCGATTTGCTTTTCAACTTTAAATACATCAGCCATATATTATCCTCAATTATCTTTGTTTATCCGGAGTGCAGGCCGCAAAACATGGTCACAAAGGCTGCAAAGCTCCCTAACATTAAACTTTCTGCTTTCAGATTTTATTTCCTCAGGCCGAGTCGGGCTATGGTTTCCTTGTAACGATTTAAGTCTTTTTTGCTTATATACTTAAGCAAAGCCGACCTTTTCCCGACCATTTTGAGCAAACCACGTCTTGACGAATGGTCTTTTGGGTGAGTTTTGAAATGCTCAGTAAGCTCGTTAATCCTGTTTGTCAGCAGAGCAATCTGTACCTCCGGCGAGCCGGTGTCGCCCTTGTGCATCTCAAAATCGCCGATAATCTTTCCTTTTTCATTCGTAGTCAGCATCTTTAGCCAACCCCTTTCACTATATAACACTCAAGAACACTTCGGTATTTGTAAACTCCTGTATTTAACAGATTTACAACACTTAACCAAAACGGTTCAGGGCCGCTGCCAGCTTTAGAATATATCATTTTAACCGAAGACTATTGTATTTTGCAAGTATTTTTCCGGCCGGCAAAGAAGATTAAATAAGCGAGAAAAAATGGGGTCTGCTTTTATGGTGTGATGCCTGCGGCGCATAAATCCGCCTGCGGCGGATAAACCCTCCCCACGAATGGCGGACAAGTCCGCCAAACATACGGCGGATAAATTTTGGCAAGATGGGTAAAATTTAACGATTGTAGGGGCTGGAAAAAGTGTGAAAAAGTGAGAAAAAATGCGAAAAATGTGGAAAAAATGCGAAAATGTGTGCGAAATTGCGAAAAATAGTGTCGTTTTGGTGAATTTTGTAGCGTTTTGCGGACACTTTTAATAGCGGATAGCGGATGGCGTAGAGCGGATAGTTTTCGTGGTGCGTCGTGCGGGGTGCGTATTGCGCAGGGCGTATCGGAGTGATGGTCATAGGTAAATTGGTAGTTTGAAGCACAATCTTTCCCCTGGTTTTTCGTTCAGTTCAGAGAATATTATAGCACAAAAGCGGAGAAAAGTCAAGGAAAAATTAGCCATAGGGGGACACGGATTTACACGGGATTAACACGGTTTTTTTTTAGACAGGATTAACAGGATATTTCAAAGCCACAGAGAGTAAGAGGACACATCCCTGCCTACAGCTTGCAGGGACAGGAAGAATTTTTAATTCGTTGCAACCACGGATTAACACGGATTTTTTCGGCCAGAGGGGTGTACTCGGCAGGAACTGTCCTCAAAATGTGGTTTTTGCGGCAGTTGCGTGCCATCGTCCACCGCCGACTTTGTCGGCTTGCCCCTAATGGGCTTTGGCTGAAAAATGGTCATCAGTTTATTTTCCTTCCGCCGCAGGCGGAAACGAGGCCAAATTAGAAAACCAGCCGACAGGAACAAAATTAGAATACAGGGTAAAGGCAATAAATAAATCCGGCGAAGGTCAGGCCAGCAATACGGTGATAGTGGTTTTGTAGATTGAGCCACAGAGCCCACACCCCGGCCTACAGATTGCCGGGGCAGGAAGGACACAGAGTTTTTGACAGGATAACAGAATAAACAGGCGATTTACATCGTGGCATTGCGGCTTTACATCGTGGCGTTGTGAGGTTACAATGAGGTGTTGTAAACGGGCAAAAGGAGGTTTCAGCCGTTAAAATTAAGGCAGTTAGGCGAAAAAATGAGATTTTCAGGCAAAGAAGCAGCATTCTATATGGATAGGAAACCGAAATTCCATATCTTCTGCGGGGTCAATCTAATTATTGTTAGACCGTAAAAATGAATAATATGGAGAATATCGAATATGCAGGCAAAAGAGACTAAACTCCAAGACATAATTGAAGGGACAAAACAGTACGTTATTCCTCTTTTTCAGCGAACTTATAGCTGGACAACTAAAGAATGGGAAATTTTATGGAAAGACCTAATTGAACTATGCGAAGCTGAAAACCCACGAACTCATTTTATTGGTTCAATCGTAAATATGCCGACTGTTTCAGTGCCTGAAGGCATCGCAAAATTCTTACTGATTGATGGCCAGCAGCGTTTAACTACAATCTTCATTCTGCTGACGCTCTTGCGCAACAAGGCAAATGAACTACAAAAACAAGATTTCGCCGAGGAAATCAACAATACTCTTCTTGTCAATCCTTATAAAAAAGACAATGACTATTTCAAATTAATGCCAACACAGGTTGATAGAGACATATACAAGAACTTTATCAAAGGAGAAGCAAATGAAACGGAAAGTCAACTTACGAAAGCATACAATTTCTTTGAAAAGAAACTCCGACAAGTGTCGTTTGAACACGATAAGCTAAAGAAGATCATTACCAGCTATTTTTCAGTTGTCAGCATTGTGCTCGATACCGATGATAACCCGTATTTGGTTTTTGAAAGCTTGAATGCTAAAGGAAGGCCATTAACACAGGCGGACCTAATTCGCAATTATTTCTTTATGCGCATTCACATAGACAATCAAGATGAAGTTTACAACAACTATTGGCAGCCGATGCAAACCGCATTGAATGACAACCTAACCGAATATATAAGACACTTCCTGATGAGAGACGGGAGCATTATAAAACAAAATGACGTTTATTATGCCCTTAAAGAAAAAGTATCCCCGACCAATGCAATTGATTATTTGAAGGAACTGCAAAAATATTCTGTTTACTATCAGCGATTGCTATATCCGGAACTTGAGCCCGATGAAGATTTACAGAAATATTTTCGCAGGTTGAACAGAATAGAGGTCACAACGGCTTATCCATTACTCTTGAACTTTTACGGCAATTATACGGCAAATACGATGAGCAAGACCGACTTTATTACAATTCTGAAAACACTTGAAAATTATCTTATCCGCCGGTTTGTCTGTAATGTGCCTACAAATCAACTTAACAAAATCTTTCCCGCAGTTTATCCGCTATTGATCACAAAGCATCAAGATAACCATGCTGAAGGTGTCAAAGAAATATTACAAAGCAGGGGCTATCCAAAAGACACTGAGTTTTATACTCGGTTCAGGGAAACAAAGTTTTATGGTGCTGGTGACAGGCAGATAAAAACCAAACTCATTCTTGAAACTCTCGAAGAAGACTTTGCTCACAGAGAAGCCGTTCCATTTGATAACTTAACAATAGAACATGTAATGCCTCAAACTTTATCAGAATGGTGGCAGAATCATATCGGTCAAAGCTGGGAAGAGACTCATGAACTATTTTTGCATACTATCGGCAATCTGACTTTGACTGCTTACAATACCGAGATGTCAAATGACGATTTTACGACGAAGAAAAAGACGTATAACGACAGTCATTTGGAGTTAAACAAATATTTCTCTTCTATCTCATCTTGGACACGTACTGAAATTGAAAAAAGAGCAGAAACATTAGCAAAACAAGCTCTTAAGATTTGGAACTACTTCGGTCAAGAAAACACCGCGATATCTGACCTAAAGGAAGTTACGGGCAAATCGCCAACTGGCCTTAAAATCTTAGGGCAGCAGTTTCAAGTTCAAACATGGCGTGACGTTTTGGAGCAAACACTCAATACAGTTGCAGATCTCGAACCTGACAAGTTTGAAATTATTGCCCAGAACTTCCCGCATTATCTCGGTAAAGACAAAAATAAATTCAGGGCAGTACGACAGCTAAAAAATGGTTTTTACATTGAGGTCAACTTTTCAGCTCAAAGCATACAAAAGCTTTGCTCTCAAGCGATGGAGACCATTGAACTTACATCTGATGACTGGAGCGTAATAGTAAACTGATAATACGAGGTCTAGCAAATCGCTCCAGCGGAGAACTAGGCCTACGGCCTATTTCCCGCTGAGCTAAATCGTTCGGCGGTGGAGATGGCGATAGAGAAAGATGAAAAGACCGCCCTGCAATGGCTGCAAGAACGGAACCAGAAGTAATGGACTTGGCCATCCTGCGGATTGCATTATCGCTTGCCTCGATGACGACCCGAGTCGCAGCGGGCAGGCAATAGTAAGCGGGCTTACCGGCAACGCTTTTACTGCTTGGCCTCGGTGCGGTGATGTTGAGAAGAAAAAGTTAATGGTTCTGGAAGTATAAAAATGCGTGCATTATTAATGCTGCTGACATTAGCAGGGTTCATTTGGTTGATTTGCTATTCCTTTTACTCTCTTGGTAAGAAGAATGCAATTAAGAGCCAAAAACGAAAGGATGAAGCATCCACAACGAGACGAAAGAAGGTCGAGTCCTTTGTAATAGAAGATGAGAATCGCAGCAGTTGCGGCGACGATAAACAGTAAACTCACTTTTACTGCCTCGCCGTGCTGCGCCCGTCGCAGCAGGTCGGTCTCGGTGCGGTGATGGTGAGAAAGAAACGCTAAAACTTGTTGTATTGCAGATAAGATCTTGATATTATTGCAGAATTGAAAGGCTTGGTTGCGTAGCCAAGCGTTTAATCCGCCAGAGGCGGATAAATATGGGAAATGTCAGTTTAAGGAGGTTCTTATATGGATAGGGAATACATAGTAGAGTCCGTGATGGGTGGTAATTTTCGTCGTTTTGCAATACTTGTTATGTTTATCTTCATATTGTTGCTGGCGGCGACTTTGGTATCGGTAACCAATATCGGCGGCAATGAGGTGGGCATCGTGGAAAAGAAATTCGGGGGCGGCTCGCTGGCGGAAGGCCGTATTATCTCTGTCAATGGCGAAAACGGTATTCAGGCACAGGTGCTTGCGCCTGGCTGGCACTTTTTCTATTGGCCGTGGCAGTACACGATTACAAAGATTCCGGTCATCGAAATAAAGGATGGGCAAGTAGGGCTGGTGCAGGCGGCGGACGGCCGGTCTCTCCCCATCAATACCATTTATGCCCCGGAGTGGGACCAGCCGGACAGGATGCTCAACGCCGAATATTTTCTCGGCGAGGGCAAAGGTTATAAAGGGCCTCAGCTTACAGTGCTCAAACCCGGAAAATATCGGCTTAATCCGCGGCTGTTCA
>Ga0315276_10002937_pt1 | contig 15600 bp, 17 predicted proteins | sample YL17G05_0_MG_FD_204542 | JGI IMG/M metagenome (GOLD analysis project Ga0315276, IMG submission 204542) | Sediment microbial communities from Yellowstone Lake, YNP, Wyoming, USA - YL17G05_0 | ecosystem: Environmental > Aquatic > Freshwater > Lake > Sediment | place: USA: Wyoming | collected...
TTTAATAGCAACTCCCTTTGGATTGGTCGGTAACCAGTTACGAATATCTCTATTGTTATCAAACATTATATTTGATCGATGTTTCATCAAATTCCTTTCAGGAAAACAGCATCCAAAAGTAAGGAATGTTTCAGAGAATATTCAATCTATGCCTTTTTATATTACGGCCTGATTGTTGCAGAGTAAAGCTCGGCAGCAGTTCCGGTGAAAATTTGTCAGAATCTGCCATAAAAGAAATATTCGATGGATAGCTCAAAAGTCATACAGCAGCACAAAAGAATCTGTAAGCTTGTTTCGGAAAAGAAAGTTAAGCAAAGCCTTGATATTCTGGATGGTATGATAACAGGTTCCTCCGGTGGATATTTGCGTGACGAGTATGAAAATATTGTCATGACCTACCGCAATATTCTCAGGTATACAATTGAAGGGGTAAAAGATCCTGAACGGAGTAAGATATATCTCAAGCTTATGCAGTCAATTCTTGTGCTTTCTGACCGTGTCAGACAAGACATATTGTCACATTATTCCGGATGGCATACTTACTGGGTAAAACAACAGGCTGAAAAAGAACATCTGCTTTCCGGAAAGTCTATTGTTGAGACCGTTGATGATCTCATGTTCAAGCAGGAGCTCGATGAGTGGCTTAAATTATCTTCGGAGATAAACCCGGACCCGGAGTCAGAGATCTCTATGAAACACAAGCAGTTGATTAAGAATATTTTCAACCATCTCTGGCTGACAGATTATTATGGCGAAGCTGAAGAGAGTCTTATCTCAATAATTCTTAAGTCGGGAAAATTCAGATGGTATGAAGCAAGTATTTTTGTCAGCGCAATAACACTTAGCATCTTCAGAACGTGGCAGCCGGACAAGATATTTCATCTGATTGATATTTATGAAGATGGAAAAGATCAGGTAAGGGAAAGAGCCCTGGCCGGACTTATACTGAACCTTCACTATTACAATGACAGGATAACATTGTTCCCTGACCTTATAGAAAAGATAAAAAGGATGAGTGGTGAAGAGAAATTCAGGGAACACTGCAGAATAATCGTTCTTCAGGCCATAAGATCAAGGGAGACTGAGAGTCTCAGTAAAAGGCTTAATGACGAAATCCTCCCGAAGGTTGCGAATCTGAAGCCAAGGTTGGATGAGAAACTCGATCTCGACAATATTCTGCCGAAAGATTTGAGTGAAGACAGGAATCCCGACTGGTCAAAGATGTTCAATGAGTCTGATGAGATATTCAAGACAATGGAAGAGCTGACTAATCTTCAGATGGAAGGTGCCGATGTTTATATGTCTGCTTTTGCAAACCTTAAACATTTTGATTTTTTTTCTGATTTTCAGAACTGGTTTGTTCCATTCTACCCCGATCATGAAGCAGTTGATGTGATTTATGCCGATGAGGTTCTGGGACCTGGCACCAATGAGCTAGCGGAGGCTTTATACAAGACACCGTTTATCTGCAATTCCGACAAATACTCCCTCCTTTTAAACCTTAAATACCTGCCGTCGGCACAGAAAACGATGATGCTTAAAGTTTTCAGGATGGAACTTGAAGGCCTCGAACAAATGAATTCTGATGATCCGGGTACAGATCCTTATAAGAATTTCAGAACATGCGTAACCCAATACATGCAGGATTTGTACAGGTTTTTCAAACTGTCACCATTTAAAAAGGAGTTTGAAGATGTATTCAGTGGAAAGCTCGATATCTATAATTCTGAATTTTTCAGACTATCATGCAATGCAGCGGAAGCTGAAACAGGTCTGGCCGACTATTTTTTCAGCAAGAATTATTACGATGATGCCCTGGAGTTATTCCTTAAACAGGTCGATATTCGACCTGATGATGCCCAGCTGTATGAAAAAATAGGTTATTGCTACCAGGAGGCTGACTCATTTGATGAAGCATTAAAATATTACAAAAGAGCAGAACTGATAGACAGAAAATTATGGACTATTAAAAAAACAGGTCTTTGCCTTCGCAGGCTTGGAAGAAATGAAGAGGCCCTGGAATATTACCTCCAGGCCGCTGACATGGAACCTGAGAATATCCATACTGTTATCATGATAGCCCACAGTTATCTTGATCTCAGGGAGTACGATCCGGCGCTTAAATACTACTTCAGAGTCGAATATATGGAACCTGGCAACATTAAAATACTAAGACCGATTGCCTGGTGCTATTTTGCCCTCGGCAGGTTTGATGATTCAGAAAAATATTATGAACGTTTATCTGCTGAAAAGCTTACAGCGCATGATTTCATTAATAAAGGGCATCTTGCTCTTTGCCAGGGAAACAAGAAAGAAGCAGTCGATTATTATAAACAGAGCATTACAGGCGGCAAGATATCTAGGGAAGATTTCATGGGCATTTTCCTGGAAGATAAGCCTCTCCTGATCTCAAATGGAGTAAATCCGGATGATCTGCCAATACTACTTGATTACCTGTTCTTTATTGTCCTTTAGCCGGCTGGAGTCATGGTCGTGAAAGGGAGGTCTGCCATAAGGAGTTGGAGCCATCCTTCTGTCGTTTCTGAAATTTGCCGAATCGTGAGAATCCCGTCTGTTTGGTCTGATCATTTCCCTTCTGTGATCCATCAGTTTCAGACGTTCCAGCTGCTCTTTAGTGAGGCTCGGTTCGAGCTCCTTCCAGAAATCTTTCATTAATGCATCAAACTTTTTCCTGAAATCATTCTGTATTAAGCTGTTATCTTTTGCATATTTCGAAAGAAGAAGGTCTATTGTCTCCTTTTGTTTTTCATCGGGCTGGATCACTCTGTAAAATCCTTCCCTGAATCTCTCCTCAGAAAAAAATATCCTGACAGGTTTCAACCTGCTATACCTTATTTGTGCTGAGGTAAGCATCCCAAGAATAAACCCTATGACCAGTGTGATAACGATAATAATTATTGGTTTGGCTTTCATAAATAGTTTTTTTTAATTTCCTGTAAGAAGACATACAATACTTTCATCATAATTGTCCTTAAGCCCAAGGAATGAGTCGAACGATAACGATCCTTCCATAATGAAGATGGAGATAAGCAGGATGGCAATAGCTGCTATCCCGGTAAAAGCGACACGATAAAATGCAAAATTCATCGACCTTACAAATTCGATTTCCCTGTTAACTGCAATTCCTGCAGAAAATATGCTGTCAAGTACTCTATCGTGAAAGTTTTGCCGGAAAGAGAAAGTAGCTCCGGCCTCCTCCAGTTTTTTCCAGGTATCATCGGAAGATAAATCAGGCGATAATGAATTAATCATTAATTCTTTAATCTTATCCGGCTTCATAATTGCTATAGTTTTTTTAAAACATTTCTTAACTGATCCTGTGCTCTGGAAAGTCTCGAAAGAACCGTACCCATCGGTAATTCAAGTATTTCCGCGGTCTCTTTTGTGGAATAGCCTTGCAGCATTCTCATTGTCAATATTATACGAAATTTAGGCTCCATTTTCATCAGCGCTTTTCCAACCAGGTCCCTGGCATCTTTTCTCTCTTCATCATCATAATCCGCGATATCATATCCCTGCATCTCATAATTTCCTGTCTGCGAAAACATTGTAAGAAATCTTTTTCTTCTTTTGATCTCATTGAGGGTCAGGTTTACTGCAATTTTCTGAATATATGTTGACAATTTTGCCTCACCCCTGAACTCAGGCAGGGAGTGATAAAGTTTAATAAAAACCTCCTGCCCTATATCTTCTGCAAAAACGGAATCTCCAAGCATCCCTTTAACTGTACGGGCAACCATACCCTGGTACCGGTTAACTATTTCGCCAAAGGCTTCTTTCACACCCTCAAGCGAGGCCTGTACCAGTTCATTTTCATCTGAAGACCCGTACGATTTAAAACCTGTACTCACTATAGACAACTATAATTGGCTGAATATTCCGTTTTCTCAACTTTTCTGACAATAATTAAATATCGAACAGTCAGGTGGATATTACTTTATTGAATCAGAAAAATCAGCTGAATCCTCTTTTAAAAGTTTAATATCCATATCGCTGGTATATTTGATAAGATAAAGTTTCTGGTTTTCAAATCCATTGCCCTCCCCTTTTCTCCTGAAATCAAATTCAGTCTCGAGGAGGTCAGGGTTATGTATCCCGGGATGGGATAAAAACTTTTTACCATGAATAGCAAGGCCACTAAGAAAATAATATGCGATATCATAACCCTGCCATGCATAGCTTGTTTCAACAGGTTCTGTAAGAAATTTACGTCTGAAACTGTCATTGAAATTCCTAACATCCCTCTTGCTGTAATCGATCCAGTAAGGGGAATAAAGCTCAATTCCAAGCTCAAATAAATATTTTGGATCAAGATTATCCAGTCCTCTCATTGCCGGATATCCAATTAGTCTGACTGAGAATTTCTTCGACAGAGAATGAATATCCATTATGCTCTCACTAAGCACCGGAGGCTCTTCTGAGGCTATCAGAACAAGGTTATCTCTCTGATCTGACAAGGCATGCTCCAGCCTGTTTATAGAATCATTATCAAAGGCTGATCTGCTGTAGAATACAAACTCTTTAAACCTGATTTCGTCATAAGGTATTTTTGTGCTCAGCTCCCTGAATATCTTTCCCTTAAAAGCATCTACATCAGGATCTATATGGGCTGTATCAGAATGTATGAAAACTAAATTATCGTTTGAAAATTCTTTTATCCGTTTTGCAATTATCTCCTGGGCAACATCAAGAGATGGATTTGCCATGAAAAGGTAAGGGTTATTATTCAGGGCAGCATTTGACCGGAGAGGTACAGGTGAGATGACAGGTATCCCGAAAGAGCCTGCATAGGCTGCAACGATTGAAAGATTATGGGAATATACCGGACCAATTATCAGGTCCATTTCCTTTAATTCACCCGATTCGATAAGCTTTGTGACACCGATTGTGTCACTTTTAATATCATAGACATGCATATTTATATCCAATCCATGAGATCTTAATGTATCTGCTGCAAGCAGGATACCTTCATACAGCTCGAGGAACGGAACAGTACCGGGGTAGATCCACTCATTGGGCCGTGCGATAATCCTGTAGACAGGTTTGCCTTTTACACCCTGTGAAGAATCAATTTCAGTACGTTCGCTGTTTTCAGCTATGTACAATGGCAGAAGCAAGGCAATATTATATCTGCCTTTCAGCCTGCCAACAGGTGTAAAGCCCGGAACCTTCTCAGGCTGGATCTCCGGCTCTTCCATGACAATCTTCGTCGTGTCGGGTTTTAACTGTGCTTCAACAACAACCACCTCCGGCCCAGCTACCGGGATTCTTATAACGTCATCGACTTTAGGAAAAAGGAGCCCCCTGTTTTCTCTTCTGATCTCCCTGACAGTCAAGCCGTATTTTTCAGCTATTGAGTAAAGGGTTTCTCCTTTTATGACTTTATGGTACTGGTAATTCTGTTTCTTTGTTTCAAACTTCTGAACATCGCTCATGAATTCCCGTCGCGGGATAGCAATCTCCGATCCGACAGACATTTTATTGATCTCAACACCCGGATTGCTTTGCACAATTTCATCCTCTGAAACTCCATATTTCTTTGAAAGGAAAAATACGGTTTCGCCGGGATTAAGTTTATGGTAAATATATTTTGCTTCATCCCTATTAGCTTTCACGGTAACAGTTTCAGATGTTTTTGGCTTTACCGGATTCTCCACAACAGGAATTTTGAGGGACTGACCCTCTTTAATCCCATTAAGTGCAGGAGGGTTTTCTTTTGAAAGTTCTTCCACAGATATCCCGTATGCCCTGGATATTGAATAAGCAGTTTCACCTTTTTTTACTATGTGGATATAGTAAGGTTTACCTGCTATCACTACCTTATCGTTGGATCTTTCAACGACAACCTGTGACCAGATTAATTCTGAACAGATTAATAAAACAGGAATTACTAACAGAAATATTTTAACTGGTTTTTTATGCATCGACATTTATTCTGATTATAGTAGCTCAAAAAGTTTTAAGAAAAGAAAGACAGTTTTTTTCGATTCGCGAAACCACATCACTAATATCTGCCTTTAAGAATTTATCACCCGTGATATTTTCATAAAGCTCGATATATCTCTCAGAAACCTCATTGACAAAGTTATCTGTCATTTCCGGTATCTTCTCACCTGCTCTTCCCTGGAAATTATTAGACATAAGCCATTCCCTGACGAATTCCTTTGAAAGCTGCTTCTGAGGCAGACCTTTTTCAAACCTCTCCTTGTATTCATCAGCATAAAAATACCTTGATGAATCGGGAGTATTTATTTCATCTATAAGGTAGATTTTACCATCTTTCCGCCCAAATTCATATTTTGTATCAACAAGTATCAGACCATGCCGGGCAGCAATTTCAGATCCCCGTATGAAAACTTCCATTGTATATTTTTCAATGAGTCTGTATTCATCTTCGGGTATCAATCCGCTCCTGATAATCTCTTCACCTGAAATATCCTCATCATGGCGCCCCTGTTCTGCCTTTGTTGTCGGAGTGATTATAGGTCTGTCAAACCTTTGATGTTCCTTCATGCCATCAGGTATTCTGATACCGCATATTGACCGTGCGCCCGATTGATAAGTCCGCCATGAACTCCCTGTAAGATAAGCCCTTACAATCATTTCTACAGGATATGGTTCGCATTTATGACCGAATGTAACATTTGGATCGGGGCTGGCTATCTTCCAGTTCGGAACAATATCATTTGTAGCGTCGAGAAATTTTGATGCAATCTGATTTAACACCTGTCCTTTGTATGGAATCCCTTTTGGAAGAACAACATCGAAGGCAGATATCCTGTCTGATACAATCATCAGAAGAAAATCATTATCAATATTATAAACATCACGTACTTTTCCCTTATACACACTCTTCTGACCTGGGAAATTGTAATCAGAACTTAAAATCGTTTTTACCATAATTATATTAATTAATATTTTTACTTCCTCAGTGCTTCTCTGTGATATCTCAGTACTTCTCTGTGTAATAAAAAGAAAGAACTTACACAGAGTGACACAACTTATTCCGATTTATCGGGAGAGTCTTCACAGGGGGCCACAGAGATAATTAATTTGTATTATACCTTTGGTTCTTCAGCAGATGAATTTTTTAATTTATCAATTCCGTTCTCCTCGTTTTCATAAGCTCTGACAATCCTTTTTACCAGCTTATGGCGGACAATGTCCCGCTCATCAAATTTAATAATAGAAATACCTTCTATATTACCAAGGATACGCATTGCCTGCAGAAGACCTGATTCGTTTTTCCTTTGCAGATCGATCTGAGTAGTATCTCCAGTCATAATAAATTTTGAGCTGACGCCCATACGGGTAAGGAACATCTTTAGCTGGCTCATTGTAGCATTCTGTGCCTCATCAAGTATGACGAATGCATTTTCGAGTGTTCTTCCTCTCATGAAGGCCAGGGGTGCAATCTGTACCGTCCCGTCTTCTATCCATGTTTCAAGCCTTTTATAGGGGATCATGTCATGAAGGGCATCGTACAGAGGCTGAAGGTACGGGTCGAGCTTTTCCTTCATATCACCGGGAAGAAAACCAAGCCTTTCTCCTGCTTCAACAGCCGGACGTGTAAGAACAATCTTTTTTACTTCCCTGTTTTTTAATGCTCTCACAGCTAATGCTATGGAAGTATATGTCTTTCCGGTTCCTGCCGGACCATCTGCAATAATAAGATCACTGGTGTTGTAATCATTGACAAGCTGCAGCTGGTTAACAGTTCTTGCCCTGATAGGCTTTCCGCTGGTACCGAAAACAATAACTTGTTCAAAATGGCCCTTAGATGCACTTTTCATGTGCTCAGGATCAAAGAAGTATTTCTCTATATCCTGCTCTTCCAGACGGTTATATTTCTTATAATAATCGAGGATTTCGTTAAATCTCTCCGCAAAAACAGCTATTTCTTCTTCCTCTCCCAGGCATTTTATCTCGTTTCCCCGGGCAACGATCTTGATCTTAGGGAAAAAATTGCAGATTTTATCAAGCAATGTATTGTTAGCGCCGAAAAGGACCACCGGATCTATATCCTCAAGGAAAATAATTATCTCTGTCATTAAAACCTTTCAAAAAAAGTTATTTGCAACTTTCCCAGATAAAACATTTGTCTCAATAACTCATCGTTTCAAAAAATATTCTCTTTTGCAATACAAAGTAAGCTTATTTTTCTTTAGAAGATTATCTTTGTCTAAAGTTTTTCCTGATGCCAGTCATTACATTAACAACAGAATGGAGGCCCGATGATTTCTATTACGGGATCATGAAAGGAAAGCTTTGCAGCTTATGTCCCGATGCTGTAATTGTGGATAATGCCAGCAATATTCCGGTTTTTAATATCTCTCATGCCTCATTTATTATTAGAAATACATACGGGAGCTATCCGAAAGGCTCTGTTCATATTATCTGTGTGCATTCCGAAGGAAGTGAAGGGAAAGACCATCTCATTGTCAGGGCAAAAGATCATTATTTTATCGGGACTGATAACGGGATATTTAATCTGATACTGAACTCCCCGCCGGATGAAGTGGTTAAGATCTCATATAAAGATATTGATGATGAGCTTGATCTGTTCTCACGTGCCGCTGCCGATCTCATTTCCGGTAAAAAACCAGGAGAACTAGGTAAAACTCTGAAAGACTTCACCGAGAAAGTACCTTTAAGGGCTACCATAGACAAGGATGTGATAATCGGAAGCATAATTTTTATCGATTCATATGGAAATGCTATTTCGAATATTACAAGGGAAGTATTTCACAGGGTATTTGAGAAGAGGGATTTTCTTATTCTTATTCAGAGCAATAAAAACTCTACAGACCATATAAGTGCTAAATACAGTGATGAACCTGTTGGTGATCTTCTTGCAAGGTTCAACTCTCTCGATCTGCTCGAGATTTCAATCAACGGAGCTAATGTTGCCGAGTTGCTCAGTCTGACAGTTGGATCAGTGGTACGTGTGGATCTGGCCAATAAAAAATCTTCATCAAACAGGTTATTTTAATTCCTTTAACAATGATTGAAAAAGACAGCAGGCTTGAGGAGTTCAAAAAGCTTCTTGAGATTATTGATGAACTCAGAGCCAAATGCCCATGGGACATGAAACAGACAAATGAAAGTCTCAGGAAGCTTACAATTGAAGAGACATATGAGCTTGCAGATGCCATAATTGGAGGAAATGATGAGGGGATCAGGGATGAGTTAGGCGATCTGATGCTTCATATAGTATTTTATTCAAAGATCGGTTCCGAAAAAGGGCTCTTCAACATTGCCGATGTTATTAAAGGTATAAATGAAAAACTTATATACAGACATCCTCATGTTTTCGGTGACGTAACGGTTACCGGTCCCTCGGAAGTGGAGGAGAACTGGGAAAAGCTGAAGATGAATGAGAATCATAGCTATAAGCCCGTTCTGTCGGGTGTTCCTGCTTCTCTCCCTGCACTTATCAAGGCGAACAGGATTCAGGAAAAAGTACGGGGTGTAGGATTTGACTGGGAGGTCCGTGAACAGATATGGGACAAGGTGATGGAGGAGATCGGCGAGCTGAAAGAAGAGGTGGGAAAAGGAAATGTCGATAATATTGAATATGAACTAGGGGATGTTCTCTTTTCACTTATTAATGCCTCAAGACTTTATGGAATTGACCCTGAGGCTGCCCTGGAAAAGACTAACAGGAAATTTATAAAACGATTTAATTATCTCGAGAAGGAGACTCTTGAAAAAGGAAGATCTCTTCATGATATGACACTGGATGAGATGAATGTTATCTGGGAGAAGGCTAAAAAGGATGATTAATATTCTCTGAAGCTTCACTCCTTAGGCTAAAGCCGAAAGTAATTTATAAGTCGTGTCAAATTTTCTGTTCGGGAATTAGATTTTCGTCTGCCGGTGGTTTTAACCGCTAGCCCGGGCCTTCCTGTTTCGAAAAAATATAGCTAAGAAGCTGATAAATAATCTTTGCGGCAACAAAATCAGGCATCCTATTATCGGGATTGGGGCAAAGCTCAACCACATCAAAACCGACTATATTCCTTGATGCTGCAACATTCCGGAGAAAATGCATTAATTCATAATAATCCGGGCCTCCGGGTTCCGGTGTACCTGTGGATGGCATTAATGCGGGATCAAATACATCAAGATCAATTGTAATATAAACATTTTTCTTTATCGCAGATAAAGCCTTGTCATACAGGCTCTTATCCAAATAAAGATCATAAGAAGGATAAATATTATTTTTATCAGCAAAAGGCAGCTCTTCCACAGACATGCTCCTTATGCCTACCTGGACAATTGGTGCAACCTCCCGGGCACGCGCCATTGTACAGGCATGGTTAAAAACGGATCCTTCATATTCCTGCCGAAGGTCTGAATGAGCATCCAGCTGAAGGATTGTCAGGTTCTCGTACTTCTCAGCAAAAGCTTTTATCGATCCGATGCTGACCGTATGGTTTCCGCCCACGATAACCGGGAACTTCTTCTCTGAAAGAAGAAATAACACTTTGTCATATACAGCGCTTACAAGAGCATTCGGTGATCCTGTTTCCGTTAGCGGTTCAAGGGTGAAGATTCCATGCTTATGTGCTTCCGAATCAGTTTCAATATCATAGAATTCCAGATTCCTTGAGGCTTCCATTATAGCTTCAGGTCCTTTGTCAGATCCTTTAATCCAGGTGCTTGTCAGGTCGTAAGGCACCGGGAGGATGACAATAGCGGATTCCTGATAGTTATACACTACCTCATCTCCTCCGAAGTTCATAGCTGTTTTATAAAGTCTCCAGAATCGGGTAAAAATAGCTGGTGAAGCAAAGAGCAACCAAAACAGTACCGTAAGTCTTGAGGGGTACGAAGGATCTCTTGATGACATTTAAGTTACCAAGTGAAAATCTCTCTTCGAACCCGTTAGTATACAATTCATTTATACTTGAATGGAGCAATCTTTCAAGTTCCTCTTCAGTATAATTTCCATTGTGTTCGCAAACCAGACCACCATACCGCTGACCTGTCTTTCTTTCTGACAGCCAGCCGTATACAATACCTGCCGATAATCTCTCACCTTTGTTTCCGTTGGCTACAGCCATAATTGTCTCCATAACTTCACCATGTGTTAATGTGGAAGGTCTGGAGATTTCAGTGGCCATACCGGGAAGTATGGAAGAGTAAGTCATTATGTTAGCTTTTTCTATACCGGCATCTTTGAGAGCCAGGTGGTAAGATCCTGCATGAACTGCGATGTCACTTTGACCGATCCCGGCGGTCACAAAGTAATCCTTGGGGATACGGTTTCCGACGATGAATCCTTTTTGGGACAAATTAATACCCTCAATGGAAGTTCCGGGGTGTAACTCTCTCAAAACAAAATTCTGCATCTACGTCATAAATTACTATGGGTCTGTTAATACTATTTTTATTTAGGGATGCAAATATAAACCAATATTAGTATTTTTTTTAATGTATTCCTGAAAAAATATTATTTTTTTCAAACATTTTTACAAACTTCCTTATAATCAATAAGTAGTCTGGATAACTCCGGTGGATTAATTCCGGCTTTCTTCCAACGAAACTATAATAATTTATTTTGTTTTCGGTGCTCCTTTGCTTTTGACAGCTGCGGATTTGGATTCAGGTTTACCGGTTGATTTTGCTTTAGGTTTCGAAGCCGGCTTCAATTTTGCTTTGGCCGTTGCTTTGATCTCTGGTCCAGTTTCCTTTTTTTCTTCTTTTGTTGATTCCGGTTCTTCCTTCACCAGAAGATTCAGCTTTTGCAGAGTATTATACCAGAGGATGACTTTTTTTATATCCGAACTATATACCCTGTCCTTATTATATTCCGGCAGCACCTCTTCAAAATAGCTTTTCAGTTTTTCAACCGGTCCCTTCGCATCAATTGCGGGACCTCCATTTTCTTTTTCAAAGATCTTGTCAAAGAGTTTCCCCAACGGAAGATCTTCTGTCTGTGTAAATATTGAGATATCTTCAAGCGAGCTAACCTTAGCAGAGCCATGTGCCGTGCTTCTCTTCCCTGTTTCAAGGTGTTCAACAATTATTGCATTTCTCCCCTGTGCAATAAACTTAAAAAGGCCATGTTCGCCGGAGATTGCTAAAAAATCTTTTAATATCATACTTCTTTTCTGTTTTGTGCAAATTTAGCTCTTGTATCTGAAAGTCCCTAAGATCATTCCATTTTAATTAAACAATACCTCTCTCTCTTTTAATTTTATCGTAGGCTTCATTCACCTTCTTGAATTTTTCATCAGCTGCTTTTCTGAAATCCTCACCGAGATGGTTTACCTTATCAGGATGATATTTCAGTGCCATTTTCCTGTAGGCCTTTTTAACCTCATCATTAGAGGCAGAAGGTTCAATTTCCAATATTTTGTATGCCGAGTCAGTTTCCGGGATAAACATATTCCTTATAGAAAGAAAATCTGATGAAGATATCCCGAGATAACCGGAAATATTCTCAATAAGCTTTATCTCTGAAGGATGAAACCGGGCATCTGCACCTGAAACACCAAACAGGAGATGTAACAGCTGTAAACGGGAAGAGTAATCCATATTTCTGCCTATCTGCAGACAAACATCTCTGACAGGTATATCCTGTTTCAGGAGATCACGGAGCATAACGAGGGCCTCTTTTGCTGTCTCATATCCAAATTGTCTGACAAAGAATTGTTTAACATAATCCAGTTCCGATTTCACAATTTTACCATCAGCTTTCATCACTGCAGCTATAAGGACGAGCAGGCTCATACCGAAAGCACCCGGTGTTGTAATATCACTGCCTATGGAAGATGAAGTCTGTACTGAAGCGCCATCGAAAAATGAACCTACAAGGAAGCCAAGCAATCCTCCAATAGGACCGCCAACTACCCAGCCAAGCCCACCTCCTATCCATTTAGCAAAATTTCCCATTCTCAAACTTTACCATTAATAATATTTAGTATCTCTTCATGAATATTTATGATAGCCGGGATAATCATAACATTTTCCGAATTATCAATTACATAATGAGATTTACTAATTTTTTCCTCATCAGTTGTCTGATTTTTAATTCTTTCGATAACCTGTTCGCGTGTCAGGTTATTTCTTTTAATTACTCTTGCAATCCTTTCCCCAACTGGTGCTATCACAGACAAAATCCTGTCCATGAGCGTTGCGGCACCGCTCTCAAACAAAATAGCTGCCTCCATAATGACATATTCGGAATCCTGGAATTTCTCCCATTGCTTAAAGTGCTCTAAAACAACAGGATGAACGGTACTGTTAACTTTCTGAAGGAGTTTTTCATTATTGAATATCAGGTTTGCAAGTTCAAGCCTGTCGAGTGATCCGTTTTTATACATATCGCGCCCGGCGATAGAGTTGATATTACTGATGACACTACTGTCAGAATCCATTATATTCCTGGCTTCCAGATCAGCATAAAAAACAGGTACTCGCAGAACACTAAATACCCTGCATACGGATGTTTTACCGCTGCCTATTCCGCCTGTTATCCCTAGTCTAATCATTGCTTCCTTTCTATGTTGAACTCAAAATCGGAGGGAAACATCTCAGAAGAAATCAGATATCCGGTACTTTTACCGGTTCCTGAAGAAATCTTGTCTGAAGAAGGAGTACTGGATTTCTTTTCGAAGACAACAAACAGTGTATCAGGCTTTATAGAAATTATCTGAAAATCAGGGTTAAGTTGTTTTTTTATATTTGGTAGCAATCCGGATGAGACAATATAGTATTCCAATTGGCCGGTATTGGGCATTCTCCTGTAATTGACTTTTGAAAAATCGATTATCACAGGAGCACGGTCTCCTGATATTTTAAGCCTGATAATGGAAAAACCCCGCCCTTTAATATTAAATATGAGTTTCTGTGGAAGCTCATTCGCAATTATCCTGTCTCGTGGTGGATTAATAAAACGAACAGGATACCTGACATCAATTTCAATTTCTTTTCTGAGGGTATTAAGATACCAGAAGATAAAGGAAAGAAAAAGGAAGAAAGCAAAAACAATAAAATCTCTCTTAAAGGATCTGCCTGCTCCCTTTCCAATTAGATTGTTTAACCATATGGATATCTTTTCTTTCACTCAAAGCAAAATAGTCTGAGTTTATTTCTGTTCAATATCTGACGGATCTTTCAGGAGAGCACTCTTATCAACTTTCAGTTTGACATCACCTCCTACATCAAGCATCACAATATTGTCTTTGACTTCAATTACCCTGCCATATATTCCTCCGGTTGTGATCACTTTATCACCTTTTTTCAGTGAATTCCTGTAGTTATTCATCTCTTTTTGCTTTTTCATCTGTGGTCTGATCATAAAGAAATAGAATACTACAAAAACAAGGATCAGAGGAAGAAACGTCACTAAAGGATTGCTTCCTCCGGTGCTTCCAGCCGGTTGAGCCATAAAAAATAAATAAACAAAATTACCCATCTTTCAAAATATTAATTATTAGTACTAGTTATTACTTCACCTGCGATTCTTAACAGAACAACAGGTTTTGAGGCATTAGATCTTACAGTTACTGTTTTCGTCTGTATACCATTTCGTCCTGACGAATCAAAAGCGACCTCGATTATACCACTTTCCCCCGGGAGAACAGGTTTATTATTATATTTAGTTACTGTACAGCCACAGCTTGTTGTTGCTGAAGCTATTACAAGAGGCCCTGTCCCGGTATTCTCAAAGGTGAATGTACAGACAACCTTTTCGCCTTCCACCACCTTTCCAAAATTATGCTCATACTCTTTAAAGATGATTTTTGCAGTATCGGTTTGTGAAAGGGAAGAAGAATCAATCGAGTTTTTCGTATTGTTCCTCCTGCTGCATGAACCCGTCAGGGAAGAAAATACGACCAACAAAGCCAGGAAATATATCTGAATTAACTTTATCATTGAAAACAAATCTTTTCAGTGTTATTCTTTTAAATCATTTGTTTCACCAACAAGTCCTCTGCCAGATTTGCTGAACATACTCTGTTCTCTCATTTCTCTGACTACCTTGTCGAGAATACCATTGACAAATGTACTGCTTTTTGAGGTACAGTAAAACTTTGCAATCTCAATATACTCATTAAGAGTAACTTTAACCGGGATCTCAGAGAACTCAATGATTTCAGTAATGGCAAGCTGCATCACAAGAATATCCATCAATGCTATACGCTCGACTTCCCAGTTAGTTGTGTTCCGGTCGATCAGATCGGAACATTCCTTTGTCTTCAATATTGTTTTTCGAAATAACGCCTTCACATAGTGTTCGTCCTCCTCATTCTTAAAGAGGGACATTAAAGGTGTCTTTTCGCCGGACCCGGCTTTAAATTTCCTTAAAGTCTTTTCTATCATTGCCGCTACATAATCCAGATCATCATTCCAGTATATGCTTTGTTCCTCAATGCTCGAAAGAAGGTCTTCTGAAAGAACAAAAAAATCGGTAACAAGCTTTATTACTATCTTTTTATCTGCCGCAAATGAGGACTCAGGTGCCTGCATGTATTCCTTATAGGGCTCCCAGGTCTGCATTTTATTATAGATTGTTCTGGGAATATCGGATTGATTTGCCCATGAAAGCTTACTAACCGACAGGTA
>Ga0315276_10002938_pt1 | contig 15599 bp, 12 predicted proteins | sample YL17G05_0_MG_FD_204542 | JGI IMG/M metagenome (GOLD analysis project Ga0315276, IMG submission 204542) | Sediment microbial communities from Yellowstone Lake, YNP, Wyoming, USA - YL17G05_0 | ecosystem: Environmental > Aquatic > Freshwater > Lake > Sediment | place: USA: Wyoming | collected...
GTTAATACCACCGATTCAGCCGTACGCATTACCCATTTACCGACCGGAATGGTTGTATCCTGTCAGGATGAAAAATCTCAATTGAAAAATAAAAACAAAGCCCTGAAAGTACTGAAAGCACGCCTGTTGGATAAAGCGGTCCATAAGCAAAATGAATCCATCAGTATGCAGCGACGCAACATGGTAGCCGGAGGGGACCGCAGTGCAAAAATCCGAACGTATAATTTTCCCCAGAACCGGGTAACGGATCATCGTATCGATCTTACTCTATACAAACTGGATCGCATCATGGAAGGGGATATAATTGAATTGATTGATAAACTCCATCTGGCTGACCGGAATGAAAAGTTAGAAGAATCTAATATGGTCAATGCCCGATAGGTGAAGGATTCCTATACACTTCATGACTGAAGAAAAAAAGCAGTGGACCCTGATCGATCTTTTAAATACAACCACTGATTACTTTAACAGAAAAAATATCTCAGATCCCCGATTAAATGCTGAAAGACTGCTTTCCTATCTGTTACAACTAGATCGCATTCAGATTTATCTCCAATTTGATCGTAATCTAAAAGAGGATGAAATTACTCAATATCGGAAATTGGTAGAAAGACGCTTAAAGCATGAACCGCTTCAATATATTTTAGGCAAAACAGAATTTATGGGACTCCCTTTCGAAGTGAATCCGGCAGTGTTGATACCTCGCCCCGAAACCGAGATCTTGGTAGAACAAACCCTGTTGCTGAAAAGCAAGTTTGACCAGGTCCCGGTAGTAATTTGGGATATTGGAACAGGCAGTGGGTGCATTGCTGTCGCGCTGGCTAAATTTTGGCCAGACTGCAAGATCGTGGCTACTGATATTTCTGAAGAGGCCTTGGTTCTGGCCAGGAAAAATGCCAAGATTAACCTGGTTGCGGATAAAATTGATTTTATCAGGCATGATATCTTGTATGATAAACCCCTGGTTGATATAAATACCGATATTATTATATCGAATCCTCCTTATATCAGCAGCCAGGAATTTAACGGTTTGGAAGAGGAAATCCGTAATCATGAACCACAAAATGCCCTGACAGACTTTAATGACGGTCTTACTTTTTACAAGAGAATATTAACGCTAACCAAGGAGGGGGTTCGATCGAGATATATGATGCTGGAATTGAGCGGTTTATTGCAGGAACAAATACTAAATTTAGCGAAACATTTTAATTACAAGTACATTAATACCTTCAGGGACAATAACAATATTATCAGAGTCCTCGAAGTAAACATATGGTGATATATGACAAGAAAACATTATGAAAAAGAAATAGTTTCGACACTGGAGCGAAATGTCAAAGGACTATCTGCGGAAGAGTTAAAAAATATACTTAAGATTCCTAAAAAAAGTAGTCGTGATTTCCAGCATACTTTTGATTATCTGGTATCCTCCGGACAAGTGGTCAAGATGGGGAAATCAAATACGTATAAAATACCTTCAAAATCAAGAATCATTACAGGAATACTGCATTTAAACCGCGCTGGTTTCGGGTTTGTCCATGATGAAGAATATGAGGTGGATATTTTTATCGGAAGGGACCACCTTAATACTGCTTTTGACGGGGACGAGGTAGAAATTAAGTTGTATGCCACCAACCGTGGTAAAAATGAAGAGGGTTTTGTTTCGAAATTAGTAAAACGAAACCGTAAGAATTTTGTGGGGACTTTTCATCAAACTAAATATTATGGATACGTGGTACCAGATAATCCCAAAATGTACCGGGATTTCTATATCCCCCAAGAAAAACAAAACGGAGCCCGACCAGGTCAAAAGGTGGTCATTACCCTGGAAAAATGGGACAATGATCATTTAAATCCTGAAGGATCCATCCGCGAAATTATCGGGTTACCCGGGGAACTGGGTGTGGATGTAGCCTCCGTTGCTCATTCCTTTCAACTGGCTATGCGCTTTCCCGAGAATTTGGAAACGGCTGCCGCTGCAATTCCATCCGGCATTCCCGAAAACGAGATCAGAAACCGCCGGGATTTGCGTGATCAATATTGTATTACCATCGATCCGGAAGATGCCAAGGATTTTGATGATGCCATTTCACTGGAAAAAAATGAACAGGGAAATCTTTTACTGGGGGTGCATATTGCTGATGTGAGTCATTATGTAAAGGATTCTTCATCCATTGATCAGGAGGCCCTGAAACGCGGCACCAGTGTCTATCTGGTTGATCGGGTAATACCCATGTTACCGGAAACGCTGTCGAATCATATTTGCAGTTTGCAACCCAATCAGGATCGTTTAACCTACAGTTGCATCATGGAACTGAATCCGGAAGGAGATATGGCGCACTATGAAATAGTTCCTTCGATTATTAACAGTAAGCGGCGATTTACCTATGAAGAAGTTCAAGCCATAATCGATTTGGACAAATCCGATGCCCATGCTCCGCAACTCAGGAAGATGATGGAATTAAGTAAATTACTGAATGTTAAAAGATTCCGTGAGGGAGGAATTGATTTTGATACACCGGAGATCTCTTTCACCCTGGATGCGAAAGGTTTTCCTACTGCCATTAAGCGCAAGCAGCGCTTGGATAGTCACCGGCTCATAGAAGAATTCATGTTGCTGGCCAACAAAACAGTTGCTCAGCACATCTCAAAAATCAGTCCAAAAACTCAAATTTTGCCCTTCATCTATCGAGTTCACGAACAGCCTGATGCTCAGAAAATGGGAAAATTTTTTGAATTACTCAATGCCCTGGGATTTAAATTTAAACCAAGAAAAAATGTTACCTCAAAATATTTTGGCGAATTACTTATGAGTATCAAGGATTCCAAAGAAGCCATCGTAATAGAGGAAGTGGCTTTGCGCTCGATGATGAAAGCGATTTATTCAACCAAAAATGTCGGACACTTCGGACTGGGTTTTCACCATTACACCCATTTCACCTCACCGATAAGACGATATCCGGATTTGATGGTACACCGGCTGTTAAAAAAATATTCTCAGACCATTACCGCCGTGGATTATCAGGGTATGAGTAAATCTTTAGACAGCATCTGTCAACAGGCAACAACCATGGAACGAACCGCCATGGAGGCAGAACGGGAGTCGAATCGCCTTAAGAAGAATGAATATATCAGTCAATTTATCGGCGAAGAATTTGACGGAATTATTTCCGGTGTACTCCCATTCGGTGTATTTGTGGAACTGTTCGATACGCTGGTAGAGGGATTGATCCATGTAAAGGATATGGAAAATTACTATATTTATGATGAAAAGACCTATTCTCTGCTGGGAAAAAATACAAATCAGAGACTGCGTTTGGGTGATGCCGTCCGGATCAAAGTAAAAGAAGTTAAGCTGGAAGAAGGGAAAGTGGATTTCCTGTTGATCAGGAAACCGGAATAAATATCAGATTACTGTTTGAGGCAACCGGATTAATAAAAAGACCTTTAAAAACGTATTGGTATGAAATTGGTTTCAGTCAAAACCGTTTCAAAAATTAAGTATGTATGTTTTTTTTTACTTTTTATTCAGATCAATTTAGTTGTGGCACAATCACCCGGATCTGATTCATCGTCTTTCGTTTTACCCATCGATACCACCGACAGCTTATTGCAGATAGATTCTACACAGAATCAGTCTTCACAACCGGATTCGGGAAAGACCATACAACTAGAAACTCCTATCTACTATTGGTCGGATCAGGGAGGAGTCAGCTGGAATCAGAATAAAATTTATTTGCAGGGGAATGCTAAAATTGTTTATCAGGAGATGACCCTGGAGGCAGAAAAGATCATGATCGATCAGCATAATCACTACCTGTTTGCGGAAGGAATTATTGACACGGTGGATTCCCTGGGTAATCCGATTTATAAAGGTGCTCCTATTTTCACTGAGCAGGGAGAAGAACCGATTTATGGAAATACTTTGTATTATGACTTCCAAACCAAACGTGGTAAAGTTAATTATGGAAAGACAAAAATGTCTCCGGGGTACTACAAAGGGCAAAAGATAAACAAGATCAGCGCTAAAACAATGTTGGTTAAAGACGGTTATTTTACATCCTGCGAATATATTGATAATCCGCATTTTTATTTCCGGAGCAGCAAAATGCGGGCTATTGTAAAAGACCGCCTGGTTGCTCAGCCTGTATACCTTTATATTGCCGATGTTCCTCTTTTTGTCATTCCTTTCGGTGTGTTTCCCAATAAACGGGGCCGGCACTCGGGACTTATTATTCCCAATTATGGAGAGAGTAGTTATGGGGGCAGGTTTTTAAAGAACATGGGATACTACTGGGCTCCCAATGATTTTCTGGATGCAACTTTTTTAGCGGATTTTTATGATAAACTGGGTTTTTCGTACAAAGGGGAATTGAGTTATGCCCGGCGGTATTTATTGAACGGAAATATGGGTGGTTATTATCTACCCCACGATCCCAACACCGGTAAAAAACAGGAGCGGTGGGCTTTTCAGTTATCCCACACGCAGATCGTCGATCCTACTTTACGAATATCTGCCTCCGGTCAGTTTCAGAGCGATCGTGATCTGGAAAGGGATTTGTCCAGTGACGTCAACAGACGGACAAACCAATTGATCACTTCCAATCTGACCATCAGTAAGAGTTTTCGGGGTACCAGAAGCTCGATGTCCGCAAATGTGAGTCGGATCCAGAACCTCAAAAATGGAGAAATAAGTTATACTTTTCCAGATGTCCGGTTTTCCCGGCCCCAGACCTCCCTGTATGAATTATTTTCCGGTAGTTCGATGAGCGACAGCCGGTACTGGTATCAGAAAATTAATTTCACGTATAATGCCAGTTTACTCAACCGTGGGTATAAAACCTTACAGGTTGACAGCAGTTTTCTAAGGGAAACTAAACAAGGTCTGGAGCACAACATATCATTAAATTCACCCCAGAAAATTTTAAAATTTTTTAATCTGACCCCATCGATTAATTATAGAGAATTGTGGGTCGATAAAATAACTAAAGCGAAATATGATACCAGTACGGGTAAGATTATAGAATCACAGGTAAAACAATTCGCCAGCAGAAGAATATTTAATACCAGTTTTGCATTCAAGACAACCCTGTATGGTTTATTTGAACCCAATCTGGGCAGTTTTAAATTTTTACGGCATAAAATTGATCCACAGATATCATATATCTATACACCCGATTTCTCCAGTTCATACTGGGATTACTTCACCAACGTCTATGATTCTACCGGTAAATTAACCCAAGTCGATAAATTCAAGAAGAACCCTTTTGGAGCGACTCCGAGGGCGAACGAATCCCAATCTATGCGAATCAGTATCAGCAATTTATTCCAGGCCAAATTAATTGACGGGGACGAAGAGAAGAAAATTGATCTGTTTTCACTTAACTTTAATACCGGCTATAATTTTAGTGCGGATAGCCTGAAGTGGCAGAATCTGAGTACCAGTTTCCGATCCACCCCTTTCCAGGGAATTAATCTGGATGTGTCCACCAGTCACAGTTTTTACGATGTAAAATCCACCGGTGATAACCGAACCAGCACGGTAGATATATTTTTACCCGCAAAAGGTAAACTCCCCCGCTTGCTCACTTTGCAGGCCGGGACTTCATTTTCCCTGGACAATAAATTATTCGAAGGCGAGAGCGACTCATCAGGTGAAACGGCTGAAAGAGAAAGTGAATCCGGAAATCAGGAAGAGGGTTTAGAGGATTTCTCTTACATAAAAACCGAAAAGATCAATGATGAAAATTCAGCTAAGACGGTCAAAATTCCATGGCGCGTGGATTTTAATATCAGTTATGCCTATAATCATACCAATGTTGCTAAACCGGATAGCCGTTTTGATCTGGGAACCAGGGCCAGTATTACACTGACCAAAAATTGGCGAATTAATTGGACCGGACGTTTTGATTTGATCGAAAAAACTATCGTTTATCAGAGTTTCTCCATATACCGGGACTTACATTGCTGGGAAATGTCATTTAACTGGCAACCCAGTAATGGTTATTATTCATTTCAGATCAATGTCAAAGAATCTATCTTGCAGGACATTAAAATGACAAAACATCCCGCCGGGAGAGCCTATTATTAAAATTTCCAGGATTACTTATCCGAATCAATGATATTTTAATGGAAAACGCAAAAAAGTAAATTTAATATCGTCAAACAATTCGTTCGTGGCAAGTTAAAGAAGGTAAATGGATATACGATTTCAATTCGGAAATTATAACCTGCTCCTCACCCCTATGAAAACGGATTGAATCTAAAGAGGATTGCTTTTACCTGATGCATGTCTTAAAACAGAAAATATTCGAGCAGGAGAACCAGGTTCTTAAAATAGCGTTCCTTTTTTCCATCGTAGTCCACTTTTTGTTATTATTTCTTCTGAAATCTGATTTTTTTAAAATTGATCTGAAACAGATAATGGAAAAACCACCGGAACCCGTCACCATTCTTTTCCCTGAAAATAAGCCAAAGCAAATCGTAGAAAACATGAATGAAAATAACCGCACGCCGGAAAATTCTGATTTACTCTCTGATTATAATTCCCAGGCGCGTAATCCGGATTTATTAAATGATATGGGAAACCAGCCATTCAGTAATGGCTCTTTACCATTTGAAAATTTATCGAATCCGGAAATTCCTCTTATTTCCAGGACACAACCGATAAAAAAATTCAGCAAGGAAGCATTAAGTCAGGATCCGGCACGCTATGCCCGGGAGAATAATATTGAACGAGCGAACACAGAAGAAGCGAGGCTTAATCAGAGTTCCGGAAATGAAAATTATTCTCCGGATCAATATGCACAAAAAATGTTTTCTGCAGATCAGTTAGGGGATTTATCGCTGAGTACCTATGCCTGGGAATGGGCTCCCTATGTCAATGCCTTGAGACGCAAGTTATATCAAGTCTGGTTTGCACCGGTGGCCTACTATCGGTTAGGACTGATTTATGGGCACACCGTAATTCAATTTTCGATATCCCGAGAGGGAAAATTGATCGGGTATAAAGTGCTGGAACAGAACGGGCATGAGTCATTGGAGCAATCCAGTGTGAATGCGATTGTAGCCCTCTTCCCCTTTAAATCTCTCCCCAAAAATTTTCCCGAGGAACAATTGACTATCACAGCAAGATTAATTTACCCTAATTTAAGAGAGGTGGATCGGTAATATGTTAGAATGGTTTCGGAGTGGTGGAATCATGATGTATCCTTTGCTGCTTTCATCGATCATGGCACTGTCGATCATCCTGGAGCGATTTATTACGTTACGTAAGAAAAAAATATTAATTCCTGAAATAATCAATCTTGTTGAACACTTTCGTTCCAAGCAGGATATTGACCTGGCCCGGAATATCTGTGCAAAATACAGGGGCCCTCTTCCCAATTTAATCCGGATAGGTTTGGAGAACACGAACCTGGAGCGGAATGAAATCAAGGAATTGATCGAAGACCAGGGCCGGCAGGAAATCCGGGAATTAGAACGGGGTTTATCTTTACTGGAAACCATTGCGGTGGCATCACCTATGTTTGGATTGCTGGGTACCGTTCTGGGGATGGAGAAAGTTTTTAATGTAATCAAAGAATTGGGGGTAGGGCAGGCTGCAGCCTTATCCGGTGGTATTGCTGAGGCACTAATTACTACCATTGCAGGGTTATTTATTGGGGTGCCTGCCCTGATATTTTATAATTATTTTACCAGCAAAGCAGAAAATTATGTTTTAGATATTGAAAAATACTCGAATCATTTAATTCAAAAATTACATCATTTTAAAAATAACCGGGACGCATTAGTATAATGCAGTTATTGAAAAAGCAGCAGAAAAAGGTGGTCCTCAATATTACTTCCCTTATCGATGTTCTCTTTATATTAATTATATTTTTTACGGTCTCTTCCACATTTTTGGAACAACCGGGAATTGAATTAAAGTTACCGGATGCAGAAAGCAGCGAAACCCACACCGCGGAAAAAGTTATTGTATTCATTGATGCCAAAGGTGAAATCTATATAAATAAAAATCAGATAAACATCGAGAATCTGGCACAAACCGTCGGTAACCTGCTGAATGAGCAGAGTGAAAAAACGGTTGTATTGCGAGCAGATGAACAGGTCACCCACGGTACGGTTATAAGGGTCATGGATTTATTACGGAAGAAGGGAATATACAAAATTATAGTCTCGACCAATAAACCATAGTTTCTATTATTTAAATAGCATAAAAGAATCATTTGCCTGAAAACAGGAGAATTTTATATTTCAGGTATGCAGTACTTTTTAAATTTAACCATTCACTCCCGGATCGTAGAGCGCTTAACCGAAGGTATTAAGAGAAAACGTCTGGCCCATGCCTATCTTTTCTATGGACCTGAGGGTAGTGGTAAAGAAGCCATCGCTTTGGAGTTGGCAAAAGCGGTTAACTGTAAACATACGGATTCCGTTCCGTGTAATACCTGTATATCCTGCAATAAGATCAGGTTATTTAATCATCCGGATATTAAGTATATTTTTCCCACCGCAACCAGCTGGACGTTCGATGAAATCAAAGTGAGAATCAGGCAGAGAGCGAAAAATCCATACGCGGGAATTGATCTTAGCGGGCATACCTCCATTCAAATTGAAAGGGTCCGGGAGTTAAAAATGGAGGCCAAGTTTGCTCCTTATGAGGCAGAAAAAAAAGTGTATATTGTTAGTCATGCGGAAAAAATGACACGCGAAAGTTCGAATTCTTTTCTCAAAATTCTGGAAGAACCTCCATCCAATTTATTAATCATACTGACGACTTCGTCACCCGATTTGCTATTAGATACTATTCGTTCCCGATGCCATTTGATTTATTTTCATCCGCCCAGTTTTAAAGAAACATTGTCTGTTATTTCCCAATATCATCCCATCACTCCGAAAGTCGAAAAAATTGCTCATATTTGTCAGGGTAATCTGGTCAAGGCTTTTCATGATTTGGAAATAGAGGAGGATGATAAAAGAAAACAGATGTACGCCTTTCTCCATTCCACGGTTACTCATGACGACCTGCAGTTATTCAGAGTAATTGATGAAATGGCTCGCGCCCGAGATAAAAACTACTTGATGAACATATTGGTTTTACTTATTTTGTGGTTTCAGGATGCCCTGCACATCCAATCGTTTGGCCAACAGACCGATATAGTTCATGCTGATTACCAGGCAGAGATTAACCGGTTTGCCGATCTCTACCCCTTAGCATGTTTTGAAGATATTATTTCTATGCTTGATCAGGCAGCAGGACAAATCAAGCAAAATGTGTATCCTCAACTCGTGTTTACCGTGCTGGCCTTTCGTATCAGAAAAATCTTGAAACAGACAAAAGTATAAAGGGAGTATAACGAGATTATGAGTCCTGAGATTATAGAAGTTGGTTTTAAGAAGACCAGAAAAGGCTACTATCTTAATTATCATAGAATCGATTTAAATACCGGAGATTTTGTTATTGTCGAAGCTGAAAAAGGAAGTGACCTGGGGAAAATAATACAAATTAATTCTGATCAGTTCTTCAGAGATATTAAAGAAGAACCAAAAATTATTTTACGTAAAGCATCCCCCGAGGATATGGACCAATTAAATAAAAATCGTGAGAATGAAACTTCTGCTTTTGATGTATGTATAGAATTTATTCACCGGCGTAATCTGAACATGAAACTGGTTGATGTCGAATATCAATTCGATACGAATAAGTTAACTTTTTTCTTTACCTCGGATGAACGTGTTGACTTCAGGGATCTGGTTAAAGACCTGGCCGGTAAATATCGCACACGAATCGAATTGCGCCAGATTAGTGTCCGCGAAGAAACCAGAAAAATCGGGGGATTGGGAATTTGCGGAAATTGTTTGTGCTGTTGTTCCTTTCTGCATTCTTTTTTACCGATCTCGACCAATGATGCCAAAGAACAGAATCTTCCCATGAATCCGTCAAAACTTTCGGGCGTTTGTAACCGCCTGAAATGCTGTCTTTTATTTGAGAAAAGTTTTTATGCCGATTCACTGAAAAGATTTCCGCCCCTCGACTCCGCCATTGAAACCCATCGTGGTACCGGATATGTGGATAAAATTGATATATTTAATGATAACGTCCTACTGCGATTTAATGATGATGAGTATGAATATTTTTCACTCTCCGAGATCAGTACATTTTTGTCCGGCAATCCGACTGTAAAGGTCTAAATCAATTTTCTGCCTTCCATTATATGAATAATCCTTTCTTGTTATACTGCGCAGATCTATGTAAATTTTAGTTTATATTCATATTATGAGGTAATCTGATTGTGTCGACTTATAAAAGAATTTTGGTCACCAGTGCACTTCCATATGCGAATGGTCCTATCCATCTTGGTCATCTGGCCGGTGCTTATTTACCAGCCGACATATTTGTACGATACCATCGTCTGAAGGAACATGATATTCTATTTATCTGCGGGTCGGATGAGCATGGGGTACCGATATTATTAAGGGCCAGAGCGGAGAATACTTCGCCCCAGCAAGTTGTGGACTATTATCATGAAAAAAATAAAAAAAGTTTTCAAACTTTCGGAATACAATTTGATTATTATGGCCGAACCTCTTCACCTGTACATTATCAAATTAGTCAGGATTTTTTCAGGAAACTTGCCGAAAAGAAGATTTTTGTTCTAAAAAAGGATAAACAACTGTACGATGCCCAGGCTAAAATGTTTTTAGCCGATCGCTTTGTGCGGGGTGAATGTCCGCATTGCGGGTATACAGATGCCTATGGTGATCAGTGTGAGAAGTGTGGCTCATCCCTGAGCCCAACTGATCTGATCAATCCACGCAGTGCGGTGACGAATACGAAACCGGTTTTAAAGGAATCAACGCACTGGTATTTACCCCTGGAAAAGTTTCAGCAGCAATTAGAGCAATGGATTTCCATTCATCAAAATTGGAAGTCCAATGTGATCGGACAAATTCAAAGTTGGTTTTCACAAGGTCTGAAGGATCGAGCCGTTACCCGAGACATTTCCTGGGGAGTCCCTGTTCCACAGGATATTGCGGAAGCCCAGGGTATTGATGCGAGTGGAAAAGTCCTTTATGTATGGTTTGATGCACCCATTGGTTATATTTCAGCAACGGTAGAATGGGCAGCAGAGCAGGGAAAATCCGATCTTTGGAAAAAATACTGGCAGGATCGGGAAACCAGGTTGATTCATTTCATCGGTAAGGATAACATCGTTTTTCATTGCCTGATCTTTCCGGCGATGCTGATGGCCCATGGTGATTTTGTTCTCCCGGATAATGTACCGGCTAATGAATTTTTAAATCTGGAAGGAAATAAAATTTCAACCAGCCGGAACTATGCCGTCTGGTTGGATGAGTTTCTGGAAGAATTTGAGGCAGATTCCTTACGATATTGCCTGGCGAGTATTTTACCGGAGACCAAAGATGCTGATTTTTCGTGGAAAGAATTTCAAGCTCGGCATAATAATGAACTGGCCGATATTCTGGGGAACTTTGTAAATCGGAGTCTTTCTTTTTTAGTACGTCATTATCATGGGAAAATACCCGAAAAAAATAAATTTGATTCCCTGGATCAGGAATTAATAAATCTCTTGAAAAAATCCCCGGTGGTGGTCGGGGATTTATTGGATACCTTTTTTGTACGCCAGGCCTTGAAGGAAGTGATGGATCTGGCCCGATTTGCCAATAAATATTTTAATGATAAAAAGCCCTGGATAACTGTCAAAAGTGATCCGCCGGTTTGTGCTAACACGATCTATCTGTGTGTTGAAACCATCAAGACGCTTGCGATACTGCTTAAACCATTTTTACCGTTTACCAGTGAAAAAATATGGAATATGCTGAATCTGGATGAAGCCCAGGGTAATCTCTGGGATATTTCAGGAGGGCTATCGCTCACGACCGGTCATGCAATAAAAAAACCGCAAATTCTTTTTACCAAAATTGAAGATGAGAAAATCGAGCAACAAATAAAAAAACTACAGAACACAGCCCATCAAAAATCTTCGGACACAAAAAACGATATCCCCTTCCTTGCGGTTGAGGATTTTAAAAAAGTGGATTTGCGGGTGGCGGAAATTATCCAGGCCGAACGCGTAGAAAAGAGCGAAAAGTTACTTAGATTAAACATAAAAATCGGGAAAGAAGAACGAAAGATCATTGCTGGCATCGCACAGCATTATAAACCCGAAGAACTGATCGGTAAAAAAATTATTGTGGTAGCCAACTTACTGCCGGCAAAAATTTACGGTGAAATTTCAAATGGTATGCTTTTAGCAGCAAAACAGGATCAGATATTACGACTTTTAACCGTCGATCAGGATATTGATGCCGGGGCATCGATTAGTTGATAAAAGTGTGAGGCCCAAAAATGTTTATTGATACGCATTGCCATTTGCATGCCCGGGAATTCAACGATGAAACGGAAAAAATTATTCAACGTGCCATACAGAATCAGGTTAGTTCAATCATCACGATCGGAACAGATCTTACTTCATCCGAAAAAACAATGCAACTGGCTGATCAATTTGCGATCGTATATGCAGCAGTCGGGGTACATCCCAACGATCTGGAAAATATGCAGGAAAGTGATCTGGATAAGATCAGAAATCTGGCCGGTCCAAAAAAATTGGTCGCAGTGGGGGAAATTGGACTGGATTATTATCGGCTCTATACTTCCAAAGAAAAACAACAGCATTATTTAAGGAAACAGATTCAATTAGCCAAGGAATTGAAAATTCCAATCATCATTCATAATCGGGAAGCGCATCGTGATCTATACTCCATCTTAATCGAGGAAAAAGCACAGGAGGTGGGGGGAGTTTTGCATTCTTTCTCAGGAGATCACGATTTTCTTGAATCGATATTGAAACTTAACTTTTATGTTTCGTTCACCGGGGCCATCACCTTTAAGAACACGAGCTACTTTAAATTGATTGATCGTGTACCCCCAGAGCAACTGCTGCTGGAAACCGATAGCCCCTACCTGGCACCGGCTCCTTTCCGGGGCAAACGCAATGAACCGTCTTATATCAAATATATCGCTGAAACGATTTCTAAAATTAAAAATATTTCTATAGAAAACCTGGCAAAAATTACCAGTGCCAATGCAAAAAGTCTGTTCAGAATTGATTGATAATGACCCAGCGAATACAGCCGCTCAAGAGATATAGCCAGAATTTCTTGACAAATCGTTATTATGCCGAAAAAATTATAGCTGCCCTGAATCTTAAATCAGACGATGTTGTTCTTGAAATCGGTGCCGGTACAGGCATGCTCACAGAGATCATTCAAAAATATGCATGCACAAAAATAGTATCCCTTGAGGTGGATAGACGCTGTATCCCCTTGCTTCAGGAAAAGCTGAGTGCTAAAGTTGAAATTGTCCAGGATAGTATCCTGAATTTTTCAATTGAAGACTTATATTTAACCTGGGGGAAAAAGGTAAAAGTAGTGGGGAATATTCCTTATCATATCACATCCGAAATACTATTTCGGTTGATGGATGACAGAGGGTATATATCTCAGGTAGTTTTGATGGTACAGAAGGAAGTGGCAGACCGGTTGCTGGCGACCCCACATAATAAAGTATATGGAATCCCCACGGTTTTACTGGGATACTATGCACAGATAAATCGTCTCTTCAATCTGAGTAGAAAAAATTTTCTTCCGGTACCCAAAGTTGATTCAACGGTTATAACATTGAGTTTCAGGGAAGAAAGAAATGAATTAAGGGATCATGATTTATTTATCAAATTAGTTCGGCAATGTTTTCAAACCAGGAGAAAAATGATACAGAATGGTTTAAAAAGAATTTTCAATCCTCTCCTGGTGGAACGTATCAAAACTATCCCCTTATCGGTACGGCCGGAAGATTTAACGATTGAAGATTATGTAAACCTTGCTAATGAAATATATTATCTGAGTAGCCTGGATCCTCAGGTGTAAGCGTAAAGCAGGGATCGCTCAGCTTTCGGAGCAAGAGGAAGCGGGTCCCGTAACTTACGGATCTGCATAAACCATGGTAAAATTTAATTTATTCTGAAAATGCCACTTCAAAAAACCTCAGCTATTGTGATCAAGAATATAGATTGGAGTGATACCAGTAAAATAACCACGCTGTTCACGCGTGAGTTTGGGAAAATGAATGTAATTGCCAAAGGTGCCAGGCGATCCTCCAGTCCTTACCGGGGGCTCCTGGAATCACTAAATCTGATTGAAGTATTTATATACTTTTCACCGAAGAGAGATCTGCAAACCCTGGGGGATATTACCCTGGAAAATAGTTTCCATGCAATTCGAGGAAATATTGAAAAGACAGGATATGCACTCGGTATACTTGAATTGGTAAATTCTTTTTTTGGAAACAGTAATCCCGATAGTATATTTTTTGACTTTACGGAGCATATTTTCTGTGAGTTGGAAATCACGCATAAAGAGGAAGAAATATTTTGGTACTATTTGTTAAAGTTAGCATCCTATTTAGGATTTAAACCCGAATTTATCTTGTGCAGAAAATGCGGGAAAAAAGTAACCGATGATGTAAAAAACTTTTCCTTACAGGAAGGATCAGTTGTATGTAATTCCTGTGCACTGCCAGATGCAAATCAGATAAAAATATTAAAATCGGATTCCGAATATTTATTCAGTATTCAGACGACAAATTATAAAAAGATTTCGTCGCTAGGGAGATTAAAGAATCGACATTTGAATTTTACAGATTTTTTAATATACTATATTCAATATCACACAGGGCAGAAAATAGAACTAAGCGGATTAAAATTAATAAGCGGTTAATATTTAAAACAGGTCATTCCGATATTAAACATATGGATATAGAGAATTATATTTAAAGTAGGGGTAATTAAGTGGAAAAGAGCAAGACGAGTAATGTAATGGATAAGCTGGTATCGTTGGCCAAACGAAGGGGATTTATTTTTCAAAGCAGTGAAATCTACGGTGGTATAAACAGTTGTTATGATTATGGTCCACTGGGTACAGAATTAAAGAAAAATATCAAGGAGTTGTGGTGGAAGGCGATGGTCTATGAACGGAGTGATATCGAGGGGCTGGATTCCAGTATACTGATGCATCCCCGGATCTGGGAAGCGTCCGGCCATGTAGAAGGATTCACCGATCCGCTGGTGGATTGCAAGGCCTGCAAGAACCGGTTCAAGTCAGATATTCTGGAAAATACCAGGAAGTGCCCCTCTTGCGGGGGAGAACTCACGGAGCCCAGAAATTTTAATTTAATGTTCAAGACTTTTATGGGACCTGTCGAAAATACAGCTAATATCATCTATCTGCGTCCGGAGACTGCCCAGGGCATATATGTTAATTTTCACAATGTTCGTGAATCGGCAAGGCGGAAGACTCCCTTTGGAATAGCCCAGATAGGAAAGGCTTTTCGGAATGAGATTACTCCCGGGAACTTTATTTTTCGGACCCGGGAATTTGAGCAGATGGAAATGCAATATTTTGTGAAACCTGGTACGGATGAGGAATGGTTTGAGTATTGGAAAAATGAGCGGATGAAATGGTATCAACGAGTGGGTATAAAAAAGGAAAAGTTACAATTTCATGAACATGCATCCACT
>Ga0315276_10002941_pt1 | contig 15593 bp, 22 predicted proteins | sample YL17G05_0_MG_FD_204542 | JGI IMG/M metagenome (GOLD analysis project Ga0315276, IMG submission 204542) | Sediment microbial communities from Yellowstone Lake, YNP, Wyoming, USA - YL17G05_0 | ecosystem: Environmental > Aquatic > Freshwater > Lake > Sediment | place: USA: Wyoming | collected...
CTTAAATCATCTCGTTACCTCCATGACTTCAAGACTCGCTCCGGAGTCCGGTGAGCACCGTTTCTCCGTGGGGACTTACACCCCGACAATAAAGACGCCTCGTGGCGCACTTGTTTCTCCTATACTCTCGATGATCGCAAAGACCTGAAGACGGCTCGATACATTGTAGAACTCAGACAACGTCAGGGCTTGCCGTGGAAAGAGGTCGTTACCAGGGTCAATTTGAGCGGATACCGGACCAAGAAGGGTCTGCCCTGGAAAGTGGGAACGGTTCGGATGGTCTTCGAAAGATGGCAAGGAAAAGTCTAAGACGGTTCATCGCGGGGCTTCCATTTCAACCGTTTTCAAAGAGCGACGCGGCGCAATGGACGACAAGCTCCTGGGCCTGTTGCTGGATGGAAAACGAGCGAACTCGCCGGCAACAAAATGCCCTGCCCCGGGTTTAAATCCGGTACAGGGCGTTAGCCGAATTATACAGACGGCGCTGCGTTGTTGTGAGCGTGTTCTTCGATAAGTTGCTCGATTTCTGAAACCCAATAGTGGGTTGATCCGTTATCGAATGTGATGAGATTCCCATCGGAAACCTCAACATCGAGCCATTCGCCATGAGCCATATCCCAAGATATGGGATCAAGCTCTTTTAGAGCGCTGACAGTGTCATATTCGATCCAACCGATTTTGACGGCTTCCGGATAGCATTCGGCGACAGATTGCTCGAACGCTTCGAGCGTGTTTGCCGGGGTCAAGTGTTCGCGTAGGATTTCGCGAAGGAGCCAGTCCGTGCCGTATTCGACGCCTATTCCAGGCAGCTCGAACATCAAATCATTTATGTTGAGAGACGCATTATGTGAAGCTGAAGATTCATCACCAATCAAATAGCGGTTTTTTCATGTGTGATCTCCACATAACTTTCCCAAGGATCTGGGGAAGTGGTCTTGAGTAAAGATCACTTTTATTCGCAGCATTGCGTACTATCGGCTGTCGAGCCATTGTCTGCGCCACCCATTCCCTTAAAAGAACTGTAAGCTTTCAATGCCCACATTTCTCCGACGCAGCCACCCATTGTTGAAGCTACGGCAAGAAATTCTGCTAGTTCGGATTCAGTTGCGCCGTGCTTGGACGCTTGAATCACGTAATATTTAATGCATGGCTCGCACCGCGCAGAGATGGACCATAGCATTGCGCCCAATGCTTTATGTTTGGCGGATACCGCGCCGTCAGTAAAAATCGCCTGCTTGCGCATTTTGTCGATGTGATCGGCGGAACCCTTTGTCACTTTATTGAATTCCTTAAGTAGCCCTAGTGCTGGATCGATTTTGTTAGTCTGCATAGTGTCCCCTCTTTCGAATGTCTTTTGTCTACATACCGCATTGTGTGCTTTTTGCGCTGTACCCGGTTGAGTCGATCGCCCTTTTGATTGCATCGGCATCGGTACGTTTTGGATCATATTCCACTGTGGCAGATTTTTTCTCAACCGAAGCACTTACAGAGCTAATCCCGTCCAGTTTCTTTACGGCGGCTTTCAATGTCACAGTGCAGGCCGCGCACGTCATGCCATCAACGACATAGCAAGCTTTCTGCGCGGTGTCGGAGGCAAAAGCAGGAGCATTCGTTAGCACAAAGAAAATGATGGCAAAGAGTTTTCTCACAAAGAACCTCGCTTTCCATTTAGTTAACCAAAGAACCAAGCAACCCAATAGGGCGAGCTAATCGCCATGACCGCGATGCTGAGGCCGAGCCAGTAAGCGATTGCCATCTGGCGCCTTTTTTTTGGATCGGCACAGAGAGAGCCCGGTTCGCACGCATTGCGTTTTCGGTACAAGCTATATCCCGCGACCGCGAATAAAATGGTTACTACAATGATCATCGGCCATCTCAGGATTTCAAACTTTGAAAGTACTGCCGCACCTGAAATTCCAAGCAGCGTTAAAACCAGGGGTCCTATGCAGCAAAGCGACGCAGCAAACGCTGCGAAGATGCCTCCGCCTACCATTAGGCCCGATTTATTTTCGAGTTGAGTCAAGCACCCTCCTTTCGATCCAAGGCATCGAGTATTGGACACTCGGATGTCGGGGATTCGTCATTGCACGTTGACACAAGTTTCTCCAGTGTGGCTTTGATCGCCATGAGGTCCGCGATCTTATGCTCGACATCAGAAATTTTCTCTTTAGCTTTTACTTTAACCGAGCCGCATTTTCCCTTAGAACGTGCGCGAAGATTGAGTAGTTCACGAATCTCTTTAAGAGAAAATCCTAGATCCTTGGAGCGACGAATGAACTCAAGCCTCCGAGCGGAAACATGGTCATATTTACGATAGCCAGAACCAACCTGACGCGAAGGCTTTTGAATGAGCCCCTCACGTTCATAAAATCTGATGGTCTCAACGCCAACACCCGTTGCCTTCGCTAACCTTCCTATCGTCATGGACTCCATGATCCGTTCCTCCGCACTTACAAAACATTATTCGGTCTGTACTATACTACGGACTCAAGGGAATTTATATAACAAGCCAATTATATTGGTATTATATAGCCTCGCACGTTAGGTGCGAGGTGTGGCATGCGAATTCCCATTTCAAGCCGCAATCGGCGTAACGAACAGACCGCGACAATGTGGTTTCCACGCAATTTGCTTGATTGGAGTTGGGGCCACACCGTTCGTTATGGTCTCGCAGGGTGTGCGACCGTCGGAATGTGCGTAATGCACGCGATGCTCGTTGTAATAGACGGCATATTCTTGGAGCTTGCGCTCAAGGTCGGCTTGTCCCCAAAATAGAGTGTGGTCTAAGTACTCGCGACGAACCGTGCCGATGAGTCGCTCAACGAACGGGTGCGACGTCGGAGTGTAGGGCACGCTCTTGACCGCTTCGACGCCAAGGACTCGAAGGTTGGCTTCCCATTGATGATAAGTGAACAGGGGGTCGTGATCGGTGCTCAGGTACTTTGGCGCAGCTGACCCCGCCGTTGCTCGTCCCAACATCCAACAAATGGTCGGCCCATCTGGCGCACCTTGGCAAACTGCGAAGCCAATGATTTTGCGCGAGAATTGATCCATTACAAGCATGACCCAATAGGATTGCAACAAAAGGGATTCGCACCGAAACAAATCGAGCGACCAAAGACTGTCTTTGGAGTGCCCGAGGAACGTTAGCCACGAGGGTCCGCCGCCAGGGTCAGGTTTGTAGTGCTTTTGCAGAATTCGTCTAACAGTGTCGGCATCCACCGCATATCCAAAGGCGCGAACGGCGGCGAGCGCAATCTTTCCGCAACCAAATCTCGGGTTCTGCTTCTTCATGGCAATGGCAAAAGCGACCAACTCCTGCGAAGGTCCCTTTGGTCCGGGTCGACTGGTTTGTTTTTTCCCAGACAAAATCGAGTACTTTCTACGTATCAGAGCTTTATGGAATGCCAGCAGCGTTGAGGGCTTGAGAATAATGGCAGCGCGTTCTAGTCGTCTCGGGCTCACAAACAAACTGGCAAATGCGAGCGCGAAGCGATCCCCTGGCGTCAGTCGAGGTGCCCGTTTATGCTGCCTAGCCACCACAATCAGCTGGTGCTTTAGGATCGCGATTTCGCTGGCCGCCGACCTCGCTCCGCCTCGGCCGAGGTGTTGGATGAGGGCGGCAAGAAAGAAGATCGTTTGGCGTATAAATATTGTCATGGCAGGCGATTATACTGAAAAATGATCGCTACGCCATTCTGCCGCAAAGGCCCGTCCTGTGCTATGAACAGGATTTCGCATGGGACAACCTGCTAAAATCTCAACCAGCTATTCGCATTAGACTTCGGTATGTTAAAAGGCTGCCAAGTTGTATGTTGGCTACGGTTCGGCTATTTTTGTGCCATGGCTTCCCTCGTTCACCTTTGTTAAAGAGTCATCATGTCCAAAAACACTGCCAAATCAACCGCACCCGCCATCAACATCGGCATTGATGAAAAAGACCGCGCCGCCATCGCCAAGGGCCTGAGCCACTTGCTGGCCGACACCTACACGCTGTACCTGACCACACACAACTTTCACTGGAACGTGACTGGCCAGATGTTCAACACCCTGCACAACATGTTCATGCTGCAGTACACCGAGCTGTGGAACGCGGTGGACCCGGTGGCCGAGCGCATCCGCGCTCTGGGGCATGCCGCACCTGGCTCTTACGCCCAGTTCGGCAAGCTGGCTTCGGTGCCTGATGCGCCCAGCACGCCACCCAAGGCGCTGGAGATGGTGCGCATTCTGGTGCAAGGCCATGAAGCAGTGGCACGCACAGCGCGAAACCTTTTCTCGCTGGCCAACAAGGCAGACGACCAGCCCACCGCCGACCTGCTGACCCAGCGCCTGACGGTACACGAGCAAACCGCCTGGATGCTGCGCTCGCTGCTGGAAGAGTGAGAGATGTGCAGTCTGCTGGATTTTTGAGATATTTTTTACAACCAAACGAACGGGAAATGATCATGAACCAAAACACAAATGGCACTTCTGGGAAATGCCCTGTCATGCATGGTGGCAACACATCTGCCGGCAAATCCAACATGGCCTGGTGGCCTAACGCGCTGAATCTGGACATCCTACACCAGCACGACAGCAAGACCAACCCGATGGGACAGGGCTTCAACTACCGCGAGGAAGTCAAAAAACTCGATGTCGATACCCTCAAAAAAGACCTTCATGCGCTGATGACCGACAGCCAGGACTGGTGGCCAGCCGACTGGGGCCATTACGGTGGCCTGATGATCCGCATGGCCTGGCACTCGGCGGGCACTTACCGCATTGCGGATGGCCGCGGCGGCGGCGGACGCGGCAACCAGCGCTTTGCACCGCTGAACTCCTGGCCCGACAACGTGAACCTGGACAAGGCGCGCCGCCTGTTGTGGCCAATCAAAAAGAAATACGGCAACAAGCTCAGCTGGGCCGACCTGATTTTGCTGGCGGGCACCGTGGCCTATGAGTCGATGGGCATGAAGACCTACGGCTTTGCCTTTGGCCGCGAAGACATCTGGCACCCGGAGCAAGACACCTACTGGGGGGCCGAGAAAGAATGGCTGGCCCCCAGCGGCAGCGAAGGCAGCCGCTACTCCGGTGAACGCGACCTGGACAACCCGCTGGCGGCTGTGATGATGGGGCTTATCTATGTGAATCCCGAAGGCGTGGACGGCAAGCCCGACCCGCTCAAGACCGCCCACGACGTGCGCATCACCTTTGAGCGCATGGCCATGAACGACGAGGAAACCGTGGCCCTTACCGCTGGCGGCCACACGGTTGGCAAATCCCACGGCAATGGCGATGCCAAACTGCTGGGCCCGGCCCCTGAAGCTGCTGATGTGCAAGACCAAGGCCTGGGTTGGATCAACAAAACCAAGCGCGGTATTGGCCGCGACACCGTGACCAGTGGCATCGAAGGCGCCTGGACCACCCACCCGACCAAGTGGGACAACGGCTACTTCACCCTGCTGCTTAAGTACGGCTGGGAACTCAAGAAGAGCCCGGCCGGTGCCTGGCAGTGGGAGCCCAACAACATCAAAGAAGAAGACAAGCCCGTTGATGTGGAAGACCCCAGCATTCGCCTCAACCCGATCATGACCGACGCCGACATGGCCATGAAGATGGACCCTGAGTACCGCAAGATCTCGGAGCGCTTCGCCGAAGACCAAGCGTATTTCTCGGAAACCTTTGCTCGCGCCTGGTTCAAGCTGACCCACCGCGACTTGGGTCCGAAAGCGCGTTACATCGGCCCAGACGTGCCAAAAGAAGACCTGATCTGGCAAGACCCGGTGCCCGCAGGCCGTGCCGACTATGACGTGGCAGCGGTCAAGGCAAAAATTGCCGCCAGCGGCCTCTCCATCAGCGACAGGGTGTCCACCGCCTGGGACAGCGCCCGCACCTTCCGGGGGTCGGACAAGCGCGGTGGTGCCAATGGCGCACGCATTCGTCTTGAGCCCCAAAAAAACTGGGAAGGCAATGAGCCTGCGCGTCTGGGCAAAGTGCTGGCGGTCCTTGAAAAGATTGCGCTTGACACCGGTGCCAGCCTGGCCGATGTCATCGTGCTGGCCGGTAACACCGGCATTGAGCAAGCCGCCAAAGCGGCGGGTTTTGACGTGATGGTGCCATTCGCACCTGGCCGGGGTGATGCCACACCAGCCATGACCGATGTCGACTCCTTCGCCGTGCTGGAGCCGCTGGCCGACGGCTTTCGCAATTGGTTGAAGAAGGACTACGTCGTCACCGCTGAAGAGTTGTTGCTTGACCGCGCGCAGCTCATGGGCCTGACCGCTTATGAAATGACGGCGCTCGTTGGCGGCATGCGCGTGTTGGGCACTAACCACGGTGGCAGCAAACATGGCGTGCTTACCGACCGCGAAGGTGTGTTGACCAATGACTTCTTCGTGACCCTGACCGACATGGCTTACGGCTGGAAGCCCACCGGCAGCAACAGTTACAACATCGTTGACCGCAAGACGGGTGCAGTCAAATGGACGGCCACGCGGGTGGATCTGGTGTTTGGCTCCAACGCAATTTTGCGGGCCTATGCTGAGGTCTATGCGCAGGATGACAATCGTGAAAAGTTCGTCAAAGACTTCGTCGCGGCCTGGACCAAGGTGATGAACGCAGATCGCTTTGACCTGAAGTAGCCGCGCTGCGTATTGCCGTATGCAGCCTGCATGTGGCAATACGGCTGACGATTTTCAGTGCACCCAGGCGGGCTGTTTACTTGCTGCTTGGGGTTCCTTTGATTTTGGTGCAATATAGGACGATAGGCACCCCTAGTATTCATGCGGGTTTTGGCGGAGTTCCCCGCGCAAATTGTAGGCTTTATGATTTCAATGGATACCTTGCCAGCCCCAATGTCACGCACGACGACATTGCACGGGAGCAGGCTCGCCACGTCAGAATTTGCCGTATACGCTTCGTATGCCATGGTTGGATTACAGGCGCCGAGGATCACAACTTTGGGCAGTTTCTTGCCGATCTTTTCTTCGATCTTGGTGTGCATGTCTATTCTAGTCAGAATGCCAAAACCTTCTCCTTTTAGAGCGCTCGTGACTCTGTCGATGAGGCCATCGAAATCGCCGGAAAGTTCTGTTTTAAAATTGATTTGATTTGTCATTTTGCTTCCTGTGCCATTGCTCGTCCGCCATCATTGAGCCATCGATCAAGTGAATTCTGATCGAGCGCGCCGGACGTTCGGGCGACTTCTTTGCCTTTGTGAAAAACAATCAGAGTTGGGATGCCTCTGATGCCGTGCGCTTGCGCTGCACCGGCTTCTGTCTGTGTATTGATTTTTGCGAATACTGATGTACCGAGTCGGCGAGCGGCGGTAGATGCGAAAGTGGGAGCAAACGACTTGCACGGTCCACACCAAGGAGCCCAAAAATCAACGACGACTGGAATTGGGCTGGATTCGATAAGACGTTGAAGTCCTTTGTCAGTGGCTTCCGTAACGGCGCTTGTAATGGGCAGCGGTTTCTTGCAGCGTCCGCAAATGGGACTGCCAGAACGGGCGGTATCAAATTTATTCAATACAACGCATTCGTTGCAGACGGAATAACTCGTGGACATAAAGAGTGCTCCAATCCCTACGAAACAGCTTTTGGACCCGAGCACGCACCGCAGCCTTTGTTGGTATTGATGCCAAGCAAAGCGTAGGGCGGGCACCATCCGATAAGTCCTGTTGCCAGGGGAATCAGCCCAAGCAGGAACCAAAGATTCTGTGGTCCTACAAATGCTAAAGAGGTTAATCCAAGACCAGCCACAACTCGCACGCCTCGTTCTACGTTACCGATATTTCTTTTCATGTTTATCCCCCCAATCGACAGTCTTTCAAAAACTAAGTGCCAATCATGTGGCAAATCACTCAAAAAACCGCCAATACGGGCTATCTGGCGCTATCTCAAGAGGATAGCTAGCCACCGAAGTCCGCCTTGCCAGAACCAATTGTTTCTCCATTTAGAGACACGCTGTAGTGAATCGGTACTGCTTTCGAAAGCATGGCGCTTACACCGCAAAACTTGGTCTGTGACAGATGGATCGACTCCAACAGGATTGCCGGTTCTATTGCGCCCTTGAGCATGAAAAGAAGCTCAATTCGTTCAAAAACAAGTGGATGCACTTTTTCAGTCATAGTCACGTCTGCAGTAACTTCAAACTCTTCGATGGTCTGCTTATGCTTCTTCATCAGCCCGACCACATCCATTGCGGTGCAACCACAGAGGCCGCAGATGACGAGGTCTTTGGGAGACAATGCCGATTCCGCACCAAATGGCTTTTTTGCGTCCATTGATACGGGATGCTTTGAGTCAGTCCCAGTAAACTTCATTCCTTCTTGCCATCGACAAGCTATTTGCACTGCCGTCCCTCCATAAATCACAAGGTCGAATGCGATCTTCGTAACTCGAACTGCGTCTACTTTGTCGGTTGAGCCTTCACCGGCGCGGTGGTTGTGTCTGATTCGGGACTCATCATCCAGTCCATACAACTTCCGTTCATCATGCCTTTGCCTCTACCGCCCCGCTTGCCCATGCCCATCATTGGGCAGCTACCACCAAAATCGCTTGAACAAGAGTCGATCATTTCTTGTTTACAGACTGCGGGTGCTTTCTCGGATTCGAGACATGCAGCCATTTTTGTGTGCATATCCGCCATCTTCTTGTGCCGCTCGGTCATCGCTTGTCGCTGAGCAGTTGTCGGTTGGGCATTCACACCCTGGCCAAAGCTCGTTGATGTGATGCCTGCTGCTAAAAGCATCGACAGAGTGAAGCGAGCTGCGCGGGCGGCGAAGTTTTGAATCATGACGTGGTTCTCCTGGGAAAATGTTTTCAACTCTTGATGAGAAAGCAATATACGGGCCACATTGCAGAGGTGCTTATTTGCTGCGCACCACCGGCAATCCTGAAGTCTCCCAAGTCATCATGCCGCCCTCGACGTTGTAAATGGACTCAAATCCGGCAGACTCTAAGAGCTGAGCGGCTTTTAGCGATCTTTTGCCCGATCGGCACAACATGAAAAGTTGGGTTTTTTTATCGCGCTTTTTTGCAAAGGACCCGGCATCGAACGTACTCAGTGGGTGGTTCTCTGCCAACGGAGACGAGACTTCTGCAAACTCGTCTTTTTCTCGCACGTCGATGATTGTGATTCCGCCCGACTCCTGATTGAGGCGGAACACGTCTTCTGGTGTGATTGTTTTTATACTCATTGATCCCTCCCATTTTAACTCGGACGTGACTCTCTGCCTTATTCACTTCAAGTAGCGTGCCAGGCAACCCGTCAAGTTTTTGCAGTCGTTCCAATCTGTTGGACTTGTTGCTCGATATGCTGATACATTTATGTCGCATTATGATTAAACGACATTGCATCAATTTGAAACTTAAATGCGCGTCGTGACCGATCACGCAATTGTTTCTGATTGGATTTTCGATGACTTAGCCATTCCTAGTTTCTTGGCACGCATCGTGAAAGCAACTGAAGTTAGAGGTTGGCTTGCTGGAGGGGAAATGAATATCGATCAATTTTTCATGCCGCTTGTTGGCGGTGTTTTAATCGGATTGTCCGCATCGCTTCTGCTGCTCCTGAAGGGAAGGATATTTGGCGTTAGTGGAATACTAGCGGGAGTGCTCATTCCGAAGGCGGGCGATACTGCCTGGCGCGTGGCCGCACTTGGAGGCTTAGTAACTGCCGGGATTTTGCTCCTGATGGTTCGTCCCGCGTCGATGGCCGTGGTCAGTGTTGGTTCACATTGGCGCTACATTGCAGCAGGCCTGCTTGTAGGCTTTGGCACTCAGCTTGGGAGCGGCTGCACCAGCGGACACGGGGTTTGCGGCATCAGCCGACTTTCGCCAAGGTCAATTGCCGCAACGTTTACGTTTATAGCTGCCGGCATAATGATGGTGGCGCTTATGCGCGCGATCGGAGTTTTGTCATGAGCCTTCTACTTGCGGCCTTCTTTTCGGCTTTGATGTTTGGCCTTGGGCTTGGCGTTGCAGGCATGACTCTTCCGTCCAAAGTGATTGGGTTTTTAGATGTGACCGGAAACTGGGATCCAAGTCTCGCGTTTGTGATGATCGGAGCGATAGCCGTTCATAGCGTGTCTTACCGACTGATCACTAAGCGCGCGAGTCCGATCCTCACGGCGAATTTTCAAATTCCAACAAAGCGACAGATTGACCCCAAATTGATTTTCGGTTCGCTGCTATTCGGTGCTGGATGGGGTCTTGGTGGATTTTGCCCTGGGCCTGCGATTGTTGCGGCGGTATCTGGTGTTCCATCTGTTCTAGTCTTTTTAGTGAGTATGATTGCAGGCGTCTATCTACACCAATTTATAAACAAATCATTTCTTTCGAAGGGGAACTAATCACTATGGAAATAAAACACTTTTTTGACACTGCTACCTACACATTGACTTACGTGGTCTACGATAGAGCCACAAAAGATGCCGTCGTGATTGATCCTGTTTTGGATTACGACGCCGCAAGCGCTACAACGAGCACCCTGTCGATCGAATCGTTGTTAGCCTTTTTGAAGGAACAACAACTCAAGGCGCACTTCATACTGGAAACGCATGCGCATGCAGATCACTTGTCGGGCGCACATGAACTTGTAACGCAGTATCTTCCCGACGCAAAAATTGCTATCGGAGAACGGATCACGCTTGTTCAGGAAACCTTCAAGCAGGTTTTTAACTTCCCAAAATCGTTCAGAACCGACGGAAGTCAATTTCATCACCTTTTCAAGGAAAACGAAGAAGTAAAAGCCGGCAGTCTGGCATTTAAAGTCCTCTTCACTCCTGGTCATACACCGGCCTGCGGCAGTTATTTGTTTGGTGACGCTGTATTTACTGGAGACGCGCTCTTTATGCCTGATTACGGTACGGGACGCTGCGATTTTCCGAAAGGTGACGCTCACGCGCTCTACCATTCTGTCACGAAGAGACTCTATGAATTGCCGGACTCCACGCGAGTATTTGTTGGGCATGATTACCAACCGGGCGGTAGGAAATTGGAGTTTCAAACTACCATCGGTGACTCGAAGAAGAAAAATATTCAGCTAAAAGCCGGCACGACTGAAAGTGAATTTGTAGCGTTTCGCAACACTCGTGACGCTACACTTGCAGCACCGAAACTCTTGTTTCCAAGTGTGCAGGTAAATATCGCGGCGGGCGAGCTTCCTGAGCCAGAATCAAACGGACGAATCTATCTAAAACTGCCAATCACAGCGAAAAAATCAGCAAAGTAGGTAACGACATGGCTAACAGGACGTTTAAGATTCTCATCGTGGGAGGGGGTTCTGGAGGAATCTCCTTAGCCGCGCGACTTGCTCATGCGGGTTTTAAGGGTCAAATCGGGCTGCTTGAGCCGAGTGAACATCACTACTATCAGCCTCTCTGGACTCTGGTAGGTGCTGGAATTGTATCTAAGGAATCATCACAGCGATCAGAGTCCGCAGTGATTCCATCCGGCGTCGTGTGGGTCAAAGATCGTGTCAAAGAATTTCGCCCTGACGCGAATCAAGTGCAAACTGCCGAGTCAGGAATCATCGAATACCAAGTCATGATTGTCGCCACCGGGCTCGAACTCAACTTTGACAAAATTGAAGGTGTAGAAGGCAATCTTGGAAATAATGGCCTGATTAGCGTTTATCAATACGATCAGCTCGATAGCGCAACTAAGGCGATTCGCGAGTTCAATGGTGGCGTCGCGATATTTACTATGCCTCCGGTTCCGATCAAGTGTGCCGGAGCGCCGCAAAAGGTTATGTATTTGGCTGATGACGTTTGGCGGCAGTCTGGTGTTCGAGAGAAATCAAAAATCATTTTTGCCAGCGCAGGAGCATTGATCTTTGGGATCAAGGAATTCGCTTCGCCACTGAATGAAGTTGTCCGTCGAAAAGGGATTGAAACAAACTTCAATCGAAAACTTGTTGCCGTGCGAGCTGCTGAACGTATAGCCGTATTCGAATCGACGATCGGAGATCACAGTCGGCCAGCGGGGACGCGCGAAGAGCTGCACTACGACCTTCTTCACGTTGTGCCGCCGATGAGCGCGCACCGCGTTATTCGAGAATCGCCCTTGGCATCGGAGGAGGAAGGTCAAAAGGGTTGGCTAAGCGTTGACAAGTATTCACTCCAGCACAAAAAATACCCCAACGTCTTTGGTATCGGAGATGTAACGGGCATTCCCAACAGCAAGACGGGGGCAGCGATTCGTAAGCAAGCCCCCATTGTGGCTGGAAATGTTGTGCGATTCCTGAAAGGCGAGCCGATGGATCCGGCCTATGACGGGTATTCGTCCTGCCCCCTAGTCACTGGCATCGGCAAGGTAATCCTTGCTGAGTTTGGCTACGACGGTAAGCTGCTGCCCTCCTTTCCGTTGGACCCGACAAAGGAAAGGCGAATCTATTGGATCCTTAAAAAGGATTTTCTACCACCCATGTATTGGCACGGAATGCTGAAGGGCTACCTCTGATGGCCAAGGCGCGCAAGAATGAGAGCCAGAAGCCAACTGTTTTCCATGGAATGGTGACGGTCGCTCCGAGAATGTTGGATTTTTTTGCAACGATTGAGCGCGTTGCAAAGAGTGAAGCGAATGTTTTGGTTCGCGGTGAATCAGGCACCGGCAAGGAACTCGTCGCTCGTGCCATTCATGCTTTGAGTGATCGTGCGAAGGGGCCATTTCATGCACTAAACTGCGCGACGCTTACTTCGGAGATGATGCAGTCTGAATTATTTGGTCACGTCAAAGGATCATTTACCGGTGCAATAGCAGACCGCAAGGGACTTTTTGAAGCTGCTCATAACGGGACTTTATTTTTGGACGAGATTGCCGAAATGCCTATGGACTTGCAGCCTAGGCTCCTACGTGTTCTGCAAGATCGACAATTTAGCCCTGTCGGTTCATTCAAACAAATCAAGGCAAATATCCGCCTTGTTTCAGCCACGCATCAATCGCTGAGACATCAAGTAGAAGAAGGCCAATTTCGAGCAGACCTCATGTATCGCATTCGAGTGGTGCCACTTTTCTTGCCACGGCTCTCTGAGCGAGGGAAAGATATCGAGGTTCTCGCTTGGCGATTTATCGAAGAATTTAACAAGCAGAAGCAGCGCGTGATTGCTGCGATTGACGACGCAGCGGTCAATGCGCTGTACGCCTATTCCTGGCCCGGAAACATTCGAGAGCTTCGCAACAATATCGAATATGCATTTGTTATGGGGGTGGGGGACGTCCTGCGCTTAGAAGATCTTACTCCAGAGGTTCGCGGAGAACCGGTTCCAGCGCAAGGTACAGGTCAACCTAGTTTGAGGCAGGACGAGATTCATTCGATCCGAGAAGCTCTTCGATTATCTAAAAACAAAAAGGCTGAGGCAGCCGAAAAACTGGGGATGAGTCGAGCGACGCTATGGAGAAAAATTCGAGAGTACGATTTGAAATAGTCCGGCGCTGTGAAGGCAAGAATGAATTGAGGCAAGAGTGGAAATAATCGGCTACATCGCGATGCTATTTGTTGGAGGGACGCTTGGCCTTATTGGCGGCGGTGGGGCGATCCTAACTGTGCCTATCATGGTATATCTCTTTAAGACCCCGGCGGTACTAGCAACTAGCTACTCTTTGTTTGTCGTCGGCATTTCGAGCCTTTTTGGTGTATGGCGTTATCACCAAGAGAAATTGGTGGCCTACCCGACAGCCATAAACTTTGCATTGCCATCGTTTATTGGAACCTATCTTGCGCGACGCGTATTGATGCCGAGACTTCCGGCCGTAATTTTCCAGGTTGGGGATTACTCATTTAGCAAAGACCAGCTTGTGATGACGGTTTTTGCGTTGGTGATGGTTGGGGCATCAGTCTCGATGATTCGCAGGGGCAAAGATTCTGCTGGATCTGCGGACATGACTCCAAGTCGCTGGCTGCTCGGTATTTTAGGACTCGGTGTCGGATTTGTGGCCGGATTTGTTGGTGCGGGAGGCGGGTTTCTTATTATCCCTGCGTTGGTCGTTTTGGCTGGCATGCCAATTGCAAAGGCTGTCGGGACATCACTGTTGATTATTTCCGCAAATTCGCTGTTTGGATTTGGTGGCGACATACTCGCAGCCAATGAGATGGCGTGGTCCTTTTTGGCAATCACGACTGGTATTGCTCTAGTTGGAATTTTTCTTGGTTCATATGCTGCGCGCTTTGTTCCAGCATCGAAACTCAAACCGGCGTTTGGCTGGTTTGTGCTGCTGATGGGGAGCTATATCATGCTTAGGCAGTTACACTGAGTTTAGAACAAGGCCGAAACGAGGGGCCGCAGAGGCCCCGTTTGAGTTAGCCGACTGCGCTGTTTTCAAGTGCGCCGGCGATATTGTTTAAAATCGCCCTGAAGTAGTTGAGAGATTTGTGAAGCACCTGGTTGCCCGGCAGGGAGATGATCAGGTAGCGGCCATCTTTGCCTACGCGGACGCTGGTCTTGTTTTCCATTTTGAAAATTTCCTTGTTCGTTAGTGATTTTGAGCCGAAGCCCCTGTGCGCCACGAGGCGCCACTTAAGTCGCGGGTGAAAGTCCCGCCCGGATAAGCGGTGGTCCGCCGCAGCCGGATCGAGCATTGAAGTCATGGAGGTAACGAAATGATTTAAGCGTATGCAGAGAGATCAGCAGGCCGTAAGCCGAAAGGTTGAACGCGATTGAGCCCCGTAATCGGAGCGTGGAGTAAGCGGGATGTCTGAAAGGGTGGGTAACACTGCTCGCATAAGCGCCCGCGGGCCGACAGGTTAGGGGTAATGGAAGGCTATATCACTCAGGTCAGTAATGGACTCAGTCTGGGTGACACTCCGGGGTCAAAGAGCACGGCATGTTGAGAAGACTAAGTGGTGAACGTGGGAGCTCCTGCAGATCCTCAATGATTGAGTACTGTCCGACAAGTGTAACAGCGAGGAGGGCGGGATGGTTTGCAGGAAGTCAGCGGGCGTTAGTACTCGGAGCGTGGGAAAGCCACGCACATGGGGAAGAGCCTGGGGTTGCACTAATTTATGTGGGGAAACATTGATGGATAAAACAAAATCCGAATTTTCAATGGGAACAAAACTGCAAAGAATAAACAAATTGTCGATAAGTGATCCAGGAATGAAGTTTAAGTGGTTAATGCCGCACTTCAGCAAGGAGAATCTTATCCGATGCTTTCACGAGCTGGATGGGAGGAAGGCCGTGGGCATTGATAAAACAACGAAGGAGGAGTACGGACGGAATCTGGAAACCAATATCGAAGCGTTAATTGTTCGGATGAAGTCGATGTCTTATCGGCCAAGGCCTGCAAGGGAAGTTCTCATACCAAAAGATGATGGCAAAATGCGCCCACTAGGCATTGCATGCATTGAAGACAAAATTGTCCAGTCGATGTTTGCAAGAGTTTTAGAGGCGATTTATGAGCCGATCTTTATGGGCTGCTCATTCGGGTTCAGACCCAAGCGGAATTGCCATCAGATGATCGCGGGCGTTCATAGCTATCTCTATAGCCAATGGCGGCCGGTGGTGTAGACGAACGTCTAAAAGTGAAGGAATTTGAACTTTCTAGGCGGTAAAGGTTCATCCCAAATCGTTCTTGTCTGGTCGTTTGGGGCGAGGTAGGGACAGCGCTTTG
>Ga0315276_10002942_pt1 | contig 15589 bp, 12 predicted proteins | sample YL17G05_0_MG_FD_204542 | JGI IMG/M metagenome (GOLD analysis project Ga0315276, IMG submission 204542) | Sediment microbial communities from Yellowstone Lake, YNP, Wyoming, USA - YL17G05_0 | ecosystem: Environmental > Aquatic > Freshwater > Lake > Sediment | place: USA: Wyoming | collected...
TCCAACGACCGGTGGAAGCGAAGTCTTTCCAGGTTGCCGCGTATTCTTGTTCGAGTGGAAAAGCGGCTGTGGCGATCAAAGTATTGCCGGAACAGCCCACATACCCCCAACGGCGTGTAGAGTTGTCAATGGATGCAGGCAGCTTATATGTTTGAACAGTCTCACCGGTGGCCTGGTCAAGGCGGTAGCATTTTTCTCCCGTTGCAACATACAAAGCGTTGTCGGTCGCGATGATGTTCCCACCGTCAACATCAGCTCGAGTACGAACGGCCCCGGGAATATCCCTGTCCCACAGGAAAGCGCCGTTATATGCATCGTATGCCATGATAACATCCCCGCCCTGGACGAACAGTCGCCCGTTTATCGATAGGGGAGCCGTGGCTCGTCCATGCCGTTCGACCATTCTTTGTGGGCCTGGCTGGCCGTACCATAATACTCCAAACGGTCCGGTGACCAATTTATCTTCGGAGCAGGCGGTATTTTGTGTATTAGCGTAAAGCCCCATCCAGCTACCGGCTCCCTGTAGTTCCCCACGCACAAACTTATCCCAAACCCAATCGCTCTGAGATGATTGCGAACAGGTGAGAATTACTCCTCCATAAGGTCTCAGGAGATGGTTTCTCTGTTCCATGGAAATAATTATATGACCTGACGAAAGCATATCATCGGAAACGATGATGTTGGCAAAGTATGACGGCAGATCTTCGATATCCCAGGGTTCGACGACAACCCGTGATCCCAACAAGCCGGCAGCCCCAAGGTGTTCGCGGGCGATCTTGAGTTTTTCTCTGTCTTTTTCCAGACCGATGATCTTCAGATCGCTTCTCAGGGCCAACTCATAAGCCAATCGGCCGATGTTGCTGTCAAGGACAAGACAATAACCTTTGGTAATGCCGCCGATTTCGATGATTCTTTCAGCCGCTGTCCGGTAAGTTTCGGTAAGCTCGTCGTTGGGATAGGGTCTTTGGGTAATAGTTTTTATTTCTTTGGGAGCGGCAACTTTTCCTTTGCCGAAACAGTACACCGGACCTTTGTCGCTACTGACGATAAGACGCCCATCGGTTGGAGTCAGTCCAACAGCTTTGCCGACGACACCCTGGCTCCACAGTTCTTTACCTGTTCCGGCATCGATGCCGAGGACCACTCCTTCACCGCCGGCAAACAAAGTACCACCGGCCAGAATCAATGAATAAAGATCCCGCCTTGGGTTTTTCCAGAGGACACAGGATTTTTTCAAGCGTTGTGCTTTTGCTCCAAGATCGTCGATTGTGCCAGTCATTGCATCAATCTGCTGACTTATCTGTTGTTTGGTTGTTTCGTCGGCCGTCTCAAGCTTTTTGCGCAGCCCTTTGAGTTTGTCTGACAGTTTATCGTATTCACTTGCCGCTTGGGTAGCCTGGGCATACACGGCTCGGTCTATCGCACAAATTCCGGTATTGGTCAGAATATAGGAGGTGTTTTGGGTTATGACCATATCTATTCCGGGAAACCAGGCGAATGCATCTCCCTGATGTTTGCCGGTTTTAGCGTCGTAAGCGACTTTTTGGGGACTGCCCGAGGCATCGACGCCGGCTATGATCCTGTCGTTATCGAGTAAGGCCCAGGTGCCTCCGCTCTTGCCGGGTGGCAGGGCATAAAATAAAAGTTTACCGTCTTTTCGATCGAAGGCCCCCGGCATGGCCCGGCCGGATGGAACATACAGCACATCATCGGAAGCAATCAGATACCCTTGTGGCGATATGCCGCCGTAGGGCAAATCGTGTGGCCGATCGCCAATAGTGTCGTTTTTCCAGATGACCGATCCGTTCTCGACGCTGACCGCACAAACGTAAATGCCTTCGAAGGGAAAAACACCTGCGCAAAAGAGCACCTGACCTTTATCGACCAGAACCGATGTCCTGATTGGCCACACGGAAATCATACGTCCGTTACCGATTGCTTTATCGCCGTTGGGGCCGGGGCGGTACTTCCAGATAAGCGAACCATCTTTCGCGTCCAGGCAGTAAACGTAACCGTCATCGGAACCGAAATAGACTCGGCCGTTGTAGATAGTCGGAGCAAAACGAACCGGACCTTGAGTATAGAAACTCCAGCGGATTTTGCCCTCGGCGATATCGAAGGCATAAACCTTGTTGTCGATTGAAGATCCGAAATAAGCAATGCCGCCGGCGGCACTCACATAAAAAGCGTTATCCGAATGTGCCCTGGGTATTTCTTCAGCCGGCGGCGGCCAGGCGGGCTTGGGAGCGCCGGTAGAAACATGCCATTGCAGAAAAAGTTCAGCGGATATCTTTTCGTCGGTTGCTCCGCTACGAGTGATGTCGGCCCGGTAAGTCGGCCAGTCGCCGGAACTTGGGGCCGATCCCATGGCTGTTGTGCAACCAAATTTACCCACCGCAAAGATAAATATAAAGCAGACAACCGAAATGAGACAGTTGAGGTTAGTTGCACTACGCAGGGGTTTTATTTGTGTGTCCTTCTTGCGCATTTATATAACCTCTTGTAAAAAATGATATATTTACAAATCTAATACACTGCAATGTACCACAAACCTTCAACCGTTAAAAGTTTTATCGAGTTTTTATTGCTGATATAAAGGCTTCGATATTTTCGGTTGGAACTTCCGGCGGCATACCACCGCCACAGGAAACGATAATCCGAGATTTGTCGGTTACCGTTTCGAGTGCTGTTTTTACGCTGATGTGTATTTCCTCGGACGTACCAGCCGCCAGAACATCGCGTGGAGGAATGTTCCCCAGCAAAGTAACCGTGTTACCGGTACGATCTTTCATCTCGGCCAGCGAGTGAAGGAAACTGAAATTAAACAGATTCACGCCCATTTGCGATAAATATGGCGCACATACCAGCCCCTCAGCGTCATTGTGGAAAAATTTTACGCTGACATCCAATGACTGAAAAATATGTTCCAGGCAGCCCATAGCGGTTTTCCGGAAATCGCCGTCGCCACAAAAACCTACGATGTCATCCAAAATTAATATGCCGTCGATAGAATCAAATGTTTCCACCTGGAGTTCGAGCCAGTCGATAATGAAATTCGTGACAATTTTCAGCAGATTGTCGGTTTCGTCGGGGTCGGTGCGGATGGCCATGAGAAATTCTGTCGTACCCATCAGAAACGCCGCTATGTTCAATGGGCCGCGGGAGACGGCAAACTTGATCGCGTGGCCGGCATCTTCGATTTGTGTCTGGCAATGCTTCAAACGCTTGAGAACAAATGGCCCCAGGCCGTCCTTAGCCGGGTTGGGCTTTAGAAGGGAATGTACCTGACGGATGTCGGTAATGATCTTCTCGGCATAAGGCAGGTCATTTTCCGGCCAGATGCATTTCGATCCGAACGCGCTCGGTTCGGTGCACATGCCAAACTCCGACCAAAAACCCGGTAGAAACATCACATCTGGAAAACGGCGGATGGCCTTGAGGTTCGCCTCCAGCCACAACTGCTCACTGGAAAAATAGTCCATGACCGAAATTCCGGCCCAGCCAGGCAGCCAGGGACTGTCGATGATAAATCCCATCGGCAGCGGCTCGATCAGTTCGCCGTTGATTACGCTTGTGAGTTTTTTCCATTGTTCGCCGGTCATGCTTTCTTGCCTTTGCGACGAGCGAAGTGCACGATCACAGCCAACGAAGTAAACGCGATGAGTACCACTATGCCGGCTTGTCTGAGCACCGCTCCACGAGTCATGATGTCGTATATACTCAAAAAGGCCGTGCCCACGACGGCCAGGGCCATCATGGTGTTCCATGCGACGCGTTTGCCGCCACGAGGCAGGTTATCGCCCAGCAGACTTTTCTGGTTCATGAGCATATAGAAGCTGATATAGGCGATGGGCAGAAGCACCATTGCAAACACCGATGTCGGCATGGCCAGCCATAGCTTGGCGTCGTTCCAGAAGAACGGCCCCAGTACACCCACCGAGACCATCAGACAGCCGAGCCGCTGCGGCCAACCCTTGGGCGGCAGATTAAACATCTCGCAAACGACAAGTCCGTTAATCAGCATCAACATTGTTATGGCGCCCAAGGCCATACCTGTTACGCCGATACCGAAAAAGTATCGCGAACTTTCACCGACAAGCGGAACCAATGAGTTGGCCAGGTTGAAGGCGTCACGTTTGACCACCATGGCGGCCATTTCCTTCTCGGGCTGCGACAGCGATTCTTCCAAGGCTGCTATTCGCCCGGTTTTTTCTTCAGCAGACAGACCCGCAAAAACCTCGGCGCTGACCTCGTATTTCAAACGTTGTTCCATTAAATCATTGTACGATGCGACCAGGTTCGCCACCGGCTTGATAGGCTGACCCTGCGCGTCCAGTTCACCGAGAAATCCCGTGCTGGGTACAGCGTGGAACTGAGAGGCGGCGGCAATGACCACGCAGCCGGTGGTCAAAATGTACGGTATAAACAAACCGGTCGAAAGATCGAAGATCGCCAGGCCGCGGAATGTTTTGTCCCAGCCTTTACGCAGCATCGAATAGGGCAGCAGAAATGTCATGTTGATGCCGACCGCTGTCGCAGCGGCGCTGATCATCACGTCACGCTGCTGAGAGACAATCAGCGTAGTCCAAAAATCCTGAAATTTGGCATCGATCGCTTGAATAAACGGCATAAGCGTATCCGCCGGCCGGGAAACCAGACCGAAATTAGGTATAAGACCATGGAAAATCGCGCCCCAATCCAGGGCTCCTTTGAGGGACAACTTGAACACCACGCCGAAGAAACAAAACACGATCATCCCTACCATGCACTTTACGATTATTTCGAATACTTTCACACCCCACCCGCTGATGCTGTATAACATCACAATGATAATAGAAATGGCCAGGAGGATGCAGCCGGCAATGATTTTGCCCCACGGGTCGCCCATGACCTCGACGCCGAGTGTGTTACTAAAGAGATTCTGTTGAATGGCCGCGGTCCCCAGGGCAAATTGCGGCATGGACCATACCAGGTTGGCCATCATTGATGCGATCAGCCAGCCCCAGCCCAGGACCGGGTTGACGTGCTCGTTGATCGCCCGAAACGGCCGCTGGCCCGTCGATAAGGACACATACGCAATAGCGCTGAGCATAATCACACCCAATATCATCGCCAACGGCTGAAGCCACATAAAAGTGAATCCAACCAGCACCCCCAGATATAGACTCGAAGATAGTGAACCGCCTCCCAGTGTGATCGCACTTTGCAGCCAACCAGGCCCGGACAGCCTGAGGTATGCTCCAACAGTCGCCACTCGGCCTTTTTCTTTAGCCGAAAGTATCAACTGTCGATCTTTCTCGATACGCGGGTTCATTGACATCTTTGGTTCGGTCTTTTGGTTATTAGCCATTTCTGTGCTCCTGTTTTGAGTATCATCTAACTTTGCGTATAAGCAACACACAAGAAAAAGTACGCAATCGCACTGTGTGGTTTGTTGCTCAAAAAACCTTAATGGCAACTTCGGTGCCTTTTTGCTCGGCGGAAACATAAGCGCTATAGATGGTCGAGATACAATCGGCCGCCAGGCGGCTGTTGCTTTCCACACGTTCGCCGTAAGCGGCGGTCCGGTAGAACGCCTCGATCTCCTGCGGATAACCGGTAAACCAGTCTTCATCCGGCGATGGGAGGGTCCAGCCCTGTTTAGTGCCGATCTTTTCCACTACGTAAATGTCCTTGAAATTGGCCTCGACGGCGTTGTAGGTCTGCATTGCCGTGTTCGGATTGATATTGCAGATAGTCTTATGGTTATTGGTGCAGATTTCAATCCAGTTGTGAATACCGCCCAATGTAATATCAGAAGCAAAAATGTCAGCTACAGTTCCGTCTTCAAAAACAATGTGCATCAAAGCAAAATCGTCAATGTCATAATAATCCGCGCGGATGTGTCCTTCATCCCGGAAGCCTTCCAATCGGGTGATGGCATGGGTACGGGCCGATACCGATTGAGGACGGATTGGTTTGCCGTTGCGCCCGTTGCCTTCCACTCGCTTGAGATAAAGCGCCGCGGTCAGCGGATGGCAGCCCTTACCGATCATTGTGCCGCCGCCGGAATATTTCCAGTAGGCGTATGTCTTGGCATGTGAGCCGCTGTGCGATTCCTCGCCGTGCATCCAGATAATCTGGGCACCGGTCTTTTCAAGTATCTCTCGCTCCTTTTGGATCGACGGAGCATACACCCAGTTCTCAGCGTAAAGAATTTTAGCTTTGCTTTTGCTTTCCGCCTCGAGCATCCGCCGGACGCTTGCCAGCGCATAGTCCAGGGCGTCCTGTTTGGCAAAAGTATCCCCGTTGAAATCTTCTGAACCATCGCCAAAATAACCGGTCAGCGGTTTTTCCACTATGGCAAACTTATCCCGTTCCAGCGCCGCTATCGCTACCGACTCATGCGAATCAGCGGTGACGCACACGTGTATCACATCCACCTCGTCGAGCAGCGATTCCAGGGAGCTATAAACCTTTATGCCCCGCTTTCTGCCGTATTCTTCTGCGCCGGCCAGTGAATAGACGCCTTTTATCTCAACGTTGGTCCCATATACTTTTTTTATCGCTTCGAAGTGAAAAGACGCTGAAAAACCCGCTCCCACAATACCCGCCCGCACAGTCTTCTTATCCATCGGAACTTCCCTTCCTGTCAAAATATTTTCTTGTCACTAAAATTTTGTAAAGTTGGGGCCAGGCATACTTTGAAAAGAAAAAAACAGTTTTCTCGCTTTTTATACGCATACAACAAGCCGTTAGTTTACCTTTTCCGGACCCTGGTTCGCCTTGATCTTTTCGATAGCAATGTCCGCTTCGGTTTTCAACTCCGTGTCCTGCAGGCAGGTTTCGGCAAGGTCTATCGCCTGTTGGCAGGGAAATCGCGGCAAAACAGCCAAAACCATCTTTTTCTCCCTGGGCTGTTGTGCCAGGGACATCGCCTTACTGAGCATCTCGACCGTCTCTTGGGCGGATCGAGACGACGGCATCGCTGCCATCGTAATATAACCATCGAGAGCTAATATCCGATTAGCGTTATTCATATCGTTTTGAACCGCCCAAAGCAAATCTTCGATCGGTTCTGTGTTGGGCCATCGACTAAGCGATTTAATGGCGGTTTTTCGAATCTCAAGATCGCTGTCTTTCAGGGCTTTTCGCAACACAGGCAATATCGTGGAGTCACGAGTCTCGCTAAGAACCCTCAGTAGCGAACATCGAATAGATGGCTTTACGGTAGATTCGTATTTTTCCAGCAGTAACGTAATCGCCTCCCCCATCTTCGAAGCTTTCCGCAGTACCGCCAATATCGTCCTTTCAACTTCTGCGCACTCCCTATTGTTTTTTGCGTTCACCAGCAACTCTGCAAGTTCACCCAGTATCGATTCGTCCCCGACTGCTTCCAAAGCCTTGACCGATTCGCGCCGAATCTCTGTTTCTGCCAGACCAGCATATTTTAGTAAGGTTTGGGTCGCGGAGTATATCTCTCGTTGGGCGATACTTCTTATCAGTTCGCATTTGACCTTCACATCGGCGCCGTCCAGGGCGTTGACAATTGCGCTATCGGCGTTTTTTAGACTGGCGAGACTTTCACGTGCCGCCTCATTGGTCGCCCTTTTGGTATCAGCCGCCAACTCGGCCAGCAGCATAACCAGCGACTCATCGCCAATCCGACCCAGTGCTTTTATCGCTGCTATGCGAACTTCAGTATTCATGCTTTTTGTCAAACCGATAACCAGTTTTGAAACGTTTGGATAGTCACGCTGGGACAAAATCGACAAAAACTGTACTTGGCCGCCTGTGGAAAAATTTTCAAACTTGGCCGCCGCTGTTTTTACAATATCCGGGTCTGGGCTTTTGCAGGCAAATTCGATAGCCACACCTTGGATTTCCTCATGCTCGCTGGCCAATCCTTCCTTTATAAGCTCACTGGCCTCTTTATCGGCCAATTCCAGCAATCGTCTCAGACCGGCGGCCCTGATAAATGGGGGAGTATCCTGCAAGTCAAAAATCTCCCGGCAAATCGAAATCGCCTGATCGTGACGGCTATCAACCGCGCAATTAAGATACGCGTCCAGAGCGACCAGACGCTGTTTCCCCTGCAGTTTATCTTTTGCCTCTTTCAATGTTTGGACTGCCTCCACGTTGGCGATTTTGCCCAGCGATCCCATCGCCGCCGCCGACACCGACTCATCCGAATCATAAACCAACTTTGAAAGAGCCTCTACCGATGTGTTATCACCTCGTTCGCCGAGCGAATGAATAATACCGATCTTTGCTCGGCCGCTGGTCTTGGCCAACGCCGCCAGCAGGGCCTCATTCGCCTCAGGCCCCGATATCCGCTCCAGACCGTAACAGGCAATAACAGCGGTTTGTTCATCTCCAAGCAATCCAGCCAGGACAGGTACATGTTTTGCCGTGCCGATCAGCGACAGTTGTTGACAGGCAAATTGCTTGCCGGCGAAAGAGACTTCCATCTCCAGGATCTGCGACAGTTTATCAGCGATTTTTTCTCTCAGTTCAGGGCGATCATAAGTATCGGTAACCATCTTCGAGATTGTGGTCAGGCATTTACGGCTTTGACCGAACGTATAGACCTTAATTCCCGCGCATAGTTCATCCAGTTGTTCGTCCGAAATTTTCATGCCTTTGCGGTAATACTGTTGAAATAGCTCTGCTATTCCCGCAGCCTTGGCGTCTTCGCCGTGCACGACTACCCGGTATTGCAGGGTGACAGCTTCGCCCTTAGCCAGATCGATATGGCTGTCGTTTTCCGGCCAATACATTGGCGTCGGAGAAAAGAAACCATAATCACGCGTAAACCATTTTGACGGATACCACCGGTTGCCCGGATGCTGTAAGATAGCAATCCCTTCGACGATTTCGCCTCGCTTGCCGAAGTAATCACACCACGGAGAGTTGATGCCGAAGGTACCTTTTTCGGTTTTGTCACCTTGGGCGTTGACCAGGGTACCACCGCCCTCGACGCTTAGCTCAGGCATAACCCGTGCGGAAAACAAAGAATGGTTGGTCTTGCCAATGCGTATATCCACGAGCGGCTCAAGCGTTATCTCGAAATCAATAAATCGCAGTGTATCACTCGGTGCCGTAACAGTAACCACTCTGCGATCACGTATCACCGGTTCCTTATCGGGCTGCTTCCACAAACACTCATCGGTGAAAACCGCACTCTCACCGGAAGCGATGGTGATTTTGGGTACCTGGGAAATTATCTGACCTTGCTGGTTGGTATCCTGCCAGTAATTGCCGTCGTTAACCCGGTCACAGCCGAAGAACAGGGAATTGTGATGCGGATAAGGCTCCGTCGATTCGACCGTTACGGTTTTGCCCGACAAAGGACCGTTCACCGGCCAGAAGTAAGGCTTCTTCAGGGACGAAGCAAACTTATAGCAGGTAAAAACCTCATCATCAACGCTGACAACCACCTGATCATCGACAATCTTTGCCGCCACCACTTTGCGGTCCAGGTCCTGGATGCGGATGTTGCGCCATCGTACCTGCAGTGGCTTGTCACTTTTGGACGCATGCACTTGCAGACCGATAAAGCCGGTAGCCGTCATAGAATCCTTCAGATCAGCCGCCGCGACGCCGTTGAGCCACGTCTTGATTGAGTCATCGATAGCCTCAATACGCAGGTGGTTCCATTCGTTTTGTTTGAATGCCTTGCAAGCAGGCTCGTTATCACGCAGATCGTTAAGCCAGCCACGCCGAGACTCATCATAGATGCCGGCGCTCCATGCACGGTCGGACGGATCGATCTCCACCTGATAGCCGTGCACCACACCGTTCCGGTAGCTTTCGATGCTGTTACTGCGAATCTGAACTCCAGAATTCAAACCGGGATCAACCTTGAATTCCAGCTCCAGAATAAAATTACCATAGTTCTTTTCTGTGCACAGAAAACTATTTCTGGTATTTGGAACCGTCGTACCGACAATCACACCGTCTTCTACATGGTACTTGGCCTCGCCGCCTCGCTGCACCCATCCCGACAGACTATTACCGTCAAAAAGCGACTGCCATTCTTTACTTTCCTTTGCGCCGGCAAGACCATGACTGAGCAATACTAATACCGATACACTGATTAATGATCTGATTAAATGTCTTTTCATTTTCTGTTTCTACCTCACTACTTATAAACTTAAGTTACAAACTCCACGGGCTTCTCATCGGTCGGGAAACCATCTTATTCGCTTCCGAATCCCCGATAAACTGCTCTTTTTCCGGATCCCACCTTAATTTACGGCCCAAACGCATAGCTATATCCCCCAGCACACAGGCGCTGCATGAGCGATGTGCCACTTCCGCCGGGGCGATCGTTTCCGCTCGCGATTTTATGCATTCGACAAAGTTTGTTTTGTGATTGGTGCTTTTATAAAGGTGAATCTCCTCCGACCTGATCTTAGAGCTTAGCAGTGATTTCGGATAGGTCTCGATAAGCCCTCTATTTACATAAACCCAACCTTCCGTGCCTTCGAATACAACTCCCTGTTTGTTTACCTTGTTATCCGCGCAGATGAGCTTAACGCCGTTGGCGTATTTATATTCGATATAAAAGTCGCCATGAACATCCCACAATCCATCCTGCGGATATTCTGCTGTACCCTCGATCTGGACCGGGCCGCTACGATCCGTTCCCATGCCCCAGTGTGCGATATCTATATGGTGTGAACCCCACCCGGTAATCATCCCTGCGCTATAGTCGCTGATCCGAAGCCAGCCGGGTCGGCCGTAGTCATTGTCGGGATGTACCCGGTTTTCCGTGTATTCGGCCCAGGGCGCAGGTCCAAGCCACATATCGTAATTCAGATTCTTCGGAACAGGCATGACCGGTTGTGGTTCACAGGCCGGGTCGGTATCAAAACCCACTTTCACCGTATGCAACTCGCCGATCCTGCCGTTGCGCACCAGTTCACAGCCAAACCGAAACCTCGAATCGCTCCGCTGCTGACTGCCCACCAGAAAAACATTGCCATAACGTTTCACTGTATCGGCCAGCACACGGCCCTCCGGGATCGTCAAACTCAGCGGCTTTTGAAGAAAAATATCCTTACCCGCTTTAGCCGCCGCGATCGCCGGAAGCGCATGCCAGTGGTCCGGCGTAACGATCATCACCGCGTCAATATCCTCACGTCCGATCACTTCCCGAAAATCGCCGTATGTTGAACAGCTTTTATATTTTCCGAAAGCTATCATATCGCTGTATCCTTTTTCCACCAGGACCTTGGCATCTTCGGCTCGCTTGGAATCCACATCGCACACGGCAACGATCTGGACCTCCTTAAATCCCAGGATATCCATTATATCCCCCCGACCCATACGTCCTGTCCCGATGCATCCTATAGTAATTACGTTACTGGGCGCATCCGCTCCGAGCACCCGGGACGGCACAATACAGGGTATCGCCATCATGGCTCCCGAACCGACCGCCGCCGACTTCAAAAAATCACGCCGCGATAAACCTCTTTTTTTTGAATCACCGCTTTTCTTCTGTCTAGTGGACATAATATGATCTCCTCATCTTGTCATTCCCGCGAGCATCTTGTCATTCCCGCGAAAGCGGGACACGAAGCGAAGCGAAGAGCCGCGATAGCGAATCCAGTTTTTCTTATCCGTAAGGCCTCGCTTCCACCAATTCATCAAACAGATCCCACGATCATCTTGTCATTCCCGCGAACGCGGGAATCCAGTATTTCTTATCCGTAAGGCCTCGCCTCCACCAATTCATCAAACAGATCCCGCCATTCGGGATTTTCTTTTTCGATCAACTCCATTTTCCATTGCCGGTTCCATTTTTTCAATTGCTTTTCTCGGTTGATCGCGTCGTTAACATTGTGATATCGCTCATAATACACCAACTTATACACATCATACTTTGCCGCAAAACTCTTGACCAGGTTGTTTTTGTGCTGATTAGCCCTTTTTAACACGTTGCCAGTCATACCGATGTACAACGTTCCATTTCTTCTACTGGCTAGGATATAGACAAAATATGATTTCATGGCCATGTCATACTTACTCTGGATGCCCGATCAAGCTGGGCATGACAACGCTTGTCATTCCCGCGAAAGCGGGAATCCAGCGTAAAATAGCATCCGCCGAAGGCGGTTTCCTGTCTTCCTGCACGAACTTAAGGCTAAAGAACCAAAATACAACACAATCGCCGATTTTACCCTCCAATTGCCGAATGTAAAGGCCTAATTCGGCCAAGGAAAATGATGCCCCCAAAAGTCAATATAATCAGGGCTCATCGTAAGAATCAGTAGAAGACTCGCGGATAAAAACTAAAAACTGCCCTATCCTATTGGCCTGCAAGGAGATAGAACAGTCAAACAAAAAACTAATGCCACGTTCGGTCATTATGGAGTGAAGATACCTTCTGATCTTACCAGATTCAATGCCTCATCGGCAGTGAGGTCAGAAAAGACTGGCCACCACTTCTGGGTATGCCTGAAGTAAGCCAAATCAAATCGATTGTCACCAATGAACTCAAGCCGGGCAAAGCCGACTTCAAAGAAAGGAGAAATACGGTTGCCTCCAGCAGACGCATATTTCGCCATGAAGTAGAAGTAGCGACCATGCCACTTCGTGAAGATATCTTCTATGTAGTTAAACCTTGGGTTCTTGCCAGCAGGTTTCACGTGCTCCGGCCGGATGTGTTCTTCGACAAGGGCATTTGCTTTAACAGAAACCTCTCGCTTGACGGCGTCTGGAACCTTTGAAGGTTTTGCTTTCGCCCATGTCCATTGCTTCTTCGACTTCGCCATGACTACTATTCCTTTGCAGACTGAACAACCAATCTCCCCGCCGGTAATACACATTCATAATTTACTCTGCAATACAATTTTGAATCGCACGGACAAACACATTGAAACTTTTGGAAACGTTTCCTTTGAGGTCTAAGTGTTGCCCCATAGCCCTTGCACCACTTAGTTTCTGGTAAGATGGTACAAGACGTTTAAGCTCTCCAGAAGGATTGTACAACCGGTCAGGATCACGATACTTTTCCTTGACTTGGAGTTTTGCTATTTTTTCAATCTCGAAGGCGTTGCCTACTGCCTGCAAATTCCCAAGAAACCAAGATTCCAACTCCCGACAAGCAATCCGGATAATAACAGTGGTGTTTCGGCCTTCTTCACAAAGTGTTCGCAATCGGTTTTTGATTGTTTTGCAATTGCCGCTGTCCTGGTCACGCACAACAATAAATTTGACACCCGGCTCGTTCCAACCTCGCAATTTCTTTGGGATAGATGCTTCCAGATCACTTTTGCCTTGATGAGGGATACACTGCCATTGCCAAACGCTGGTTAAAACCTTAGGCAAAAAACCATCCAAAAACTCTTTCATGGAGGGTTCTTCTAAAAGGAAAATAAACTTCTTGCTCATCTCGGATCAACCCCTGCAAATAATCCTTGATTCCACAAATAACCGAGCTTGTCGCCTTCTTTAACTAAACTTGCAATTTGTCTTTGGTCTCGTACTCGCTCAATCGATGTGTACCCCTTGGATTTTTTCAACCAGAAAGCCTCGTCAATCTCTACAGCATTTAAAAAGTCGGGAGAATGCGTTGAAACAAAAACTTGTCCGCCTCTTTCGGAATAAGCGCGAAATTCTTCTGCCAACTCGCCGAGAAGTCGCGGATACAACTGATTTTCTGGTTCTTCAACACAAAGCAGCGGATGTGGCGATGGATCGTGCAGCAAGACTAAGTAAGCGAACATTTTAATAGTACCATCCGACACATACCGCGATAAAAATGGGTCTTTAAATGAACCGTCCTGGAACTTCAGCAATACTCGTCCTTCTTCGGTAGTTTTTGCCTCCACTTGATTGATGCCAGGCACGCGGGTTCTTAATTTTTCCAAAATTTGATTAAATGTTTTTTCATGATGTTCATACAAGTACTGTGTTACCAAAGAAAGATTTTCTCCCTCTTTTGATAAATGCTCCGCATAACCATCATCTTGGGTGGCTCTGGCGCTATTAATATGAAAATCAGATACATGCCAGTTCTCGATGAGTTGCCCAAATGCCATGACGGCGGGAAACTGTTTAAATTGCGCCAATCCCTTTATGGCCAGAATATCCGGCTTAGCGAGAGGCTGCTCTTCTCGTTTAAGTTCTGATTCATCCTCTATATCCTCAAGTTCATTGGTAACCGCTTCACCGACGCCATTTGAATAATCAAGGAATTTCCATGGCTGTCCTTTGCTGCCGCGTCGGTATCTAAGCGTCTCTCTGTCAACATACGCATGACCATTTTCTTCATTTATGGACAATAAATACGTTATCAGAGGCTTGCGTCTGCTTTCTGACAACGGCACACGAAATTTAATTTCAATTTCAATTGGGCCTTCACTGTCACGAGAATGAACTTCCTGAAAACCACCCCGCTTGCTTAAGGCTTTTTGAATATTGTCGGTCAACGCGTCCTTTAAAAAACCAAACACGTCAAATAAGGTTGACTTCCCCGATCCATTAGCGCCCACGACTACGCACATACGAGGCATATCTCGCATTTCGGTGTCCCGAAAGGCTTTGAAATTCTTTAATCGAATCGCTTCAATTTTCACGTCTATTCTCCATTATTGAATCGCTATGATTTTCAAACTTTCAATGCCACATTGTAACCTTACAATGCCTCAATGTAAACCTGTAATATTAAAATGTAAGCTTACCTGCAAACCTATAAAACCACCATCATCATACTACTTGGCTCACCTTCGCCCGCTTTATTTACCGCGATAACGCAGTATTCAAGTTCCGCGCCGCGCGGCTTGATTGACTTGTTAAATGTGTTCATTGGTTAATAAACCTCTTTTCTGGTAAGCCAGCCGTCACAAGATGGAGTTTAAGATTCTCAAGAACTTCTGGCGATTTAGACGAAAAGAGAAAACAAGCATGGGAATCGTAGTAAAAACCCGCAGCGCCTTCCTTTTTCAGTAAACTAAGCTTTTTGTCCATTTGCTCGAGCGCATCGCCACCACGAGAAAACGATTGATCAAAGGAAAAAGCAATCGCATGTCCTTGTTGTAGGTAATTAACGATCTTGCCGATGGTAGCGTGTTGTTTTGTTGGGTTTCGCCCTATTCCCGTATCAGGATCGAGGAAAATCGCTGTTTTGCCACTGTATGTAGTAAGACCCTTCAATGGCACTGCTCCAATAAAATCATAGAATTTATTTTTCCCCAACTCATTCCATTCATCTGTGAACATGGGGTCAACGAATACCTGATAACCCATTTCGCGAATGTTACCGATAAAAAACCGCTTAACGATATCAAATGAGTCGCCGAAATATTGAGAGTTCATAGGCCAACTGCTTTCACACTTAACTTCTGTTTATATGATTTCCGCATAACAAGCTGTTATCTTTACAAAACCACCATCACCGTATTACTCGGCTAATCTTCGCCTGCTTTATTTACGACGATAATCCGATATTCGAGTTGTTTTTTGGGGGGCCAATCGACTAACGTAATTTCAGAGAGCATCGCCACGCCCTGCTCCGTGAAAGCATAGGGATTAGGGATTATGGCCACCTAATGACTTGCGAGAAGGTATCACATTTTGTGATAGCAAGACCGTAACTTCT
>Ga0315276_10002943_pt1 | contig 15584 bp, 21 predicted proteins | sample YL17G05_0_MG_FD_204542 | JGI IMG/M metagenome (GOLD analysis project Ga0315276, IMG submission 204542) | Sediment microbial communities from Yellowstone Lake, YNP, Wyoming, USA - YL17G05_0 | ecosystem: Environmental > Aquatic > Freshwater > Lake > Sediment | place: USA: Wyoming | collected...
CCTCCGGGCTATTGGCGCCGAATTCATATACCAATAGTCGTAGTTGAAGGGCGCTAATGTATCCGGCCAAGAGTCCATCTACGAACGACGATTCTGAATGATGAACTGTACTGCCATCCGGCATATCTATCTCCTTGCCTGGCGTTTGGTATTCGCGGCTCGATTCACCAACCTTGATTGTCTTCACAAGTGGAATGGGCGCAAATACTCCCTAATAGCCTTAAGTTCCTTCTTAAGCCTTTCAAGAGCCTTCTGCCGAAGACCGGCCACAACAGATCGATTCCTGCCGAACGTTCCAAGTTCGGACAAGTCGGAAATCGACAAGTTGTGGTCGAATATGGCGCTGAGAATCTCTCTGTATGATTCCGGGAGCCGCCGCTTCGCGGCTTCAAGCTCATAACCTGAATCGGTGAGATACTTCTCCCGCATGTACGCTTGCGTACAATCGCCGTCAATGACCGGAACATCGTCTGGATTATCGAGCGATAGTTTGGTGAACCCGCCGCCGCGTACTTGGGCGTTCTCTTTGCGCAGCTCGTTGATGAATCGGTGACGCGATACGTGCACGTGCCATTGGAGCAGAGGATTGCCAGGGTGCTTGACTGACTCAGGATTGAATCTACGAAGGCTTTCTTGGATCGTCGAAACAAGTGTGTCAGCGGCAAGCTGTGCATACTTTCCTTGTGGTTGAGTGATTTGCGAAACGAGTGACCACGTACTCGATCTGAGGTAATTTGCAAGATTGTCATACGCGAGGGAGTCACCTCCCTTCCATTTTCGCCAGGCAGCTAGGGCCCCCTCAGCTGTCCTGATCATGTGATCAGAGCTGGGCGATTGCGTTTGGTTACACATTCTTTGTCTATCCCATTCGATGTATCCTGAGTCTATTTCACCTTCTTACCTGCTTTATGTTATGGAGACATCGCTCCAGTACTTCTTTCTTCTAATATCAATACACAAAATCCACGACCAGTGGTCTGACTTTTTCTTCATTTGTTGAGGTTTTTTTTCGGGACCATCAGGCCAGCAATGCCCAAACCTGCTGTAACTGAGATTAGAAGCCGGATGCGTCCCTGCAACGATGGAGCCGCCAATCACCGTATCGGCTGACTCGGTCACTTTGTTCGGACAAATCCGCTGGTAAACAACAATTTTGCGAAAGGAGACACCATGAAGCGTGTCCTCGTAACAGTCAGCGCCACCGGCGCTGGCCATGATCTGGAAATCCAGCCCGGAACGACCGCGGCGGACATCCTCAGGCAGATCGGACTTCAGGAACATCAGCTCAAGAAAGCCGGGGAAAACCCGTTCGGGGAGAGCGAGAATGTCTATCCCCGTGTGGCAGATGGGGAAAAGCTCTACGCTAACTCAATCGCCGATGTCGGTACCGCCGGTTTTCACGTTGAGGCTGCCTGATGAATTTCCTCAAGACGCTGGTTGACTCTATGATCAACCCGGCCCCGCCGAAGGTCGTCGTCAAACGGGTCGCCCACCGAAATCCGGTGGGCCCCGCTTCGGCAAGAACGATTGTCGAGCGTGACACCGTGCCGCTTTGGGCAGAGCGGCATTGGCAGAAAAGCGGCCAAACCTATACCGGATTTTATCGCACCGAATTCGGCAGCTGGGAAGGCCGCATCGAAGAGACACCTGGTGGTTTGATCAGATTCTATCTGAACAAACCACCTGCCTGCCTGAGTAGTCATTCCCATTATTCCTGTTTCCTCCCGAAAGGAGGCGGACTCTATGAAGTTCACTTTCGCATTCCCGCTAAGACGGCCAGTGACGGCATTGTTCAGATCGAGCGCATCCTTGGTGAAGCGCATCAAGCGGCATAAGCCTCTGTTTCACCAGCCAGTGGAATGTCCAATCGACGCGCCCAAGCCTCTACAGGTCATTCCGAGGCTGCATCATCAGGTCGAAGTAGCCCACGTAAACGCCGATCAGTTGACGATTGGCCTTGCCAAGAATCAGCTTCAGGCGCGGCTGACCGAACTCAATGACAAAGTGTTCTCGTTCCAAACGGCGCTGCGGCGCGCGCTTGGCGAGTACGATTTTGCCACTGCCGGACAGTACTTTGACTCGTGCAAGGCTGCCCTGCAGATCCACCAAGCTGCTGCGGGTCTGGTGCAGGACCTCGAACACGACGGCGACCGCCGCCCGGTGTTTGTAATCGGCTCCCTTCTGCTGCACGATGCTTTCCGGCGTCTCACCGCAGTTCAAAACGAAACCATCATCTACGCCAGCGGCTATCGCTACGGCCACTTCCGCACGGTCGAAAACCTTGTGCCTCTTCCGCTGGAAAGGTCGGAGTATGCGTATGCCAAGGGGGATCCGGCGGCCACTGGCGAAGCTCTGATTGAAATGGAAAAGTTCGGCGCATCCTTGACGGCCCACCTTCACATGCACCCCATGCGTGGTACGCATGGTAACATTCCCTCCGGCGTCGACCACGCCCAACAGGACCGGCTCGAATCGGGTGGTCATCAGGCCGTGGGGATCATTTTCACTCGGGACGGCTACGTCCGGTTCTACGGTCGCCAACTCGAATACGATGTAACCATCACCGGGAAAGGAGTGGAGCGTGTCGACAGCAATCTCTATCGGCTCCTTGAAGTCTAAGGAATTCGTTTGCGCCGATCTGCGATGGTCGACCACCGGAGTTCATAGCATTAACAGCCGCCACGAAGGTATTCCCGGTTACGATGACCAGAAGGCGGCCAAAGCCAACATTTTCGTGTGTGGGGCTGGGGGACTGGGCGGAGAGATCGTTGAGGGAGGTGTTCGTAAAGGTTGGGGCCGAATCATGGTGTGCGATGGGCAGACGGTAGAACTGTCGAACCTGAACCGTCAAAAGTTCACGGCCGCCGACATCGGTCGAAACAAGGCCATATGTCTGGCCAAGAATCTCCAGGGGGAAGGGTTTATGGGTACGCGTGTCGTAGCGGTGCCGGCCTTCTTTCAGGATCTGCTCGCGTCGACCGGCGATCTGTCGGCTGACGCCGTAATTTGCGGCGTAGACAATGACGAAGCCCGCATTGCTGTTGCCCGGTTCTGTTTGCAGAGCGGCATTCCGGCGATTTACACGGCCGTTTCTCGCGACACCGGCTACGGCTATGTCTTTGTCCAGGAGCCGGATGGGGCCTGCTTCGGCTGCCTTAAGCCGGAAGCGATCGGTAACGAAATTCACCCCTGTCCCGGTGTTCCAGCGACCAAGGACATCTTGAAAACCGTTTCCGGAATTGTTCTGTACGCCGTCGACACACTCATCATGAGCCGTGCCCGCAACTGGAATTACCGGGAGATTCAACTGGCGGGGTTCCTGCCGGATGAATCGCTCCGAATTGAGAAACGCGAAACCTGCCGCTTGTGCTCAAGCGCAACCGCAAATGACAATGGCCAACAACAAGAATGATAAGGACCGCACGCGCTCTGGGCTCATCGAGAGGCTCTCACTGCCGGCGCTGCAGGCGATCACCGACCGGATTTATGCCGGAGGTAGTACCAAGGGTCGGTCGCCTGCGTCGCCGCGTGCGATCAGCATCGGCAGCGCGGTTCACCGATACAACAGCCGCATCGTTGAAGAACAAGCCATTGATATCGAACTCTTCCTGCGTCACGCCTACATTCTTGGTTCCACCGGCAGCGGTAAAACATACCTAATTTATCTGCTTATCAAATCGCTGGTCGAAAAGGACCAAGGATTCTGTTGTGTCGACATCCACGGCGATCTGACCGAAATGCTGCTGAACTTTTTCGCTTCCGTGTCCGATCCGGCCCTTAGTCGTCAGATCAATTCCGACCGGCTCGTACTAATCGAACCCTTCAATCAGGAATGGGCTCCGTCGTTCAACCCGCTGCATATCACTGCACGTCAGGGTGCCTATCAGCAGGCCACCGACATGCTCGCCATCTTTAAGAAACTTTGGCGCGATGTGGCCTGGGGCCCTCGGATGGAGGAAGTACTTCGAAATCTCTTGCTCACCTTATCACAGGCTGACCTGACGCTGTGCGATGCACAGCGACTGTTGACCGATGCCGCATTCAGGTCTGCGGTTCTCGGCCGCATCAACGATGATCTTGTCAAAGACTATTGGCGCGAGAGATTCGAGCCGCTCAGCGACCGGATGAAACCGATGTATACCGAGCCCGTGCTCAACAAGATTACCGCCTTTACCAATGACTACTATCTGCATCACGTCCTGGCGCAGCGCGGTCAGTCGATTGACTTCCGGGATCTCCTGGACCGCCGCCGATGGATCCTTATCAATATCTCCAAGGGAACCCTGCGGGAGAATGCGCATCTGATCGGCTCGCTGTTCATTTCCAAAATCCGCACTGCCGCCATGTCCCGTGCCGACATTCCAGAAGAGCGGCGGGTGCCGTCATTTCTCGTAGTAGACGAATTCCAAAATTTCCTTCACTACAATTTCGAAGAGATCCTCTCCGAAGCCCGCAAGTTCCGCCTTGGATTGATCATGGCCCACCAGCACTTGGAGCAACTGGACCGTTCTATGCGGGAATCGATATTTGGCAACGTCGCTTCGACGTTCATGTTTCGCCTTGGTCACACCGATGTCCGGGAAGTTGCCGCTGCCTTCAAGGAAGCCGAGCAGCCGTTGGTAAAGCAGGCGCTCGGAAGCCTTGGCACTGGCGAAGTGGTGCGCCGTGAATCGGACGGCTCGTACCGGATTATTAAAATTCACCGAATTGAGAAGCCGACCGCCCTTCCCGAGAAAGTCAGCCGGTTGCGTGCTGCCTCCTGCCAACGCTACTGCCGACGCCGAAGAGATATCGAGGCGCAGTTGCGTGCGGCGTCCGAGCCAACGACGGCATTGCGAGCCGCGCAACCGGCCCCCAATAATCCGGTCGCTCCGGCACAACCGGCCGGTCGACTGATTCCACGACGACGACGCGGCCACGGGGCGGCGGCCGCTGATTTTGAGGAGGGCGACCTGTGAGCCGCGACGTCCTCAACAAACGGCAAAGCCGATTCCAGCGGTCGGCTAGGCCGACAGGCATGATCCTTCAAGAGCGGGACAAACGGATTCTCTGCGCCTGTTTCGAATGTCGCTACCTAACTCGGTCACAAGTTCAACAGCTGTTTGATATCGAATGCGTTACCCGGATTAATCTGAGACTCCGCAAGTTGTGGGACCATCGCTTCCTGGATCGACGATTTCTGCCGACGCTGTCGGGAAGCGCTGAGGCTGTGTATCTGTTGGGCAGTCACGGCGTAGCGATTGCCGCTGAGAAGCTCGGCCTTGATGCCGACGAAGTATTGCGTCATCGGGCTCTTAATCTTTCCATCAATGATTCGATGCTACCGCACGATCTGGCAGTAAACGATTTTCGCATTTCTGTGGCCCGGCAAATTGGCTCCGATCATCGCTTTCAGATGAAACGATGGTGGGATCCCCGCGATTGTGAGCAGTCCTTTGAAATTCTATCTGAAGAAAAACGAATTCGCACGACCCTCAAACCGGATGGATTGCTCCAATTGGTCTTTGAAGACCGACTCTATTCATTCTTTGTCGAGTTGGATCAATCGACGAGCGGTTTGAGCAAACTGAACGACAAATATGCTGCTTACGCGCAATTCAGAGCTCTGGGATTGGCAGAGCAGGCGTTCAAGATTCAGAAATTCCATCTCTTGATAGTTGCGAAGTCAGCAGACCGATGTGCTAACCTCAAGACGTTGGCTGAACAGAGCGACCTCGACTTCATCTGGCTGGCTAATCAGAATGAACTGAAGACTGATCCCTTGACCAGTTCGGTCTGGTACCGGACAGGCCAAGCCGCGGTGCGCTCTCTTTTTGACAAGCCAAAGGTGAGGGTGGTGGCATGAAGTTCTGTCCTCACTGCCATCGCTGGAACCCGGGCCAGCCTCCACGCTGCCGGTATTGTGGGAGAACTTGGACGGTTCGCATTTGTACAGCCGGGCATATCAATCCGGCGGACGCTCAATTCTGTGGCGAGTGTGGACGTCCGAACATGTCTGACCCGGCCGGTCCCATGCCGCTTGTTCTTCGCCTATTCTCTATTGTCAAAGTGGTCATTCTTGTGTCCTTGGTGTTGCTCTTGGTTGTCGGTCTTGTCTCATCGGTCAGAACCACCAATTGGTCCTCATTCGCGGTATTGGTCATCCCCATTGCCCTGCTATGGTTGGCGCTGCGTTATGCATCTTCTAATCTCAAATTTGATGTCTTCGGTTCACTGGTTCGATTTCTGGGAAAGGTTCTCTCTCGGAGGTAATCTCATGATCTACTCTAAATCATATATCCAGCCGGTGAAGATCGATGCCGTGGGTAGTGCAACGGTCAGCGTGAGGACATTTATAACAATGTGCGGTACGGTAACTTGCGCGAATTCGGTAGTCATTATTTCCAAGTATGTCGGTGATGCAACCGGTGCACCATGCATTGCATCAGGTGATTGCACCGGGGGAAACACTATCTCTCTCGGTCGGTTTGCCTTCACTATTCCGAAGGGGAACGGAGTGCAGTGATGGGCCGTCCCCGGCGGAAATCCCCAGAGGAACTGATGCGTGAGGCGTTCTGGAGCCGAACGGATATCTGCCGTCTGTTTCATAAGGGGCCGCGCACAATCGATACCTATATCAACCACCCTGATCCTATCAAGCGGTTGCCGGGTCTTATCGTCAATGGTGAGTTCTATGCAGAGAAGCACCGAGTGCTAGAATTCTTCCGGTATCAGCCGGGAACAGACCTGGATATCAATTCAGACCGTGATGACTTCGGACTAACTTATCAAGCTCAGGAGACAAGGATATGAATACCAACAAGTGGCTTGTCGTGGTCGTTGTGATCCTGGTCATACAGGTGGCTAGCAGTCTGCGACTGACGATGGTCACGGCAGATTTGACGGAACAGGTCGCGCGAGTCATGCGGCATGTGGAGCCGCCAGGCTCAGTGCGCGGTGCCGACATTGGTGTCGACACGACCCGGCCGTACTTGGGAAACTCCGCAGCGTCGGTGCATTTGGTTGTCTTTTCGGATTTTCAGTGTCCGGCGTGTGCACACCTTGCGCCGATGATCAAGCAACTCGCTGAACGGTTTGGCGACAATTTGTGTATTTCGTTTCGGAATTATCCGTTGCCGTCACACGATCAATCACGACTACTCGCATCTTTGGGAGAGTCGGCTTGGAGAAAATGCGAATTTTGGAATTTCCATGATTCACTTTTTGCCAATCAGGGGAAGCTGGATGAGGCGAGATTGAAAGACTTATGCCGGTTTGCAGGAATTGTCTCGGAGCCAGAGAATGGGATCGAACGGGTTGTCGAGGATGACCTGAAACTGGCAGCAGAGCTAGAAGTCAAATCAACGCCAACCATTTTCATCAACGGTCGACGAATTATCGGAGCGTATCCACTCTCCACATTCGAGCGGATTATCGGCGAGGAGCTTGCGGCTCCGAATCAGCGACCAATGATATGCGAAGAGTAACCTGTAACAGTACGAAAGGAGGTGAAGTCATGAAGAGCATGCGACTCAAAGACAAACTGGCCAAAGCGGTTGCCGTGGTCATGATCGTGGCGGCGGTGTTTACGCTGGCGGCAACGTTTATGCCGACTGCGGCGATGGCTGCTACGTCCGGGGACAGCTGCATTACCGGCTTGTGCTGTGCCGCCGACAGATGGTGGAAATGTCTGTGGGTTCCGAACTGGCGGTTCAAATACAACCCCATCAGTATGGCCTGCTGCTAGAAGTCGGGCGGAATGCCGGTGAGGTCAGGCGCCGACCTCACTCCGGCGTTCCCCGTAAAGAAGGTAATGTCTGAAAGAAATCGTCCGATAAAACTTGACAAATGGTCTCAAAATGAGCACTTTCGGTCTCGAAATGAGAACAACAAAGCTAAAAAGGGTCAAACCCAGCGGGATCGGGGAACTATTGTTCCCGAAGCTAAGGAGGCAAGTCCTTACCGTTCTTTTAATTACGCCGGATAAGCGATACTACTTCCGTGAGCTGTCGCGGCTGGTCGGCGCTTCGACCGGAGCCGTCAAGAGGGAGCTTGTGCTCTTGACTGACGCCGGAATTATCAAGGCCGAGACAATGGGAAGGCAGCATTACTACCAGGCAGATCCCGACTGCATGATCTATCCGGAACTACGGTCAATCGTGATCAAGACGTTCGGCGTGGTTGGTTCGTTGGCGGAGTCGCTCAAGCCGCTTGAACGGAGCATCCGGCTGGCTTTCGTCTACGGATCGATAGCATCCGGAACCGACTCCGGCAAGAGTGACGTCGACTTGTTGGTTGTCGGCGACCTGCCGTTTCGAAAATTGACGGCGGCGTTGGCAGGACTCGAGCAATCGCTTGGGCGGCCGGTAAATGCGACGCTGTTCTCGCCAGAGGAATTCAGCGCGAAACTTGCTGACAAGAATCATTTTCTCCAGACTATTCTAAATGCCGAAAAGCTTTTTGTGATTGGATCTCCCGATGACCTTGGATGAATGGCTTCAAAATAAGTGGCTGAAAACGCACGCGTCCAGCCGGGAGGAAGTGAAAGAACTTCTTGGCAAGATCGACCGGGATCTGACCGAAGCCGAAAAGCAGGTTATCTCCGCTGATTGGCGATTGGCCATCGGGTATAACGCCTGTCTGGGCTGTGCGACGGTCGCGCTCCGAGCGAGCGGCTACCGGGCCCCAGAAGGGGACGGGCATCACTATCGAACCCTTGAATCGCTGCGGTTTACGATGGCGATTGATTCCGAAACGATTTCGGCGCTGCAGGCGATACGGCGAAAGCGAGCCATCATCAGCTACGATGCCGCCGGCACGGCCACAGAAGCCGAAGTCAAAGAGACGGTCACCATCGCACACGACCTGTACGCGGCATTACTGCCCTGGCTTAAGACTCACCACCCCCAATTGTCTCCGCGGTCGTGATGCGTCCGAGCTGATTTTATTCATTACACTAGTGTAATTCTCTGACCAGTCGATGGTCGTTCTCCTGTATATGAGATCAAGAGGTAACGACTGACGTCCTCACATATCCAGGAGGTCACATGAAACAAGTTTGCAGTAACTGGCCGTCGAGAGATTTGTTGGCAATCTGGAGAAGGTTTGCCCGGAACCTGACCGGCAATGCAATCGGCATTCGCGTCTATACGGAATTTGAGCCTTGGAGAAAATGCCTAGCGAGAGTGACTGGTCTGCCAACGAGACTGAGTGGGGGAGCCTGTGCGTCCTTGTTCAAGGGCCAATTCACAATTCACCTGTATGTCCCCGATACTTGGTGGCTGGAGGAGCGATTCGATCTTTTTCTTCACGAACTAGCCCACATTCATCTTGGTCATTTCGGCAAACGAAGAGGCAGTTACTTCGACAAGGAGAACGAAGCTGAGGCGTGGGTTGCGGTGAATTTTTCGGATGAACTGAAAACCGTCGACAGATGCATCCACTGGCGGCGATTCCAGAGGGAATCCGCCCTGCTGCTGAAGAGAAAGACCATCCCTCCGGCGCTAAAACGGAGAGCTCGCAAGGAACTCGGTGACTGGTTTTTCATAACCGATGTGGAAAAGGCACCGCTTCTTCCTTGGTTAACCGAAGTTGAACGGGATTTGCAGTGGAGCGTAAGAATGGACGTTAGAATGGCGGGAGTATCGGAGCGCTCGACAGCGCCAACGGCCATACGTGAGAAGGTCATGGAGGTTGTCCACGAATTAAGACGTATCCCGGTCAGCAGAAAAGCAAAGACTCGAAGCCTTAAGTCGAAGGTTGGACCCGGCCAGCCTGAGCCTCCCGTGCGAGCGGGTGATTTTGCTCCGCCGTCGGCCGAAGATACCTGGCAGTACATTCGCAGGTGGTACTGCCGAGGCAGTCGACAACTAATTGTAGAAGCGCCCGGCTTTCCTGAGTTTCTCCGGCGCGAAGCGACAATCGTTGAATGCCCTCGGCGCGGAAGTAAGACCGTCCGGATCAAAGCTAACGATCAGATCAAGTGCTGGCCGATTGGTTGGCTGAGACCGATCATTTCCAGCGAGATTCATCTCCCTCTACTTCCATCAGAATAATTCACTATTATTCAAGCGCTTACAATAGGCCGAGTGGATCCATATATCATGCCAAGGCCCAAAGCTGCAGGCGCAAGAGCAGTATCAATCCAGATATTTCCGTGGAACTTCTTGACAGGGTGCCGATATAATGATATATTCGCGTAAGCGGATATGAGGATGGATAAAAATCCGGTTTTCAGGCCAAGAAATGTAGAAAGAGCGTATCACTCATGAAATTGTCAGTATATGATCCTCCAATGTGCTGTCCGACCGGTGTTTGCGGTCCGGCGGTTGATCCCGCCCTGCCGCGTTTTGCCGCCGACCTAGACTGGCTCGCTAAACAAGGGATCGTAGTCGAACGGTTCAACCTGGCCCAGCAGCCCGCGGCCTTTGCGCAAAATCCGGTGGTAAAGCAATTGCTCGCCGCAGATGGCAATGATTGCCTGCCGTTGATACTGGTGGACGGTGCCGTGGCGTGCGCCGGAAGTTATCCGACTCGCGACAAGCTTGCCGCCATGGTCAACCTGCCGTACACGGCTGCGCCCTCCCTGATGTCAGATGCTGTCGCCGAATTGGTCGCGATCGGCGCGTCGATTGCCTCTAATTGCGAACCCTGTTTCCGCTTTCACTATGATAAGGCGCGAAAACTGGGTGTCTCCAAGGAAGACATGGCGGTTGCAGTGGCGGTTGCCAAGGGCGTCAAAGAAACTCCGGCCCGTTCAATTTTGGAGATGGCGGATCGGTACCTGAAGTCAGACACGACCGGCGAGTCGGTAATGCTCGCCATGGCTGCAAAAAATCACCCCTCCAATCCCGGCGGCAAATGCTGCTGACCAAGGAAAGATCATGCTACTCATAGAAAACCCGACGCGGAATCTCTTCTTCACTGGAAAGGGCGGAGTCGGCAAAACATCACTGGCCTGTGCCACGGCTGTGACTCTGGCTGATCGCGGCAAGAAAGTGCTCTTGGTAAGCACCGATCCCGCTTCGAATCTCGATGAGGTCTTGGGAGTACACCTGACATCGACCCCCACCGAGGTACCTGGCGTGCACAACCTGTACGCACTCAATATCGATCCTGAAATGGCCGCTCGTGCCTATCGGGAGAAGGTCGTCGGTCCGTATCGCGGCATTCTACCCGAAGCAAGCGTGGCCAGTATCGAAGAGCAGCTCTCCGGCGCATGCACCACGGAGATCGCCGCGTTTGACGAGTTTGCCAAGCTTCTGGGTGATGCCAAGACCACTGCCGAATTCGACCATATCGTATTTGATACTGCGCCGACTGGTCACACCCTGCGCCTATTGCAGCTGCCGGCGGCATGGAGCGATTTCATTGAGTCCAATGCCGGCGGTACGTCCTGCCTGGGGCCTTTGTCAGGTTTGCAGACCCAGCGTGAACTCTATGCGAGCACCGTGCGTGCCTTGGCCGATCCGAATTCCACAACACTAGTATTGGTGAGTCGACCCGAGTCGGCAGCAATGCGGGAAGCCGAACGAACACGACAGGAACTGTCCGGAGTAGGAGTGGGGAATCAGCACTTTGCTCTGAATGGCATTTTCATTGCCCAGGACAAGTTGGACCCGATTGCCGTGGCCCTTGAAGAGCGCGGCAAGCAAGCTGTGGCCACGATGCCTGTGTTTTTGGCAAAGCTGCCGCGGTCTCAGACCCAACTGTTGCCGTTTGGGCTGGTCGGGGTTCAGGCGTTACGAGCCCTGTTGACACCCGGGCCTCACCAGGCAGTGACAATTCCGCCGTCTCGGCATGACGCGGATATTGCATTGTCGCCCATGTCCCAGCTCGTCCGACAGTTGGAGCAGAGCGGTCGCGGTGTCGTGATGACTATGGGAAAAGGAGGCGTTGGCAAGACCACTGTGGCTGCTGCCATCGCTGTAGCGCTGGCTGATCACGGTCATACGGTTCACTTGACGACCACTGATCCGGCGGGTCAGGTGCAATCCGCACTGGCGCAAAGCGTGTCCGGGCTGACTGTCAGCCGCATCGATCCGGTCGTGGAAACGCAGGCCTATCGGGACGAAGTGATGCGCACTGCCGGTAGCAAACTGGATGAGCAAGGGCTGCGCCTGCTGGAAGAAGAACTTCGTTCGCCTTGTACTGAGGAGATGGCTGTCTTCCGCTCCTTCGCTCAGAAGGTAGCCGAAGGCACAGACAGCTTCGTTGTCCTGGATACCGCGCCGACCGGCCACACGCTGCTCCTTCTCGATGCGACGGAAGCATACCATCGCCAGGTCTCGCACACGATGAGCGATGTCCCCGACTCTGTAAGACAACTGCTGCCTCGGCTTCGTGATCCGGAGTACACGAAAATACTCATTGTGACACTTCCGGAGGCCACGCCTGTTCATGAGGCAGCCCAGCTTCAGCAGGATTTGAAACGAGCCGGAATCACGCCGTTTGCCTGGTTGGTTAACCAATGCCTGACGCCTATGTCAGTCACTGATCCGATACTGACGGCCCGTCAAATCAATGAAACTGCATATATCGACGAGGTGAACCGTGAGCACGCCTCGTCAACTTACCTGATCCCATGGATGGAAGCTGATCCGACCACGCCAGAAAACTTGCGAAAGGTGGTCACTGCTGTTGGTCAGCACGAAAGAACCGCCACCAGCAAAAGAGGAAGATAGGAACTATGGCGTCTCAAACCACCAGGAAACTTTCGTTTCTCGATCGCTATCTCACCCTCTGGATATTCCTCGGGATGGCAGTGGGTGTAGCACTTGGGTACTTCGTGCCGTCGGTCGAGGGCTTCATAAATAGCTTTCAGGCCGGGACAACCAACATTCCAATCGCCATTGGCCTGATCCTGATGATGTACCCGCCACTGGCCAAAGTGAAATACGAAGAACTTGGTGACGTTTTCCGCAACACCAAAATCCTCGGTGTATCGCTTTTGCAGAATTGGGTGATCGGCCCGATTCTCATGTTCTTCCTGGCCATTGCGTTTCTCTCCGGCTATCCGGAGTACATGGTTGGCCTGATAATGATCGGATTGGCGCGCTGTATTGCCATGGTGATCGTCTGGAACGAGTTGGCTAAAGGTGATACCGAGTATGCCGCCGGATTGGTAGCGTTCAATTCGATCTTCCAGGTTCTGTTCTATTCAGTCTATGCCTGGTTCTTCATTACGGTGCTTCCGCCGCTATTTGGTTTGAGCGGCTCGGCCGTAGATGTAAGTATGAAGCAGATCGCTGAGTCGGTTTTCATCTACTTGGGGATTCCTTTCATTGCGGGAATGGTGACCCGCCTAATTGCGCTCAAAACGAAGGGGCGGGACTGGTACGAGCAGAAGTTTATCCCGAAAATCAGCCCGATAACTCTGATTGCTTTGCTGTTTACGATTGTAGTGATGTTCAGTCTAAAGGGAAACCTGATCGTACAGATTCCGCTGGACGTGTTGCGCATTGCCGTTCCCTTGCTGATCTATTTCGTTGTCATGTTCCTGGTCAGTTTCTGGATGGGGCACAGGGTGGGCGCGGACTATTCCAAGACGGCGACTCTGGCCTTCACTGCCGCCAGCAACAATTTCGAATTGGCCATTGCGGTGGCGGTGGCAGTTTTTGGCATTAACTCCGGAGCGGCCTTTGCTGCGGTCATTGGGCCGTTGGTAGAGGTGCCGGTTTTGATATTGTTGGTCAACGTGGCGCTTTACTTCCAGCGCAAGTACTTCGCTCAACCAGGAGTGACCATGGAGGCGTCTCAATGAAGACTCATGAAACGTTCAAGGGGCTGTCCGATCCCGTACGGTTGCGCATCGTAGCGCTTCTGCTGGAGCGGGAACTCTGCGTGTGTGACCTCATGGCCGTACTAAAGCTGCCGCAATCGACGGTGTCCCGCCACATGTTACGGCTGAAAGCCGCGGGGCTGGTTGCGGATCGCCGCGCAGGGAAGTGGGTGCACTACTGTTTGCTTGACAATCCCCTGGTAGGTGACCTGCGACGCTTGCTGCTGCAGCACCTGACCAAGGCTGACCCTTACAAGAAGGATGCGACAGCTTTGCGAAGCTACGTCCGTAACGGGAGCTGTGCAGAGAATGAATGAACATGGGGAACACATGAGCGACCGCGAGGAGATACGATCCAAGTGAACAAACACAAACCTTTAGGCATCTTGGTTCTTTGCACAGGCAATTCCTGCCGCTCTCAGATAGCGGAAGGGTTCTTTCGACATTATGGAGGGCCTGGTGTCGAGGTGTTCTCCGCCGGGCTTGAGCCGAAAGGCGTCAATCCGCGAGCAGTTCAGGTGATGGGCGAGGTCGGCATTGATATGTCAACTCACAGCTCGGATCACTTGTCCAAGTATCTGGGCCAGAAGTTTGATTACGTCATTACTGTCTGTGACAAAGCGGCTGCGAACTGCCCGGTATTTCCCGGCGCGGGGACAAGATTACACTGGCCATTTGAGGATCCTGCCGACGCGACCGGAAACGAAGAGCAGGTACTGGCGTCTTTCCGACGAATACGTGACGAAATAGGTACCAAGGTGAAGAACTGGCTGGAAACAAGCGGAGAGCTGGTTCGGTGATGCTCCGCCGATTTCCGCATCAGAATCGATTAAGTCAATTTGAGATAGTAAGGTAAACACAGAATGGAGATGACAATGAAACGCACAATCTGTATGCTCGCCGTGGTTATCGGCCTGATGGCCGGTTCGGTCCTCGGTGCGGCCCAGCAAGAACTTGAGGCGGCGGCTCGGACCGGCAAGGTGGCCTTTGTCCTCGTCTATGACGCTACGGCTATCCGGCTCGACTTGGCGCGACTTACGACCGCCGACGCCGCTCGCCGTGTGCCGGGATCGGTCGTCATAGAGGTGGATCGCAGTGCCATCGCCAATGCGGATTTCGTCGCGCAGTACAAACTGAGCACCGCCCCGGTGCCCCTCATTCTGGTTGCCTCGCCAAGCGGTGTCATCACCGGCGGTCTTGTCGCCGCTCAGGCTACGACCGAGGCATTAGTTAAGCTCGTGCCGTCGCCGAAGCAAGCGGAGATCGTCAAAGCCATCTCCTCAGGAAACGCCGTGTTCATCACTGCCAGTCGGAGAAGCATGGCCTCAACGGCCACCGTCAATAGCACCTGCGCCGCCGCCTGTCAGCAAATGGCCGGCAAATCAGTACAGATCAATATTGATATGGACGACCCTGCCGAGGCCGGTTTTCTGACCTCACTGAAGGTTAATATGCAATCGACCGAGCCGGTTACCCTTGTTGCCAATCCTCAGGGGCAGATAGCCCAGACTTATACTGGGGCCGTGCAGGTCACCGACCTGGTGACAGCGGCGACGAAGAAGGTGGGGGGCTGTTGCCCGTCGACCGCTTCCAACCCGAACGCCTCATGCGCCCCCACGACGAAGAAGTAGAGGCACGACACAATGAAATTGCATACGATCATGTGGCGCGAGCTCTGGCTGCGCAAATCGCAGCTGATTTCCGCCCTTCTCGGTATTACGCTCGGGATTGCGGTAATTGTCGGGATCCAGTCGGTATCAGCGGTTTCAGAGAAAGCGGTCGCCGTCAGCCTGGATAACCTGGGTGCAAACATCATGGTATTACC
>Ga0315276_10002944_pt1 | contig 15584 bp, 15 predicted proteins | sample YL17G05_0_MG_FD_204542 | JGI IMG/M metagenome (GOLD analysis project Ga0315276, IMG submission 204542) | Sediment microbial communities from Yellowstone Lake, YNP, Wyoming, USA - YL17G05_0 | ecosystem: Environmental > Aquatic > Freshwater > Lake > Sediment | place: USA: Wyoming | collected...
GGGCTGCTGGTACAGATCGACAACCTCGTCCACGTGACCGAGCAAGCCACCCCGCCACAGCTCTACCGCTTCAACAGATATATTTCCGCGACGGTCTCGGCGGGTCTGGCGCCGGGCCGCACGCTGGAGGACGGGATCAAGGCGATGGATGAGATCGCCGAAAAGGTGCTGGATGAATCCTTCAGCACATCCCTCTCCGGCGCGGCGCGGGACTTTGCGGAGAGCTCTTCGAGTCTTGTGTTCGTTTTCGCCCTGGCCCTGGTCCTCACTTATCTGGTTCTCGCCGCGCAGTTCGAGAGTTTCCGGGATCCGTTCATCATCATGTTCACCGTCCCGCTCGCCGTGGTGGGCGCGCTGCTCTCGCTCTGGTACTTCGACCAGACGGTCAATATTTTCAGCCAGATCGGGCAAATCATGCTCATCGGACTCGTGACAAAAAACGGGATCCTCATCGTGGAGTTCGCCAACCAACGCAAGGCCGCCGGGCTCTCGAAGATCGACGCGGTCAAGGGCGCCGCCGCGGCGCGGTTTCGCCCGATCCTCATGACGAGCCTGTCGACGATCCTTGGCATACTCCCGATCGCTTTGGGGTTGGGAGCCGGTGGTGAGAGCCGCGTGTCGATGGGTATCGCGGTCGTGGGCGGGATGATCTTGGCCACGGGGCTTACGCTCTATGTTGTTCCGGCGGTCTACTCGTATTTTTCGACGGAGCGTTCGAGAGGGAGAGCGCCGGCGAGCGAAAGTGGCTTATAAAACCGGTGTCATAAGCAGGAGGCCGGCAATGCGTCGTGCTTCGTTTGGCGGGGTCGCCGTTTGGGCGTCCGCCGTTTTTCTCATCGTGGACGCTATCGCTCTGTGCAGCGGGTGCGGCGGTTCGCGGGGCATCGATACCAAGATATCCGGGGATGGGACCACTACTCGAACCCTCGCGAATAACGAAGTCAAGCTCGAGGGGGCCATGAAGTATCATGGATCCGGGGAGCGCAGCTACACCATCGAGAAACAGTGCTTTCTGGACTTCCGGGCGCGCGAGACGACATCGGGAGAAACGACGTACGAGATCGTCCTGACATACACGGGTGTCGACGAACTGGGAATCGAGCCCGGCCGCTCGCTCGAGTTCGTCGCCGACATGAACTCGTACGTGCTGTCGGCCGAGGGCGCCGCAAGAAAGCAAAGGGATCCCACCGGGGATTTTTTTACGGAGATACTGATCTATCCCATCTCCGGTGAGCGGTTGTTGAGGATGGCCGAGGCGGAGTCTCTCCAGGTGATGGTGAATGGCCGCGCGGGGAAGGTGAGAGGGTCTTTCGACGGCGTGAACTTCGCGAACCTCCGCCGCTTTGTCGGCGAGTGCGTCCGCCCCGCGGGGCCGGGCACTTCGGCGAGATGACGATCTGTAACCCGCGGAGGCGGGTGCCCCGGCAATATGAAGGTCTGTGGCGCGGTACCGAATACATCGGCGAAATGACCGTATTTGGACCGCGCGGAGAAGCTAAGCCTCGCTCAAGAACTCAGCGAGGTTCTTTCGCATGAACGCGGGGATGGCGAACGCCCCTCGGTGAACATCCGCGCTGTAGTACGAAAAGTCGATCCCCGATCTCCGGACGCGCTCCGGCTCGAAGCCCCACACCGGGCGCAAACCCCTCGAAGCGAATGTAAACGACCAGAGCCCCCCGGGGTAGGTGACGTTCGTATAGTTGTAGAGATTTACCTGCTCGAAGAGCCCCGCGAGAATCTTCAACAGAGATCTTTGCGTATCCCCGGCGTAAAACGCGGACTCGCCCTGCGAAACGACGATCCCTTGCTCCGTGAGGGTTTTCTTGACACTGCCGTAGAACTCGGGTCCAAAAAGGGGCTGCGCCGGCCCTATGGGGTCGGTGGAGTCCACGATGACCACATCGAACTTCTCCTGCGTCCGCGCGACGAACTCGACGCCGTCGGCGATGGTGACGGTGACGCGCGGATCGTCGAGGCACGAGGCGGTCTGCGGGATGTATTTCTTGCAGGCGTCGACGACCATCTGGTCAATCTCCACGAGCCTGCAGCGTTGGACCGTCGGGTGTTTGAGGACTTCCCGCACCGCGCCGCCGTCGCCGCCCCCGATCACGAGGACGCTACGCGGCCCGGGGTGGACGAAAAGGGGGACGTGCGCGATCATCTCGTGGTAGACGAACTCGTCCCGTTCGGAGATCATCACGAGCCCATCGTTGAGAAGCATCCGTCCGTGCGCTTTGGTGTCGACGATCTGGACCGTTTGGTAAGGGCTCTTGCCGGTGAAAAGGACCTTGTTGATCCGGAAGCGCGTAGCGAAGAAATCCCAGAATCTCTCTTCGATCCAGTGCTCGTCGCCGTTCTGCCTTGTCATATCTTCCATGAAACCGTCCTTTGGTGACGCTTGCGTGAGGGCGGTCACGGGAGTAAGCGCTCCGCTTCGCTCGGCTTCCCGCCTTCGGCGGGTGATCCTCGCGCGCTCCCGCGAAGGGCCCGTGACCGCCCTCACGCAAGCGCCGAAGCGCTACCGCCCGGCGAGCTCCCCCTCGATGTGGGCGTAGGAGACGGCGTATCCGCACCCCATTTTGATCGACTGGGTCGACGTCACGCGAAACCCGTCGGCGAGCCCCCCGAGGTCCAGCGGGGATTGAAACAGGAGCACATCGCTCCGCGCCGGCCGAAAGAATCCGAGAACACGCGATACAACCAGATCCACCTCTTCCACACCCATCCGGTAGTTTGTCTCGAAGCTCGTGTACGATCCCTTCCGCTGCGGGGTCACGTGGAGGGTCGTGTAGAACTCCCCCATGACGGCGTTGAACGAGTAACCCGCCGGATCGAACAGATGGTCGTCGAAGAGAAAACCGGGGAACATCTCGACGAGACCGATTCTCCCGCGCAGATCATCCGGAGACGATTCCTTGGAGAACAGACGGCTCACGTCGGGGGGCATGTCGTACATGAGGATCTCGAGCGTCGCGTCGCCGGGATCCGGTTCGAAGGGGCGGTCCAGATGAAAGAGATCGATGTGGTCCGCCGCGCGGTCTCCGAAATTCACCGCGGTTCCCGCCGCTTTCGCGCAAAGCCTGGCTACGTCCTCCTCGAACGTCGTCTGCTGGAGCTCGGGGAAATTCTCATTCTTTCTCTCGTAGATGAGCGATGCCACGGTCTCGCTGGGAATTCGATCGAGGATCTCCAGCGCGGCGTCGATCAACATCGTCCGGCCGCACGTGATCATGACCACCCGCCGGTCGCACACGAAGAGACTGGACTCCGACAGGAGATAGGCGTCGCACGCGTCCGTGGAAACCAAGGAAAGGATCCTCGCCTTGGCCCGCTGGACGACTTTCAACCAGAAGTCATCGCCCAGGGTCCGAAGCGACGGGAAGGGCTCGGCCGTCAGAATCTCGAGCTTCTTTTCGGGTCCTTCGAAGAGCATCGTACTGTGAAAACGGTTCAAGCGGATATCAACGCCATACCGATAACTATGGAATATTATACCCGCCGGCCGGGGGGGAGCGGTACCCAATTTTTCCGCCGCATTCCCCTTGCCGGAGGCGACCCGGCGTCCAGGCAGGGGAACCGGCCGGGACGGTATCTGTTGTTTGCCGTTCGCCCGGTGTGCTAACGTACGCGGAAAAGCCGCCGTCCCACCCAGAACGATCGGATGAAAAGGAGTCCGCCGATGAACGATCTTCGCGTCAACCTAAACATGGCCGAAGCGGCGCTTCCACCGCCGCCCGCGCACTACCGCTGGTCGGTCCTTGTCGTCATCAGCCTCGCCATGTTCGGGAATTACTACGTCTACGACGCCATAAGCCCGATCGCGGACCTTCTCAAAAGCCAGCTCAACTTTTCGGACAAGAACATCGGAATGCTCAACGCGATATACAGCATTCCGAACGTGTTCATGGTGCTGATCGGCGGGATCATCATCGACCGGATCGGCGTCCGGCGGGCGTCGATCCTTTTCGGCGTGCTCTGCTTCGGTGGCGCGGTGGTCACCGCGGCGACCGACCGGCTCGCGATCATGGCTACCGGCCGTCTCATTTTCGGGCTCGGGGCCGAGTCGCTCATCGTGGCCGTCACGACGGCGCTTGCCCGGTGGTTCAGGGGGAAGGAACTCTCGTTTGCGTTCGGGGTGAACCTTACCATCGCGAGGCTGGGGTCTTTTCTCGCGCTCAACTCCCCGACGTGGGCCAAAGGTGCGTTTGTCAACTGGCAGTGGCCGCTTTTGATCACGGTCGCCATGGGGACCTTCTGCGTCATCGGCCCGCTCATCTATGCGACGATGGAAAACCGGTCGGCCAAGAAGTTCTCGATGAAGGGAGCGAGCGGGACGGACAAGATCGAGCTCTCCCAAATTTTCCGCATGAGTCCTTCGTACTGGTTCGTCGTGCTCATGTGCGTGACGTTTTACTCTGCCATCTTCCCGTTCCAGACGTTCGCCATCAAGTTTTTCCAAGAGGCCCACGCGACGACGCGCGAGTACGCGGGTTTTCTGTCGAGTCTACTGACGCTCTTCGCGATGATTTTTACGCCGATCTTCGGTTACCTCGCGGATCGCGTGGCCAAGCGGTCGCTTTTCATGATGTTCGGGTCCGTCCTTCTCGTGCCCGTCTATCTTATGATGGCCTATACGCCCATTCCGCTGATCGTCCCGATGGCCATGATGGGGATCGCGTTTTCGCTCGTTCCCGCCATCATGTGGCCCTCGGTGGCGTACATCGTCGACGAGAAAAGGCTCGGCACCGCGTACGGGCTGATGACCATGATCCAGAACATCGGGCTTGCCGGATACAACCTGTTGATCGGGTGGGCCAACGACTTCTCGGGGGCGAGTCCGACCAACCCGGGCGGGTACTCGCTTGGGATGTGGATTTTCTCGGTGTCGGGGTTCCTGGGGTTCTTCTTCGCCTGGCTTCTGCGGAGGGCCGAGACGGGACCCAAGGCGCACGGCCTCGAGACGATCACGGTGAAGTCGGGAGCGAAGGGCTAGGTGTCTCGTCCCCGGCGGCGGTCAACGGCCCCATCGGACGCCGCGCCGCTTGTCAGCCGGGAAGCAGGCCCCGCGCGCGGACCCGTCGAACCGCGGAGCGCCCCGGACGGTTAGAAATCGTACCGCACCGACGCCACCACATAGTGGAGCCACGCGAACGTGTAGACCTCGTCGTTGTCCGCCCCACCCTCGACCATTCGATAACCGGCGGCGGCCGACCAGTCATCGGCGATCCTGTACCCCATCTTCAGAGCGACGTCCTCCGCCCGGCCCTGCGGGGCGGCGAGCGCGTCGGCGTCGAGTATCGCCGACCACCTTTCCGACATCTTCCACTCACCCGCCAGGTGGAGCAGAGGCACGAAGCCGATGTTGTCGTACGACGCCGCGGTCGAGCCCTGCGATAATGCGACTTCGGCGTCCCGGATCTTCCCCGTGAACCCCACGTGCCAGCGGAAACGTTCCCCGTTGAAGAAAAGGTAACGATACGTGAGCCGGTACGAGCTGAAGCGGTACTTGGCATGTGTGAGAACACCCGGTTCGAAGGTCTCGTCGTCGAACCGTATCTCGGTCGTTGGTGTTCCATCGCCGTCGATGGTGAGAGGCGCGACGAGAAGACGCAGCCCATGTCTCTCGTTGAAGTCGTACGAAAGGTATACCCTCCAGGAGAAGGACGGACCGCGGCCGATGAGCTCCTCCACGGCGATCCGCGTGGCGGTCCCGTCATTGGGGATCTCCACGTCGTTGCGGCCCTGCCAGACGGGGCCGGCCTCGACTTCCACGCTCAAACCGCCGATATGTCCGGCCTCGGGTTGGGCAGACGGTTGGGTGGTAGCCCCGAGAAAGCCGGGACAGGCGGCGGTCAGAAGCAACAACACCACCGCGCCGGCTCGCGCGGCTGGCTTTGGTCCGCTCATGACGGTCATCCTCTCGTTTTCATCGAAACGTTCGAGTCGATCGCGCAGTCATCATCGAGGAAAAGGATACATGATCGACGCCGCTTCGTGGTAGGCTCATTCGACGATAGCGGGACGGGCGGTGGGCGGCGGTCTCGTGTGTTTGTCGCGCGTGTCACGAGAAGGGGACGCGCGTCGGAGCCCGCAGAGAACCACAACTCGGGAGAGAGTCATGAAACGTCGTATATCGTGTGGAGTGCTCCTTTTCCTTCTGGTGATGACGGGCAACGTCCTCGCCCAAAATGCGCCGGCCGCCCAGGACACGTCGACCGCGAAAAACGAGTTGAAACACCGGTTCGAGATCACCCCGTACGGTGGTGTGGTGTGGACGCGCGGGTACGACGTGCTCCTCGGGGGGCAGAGGGGGAACCTCGATACCCGAGCGAGCGCGGTGTGGGGGGTCACGGTCGGATACAGTCTTCGCGACAGCCTCACGCAGGTCGAGTTGATCTACAGCCACCAGGACACGGACCTCTACTTCGAGCTCTCCGGGGAAGAGACCGAAGTGACGGGCGTCTCCATCGAACATCTCCACATCGGCGGGCTCTTCGGAACTGCGCGGGGGCGCACGGTGTGGTTCACCACCTTCAGTCTGGGTGCATCGCGCTGGGCGCCCAAGGATGGGGAAAGCGATGACGCTTGGAGGTTCTCCCTCATGCTCGGCCTCGGGGCGAAGTACCCCATCAGCGAGAAACTCGGAGTACGGCTCCAGGCACGCCTCCCGTACATGTTCGTGGACGATACGGCTAGTTATGCGTGCGGCGAAAGCGGATGCCTCAACAGCGCCGGCGGCCGGAGCATCTGGCAGTTTGACTTGACGGCCGGGCTCATCATCGCCTTCTGATCGCATCACCATGCTGACACGCGGCGCCTTCGTGCGGATACGGCTCCCGGAGAAAAAGGGTTGATCCTTCACTGCTTCGAGTGTGATATAATGCCACACGCGCAACCGAAAAGAGCGCGTTGCGGGAAGAGGGTAGACCGATGGCAGAAGCGAAATCCGACAAAAAAGGACACGTCGACCGGCTCGCGTGTCCCGTGGTGGGTCACGACGTGATGGTGACCTCGAAGTACAAGCCGGCCGAGACCGGCGAGGATACTCTCTCGTACTTCGCGTGCACGATGGACGGGCACTGCGGGATCACGCTGTGGGATCCCTGCCCGCTTTACGTATCGCAACTCGAAAAGAAAGAATCCAAGGACGAGAAGTAGCCCTCGGATGAAGAATTTGTGAAATCGCCGTGAGCCCCGAGCCCGCGGCGATTTTTCTTGAGGGCCGGGGGATGGGGCGGCCGCCCGTTGCACGGACCGAGCTGACGTCGGGCGTCCGGCGTCCGGCGCCCGCCGATGGCGTTCGGCCGCGGGGCGGGCGCGACAAACCCTGGAAGCCCCGGCCGTAATGTGCCAGAATCCCCCCGTACGCTGATTTCGAACCTGAAAGGAGGATGTAAGAGATGACCGAGGAAATCCTCATCGGCCACGTCAGCCACTACTTCGGCAAGATCCAGGTCGCGGCGATCGAACTGACCGACGGCGAGCTCAACGTGGGGGATACGATACGTTTCGTGGGACACACGTCCGACTTCACGCAGAAGATCGACTCGATGCAACTCGACAACGCCTCCGTGCCCCACGCCAAGAAGGGAGACGCGATCGGAATCCGCGTTTCCGAACACGCGCGCGAGGGGGACAAGGTCTTCAAAGTCGTGGAATAGCGCGCGTCGCCGGGGAGTGTAAGGAAAACACTACAGTCGAGCGTGAGTGGTCCCGTCTTCATGGCCCTGAGCGGCAGAACGGACCGATCGGGGGCTGGCGGCGGCAGCGACAACGAGAATAGCAACAGGAGGAGTGACCATGCGAGCTAGGACGGGTCCGGTGTCGAAATGGGTGATGGCGATCGTCGTCGTCCTCTCTCTTTGGCTCATCACGGCGGCGGCCCTGGGGGCGGAGGAAGAGGCTCTCGCGCAGAAGCCCCTCGGGTTTTTCGACGTCCTGGCGCTACCCAAGGTTTGGGTGGGGGCGATCTTCTGCGCCGCGGGTCTTATGCTCCTTGTGAAATCGAAGGCCAGGCGGAACGTCCGCCTGGTATGGCTCGCCCTGGCCTTCGTCGCGTTCGGCGTGCTGGGGGCCCTCCCGCTCGGCGCGGTCGCCGCGGGCCTGGGTATACACCCGAGCCCGGTGTGCACGTTTGCGCGGCCGTTTCAGTTTATTTATGCCGGGACGGCGATACCCGTTACGTTCTTCGTCCTTCTCGGGGTCATCTCCGTCTTGTCGCTCGCGGGGAACAAGCTCTTTTGCGGGTGGGTGTGTCCTCTCGGGGCTTTGCAGGAACTCGTCCAACGGATTCCGCTCGGCAAAGGGCTCAAGAAAACGCTCCCCTTCCGCGTGACGAACACGATCCGGGCGCTGGTTTTCGTGGTGTTCGTCGTCGTCGTCTTCACCACGGGAAAAGCCGTTTACGACTACTTCAACCCCTTCGAAGGTCTTCACTGGGGGCTCGTCCCTATCGGGACGACGGCGCTCGTGGTGACGGCGATCGCGGCGCTTTTTATCTTCAGACCGTTTTGTTATCTTGCCTGTCCCATCGGTCTCTACACGTGGGTCCTCGAGCACATCGCGCTCACCAAGCTCCGGTTGAACAAAGAGGCGTGCACGGACTGCGACATATGCGTCACGAAGACGAACTGCCCGGCCGTCGCGCCGATTCTCGCCGGCAAGCGGTCGCGGCCCGACTGCCACGCGTGCGGCGATTGCATGAGCGTGTGTCCGAAAAACGCGCTGGAATGGAAATAGCGGGACGCTCTATCTCGTTCGAGGAATAAAGGGCGTCGGGTAGACCGCGGTAAAACACGCGTGGCAGAAGTTCTTGGGGTCGTCGAACTTGCTTGCCACCTCGTCGAGTCCCTCTAGAGACACGTACGCAAGGCTCGTCGCGTGGATCGACCGCGCGATCTGGGAAATCGAGTGGGATGCCGCGGCGAGCTCCTTCGACACCGGGGTATCGATCCCGTAATAGCAGCAGCCCTTGATGGGAGGCGACGCGAGCCTAATGTGGACCTCGACCTCCTTCGCATCCACCCCCGCCTTCTCCGCGCCCTCACGGATCATCTGGATGAGGATCTTCATCGTCGTCGACCGGACGAGCGAGTCGTCGATGACGACAAACTTTCTGTAGCGCTTCAAAAGCGACGTCATCACCGTGAACTTCAACCGGACGAGGTCCTCGCGTGTCGCCTGTCCCGCGATCTGGAAGGTCCGCGGGATGTAGGGATTTCGTATCAGAAGCTCGCGCAGCGGTAGCCCGAGCTCGGTCGCGTATCCCACGGAGGCGAACCTTCCCGAGTCGGGCACCGGAATCACGATCGCGTCCTCGACCGGGTGCTCGCGCGCGAGGCGCTTGCCCAACTGAAAACGGAAGCTCCCCACCTCGGCCGGGTTCTCGTAGACCTGGCTGTCGGGACGGGCGAAGTAGATCGGCTCGAAGATGCACTTCTGACGGTGCGGCTTCGGCGGGACGACCTGATGGTGCTCTTTTTTCCCGTGGGTGTCGAAGACGATCACTTCTCCCGGATAGACCTCGCGTTCGATCGTCGCGTCCGGCTCGTGGAAGGCGCATGTCTCCGACCCGAAGACCCACGCGTCGCGCCAGCGCCCATAGTATAGTGGCCGGAAACCGAACGGGTCGCGGTAGAGGTAAAGCTTGGTGAGCGTCATGAGACACCCCGAATACGCTCCCGGCGTCGTCTCCATCAGGTACTTGAGTCCGGCGATCAAGTCGCCGCCGTTTCTCTTGTGCGCCGCCAGAAGAACTTTCTTGAGGATCACCTCGCCGTCGTTCCCCGATAGCAGGATCGTCCCGGAGGCCTCGAGATCTTCGATCTCCTTCTGGAGCATCGGGAGATCGCCGTTCGTCGCGTTCGAGTAGAAGCCGTCGAGAAGGGTGAGCCAGTGGGGCTGCGCGGAGATCGCGTCGGTGCCTCCCGCGGTCGCGTAGCGCGTCTGAGCGATCGCGATCAGAGGCTCGAGCGCCTTGAAATCATCTCGCCGCTCCTTGGTGAAGACCTGCGAGACGAGCCCCTTATCCTTGAAATGGTTGAACTTCTTCCCATTGCTGAACGTGCAGCCGAAGTTCTCCTGGCCCCGGTGCTGGAGGTTGAACCCCTGGAGACCGAAGAACTTGACGAGCGAAGAGTCCCACTTCTCGGCGCAATATCCTAAAATACCACACATGTCGCAAACCCTCGAAAGACTCGAATGTACGGAATCGAAAACGGAAGCGCCAATTCGGCCCCCGGATGTATCGCGGAAGGAAAAAAGGAATATTAAGACTCGATGGGTGTTTTGGCAACCCTTTCCTCGAGGGCGCCCACGTCTGCCCTGAAACCCCACACCCCGGCCGGGATGTCGTTCCGACCGGGATTCCGAAAAAACGGTTGCGCCGCCCGTACCGTCGGGGTAAGAGTACGCCGATTACAGCCACCGTCGACCGAAGGAGGTTTTCTGGTGAAACATTTTTTGATTCTCGCCGGGGTGTTGTTTTCTGCAGCGCTCCTCCCTGGGATTCTATCCGGGCAGGAAACGCCGCGGGCGCCCGTTTCCGAGAGCGACGATGTCGCGGCGGTGAAAACGGTGATCGAAGAGGCGTACGTCAAAGGCATTCACATCGATCAGAACATCGAGGCGATTCGCAAAGGATTCCACCCGGCCTTTACCATGTTCGCTTTTAAGGACGGCGAAGTCTCGAAAACCTCGATCGACGAATGGATCGCGAGCATCGAAGAGGGCAAGAAGAAAAACCCGAACCGGCCGAAGGTGGACACCAAGCACGAATTCGTGTCTGTCGAGGTGAGCGGCAATGCCGCCGTCGCCCGTCTCGAGATGTACAAGGACGGCAAGCACGTGTTCACCGACTTCATGTCGCTCTACAAGTTCGCGGACGGCTGGAAGATCGTCGCCAAGATCTATTACCGGCATCCGTGACGTCCCGTCGATTGGCGGGTCGGGCGTGCGCGTCGAGTCGGTAAGTCCGACGGGTCTAGCTGGATACGGTCGCGCGGTTACGTGCGGGGTTGGGGATTCGGGCGGCCCAGGCCGCTTGCCCCCCCCGAAACCATATTTGACACTTGGACGTCTGAATGGAAAGTACGCTTTCGTCGGAGAACAGCGAGTTATCTGACCGTCCCGCCTATGCCGTCCCGTCGTACTGAAGAAGCCGCCGTTCTCCCTCGAGCGCTCTCGGCTGGGTGAGATCCTGCGTGACCTCGAGCGTCCCCAGATACTTCCCGTCGTCCGCTCGAACCGCGAAATAGCGGATGTTGACGAACCGGCCCTTGAGGTTGATCCAGAACTCGGCGACGTTCTGCTTGCCCGAACGGAAGTCGGCGACAATCCGCTCGACCACCTCGACGCTCTGCGGCGGGTGACAGTTCTGGACCTTGCGCCCGATGATCGAAGGTGAGCGGGCGAAGATCCGGTCCTTGCCTTCCGAGAAGAACGCCACGCGGTCGTCGGAGTCGACAAAGGTGAGGTCCACGGGAAGCACCTCGACGAGCGCCTTGAGCTGATCCCGGGTGAGGCTCCCCACGCCGACGGAGATCGCCGTAGCGCCCGACAGATCTTCCGATTCGGCCTTCGCGCTCGGCGGTTGATAACCGGTGCCCGGCTCGGCGAGACACGTACCGAAACGCGCCGAGTCGCGGTAGACGGCGCCCCATTCCTCGGGCGTGAGGTTCTTTAGCGCCATCGGGAAGAGAATCTTCACTTCCTTTTTCACCATCTCATCGATCTGAAAGAGCATGGGGAGTGCGATTTCATCGGCGACCACGCGCAACTCCTCGAAGGAAGCGCCGCTCTTCGAGAGCGCGGCGCGTAGCGACTTCATGAGCACGCGGATGTCGTCGTCCTTGCCCCACATGACCTGCGACGGCCCGGTGATCCCGTGGCGCTCGAGGTGGGGGAAGAGGACGTTTTCTTTTTTCGCGTAGTGTTTGTCGACTTCGAGGAGCTTGTCGTGAAGATCGCGCCAGCTTACGAGGTCCGTGTCGAGGGTCTTCTCGCTCAGAGCGCGGATCGCCTCGCGCATCGCGCTTGTGATCTTGAGAATCGCTTCGTTCTCCAGGTTGAACGTATGGACGGGGTGACCCGGTGTGGTTCGCGCACGGAGGTCTTCCTGGACGAGGTCGCCAAGGACCTGCGAGTGGAGATCGCACATCCCCTTGATCTCGTTCACGCTCATCCCCTGGGAGATGAGTTTCTGCTCCATGGCGACGATCTCCTCGCCCGTCGTCTGGCGAACCAGAGCGGAGAGCTTCTGCTTGACCGCCTCGCGGTCCTTTCCGGAATGGAGCTCCTTGATGATCTCCGCCAGGGTCTCGACGCGTTTCTCGCTATTGTTGATGAGCTCGCTCACGGGTCACCTTTCCTCTCGTTTTCGTCGTTTGGCCCCGCGGGTACCGCGGGTGCGCCCATGGGTATCCTGCTGTTTAATAATGAGTTATGCCGTGGCCGCCGAAGATGGGCCGTTCGAGCCGGCGGGCCGGCCCAGCCGTCTCGGGGCCGGTGAACCGGTTGACATGAACGATAATACGCCCTATTCTGGATGTCAATATCCAGATGTCCAGTTTTCGCCGGTGGGGGTTCGCGGCCCGTTCATCGGGAGCACGAAAATGTTCTCGCAGACCGTGGAGTATGCGCTTCGCACCGTGGTCTGGCTTGCCTCGCAGGGAGGCGAGCCGCGCACCACGCAACAAATCGCCAAAGCGACGAAGATCCCGGCGGGGTATCTCGCCAAGGTTCTCCAGAGTCTTGGACGGGCGGGTCTCGTCGACGCGCAGAGGGGGATCGGCGGCGGGTTCACGCTCGCCGTGTCGCCCGATGAGCTCACGCCTCTCGATGTCATCAACGCGGTCGATCCGATCAAGCGAATCAAACGCTGTCCGCTGGGCTTGAAATCCCACTCCACGGGACTCTGTCCGTTGCATCACCGGTTGGACGAAGCGATGGCGCTTATCGAAAAAGGACTCGGCGAGACGAAGATCTCCGATCTCCTGAGGGCGCCGTCGAGCGGTAATCCGTTTTGCGAGTAGGGAGGTGCGAGCCCGCACGGGGCCGTGTCAGTCGTATGTTTTCGAAAGGGGGATGCCTATGAGGAAGGTCTTGCTCGTTTTGTTCGTTCTCGCGTTTGCCGCGGCGCCATCGCTCGCCGCGGTAGACGTCTGCGTCAAGTGTCATAGGACGGTGACACCCAACATCGTGAGCGACTGGGAGCTGAGCCTTCACCAGAAGAACGACGTCGGCTGCGACGCCTGCCACGGCGACGGCCACACGTCCGCGAAGGACGTGGACAAGGTCGTCACCATCACGGCGAAGACGTGCGCCGATTGCCACGAGACACAGGTCGAGCAGTTCACGAAGGGCAAGCACGCTCTTTCGTGGGCCTCGTACAAGGCGATGCCGACGACACACGCGCTCCCGATGGTGCTCGCCGACGGGATGAAAGGGTGCGGCGGTTGTCACAAACTCGGTCTCAAGACCGACGCCGAGATCGAGGCGCTCAAGAAACAGGGCTCGGTCTTTGGACACGCTTCGTGCGACGCGTGTCACACGCGCCACACCTTCTCGACCGTCGAGGCCCGCCAGCCGCAGGCGTGCCAGACCTGCCACATGGGGTTCGACCATCCCCAGTGGGAGATGTACTCGGCCTCGAAGCACGGCGTGCGGTATCTCCTGAAGCAAAACGGGACGCTCCCGGCAACGACGCCCGCGCCCACCTGCCAGAACTGTCACATGGCCGAGGGGAACCACGAAGTGCGGACGCCTTGGGGCTTCCTCGCGGTTCGTCTGCCGCTCCCGGAGGATGAGAAGTGGAAAGCGGATCAGGTGACGATCCTCCAGGCGCTGGGTGTTCTCGATCCCGAGGGAAATCCCACGGGGAGGCTCGACGTGGTGAAGGCGGCGGATGTGGCGCGCCTCACACAGGAATCGTTCGACGCCGAACGGGCGAAGATCGTCAAAGTGTGCAGCGAGTGTCACTCGGAGAACTTCGCCAAGGGGGAAATCGCCAAGGGCGACGACATGATCCGTGAGGCGGATCACCTACTTGCCGAGGGGATACGGATCATCGCGGGACTCTACAAGGACGGGGTCATCCCGAAACCGGAAGGATACTCGTATCCTTTCCCCGATCTCTTGACGTTCCACGACGCGCCGACGACGATCGAGCAGACGCTTTTCGCGATGCACCTCGAGCACCGGATGCGCGCGTTCCAGGGGACGTTCCACGCGAACCCCGATTACGCGCTCTGGTACGGGTGGAGCGAGATGGTCCGCGACCTGTCCGAGATCAAGGAGATGGCGGCGGATCTTCGCGCGAAGCACGGGAAGTAGCAGCCTGTAAAGGGATGGAGGGCTCTCGCCGGCCCTTCGCGAGAACGACCGAGGATCACCCGCCGAAGGCGGGTAGCCGAGGGAAGTGGAGCGCTGGGCCGGCGAGAGCCCTCCATCCCACCCTCAGTTCACCCGCTTGTGGAACCTCATCCACGAGAACGAGAACATCGTCACGGCAAAAATGAGTAGCGCGAGCGCTTCGGTGCGGAGCGACTCTAGCCCAGCCCCTTTCATCATGATCCCCCGCACGATGGTCATGTAATAACGCAGAGGGTTCAGATAGGTGAGCTTCTGCAGCACCGGGGGCATGTTGTCGATCGGTATGAAGAATCCCGACATCAGGATCGCGTAGATGGTGAAGAACCAGGTGAAGAACATCGCCTGCTGCTGGGTGTTCGTCATCGTGGAGACGAGCATCCCGACCCCGAGCGTAGTCAGTATGAACAAAAACGAGAGCCCGTAGAGGAGCGGCCAGGAACCCGCGAATGGGATCCCGAACCAGAGGATCCCGACGGCGAGGGCGACGGACATCTCGAAGTATCCGAGGATCGCGAACGGGATGATCTTGCCCAGGATCAACGCGGGGGTGGGGATCGGAGAGACCATGAGCTGCTCGAGGGTGCCTTTCTCGCGTTCGCGGACGATTGCCATGGCGGTGAGGAACATCGTGATCATCGCAAGGAGCACCGCGACGATTCCCGGGACGATGTAGTAGACCGACTCCCCCCCGGGGTTGTAGAGGATCTTCGGACGCAGCGTGATCGGGATCGGCGACGCCGCAAGACGGTTGCTGAACTGAAAAGCGGCGAGCGTCGCGTACCCCGTCGCGATGGAGGCGGAGTTCGCGTTCGACCCGTCGGTGACGAACCCCAGCGTGACGGGTTTCGAGTTCCGAAGCCGCTCGGAGAAGTCGTTCGGGATGATGAGGTTGACGTTCTTCGCGCCGCTACGGAGGTTCTCTTCGCTCTCGAGAAGGGGGACCGGGCTAGTCGAGGGCAGGAAGTAGTCCCCCGTAGAAATCGAGCGGACGAACTCGCGCGCGAGCTCTCCTCGATCGTAGTCGTACACCGCCGTGTAGACGTACTTCACGTCGGTCGAAATGGCGTAGGAGAGAACCAGCATCTGAACGATCGGGACGACGAAGATGATCCGGATCATCAGCGGGTCGCGCCGGATCTGCTGAAATTCCTTTCTGACTATCGCGAGTACCGTTTGAATCATCTTTCAACCCAGCTTGAACTTGAACCGTTTGA
>Ga0315276_10002945_pt1 | contig 15584 bp, 12 predicted proteins | sample YL17G05_0_MG_FD_204542 | JGI IMG/M metagenome (GOLD analysis project Ga0315276, IMG submission 204542) | Sediment microbial communities from Yellowstone Lake, YNP, Wyoming, USA - YL17G05_0 | ecosystem: Environmental > Aquatic > Freshwater > Lake > Sediment | place: USA: Wyoming | collected...
CCAGCGCGGCCGCGATGTCGCCGGCCTCCTCGGGCGTGACCGCCACCTGCCCCGGCAGCACCGGCAGCCCGTAGCGCGCGAACAACTCCTTGGCCTGATACTCATGGAGATTCATCGGGTCTCCCGTGCATGGGGCGTTGTCGGTCCCGGGTCCGCCGCTCGCGACCCGCTTGACGCTCTGCCTAGACGATGTCGATCTGGGCCCGCTGCAGGCGGCCGCTGAAATCCACGTAGACGCTCTTCCACTCGGTGAACGGGTCGAGCAGCGTGTGCCCGGCCTCGCGGTGCCCGTTGCCCGTGCCGCGCATGCCGCCGAACGGCAGGTGGATCTCGGCCCCGGTCGTGCCGTGGTTCACGTAGACGATCCCCGTGTCGAGGTCGCGCATCGCGGCGAAGGCACGGCTGACGTCGCGGGTGAAGATGGCCGACGAGAGGCCGAAGTTCGAGGCGTTGTTGACCCGCACCGCCTCGGCGAAGTCCTTCACCTTCACCACCGAGAGCACCGGGCCGAAGATCTCCTCGACCGCGATGCGCGCGTCGGGCCTGACCCCGGCGAACACCGTGGGCCGGAAGAAGTGCCCCTTCGCCAGCGCCCCCTCGGTGGCCGGCTCGCCGCCCGCCACGAGCTTCGCCCCCTCGTCGAGGCCGATCTTGACGTAGCCCTGGACACGCTCGACCTGGCCGCGATTGACCAGCGGCCCCACCTGCGCGGCCGGGTCGAGCCCGTTGCCGAGCCTGAGCCCGCGCGCGCCGTCCGCCAGCCGCTGCACCAGCTCGTCGTGCACCCGCTCGTGCACCAGCACGCGGCTGCACGCGGTGCAGCGCTGGCCCGTCGTGCCGAAGGCGCTCCACAGGATCGCCTCGGTCGCCAGCGCCAGGTCCGCGTCGTCCATCACGATCACGGCGTTCTTGCCGCCCATCTCGAGTGCCACGCGCTTGCCGAGCGCCCCGGCGCGCTGGGAGATGCCGAGCCCCACGTCGGTCGAGCCCGTGAAGGCGAGGACCGGCACGCGCGGGTCCGCCACCAGCGGATCGCCGACCTGCGAGCCGCTGCCGAAGACCAGGTTCAGCACGCCCGCCGGCAGCCCGGCCTCCTCGAAGATGCTCGCCAGGTGCCAGGCCAGCTCCGGCGTGTCGGTGGCCGGCTTGAAGACCGCGGTATTGCCCGCCACCAGCGCGGGCATCAGCTTCCAGGTCGGGATGGCGAAGGGGAAGTTCCACGGCGTGATGACGCCGACCACGCCGATCGGCACGCGCACCGACATCGCCCACTTGTCGGGCATCTCGCTCGGGGTGGTGACGCCGTGCATGCGCCGGCCCTCGCCCGCCGCGTGGTAGGCCATGTCGATGCCTTCCTGCACGTCCCCGCCGGCCTCGGCCAGCACCTTGCCCATCTCGCGCGTCATCGCGCGGGCCAGGTCCTGCTTGCGCGCGCGGATGATCTCTCCCGCCCGGAACACGATCTCGGCCCGCCGGGGCGCGGGCGTGAGGCGCCAGGCGGGGTACGCCGTGGCCGCCGCCTCGACCGCGTGGTTGACGTCATCGGGCCCGGAGGCCGGGAACTCGCCCAGGAACTCGCCATTGGCGGGGTTCGAGTTGGCGAAGGTCCGGCCCGAACGCGCCGGCGCCCAGCGGCCGCCGATGTGGTTGTGGAACGTCTGCGCCATAGCCTGGATCCCGTACCGGCCGAGGGCCCCGTTCCGGACCTCCGGACCCGGGAGCAGGAGCGCCCCACAGCGGGCACCCCGGGAAAAGGACGGGATACGCTAACCGGGGGGGGGATGCAAAGCAAGCGGGCGGGCAGGCCGCTCACTCTCCCTCAGGGCAGTGCGACGCCGGAGTCCCCGGGACCTCCGGTGACCTCACCCGAGGCGATGGTACACGCCGTCGGGCAAGAGCCTCATCAGCCGCGCGATCAGCCGCCAGCGGCGGGTGATGATCGCCCGCTTCCGGCGGCGGCGGATGGCCTGCCAGATCTGCTCCGCCGCCTGCTCGGGCGAGGCCGCCCAGAAGACGTGGGGCCCCTGTGCCATCGCGGTGCGCACGAAGCCGGGCTGGATGTCCGTGATGGCGACCGGCGAGCCGAGCCGGGCCAGCTTGTGCCGCAGGCCATCCATGTACGTGGACACGAACGCCTTCGAGGCGTTGTAGGCGGGCGCGACGCCGCTGCCGCGCAGGGCCGCGATCGACGAGATGCTGACCAGGTGCCCCGCTCCCCGGCGGACGAAATAGCGGTAGGCGACGTTCGCCATGGCCGCGAAGCCCTGCACGTTCACGCCGATGGTCTCCTCCTCGGACCCCCAGGAGAGATCGGGGTTGACGTGCCCGATCCCGGCGTTGACCACGATCAGGTCCACGCCATCCATCTCCGCGATGAGTTCCTCCAGCAGCGCCATCGCGCGGGCGGAGTCCGAGACGTCCATCTGCCGGACGAACGCGCGGGGGCCGATCTCCGCCTGCAACTCGAGCAGCAGGGGCAGGCGCCGCGCGGCGAGGCCGACGGCGTAGCCCTCCCGGGTCAGCCGCAGCGCGAGCGCGCGGCCGATGCCCGATGATGCCCCGATGACGATGGCGCGCTTCGCGGGCGGTGCGGCGGCGGACTCCACGGTCATGGGCTCGCTCCGGGGGAGGGCTGGCCCGCCGGCGCTTCGCCGCGGTCCGCGGCGCTCACGGCTCCAGCGCGCTCCGGCCGGCCCGGATGCGCTCGACCAGCGCCGAGGTGCCGCAGCCCTCGCGCAGCGGGATGCTGAGCACGCGGCCACCGTAGGATTCGACGAACTCGCGGCCGACGATCTGCGCCACCGCCCAGTCGCCCCCCTTCACCAGCAGGTCGGGGCGCACCGCCTCGATGAGCCGGGCGGGCGTGTCGTCGTCGAAGATCACCGCCAGGTCCACGCAGGCGAGCGCCTCGAGCAGCGCGGCGCGATCCGCGGCCGCGACGATGGGCCGGGCCGGGCCCTTCAGGCGCCGCACCGAGGCGTCGGAGTTGACCCCGACCACGAGCCGCTCTCCCAGCGCGCGGGCCAGTGCCAGGTACTCGGCGTGGCCGCGGTGGAGCAGGTCGAAGACGCCGTTCGTGAAGACGACTCGCTCCCCCGCCGCGCGCCAGGCGGCCAGGGTGCGCCGCACCGCTTCGGGCAGCGGGTCCCCGGGGCTCACGGCCGCCCGCCCGCGAGCGAGGCGAGCAACTGCTCGCGCGCGCACGTCGTCGTGCCGACCTCGCGGATGACGATGCCGGCGGCGTGGTTCGCGAGCAGGCAGGCCGCAGGGAAGTCGGCCCCGGCTGCCAGCGCCAGCGCCACGACGCTCACCACGGTGTCGCCCGCGCCGGTCACGTCGTAGACCTCGCGCGCCACGGTGGGCAGGTGGGTGTAGCGGCCGCCGCGCTCGAACAGGCTCATGCCGCCGGCGCCGCGCGTCACCAGCACGGCCGCGGCGTCGAGCCGCTGCTGGAGCCCCCAGCCGACCTCCATCAGGCTCGCCTCGTCGGTCACGCGCCGGCCCTGCACCCAGCCGGCCTCGTGCTGGTTGGGCGTGAGGATGCTCACGCCATGGTAGGCGTCGATGTGGCTCTCCTTGGGGTCCACGCTCACCGCGCAGCCCGCGCGCCGCGCGGCGCCCAGGGCGGGCGCGAGGGTGCCGGGGTGGATCACGCCCTTGCCGTAGTCGCTCACCACCAGGCCCTCGCAGCGGGGCAGCTCGCGCTCGACGATCTCGAGCAGGCGCGCGAGCGCGGCGCCCGAGAGGTCGGCGCGCGACTCGCGGTCGGCGCGCACCACCTGCTGGGCATGGGCGACGATGCGGGTCTTGACCGTGGTGGGCCGCGCGGCATCCGTCACCACGCCGCCGAGGTCGAGCCCGCACGCGGCGAAGGCCTCGCGCAGCTGCCGGCCGTCGTCATCCTCGCCCACCACGCCGAGCAGCAGGGGCTCGGCGCCGAGCGCGCGCAGGTTGGCGGCCACGTTGCCCGCCCCGCCCAGGGTACTGCTCTCGCGCTCGACCTCGACCACGGGTACCGGGGCCTCGGGCGAGATGCGCTCGACCCGGCCCCACAGGTAGCGGTCCAGCATGCAGTCGCCCAGCACCGCGACCCGGCGTCCGGCGAAGCGCGCGACGAGGGCCTCGAGGACCGCGAGGTCGAAGGAGGGCGTGGACATGTGGCGCCGGACGCTACACCGGTGCCGCGGGGGGGTCAACGACGCGCGGGCTCGGCGGGAGTCGCCCCGGCGCTCCCCGGGCCCGGCGCCGCTCGGGCGCCAGGCGGCAGCGCTGTGCTCGTCGAGTCGGGCGGGCGGATGCGCGCCCACTCGAGCGGGGGCGCGGGCAGGCTGCGCGCGCGGCTGAACGCATCGGAGAGCAGGCTGTCCACGGCGTAGACGTCGCGCCGGAACTGCGCCACCCCCCGGTCATCCACCCAGGTCGTCCAGTACAGGAGGTGGACCGGGACGGGCTCGGGCAGCTTGACCACCTTGTTCTTCAGCGTGTCGAAGGCCGCCGCGATGCGCGTGGAGTCCCAGTCGGGCTTGCCGCGCAACAGGTAGCGCGCCAGCTCGAGCGGGCGCTCGACCCGCACGCAGCCATGGCTGTAGTCGCGCTGCGTCGCGGTGAACAGGCTCGCGGCCGGCGTGTCGTGAAGGTAGACCGCGAACTGGTTCGGGCACATGAATTTCACATGACCGATCGAGTTCTCCGGCCCGGGGTCCTGCTTGACCGCGAAGCCGAATTCCTCGGGAGTGACCTTCTGCCAGTCCACCTTCGCGGGGTCCACCTCGCGCGATCCGCGACCGTGCCGCTCGTAGAGACGCAGGTGGTTCTTCGCCAGGTACTCCGGGTCCTCCTGGATGGAGGGCAGCACCTCGTTCTTCGCGATCTCGGGCGGCAGCTCCCAGATGGGGTTGAAGACGAGGTAGGTGATCGAGTCGCTGAACATCGGCGTGCGGCTCAGCTCCTTGCCCACGATGACGCGCATGGCCAGCACGGCGCGGTCCTGCTCGCGCACCTCGAGCGTGAAGCCGGGGATGTTCACCATCAGGTGGCGCTCGCCGAAGCGGGCGGGCAGCCAGCGCCAGCGTTCCAGGTTGAGCGCGATCTGCCGGATGCGCGCCTCCACCGGCACGTCGAGCTCCACCCGGTCGCGCTCGCCCACCACGCCCGTGGTGTCGAGCCCGTGGCGCGCCTGAAAGCGCCGGACCGCCGTGAAGAGCGCGGCGTCGAACGTCTCGCCGCCCGCGAGCGAGCGGTCGAGGTCGCCCTCCGCGGCCAGCCGCTCGCGCAGCAGCCGCACGCGCTCACCCGCGCTCCCGCGCCGCAGCGGGCGGCCCGGCGGCACCCCGCGCCACCCGCCCGCGCGGGCGATCTCCCGGTAGCGTTCGAGCAGCGCCCGCAGCGCCGTGTAGCCCGGGTGCGCCGGCTCGAGCCCCGCGAGCGCCCCGGCGACGTCGTGCGTGGCGAGCGCCTGCTCGAGCACCTTCACCAGGTCCGCGCGCCGCGGGTTCAGGTGCCAGTCCGAGGGCAACCGCGCCGGGTCGATCAGCCCCGTGTGGAGGTGCGCGGCATGCTTGAGGAACGAGCGCGTCAGCAGCACGTCCGTCTCGGCCAGCGCGCGCGGCTCGGACCTGCGGCCGAGCGGCCCGCCGGCCGCCGCCAGCACCTCGAGCCGGGCGCGCACCTGCTCCGCCTGGGCGTCCCCGGGCTCGAGACCCTCGCGCGGCGCGGCTTGCAGCGCGTCGGCCAACTGGAGCGCCTCCTCGCGCGGCCCCCGCGCCGGGCTCCAGGCGGCGTTGAACCCGCGGCGCTCGTAGAAGCGCACCACCAGGGGCGCGACGTCGTAGTTGCCCACCAGCGCGCGCTCACGCGAGCGCCGGAACCAGCGCCGGGCGCTCTGGCGGGCGGTGAGCTGCTCGCAGATGCGCTCGCGCACCAGGCGCCGCGAAGGATCGAGCAGATCGCAGCCCCCGCCCGAGAGCGAGAGCACGACCGCGACCAGTGCCACCACCAGGCCCAGGGCCAGCGCCGGGCCCGCCCAGGTCACGCTCGCACGGCGGCGGCTCATCGCCGCGCTCCACCGAAGTCGAAGCGCTGCCGGCACCACACCGGCACCGCTCGCCCGCCCTGGAGCGCCGGGTAGAAGCGCATCCCGAGGGCGCAGCGGCGCGCCGCCTCGACCAGCCCCACGTCGATCACCGCCGAGTCGCCACCCGCCAGGGCCGGGAGCGCGTCGCTCACCCGGCCCGACTCGTCCACGCGCACGTCCAGCTCCACGCTCGTCCGCGGGCCCTGCCAGCCGGGCGGCAGCGCCAGCGTCCCGGGCGCGCGCAGGACGGGCGGCTTGAGCCCCGGGTCCACCTCGAGCCCGGGCGGGGTCTCATCGGGCGGCGGGAGGCTGTCGGGGAGCGCCTCGGGCGGAGGGGGTGCGGCCGGGAGCGCGCGCGTCGGGGCGACGCTCGCCAGCCAGACGCGGGCGGCGGGCGGCCGCACTTCGAGCCGGCCACCGCGGCCGGTGTCCGCGTAGACGTGCACGGCGAGCGCGACGGCGACAGCCGGCTCCGCCGAGCGCGAGGCCGCAGGCGCCGGGCCCCGGGAGCACCCGGCCGCGAGCAGGAATGCGAGCGCAAGGCACGCCCGGATCACCCCCGCGCCGAAGCCCGACCCCAGGTCTCTCCGCATGCCGGTACGCTAGGGGCAGAGCGCCCGCGGCGCAAAGTGCCCGGTTCTTGTCGCGACCCGCCCCCGGGTCTAGAGTGATCGCAGAGGAATGGCGCCGGGTCGCGTCCCGGGCCGTTCCACCGGGCCCCGCCGGGCGGGGCCGACCGCCCGCGCCTCCGCCACGGGCCACGGTTGGGAGGCTGCATGACGTCTCGCGAAAGGGTCTGGGCCGCCCTCGAGGGCCGTGCCATGGACCGGCCTCCGCTGTCCTTCTGGGGCCACTTCTATCATCGCGAGAACAGCGCGGCCGAGTTGGTCGAGGCCACGATCGAGTCCTGGAACGAGTACCGCTGGGACTGGGTGAAGCTCAACCCGCGGAAGCACTACCACGTCGAGCCCTGGGGCGTGCGCTACCGCTACCCGGGCGTGCCGGACGTGAAGCCCGGGCTCGAGTCGTGGCCCGTGCACGCGCCCACGGACTGGGCGCACGTCACGCCACGACCGCCTGCGGCGGGGGCGCTGGGCGAGCAGCTCGAAGCGGTGCGCCGGCTGCGCCGGGCACTGCCGGCCGAAGTGCCGCTCATCGAGACCGTCTTCACGCCGCTCGCCGTGCTGGGCGAGATGGTCGAGACCCCCGGGGAGCTGCGAGCTCATCTCGACTCGCATCCCGACCTCGTGCGCGGAGCGCTCGAGGCGGTGACGGCCACCTACGAGCCCTTCGTGCGCGAGTTGCTGCGCGCCGGAGCCGACGGCATCTACTTCGCCACCGTGGACTGGGCCTCGGCCGACCTGCTCACGCCCGCGCAGTACCGCGCCTGGGCGCGCCCCTTCGATCTGCGCGTGCTGGCCGCGGCGGCGGGGGCTCCGTTCAACGTCCTGCACGTGTGCAAGCGCCGGAACCTGCTGTTCGAGTTCGGCGACTACCCGGTCGCGGCCTTCTCGTGGGCCACGACCGACCCGACGAATCCCACGCTGCGCGAGGCGCTCGGCCGCCTCGGGGCCGCGGTGATGGGCGGGATCTCCCAGGATGATGCGCTGCAGGCGACCGGCCCCGGGCCCGCGCTGGCGGAGTACAGCGCCGCGCTGGCCGAGACCACGGGGCGCCGCTGGCTCGCCGCACCCGGCTGCTCGATCCCGCCGGGCACTCCGGCGGAGAATCTACGCGCCGTGCGGGACGCGGTGGCGTCCACGCGGCTACCGACGTCATAGGAGAGACGACCGTGCGCTGAAGCTCGTACCCGAACCGGGAGGTGCGGCCATGAGACGTTCACTCTTCACCGTGGTGATGCTGCTGGCGCTGGCGGGTGCCGCCAGCGCCGACGAGGCGAGCAAGACCAAGGGGCCCGTGCCGGCTCCGACCACCCCGGAAAGCCCGATCTCGCCCGCCCCGCAGGCCAGCCGCCTCCTGAGCCAGGTCTACGTCGGGGAGCAGGCGCCCGACTTCGAGCTCGACGGCTCGCAGGGCCGGCCGGTGCGGCTCGCGCACCTCAAGGGCTACTGGATCCTGCTGGTCTTCGCCGACCGCCGCGCGGACCTGGCGCCCCTGAAGGAGATCGAGCCCGACCTGCGGCGGCTGGGAGTGAAGCCCTACGGCGTCTGCGCCGACAAGGCGCACGTCCTGAAGTCCCACGCCGAGCGGGAGCATCTGCCCGTCATCCTGCTCTCCGATGTCACCGGCGAGATCAGTCAGGTCTACGGGCTCTACGACACCCGGATGCGGCTGGTGCGGCCGGGCTTCCTGCTGATCGACCGCCAGGGCGTGGTGCGCATGGCCCTGCTCGGCCAGCGGATCCCCTTCGAGGAGATGCTGGCGCTGGTGAGGAGTTCCGTCACCGGATCCTGAAGCCGGGGCGAGGCGGCGTCCCTGCCAGGGCGGGCGCGAGCCCGTGCGCGGGCAAGAGAGTTGAAGGCGGGCGTGCAGGAGAGTTGAAGGCGGGCGGGCTCAAGTCCGCCCGCCTTCCTGCCGATGACTCCGGGCGGTCCGTCGTTCCTGCCACCACATCCCCCCCGGAGGCCCACTTGAGACTCTCCCCCGCTGTCGTCGCCGCGACCTGTTTCGTGCTGGCCGCTTCGACCCCGCAGGTTCGCGTCCCCGCCAACCTCGAGGCGCCGCGCGTGCCCGTCACGCTCGCGCCGGCCCGGACCGAGCCCCCCGTCATGGTCGTGATGACCGGCGACTCGGCGCCCGACGTGGCCTGGGAGGGCCCGGCCTCGCGCCCGCAGCGGCTGCGGGACCTGAGGGCCCAGGGCCACGTGCTGCTCGTGTTCTCGCCGACCGAAGCGCAATTGCTGGCACTCGAGCACGACCGGGGCCACCTGCTCGACCTGCGCGTGGTGCCGGCTGCCGTGCTGGACCGGAGCGCGACGGGGGTCGCGGGCCTGGCCCGCCGGCTCGGCCTGCACTTCACCCTCATCCCCGACTCGCGGAACATCATCGCCGCGCAATTCAGCGCGCTCGACCCCGCGACGCGACGCGCCGCGCCCGCGTGGTTCGTGGTGGACCGCTCGGGCCGCGTGCGCGGCTTCGACCGCACCGGCGTGCCCGAGGGCGGCTACCCGCGGCTGGTCTCGACCACCCTGGCCCTCGCCGCGCCCGGCGCGACCTTGCCCGCCAGCACGCGCTGACCGCGGGGGACGCGCCCTCAACGAGTGCGCCCGCCCTCACCCGGGGCGGGCGCACCCTCCGTGACGCCGAGGCAGCCGGACGCCTCAGGCGGCGCGCGCGGGACGCACGTTCAACTGCCGCAACACCTCGCGGACGTCTTCGAGCGAGAACGGCTTGGGGATCACGTAGTCCGCGCCCCGCGCGTGCAGGGCCCGGCCCTCGATCTGGGCCCCCCAGCCGGTGACGATCACGACCGGCGTGTCCGGGGAGCGCGACTTGACCGCCTGCACGACGTCCCAGCCGTTCACCTCGGGCATGCCGAGGTCGGTGAACACCACGTCGAAGCGCTCGGGTGAGTAGCGCTCGAGGGCCGCCGCGCCGCCCAGGGTGATCTCCACCTCCTGGCCCAGCACGGCCAGCAGGTCGCCGAGCACCCGCACCACCGGCTCCTCGTCGTCCACCGCCAGCACGCGCAGACGCGGCAGCGGCGCGTCCGGCGCCGTCTCGGGCTTCGCCTGGCGCGCCAGCGCCGCGGGCAGCCAGACGCTGAAGACGCTGCCGCGGCCCGGCTCGGACCAGACCTCGATGCGGCCGTGATGGCGCGTGATGATGCCGTAGGCCACCGAGAGGCCGAGCCCGGTGCCCTTGACCGGCTTGGTGGTGAAGAAGGGGTCGAAGATGCGCTCGCGCGTCGCGGCGTCCATCCCCACGCCGGTGTCGGTCACGCGGATGCAGACGCCGCCGTCCGCGTCGGTGCTCGAGAGCGTGAGCGTGCCGCCCCACGGCATGGCGTCGAGCGCGTTCAGGATCAGGTTCGTGAAGACCTCGCGCAATTCCGAGGCATTGCCCGCGACGAACTGCGCGGCGCGCAGGTCGAGGGCGGCGGCCAGCGTGATGCCGCGCCGCTTGGACTCCGCCTCCCAGGCCGGGCGCGTCAGCTCGAGCACGCCCTGCAGCACCTCCTGCACATCCAGCGCCTCGAAGTGCTCGTCCTGCCGCAGGCGCGTGAACTCCTGCACGCGGCGCACCGCCTGCGCGCCATCGAGGGCGGCCCGCTCGATGACCTCGAGCTGGCGGCGCTCGCTCGCGTCCGACACACTCTGCAACAGCAGCTGCGCGCGCCCCAGGATCGCGGCCAGGATGTTGTTGAAGTCGTGGGCCACGCCGCCCGCCATCTCGCCGAGGGCGTTCAGCTTGGCCGACTGCACCAGCTGGGACTGGGCCTCGCGCAACTCGTGGTAGGCGCGCCGGACTTCCTCGTAGAGGCGCGCATTCGAGATGGCCGCGCTGCACTGGCCGGCGAACAGCGTCGCCAGTTCCAGGTCCTCGTTCTGGAAGATGCGGCCTCCGGCGCGCGTGAGCGTGATGGCCCCGGCCACCTTCTCGCGCACCAGCAGCGGGACGCAGAGCAGCGCCGACTGTTCGACCGGCGTGCCCGGCACCTGGACGGCCCGCGGGTCATCCAGGGCGCTGTTGACGATCTCGCCCTTCCCGGCCAGCACCACGTTGCCCGTCACGCCCTGCCCCACGGGCAGGCGGATGGCCATGATCTCGTCGCGGAACTCCTGCACGTCGCAGGCCGCCGGCACGAGCACGTTCTGCGCCTCGTCGAGCAGGAATACCGTGCACTCGTCCACCTGGAGGACCTTGCCGGCCTCGCGCGCGATGGTGTCGAGGATCTGGTCGAGCTCGAGCGAGGTCCCCACCGCGTTGCTCACGGTGAGCAGCGCGGTGAACTTCTCCTTCTGCGATTCTTCCCGGCGCAACTGCTCGCCCAGGGCCTCGAACGACGCGGCCGGGCCCGAGGCCAGCCGCAGCAGCCAGGCCCCCACTCCGTCGGGTCCCACGAGCGGGACCCAGGTGCCGAGGAACTCCACCCCCGGCACGCTGGCCAGGGTCACCCGGCCGACCTGGAGCGCGGCGGCGTTGGCGTCCATCGCCCGGAGCTGCCGGGGCAGGTCCTCACGGCATTCGGGCCCCAGCAACTCCGACAGCGGCCTGCCCGCAAGCGCGGCGTTCGACCCGTGGACGAGCTCCTCGAAGGCGGCGTTGCAGGCGGTGACCCGCAGCTCCCGGTCCCCGGCGATCATCGGGATGGGCACCGCGTCCACCAGGGTCCTCAGCGCGAGGCCAGGCCAGGGGACGGCGTGCGGGACGGTGCCCGACATCCCCGGCACAGCCAGCTGCAGCACCATCCGCGCCAGGGCGTCGTCACCCAGGCCGCGCCGACGCCAGCGGCGGGCCGCACGCATAAGGACGACGCGCAGCCGGCGCAGGCCGGGGCCGCGCAGCACGACCCGCAGCGACTCTAGGAGAAGCCGGACCTCGGCCGCGGCCTCGCGTGGCGAGAACGCCGCGCTGAGCTCATGCACCAGCGTCCGCGCGAGATCGTGGTCCGGATGATGGGGGGGTTCCGAGCGTCCCTGCCGCAATGGCGTCACTCCCGGTTGTGATCGTCCAGGAATGGGTTATCGGCCAGCAGCCCAGGAGGTTGAGCGCAAATCCGGCACCGCCGGGGCACCCCCCGCGGGCATCGCCCCAGGTGGCCCTCGATTCCCGCGGCACCCGGTCCTGCAGAGGCCCCGGAACGCCGGCCGCCGCCCCGGTCCCCCACCGCCGGAACCCCGAGCTGGCGCGGCGCTTACGATACCGCGGCCGTCCGCCCCGCGCGGCCCGCCCCGCTGGAGCGAGTCCATGCGGAGCCGTCCAGCGCCGCCATCTCGCCCAGGGGCTCCGGCCACGGCTCCGCCTCGTGCCGCGTGTCTTCCAGGGACGAGGCATCGCCACTACTGTCCCCCCATGAAACCGAGCCTCACGGACACGCTGTGCACGCGGTGCGGGCTGTGCTGCGACGGGTCGTTGTTTGCCGACGTGGAGCTGGCCGGCCGCGCCGAAGCCACGAGGCTGGAGGTCATGGGGCTGGAGATCGAGGACGATGACCCGAACGGCGCGCTGCTGTTGCAGCCGTGCCGGGCGTTGCAGGGGAAACGCTGCGGGATCTACGCGCATCGCCCGGAGTGTTGCCGGACGTTCGAGTGCCGCCTGCTTCAGGAGGTGCGGCGCGGCACGGTGGGTGTGGAACGGGCGGGGGAGCAGATCGCGAAAGCGCTGAAGCGGATCGGGCGGGTGAGGGAGTTGATGGCGCACTTGGGGCAGCGCGACGGGCGTCTGCCCCTCGGGGAGAGCTGCGCCGAGGCGCTCGCCAGGGATCCGGATCCGGTTCCACAGGTGAACCGGAAACGCGCCGGGTTGGAAGCCGCGATGTCCGCCGTGGAGGAGTTGCTCCGGAAGACGTTCCTCGACCGCGGGCGGCGGGCGCACGCGCACCGCGCGACCGGCAGTGACGAGCCGTCCTGAGGTGGATCGCCCGCAGCCCCGAGCTGGCGCGGCGATTGCGTTAGCCCCGGCCGTCCGCCCCCGCGGAACGAGCCCATGCCGGTCCGAACCCGACTGCCGCGCCCACTCGACGGTCTAACGCAAGACGACCAACTTCCTCACGCCGACGTCGCGCCCGGCGCGGACTTGCACGAGGTAGACGCCGTCGCGCAAGGGAGCGCCCGAATCGTCCCGTCCGTCCCAGCGGATGCCGTGCTCCCCCGGCGTCGAGCGTTCGCCAGAAACCAGCGACCGCACCTTGCGTCCGGAGAGGTCGAACAGGGCCGCATCGACCGTGCACGCCGAGGGCAGCAGGAAGCGGACTTCGCTCGTCCCATGCGAGGGATTCGGCCTCGAGGCCAGAAGCTGGAAAGTCCGTGGAGGGTCCGAGGGCGTCGGGCCGACGCCGGTGGTGCTCATGTTGAGCAGCACCGAGACCGTGCTGGAGGTGTAGTTCGCCGCCACCAGGTCGGGTTTGCCGTCCGCGTTCAGCTCCCCGATCGCCACGGACTGGGGACCGGTCCCCGTCGCGAAGTCCGTCTTTGCCGCGAAGCTCCCGTCGCCGTTGCCGGGCAGCACCGACACCGTGTTGGAGGTGCGGCTCGCCGCCGCCAGGTCGGGTTTCCCGTCCGCGTCCAGGTCCCCGATCGCCACGGAGATGGGACCGCTCCCCGTCGCGAAGTCCGTCTTCGCCCCGAAGCTCCCGTCGCCGTTGCCGAGCAGCACCGAAACCGTGCCGGAGGTGTAGTTCGCCGTCACCAGGTCGGGCTTCCCGTCCGGGTTCAGGTTCCCGATCGCCACGGACTGGGAACCACTCCCCGTCGCGTAGTCCGTCTTCGCCCCGAAGCTCCCGTCGCCGTTGCCGAGCAGCACCGACACCGTGTTGGAGCCCCAGTTCGCCGTCGCCAGGTCGGGTTCGCCGCCCGCGTTCAGGTTCCCGATCGCCACGGAGATGGGATTGGTCCCCGTCGCGAAGTCCGTCTTCGCCCCGAAGGTGCCGTCACCGTTGCCGAGCAGCACCGACACCGTGCTGGAGGCGTAGTTCGGCGTCACCAGGTCGGGTTTGCCGTCCGCGTTCAGGTCCACGATCGCCACGGACTCGGGACCGCTCCCCGTCGCGAAGTCCGTCTTCGCCCCGAAGGTCCCGTCGCCGTTGCCGAGCAGCACCGACACCTTGCTGGTGGTGTAGTCCGCCGTCACCAGGTCGGGCTTGCCGTCCGCGTCCAGATTCCCGATCACCACGGAGACGGGACCGCTCCCCGTCACGAAGTCCGTCTTCGCTCCGAAGGTCCCGTCGCCGTTGCCGAGCAGCACCGACACTTTGCTGGAGGCGTAGTTCGCCGTCACCAGGTCGGGTTTGCCGTCCGCGTTCAGGTCCCCGATCGCCACGGAGTAGGGATTGGTCCCCGTCCCGTAGTCCGCCTTGTCGGCGAAGAGGGGGTCGGCCAAGACCGTGGTCGGCCCAAGGGTAAGCGTCAGGATGGTGAGGAGGACAGGGGCTGCGAGGGAGCACTGTTTCATGGCGGCCTCCGGGAGGTGCGCCGGCCGACTTGGCCGAGCCCATACTCAGAGGTTAGTCCTGATCCACCAGACCGCCTAGCCCAACCTCCGCAGTTGGCCAAGGTTAGTGACGAGCCGTCCTGACGTGGATCGCCCGGAGCCCCGAGCTGGCGCGGCGCTTGCGTTGGCCCCGGCCGTCCGCCCCCGCGACCCGCCCCCCCTGGAGCGAGGCCCATGCTGAGCCGCGTGCGGACGGCCGCCCTCTGGGGCCTGGAGGCGCTCCCCGTCGAGTGCGAGGTGGATGTCGGGCCCGGACTGCCCGGCTTCGTGCTCGTGGGCCTGCCCGACGCCACCGGGCGCGAGGCGCGCGACCGGGTCTGGCCCGCGCTGCGGAACGCGGGCTTCCAACTCCCCGACCGCAAGGTCACCGTGAACCTCGCGCCCGCCGAACGCCGCAAGGAAGGCGCCTCGGCCGACCTCGCCGTCGCCCTCGGCGTGCTGGTCGCCACCGGCCAGGCCCCGCGCGAGCGCCTCGAAGACACGGCCGCGCTGGGCGAGATCGCACTCGACGGCCGCCTGCGCGGCGTGCGGGGCACGCTGCCACTGGCCGAGGCGCTGTGGCGCGCGGGCGTGACGAGCCTGCTGTGCGCGGCGGCCTGCGCCCCGGAGGCCGCGCTCGTCGAGGGCCTCGCCGTGCACGCCGTGCGCACCCTGCACGAGGCGGTCGAGTGGCTGCGCGGCGCGGAGTCGCCCCGCCAGGCCCCGGCGCCGCCGGACCCTGAGCCCGCCACGAGCGAGGACCTCGGCGAGGTGCGCGGGCAGGCCGTGGCGCGCCGCGCGCTCGAGATCGCCGCCGCCGGCGGGCATCACCTGCTCTACGTCGGGCCGCCCGGCGCGGGCAAGTCCATGCTCGCGAGGCGCCTGCCCGGCATCCTCCCGCCGCTCGAACCCGACGAGGCGCTCGTGGTCACACGCCTGCACTCCGCCGCGGGGCTGCGCCGCCCCGGGCGCGGGCTCATGACGCGCCGCCCCTACCGCGCGCCGCACCACACGGTCTCGCCCGCGGGGCTGGTGGGCGGCGGCTCGCCGCCGCGCCCCGGGGAGATCTCGCTCGCCCACCATGGCGTGCTCTTCCTCGACGAGTTGTCGGAGTTCGCGCGCGGCCTGCTCGATGCGCTGCGCCAGCCGCTCGAGAGCGGCACCGTCACCATCGTCCGCGCCAGCGGCGCCAGCGAGTTCCCGGCGCGCGCCCTGCTGGTGGCGGCGATGAACCCCTGCAAATGCGGCTGGCTCGGGCATCCGCGCCGCGGCTGCCGCTGCACGCCGACCGAGATCGCGCAACACCACGCGCGCGTGAGCGGGCCGGTGCTGGACCGGATCGACCTCCAGATTGAGGTGCCGGCGCTAACGTCGCGCGAGCTGCAGGCGGCGTCACCCGGTGAGCCGAGCCGGACGGTGC
>Ga0315276_10002947_pt1 | contig 15583 bp, 13 predicted proteins | sample YL17G05_0_MG_FD_204542 | JGI IMG/M metagenome (GOLD analysis project Ga0315276, IMG submission 204542) | Sediment microbial communities from Yellowstone Lake, YNP, Wyoming, USA - YL17G05_0 | ecosystem: Environmental > Aquatic > Freshwater > Lake > Sediment | place: USA: Wyoming | collected...
CAGAAGAGAGGAAAATGCCCTGTGGAGTTTTGCGCCCCATGATATATCCATGATACTGGCTTTGTGTAATGAAATGCCTGAGCATGTGACCGCCGTGGGGCATAACTATCTCCACAAACAGTTGGCAGATGTGACGACCACGCACTTGTCCTTCCCGAGCGGTGTCAATGGGCACATCTTTGTGTCCTGGTTGCACCCATTCAAAGAACAGAAACTGATCGTCATTGGGGAAACCAAGATGGCCGTGTTTGAGGATACACAGCCGTGGGACAAGAAGATCGCGCTCTATTCGCACACCATCAAGTGGCAGAACGGTATGCCGGTTCCCGAGAAGGCCGATCAGGAATTTGTGGCGGTGGAAGGAAAGGAGCCGCTCAGGGAAGAGTGCCTTCATTTTCTCCAATGCATCGAGAAAAGAGAAACACCGATAACGGATGGAAACGAGGGGTACCGGGTATTGGAAGTGCTCCAGCGCGCGCAGCAATCGCTGGAAAAGGGGGCGGGAAGAGAGCGGCCCGTCTCACAGCCAGCAGAAGACGGCTCATATTTCGCACATCATTCAGCCTTCATTGATACGCCATGTCAGATCGGGGCCGGCACGAAGATTTGGCATGGGTCGCACGTTATGAAAGGGGCACAGATTGGGGAACGCTGTATCCTAGGGCAGAATGTCTGTATCGCGAACGATGTCAAAATTGGAAACAATGTCAAGATTCAAAACAATGTCTCGGTATATACGGGGACGGAAATTGAGAGTGATGTCTTTCTCGGCCCATCCTGTGTGCTGACAAATATCACGAATCCCCGTTCCCAGATTGTTCGACATTCCTTATACGAGAAAACGCTCATCCGCCGGGGGGCGACCATCGGTGCGAATGCGACGATCGTATGCGGGACTACCATTGGTCGGTACGCATTCATCGCTGCTGGTGCCGTTGTGGCAAAGGATGTTCCGGACTATGCGCTGATGGTCGGGATACCTGCGAGGCAGAATGGCTGGATGAGTCGGCACGGAATCAAGCTTTCTTCGCCCGATAAGGATGGGATCATGGTATGCCCGGAAAGCAAGTTTCGATACAAGGAAGTCAGTAGGGGACTGCTTAGGTGTTTGGACCTTGATGAGGAAAAACCGTTACCAACGGAAATGGCAGTAGGTAAGCTTCAATATGACCAGCTTAAGAAGTGAAAGCGTAACTTTGTGGAGTAGAAAAGAGCCTGTCGCTGTGAGTATGAAGAGCATTCCAACATTCTTAGGGAGCAATCATGGAATTTATTGACCTCAAAAAGCAGTACGAGAGAATCAAGCCGCGCATTCACGACCGAATCAACGAAGTGCTTCGTCACGGCAAGTTTATTATGGGGCCGGAAGTCACGGAACTGGAAAATCAGCTAGCCTCCTTCGTTGGCTGTAGGTACTGCGTATCATGTGCAAATGGAACAGATGCCTTGCTTCTCAGTCTCATGGCTCATGATGTCGGTCCTGGTGACGCAGTGTTCACCACACCATTTACCTTTATTGCGACAGCCGAGGTGATCTGCCTTCTTGGAGCGACCCCAATTTTCGTCGATATCGATCCTGATACGTATAATATCGATCCTATGAAACTTCAGAAAGTCATCGAGGGCCTTAAGGCAGGAATAATCCGTGGAACAAACGTCGACAAAAAGCTAAATCCCAAAGGGATCATACCGGTCGATCTGTTCGGTCTTTCGGCCGATTACGATGAGATCAACCGGATAGCAAAAACACACGGCCTGTTTGTGTTGGAAGATGCCGCGCAAAGTCTAGGTGGAAGCTACAAGGGGAAGAGAGTAGGAAACCTGACAGACATTGCTGCGATCAGTTTTTTCCCCGCGAAACCCCTCGGTGCCTATGGGGATGGAGGCGCTATCTTTACGAACAATGAGTCAATGGCGGACCGTCTCCGCTCGCTTCGGGAGCATGGGAAGGGGTCTCACAAATACGACAACGTTCGTATCGGCATCAACGGGAGACTCGATACCCTACAAGCCGCCATTCTGCTTTCAAAACTAGAGGTATTCGATAGCGAGATTAAGGAACGTCAAGAGGTCGCGGCAAGGTATTCGAAGGCACTCAAAGATCTTGTAAAGGTCCCTCATATTCCCGATGGCCTTCTTTCTGCTTGGGCTCAATATTCGTTAGTGACCGACAAGAGGGAATCCTACCTTAGTAAGTTGAAGGAACTTGGAATCCCAACTGCAATTTATTATCCGAGGCCTCTCCATCTGCAGACAGCTTTCTCGCACCTGGGCTATCAGCAGGGAGATTTCCCGGTTGCGGAGTCTATGTCAGAGAGGATTTTCAGCCTGCCGATGTATCCTTACCTCGATACAAGCGATCAAAATAGAATCATCGAGGCAGTGAAGAAAGCACATGATGGTATTTCACAAGGATAGTAACGAGGCATAATCAAATCATGAAGAAGGTCCTAACAGTGGTTGGCGCGCGCCCGCAGTTCATTAAAGCGGCACCCGTATCCAAAGCACTGAGGGAATCAGGGGGTTTCCATGAGATCATGGTTCATACTGGCCAGCATTATGACTCGAACATGTCGCAGACGTTCTTCGATGAGTTGGATATAGGGCTACCGATTCATAATCTAGAGGTAGCCAGCGGGAGTCATGGCTATCAAACCGGTGAAATGTTGAAGCGGCTTGAGCCGATCATGAATGATGAAAAGCCCGATCTTGTGCTTGTCTATGGCGATACCAACTCGACTCTTGCGGCAGCGTTGACAGCATCGAAGTTATGCGTACCCATTGCCCATATCGAAGCAGGCCTACGCTCCTTCAATAGGAGAATGCCTGAAGAAGTCAATCGTGTTCTGACGGATCATGTCGCCACCTTGCTATTTTGCCCTACTGTCAGCGCCGTTAGAAATCTAGAGCGAGAGGGTATAACCGCAAATGTTTGGAACACAGGGGATGTCATGTACGATGTCGCTCTGCAGTTCTCTGAAAAGTCAAAAAAGAAGAGCACAATCTTAGCCGAATTGGGATTGCGGAAGAAGGAATACATTCTTGCCACAATTCATCGTGCAGAGAACACGGACAGAAGGGAATACCTGACAAACATATTCCAGGCGTTGGAAGAAATGTCTGAGAAGCAAGAAGTCGTAGTTCCTTTGCACCCGAGAACTCGGAAAATGCTTGTCACCTATAGATTGGCTGAACAGTTCGGAGGCATCAAATTCATTGAACCTGTCGGTTTTCTTGACATGATCGCTCTTGAAACTAGTGCCAAAATGATTGCGACGGATTCTGGAGGCGTCCAGAAGGAAGCCTATTTTTACAGGGTTCCATGTGTGACCCTCAGAAATGAGACAGAGTGGGTCGAGACCATTGAGGCGAGATGGAACATGCTCGCTAACGTGGAATCTGTTGACCGAGTTCGTGAGGTGTTGCGGGAATCTCTGGCATTTTCAGGTCAGCGATGTGAGATACATGATTACGGAGATGGGACAGCTGCCCACAAGATTGTACAATCCCTGAGCGAGTTTTTGGCAGCGTGACATGACTGGTTGTGATTTGGCCAGGAACAAGCCAACAGACGAGAGATAGCTCACACTTCCAGGATCCACAGAGGCACAGTGCAAGGACGTTGACTTGAGGTATGAGCATGACGGACGATTCATTACGATCGACGCACAGTATGTCTGAACGATCTGGCAAGATCACCTACGTTCTCATCACTCCGGCACGTAACGAGGCTAAGTTCATTGAGCTAACCATCAAGTCTGTGGTGGGACAGACGATCCGACCAGTTAAATGGGTTGTCGTCAGTGACGGTTCAACTGACGGTACGGACGATATCGTGAGCAGGTATGCGGATCAACACAAATGGATTGAATTGGTGCGGGTACCTGATCGTAGCGAGCGGCATTTCGCCGGAAAGGTTGATGCCTTCAATGCAGGCTATGCCCGAGTAAAGGCTTTCGAGTACGGGGTCATTGGTAACCTAGATGCCGATATCTCTTTCGAAGAGGACTACATCGCGTTCCTTTTGAGCAAGTTTGCTGAGAACCCCAGGTTGGGAGTAGCTGGGACACCTTATCGAGAGGAGAACCCAGAACATGACGAGCAGTTTAAGAGCCCCGATCATGTGTCGGGTGCCTGTCAGCTGTTTCGTCGTGCATGCTTTGAGGAGATCGGGGGTTACCCGCCTGTAAGGTCTGGGGGAATCGATCTTATCGCGTTGCTCAATGCACAGGCGAAAGGGTGGCAAACCAAGAGATTTGACGAGAAGGTTTGCTTTCACCATCGAACCGTAGGAAGTGGAATGCATGCGGGTGTTTGCCGAAGGCTGCTGAACCTGGGAAAGAAGGATTATCTCCTTGGCAGTCACCCCTTCTTTGAGATTTTTCGAAGCGCCTATAAAATGAAGAGCAGACCGTATGTCGTGGGCGGAGTACTGATGCTCGTTGGCTACGTGTGGGCGATGGTTCGACGTGTTGAACGAAGCATGCCAGAAGCACTCATCAAGCTTCGCCGAGCAGATCAAATGCAGCGATTGAAAAACGTTCTTCGTCATCCGTGGAGACAGAGCTATGGACGGACTGTATCCACAGGCCGATACTGAGGGACGCCAGGCCGGTGTGCTCATCATTAACGCAGACGATTGGGGAAGGGACCGCAACACCACCGAGCGAATCCTTGACTGCGTTCATCACGGGAGCGTCTCTTCGGTAAGTGCGATGGTTTTTATGGAGGATTCCGAGCGTGCAGCAGTCACGGCGCGTGAACACAAAATCGATGCCGGCCTCCACCTCAACTTCACAACATCCTTTTCAGCTCCAGGCACTACGACGCCCCTGATCGAGCACCAGCAACGACTGACACGGTTTTTGCGGCGGCACCGGTTTGCGCAGGTAATCTTTCATCCTGGGCTCACCCGTTCATTCGACTATGTCGTAAAGGCACAGCTCGATGAATTTGACCGGCTTTATGGCGCAGGACCGGATCGCATTGATGGTCATCATCACATGCACTTGTGCACGAATGTTGTTATTCAGGGGTTGATGCCCTCCGGAACCGTTGTGCGGAGGAACTTTTCATTTCAGCCAGGTGAGAAAGGTCTCGTCAACAGGCTGTACCGTCGGCTCGTCGATGGCATGTTGCACCGGCGGCATGAACTCGTGGACTTCATGTTCACACTGCCTCCGCTCGAGCCTGCGGATCGTTTGCAGCGGGTCTTCTCTCTCGCTCGGCAGTTTGCCGTAGAGGTTGAGGCACATCCTGTCAACCCGGAGGAATATCAATTTCTCATTGGGGGTGAGATCTTTCGCCGGATCGGAGACCTTCCAATTGCGTGCCGCTTTGCTGTCGCCAAGCCCTATCTCAGCCAACCCTCTTGATACGACCACGAACGAGATGACCACCGAAACGACGCATATCAGCGTGTGTGTGTGCACGTTTAGACGGAAGGACTTTCTCAAGCGTCTTTTGACGGAACTTGACAGTCAGGACACGAACGGTCGATTCACATATTCGGTCGTAGTTGCCGACAACGATCACTTGCAATCTGCTAAAGCCGTGACGGTAGAATTTTCGGCAGCGTCGACTATTCCCGCCAAATACTGCGTGGAGCCAAGGCAGAATATTGCGTTGGCGCGGAATAAGGCGATTGAGAACGCCAGCGGGGATTTTGTTGCCTTTATTGACGACGACGAGCTTCCGACGAAACGCTGGCTGCTAACTCTTTTCGAGGCATGTAATAAATATGGTGTGGCCGGTGTGCTTGGGCCAGTGAAACCTCACTTTGATGAAAAACCGCCGAACTGGGTCGTTAAAGGCAAGTTTTATGATCGGTCGACTTACCCAACGGGGTTTGTGATCGACTGGAGGAAGGGACGGACTGGGAATGTACTGCTCAAAAGGAGTATTTTTTTGGAAGAAACACAGCCGTTCAGGCCCGATTTTCTGTCTGGTGAGGACCAGGATTTTTTCAGAAGGATGATCGAAAAGGGTCACATGTTTGTCTGGTGCAATGAAGCCGTGGCGTATGAAACTGTTCCACCGATACGTTGGAAACGGACGTTCATGTTAAGAAGAGCGCTGTTGCGAGGGGCAGTTTCGCTGCTCGATCCGACATTTGGAGCGCGCGACATCGCAAAATCGCTCATCGCGGTTCCAGTTTACACGGTCATGCTACCGTTTACCTTGGTCTTGGGTCAGCATAGGTTCATGACTCACTTGGTTAAACTCTTTGATCACATAGGCCGGCTCCTTGCCCTCGTGGGTATCAAGCCGATCAAAGAAGCGTATGTCACCGACTAACAGGAAGATATGCAAGAAACAGAACACGACGATTTTATCATCGGACCGGACGATCTAATTCTAATAACCGGGGCTTCCGGTTTTATCGGGTCCAGACTCGTAGCATGTTTGCTTGATCGTGGCTTCCGCAACGTGCGTTGTTTCACCAGACCCAACAGTGAAATAGCCGGGATTGATGTTCTCACTGGTCGCTCTGGCAGTGGGGCGTCTGTTCAACTAGTTACAGGCAACCTCTTATCGAAGGAGGACTGCGCTGCTTCGATGAAGGACGTCAAGGTTATCTTCCACTTGGCCACCGGGAGAGATGGGAAATCATATCCTGACGCATTTATGAATGCGGTGGTCACGACGCGCAATCTTCTCGAAGCGTCTCTCCAACACAAATGTCTTCGCCGATTCGTCAGTATCAGCTCATTTGCGGTGTATGCAAATAAAGATAAACTAGGTAGGCGACTCTTGGATGAGAGTTGCCCGATGGAAAAGCATCCCGAGCTTCGAGGGGACGCGTATTCCTTCGCAAAGGTGAAGCAGGACGAAATCGTCACCGAGTATGGGGACAAATTTGGGATTCCCTACGTCATCGTGAGGCCGGGATACGTTCTGGGTCCGGACAAGGCTGGTATCAGTGGTCGCGTGGGCATCGATACATTCGGTGTCTTTTTACACCTTGGGGGGTCAAACACGATACCATTCACGTACGTTGACAACTGCGCTGACGCGATTGCGCTCGCCGGCTTGAAGAAGGGAATCGAGGGCGAAGTGTTTAACGTCGTGGACGACGATTTGCCTTCTAGCCGCGAGTTCTTGCGTCTGTATAAGAAGAATGTCAGGAAGTTCAAATCGCTCTATGTTCCTCACGTACTAAGTTACGCCTTCTGCTTCTTGTGGGAGCAATATTCGAGGTGGTCCGAAGGACAGTTGCCGCCCGTCTTCAATCGCAAGCATTGGCACGCCTATTGGAAGAAGACACGGTACAGCAACGAGAAGCTTAAGAGACGGGTGGGATGGAGGCCGAAGGTATCTATGGCAGAGGGACTCAGACGCTGCTTTGAACGCTACCGGGACGGAGAAGGGCATGCTTAAGGTCGCCATTCTAGGATGTGGAAAGATCGCGGATTCGCACGCGTCCCAGATTCAAAGGATCAAGGGGTGCGAAATTGTTGGAGTGTGCGATCAGGAACCACTGATGGCGCGTCAGTTGTACGAGAGGTTCCCGGTCAAGCGATATTTCAGCCGCTTGGACGATCTGTTGAGCGACGCCAAGCCGGACGTTGTTCACATTACGACGCCTCCGGCGAGCCATTTTGAGATTGCGAAGGCTTGCCTGGAACGAGGATGCCACGTCTATGTGGAAAAGCCGCTTACGCTCAACGCCGAGCAGGCCCACATTCTCGTAGCATTGGCCAACGAGAGGCAGCTCAAGCTGACGGCCGGACATGATGACCAGTTCAGCCATGTGGCGCGCCGCATGCGAGAACTTGTCCGAAGCGGCTATTTGGGCGGGCCTCCGGTCCATATGGAAAGTTATTTTTGTTATGAACTAGGACAGACCTATGCGCGGGCACTCTTTGGAGACCAGCAACATTGGGTCCGCAGGCTGCCAGGAAAGTTATTGCATAACATCATCAGTCACGGCATTGCCCGGATAGCGGAGTTTCTTGTCGGTGATTCGCCGGAGGTACTCGCCTATGGATTTGTGAGCCCGTTACTGAGGGGGGTGGGCGAGACCGATATCATCGATGAGTTGAGAGTCATCATTTCCGAGGAAGAACGCACCACGGCGTATTTTACCTTTTCTTCCCAGATGCGGCCTTTGATGCACCAATTTGCCCCATACGGACCGAAGAACGGAGTCCTCCTCGATCAGGATCACGAAATCCTGCTCAAGCTTCGAGGGGCAAGCTACAAGAGTTATCTTGAGAAGTTCGTCCCGCCGGTCATGTTTGCTCGGCAACACCTCGCCAACCTTGCAGTGAACGTGAGGAGCTTTCTAGCCAGAGACTTCCACGCGAAGGCTGGGATGCACTATTTGATCGAGTCCTTCTACCGCTCGATAACCGATGGTACGCCGGTTCCTATACCGTACCGGGAAATTCTTCTAACAGCAAAAATCATGGATGCCATCTTCAATCAGCTCAATGTCCGACAGGCACAGTCTCATCTTGAGCCCCAAGAACAGAGCTCCAAGCGTGGCATGCCAAAATCCGTATTGCGGCTAAAATAAACGCATGGCGAGATATATGAAAGGGAGTTCCCGACCAGGTGTCGGTAAGATCGCCCCGACGCCCGTGAAAGAGAGGCCGGTTTGCTCGACCTAAAACTGCGCGAGTTAGGTTCGGGGTACGCATCAGAGGTGGACACCGTGGATGAACGCACATGGTGTCAACTCTTAGGGCGGTTTGATGACGCCAATATCTATCAGGCCTGGTCCTATGACGAAGTGAGATGTGGTCGCCATAACATCAGCCATTTGCTATTGAGGGATAGGGGCAAGATTGTTGCTGTCGCACAATCTCGAATCGTGAAATTGCCGTTGGTCAGCATTGGTATCGCCTATGTTAGGTGGGGGCCACTCTGGCGGCTGCGTCAAACGAAGACAGACGTCGAAGTCTTTCGTCAGGTGATCAGAGCCTTGCGGAATGAATATGCCTACAGGCGTGGATTAGTGATAAGGCTGTTTCCAGTGCTATTCGAGACTAATTCTCCCTGTTTTGAGGCGATCATAAAGGAGGAGGGCTTCTCAACGGTAGGAGGCCAATCGCGCAGTAGGACGATACTTATGGACATCACTCCGTCGCTCAAGGATCTCAATGAGGGGATGAGGCCACATTGGAAACGGGAATTGAAGATTGCCGAGCGTAAGGGGCTGGAGATAGTCGAGGGGACGGGTGATGAACTGTTCGAGAGTGTGATACAGATCCACCAAGAAATGGTTTCCAGGAAGAAGTTCGTGGAGGGGAACGACATCAATCAGTTCAGGCTGATGCAGGCCCGACTGCCAGACCACCTCAAGATGAGGGTCATGGTCTGTAGGTCAAACAGTGGCATTTGCGCCGGCGTGATCTGCAGTGCGATCGGCAGCACAGCGATATATCTTTTTGGCGCGACAAGCAATACCGGCATGAAAGCCAATGGATCATATCTTCTGCATTGGAAACTCATCGAACAGCTCAAAAAGGACGGCTGTAGGGTTTATGACTTGAACGGAATTAATCCCGAGAGCAATCCCGGGACGTACAAGTTCAAGAATGATCTCGCTGGGAAACATGGTAAAGACGCATGTTTGTTAGGCCGATTTGAATCGTATGACAATGGTGTTAGCTATCTATGCATCAAGTGGGTTGAGAGGCTTGGAGCGTTCTTTCGAAGACTGAGGAAAGCCCACGGAAATGTGTAAATCTCTTGTAGATAAAGTCAAGGCTAGTGTACGGGAACTGGCTTCCAGAGAGGCTTATACCAAGACTGTGGTTTGCATAACATAGTCCGAGATCTATACACGGGTTGCTTTCTGGTAGGCAAGCACCACTGGGTTTGGACGTCTAAATAAGAGGAAGAGAAGCAACTAATGAAGGTTCTTGGCAAGGACATCCTGGTAGATGGGCGGCTGGTTCGGATTGTGCGTCCGGAGTTAGACTCATACGAGGAGCTAGACGATCCCGAGGCAATGCTCGATGGTTTGCGGAAATCGGGTATTCGGGTCGACCTGTTCACGTTCATGCAGTTGGCCACCGATGTGTCACGGAAGTATGCCTATCCTATGGAGTGGGACAATCTGGCCGTTTTGCCGGTTACCACTTTCGATCACTGGTTTAACCACCAGATCCGCAGCCTACCTCGAAATCGAGCTCGACAGGCGGAGAAAAGAGGGGTCACGCTGCGCGAGGTCACCTTTGATGATGCACTTGTTCGCGGTATGCAAGAGGTCTACAACGAAAGTCCCATCCGACAAGGCAAGCCAAATGTACATTACGGCAAAGATATTCAGACGGTGCATAATGAAGAAGCGACATTCCTCGATCGGAGTATTTTTATCGGGGCATTTTTGGAGGAAAAGCTGATTGGGTTTGTGAAGCTGGTGACGGATGAGAATCGCACCCGAGCGAACCTGATGAACATTGTATCGATGATCAAACACAGAGACAAAGCTCCAACGAATGCGCTTATCGCAGAATCTGTCCGGTCCTGTGCGAAACAAGGAATCCAGTATCTCGTGTATCAGAATTTTACCTACGGCAACAAGCAGCCAGACAGCCTGACCAACTTCAAAGAAATCAATGGCTTTCAACGTGTCGATCTACCTCGCTACTACATCCCCTTGACTCTCATCGGTCGGATCGCGCTTCGACTCGGCCTACACCACAGGTTTGTTGATCGTATTCCCGAACCTGTAACTGCCAAGTTCCGGGAACTTCGGAGTGCCTGGTACAACCGCAAGCTCCAGGCGGAATCGGAAGCTTCCTAGCGAACAGAGAAATATGGCTGGGGATCGTAGAAGAAACGGCCCCACCGCGAATGTTTTTCCATAGAAGGTCTGAGAAAGCAAGGTGCGTTGGAATGAGTGCGATTGTCGATATCCTATTAACACGTGTGATCCAGATCCCAGGGATACGTAGACTATGGGTTCGGTTTCCTTTTGGATCCGTACCAACACGAGTCAGATACGACGTTTGGGACAGGCCAAACTATGCCTACGGTGTCAATTCTGCGGCGGAGCTTGCGTGCAAACTAGGGCTTCCTGGCATCACAGTAATCGAGTTCGGTGTAGCTGGCGGAAACGGATTGATTTCACTCGAAAGGATCGCCGCAATTGTCGGCCAGCATTTTGGCATCAAGATTTCGGTCTTCGGTTTTGACACCGGTGAAGGCATGCCAGCGTCGGTGGATTACCGCGATTTGCCATACGTATGGAGTCGGGGGTTCTATCGTATGGATCGGGCGGGATTGGAGTCTAAATTGACCAGTGCCAAGCTTGTCATTGGAAAGGTCGAAGAGACCCTTACCTCCTTTGTCGCTCCCTACCCGATTGGATTCATCGCGTTTGATCTTGATTACTACAGTTCCACAAAGAGCGCTTTTCGTGCATTTGAAGCAGATCATCTGCCTCGCGTCTACTGCTACTTCGACGACACTATATGGCCGGAAAGCGCTTGTCATAATGACTATACTGGTGAATTGTGCGCAATTCGGGAATTTAACATGGAGCATATAGACACAAAAATATGCCAGATCCACGGTTTGGCTCATACGCAGCCGCGCAAGGCAGGTTGGAATGAAGCAATTTACGTCTTCCACGACTTCAAGCATCCGCTTTACTGTGTGAATCTAACTCCGAAGGAGCACAGTCAAATTCCGTTAATGTCGAAGCCTTGAAGCCACGCATCACAGATCGGGAACGGTGAGCTAGATTGGAATAGCTGCCATGCCAGGAATCGTTGGTCTTATATCTAAGATGCCGCGTGGATGGGCCGAGCCGCAGCTACTGCGGATGGTCGAGGCTCTTCAGCACGAGAGTTTCTATGTTGCGGGCACGTGGGTAGACGAGTCCATCGGACTGTACGTCGGGTGGGTCGCGCGGAAAAACTCTTTCTCAGATGGCATGCCGCTGCGGAACGACCGGGGCGACGTCTCACTGATCTTTTCCGGCGAAGAGTTTCCGGAGCCCGAGACGAAGCGACGCCTGAAGGACCGGGGGCACCGGCTCGATCCCGGCGCGCCCTCGTATCTCGTACATCTCTCTGAGGCTGATCCCAACTTTCCCGCCAACTTGAACGGAAGATTCCACGGGCTTCTGGCTGACAGGACTCGTGGGATAGCCACACTATTCAATGATCGGTATGGAATGCATCGTGTGTACTATCACTCGTCGAAGGAAGCCTTTTACTTCGCGGCCGAAGCAAAAGCGATCCTGGCGGTGCGCCCTGAACTCCGAAGCGTAGAACCACGTGCGCTGGGGGAGTTCGTCGCGTGCGGCTGCGTCTTAGAGAATCGAACCCTCTTCGAGGGAATCTACGTGCTGCCGGGTGCCTCAAGGTGGATCTTTCGAAACGGCTCCGTTGAACAGAAGGGAACGTACTTCCAGTCTCGGGATTGGGAGGAACAGGAAATCCTGGAGCCGGAAAAATATTATCAAGAACTTCAGGAGGTCTTCTCGCGAAGCATCCCGCGATACTTTGGCGGAGAGGAGCGGATCGGGATGTCCCTTACCGGAGGCCTAGACACTCGGATGATTATGGCTTGGCATAAGTCTCCTCTTGGCTCTCTTCCCTGCTACTCCTTTGGGGGAACGTACCGCGAGTGTCAGGATGTCGTGCTGGCGCGGAAAGTTGCCAGAATATGCAATCAATCTCACGAGGTCATCGAGGTTGGAGAAGAGTTTCTGTCACGCTTTCCTCACTACGCGGAACGTTCGGTGTACCTCACAGACGGATGCGCCGGCTCGGTTCATGCCGCCGATCTGTTTGTTAACGAGCAGGCCCGCGAGATCGCTCCGGTAAGGATGACGGGTAACTATGGAGGAGAAGTCCTTCGCCGGGTGCGTGCATTTAAACCGGTGGAGCCATTACCAGGGCTGTTCAGTGAGGAATTGATGCCCCACGTTCGACAGGCTAAGAAAACCTATACGAGGCTTCTTGAATACCACCCCCTTTCCTTTGCGGTGTTCCGGCAAGCTCCCTGGCACCACCATGGTCTGCTCGCGTTGGAGCAGACCCAGCTCTCTCTGCGGTCTCCCTTTTTAGACAACGACTTTGTGCGTGCAGTTTTTCGTGCGCCGGCATCGGCATGCGTGAACAACGCGGTTTCTTTGCGGTTGATCGCCGACGGCAATCCGGCGCTCATGCGGATCCGAACTGACCGCGGCTGGGCCGGAGACCGAGGGGTTCTGGCTTCGGCGGTCTCCCGGCGAATCCTCGATTTTACGGCGAAGGCGGAATACGCTTATGGCGACGGTATGCCGCAGTGGCTAGCACGGATCGACCATCTTTTCGCGCCGTTCCCCCTCGCTCGACTGTTTCTTGGGAGGCACAAGTTTACTCATTTCCGTGTCTGGTATCGGGATGGCTTGTCCGGGTACGTTCGGGAGATGTTGCTCGACTCGAAAACCTTGTCCCGACCTTACCTTGAGAGGAGGAGCGTCGAATTCGTCGTAAATGGTAACCTCAACGGAAACCGGAACTACACCGCAGCCATTCACCAACTCCTGACTCTGGAACTACTGCACCGGATTTTCCTTGACGCAAAGTGATCACGCTCAGACTTGGGCCCGAACATCTGAAGTAATCTTATGCCGGCTCCAGCAACTCGCAAGTACCCTCGCGTTCCTGCGCTTGATTTCACCAAAGGGGCATTGGTTTTGATCATGGTGCTCTATCACTGGCTCAATTACTTTGTTTCGACTGAAGGGACTTTCTATAGATATTTGCGATTCTTGACTCCCTCTTTCATCTTCATCACTGGTTTCCTCATATCGTACGTATACATTGCCAACTCCCGAACCATTGATGCGAAGGTTCCAAGAAGACTGATGGAGAGAGGGCTAAAGATATTGGCTGTGTTTATCTTGCTGAACCTAATCAGAACATTCCTGGTTCCAGATTCGCGAAGTGATCTAATGCCTTATGAGCTATGGGCAGCTAAAGATTTGATAGCCACCTTTATTACGGGGAACGTGTCAGCAGGAGCAAACGGTAAGGCGGCTGCCTTCAACATTCTGGTTCCGATCAGCTATCTGCTGTTGATGTCCGCTGGTCTCGTATTCATGTGCCGGTTCTATAAGTATACGTTCCACGCCGTTTGCGTAGCCTCCCTTTCTTGTATCTTTCTGTTAGGCCTTAACGGAATGGAATATAGCAGCTTGGAACTTGTTACAGTTGGGTTGATGGGAGTAATTCTTGGATACATCTCCATCGAAAAGTTCAGTGCTCTCATGGATCACCCGTATTTGGTTATGGCCGCCTACCTGCTTTATCTAGGCGCCATAACTGTCATGAATGTAAGCTATCCTCTACAAGTCATCGGCGTATGTGCTAACTTGATGATCATCTATCTACTTGGCCAACAAGGTAAGGAACTTGGCTGGGTGCGAAGTAATATTCTGTTGCTCGGCAGGTACTCGCTTGTCGGATATATCGCCCAGATTGCCATCCTTCAAGCACTTTACAAAGGTCTGCGACCTCTCAGTCTAGGAGCTGCTGCATTGGGTATATCACTCTTTGCAGCCGTTGCCCTCACGATCCTTACCGTAGTGATACTGGATTATGCGAGAGGAAAAATCACGGCTGTGGACAGGTTCTATAAAGCGGTATTTGCTTGAGCTGTTTGAAGGTGGTTGATCGGAGATAGAAGGCGAGACGTACAATGGAGAATTTGGCAAGGTGAGACGGCAATGAGCTCGCAGATCGCTACCGTCGCTTTCGTAATCGGGATCCTTGCGCTTTTCGCGCTCGATCGGGATCCCAAAGCGCGAACGTCCTTCGTCCTTTTGATTCCCATGGTATGGCTGTCAATTGGGGGATCGCGAGTGGTCTCAGAATGGCTAAATCCCACGACGCAGACCTTAGCCAGCTCGATCGCAACTACATACATGGAAGGAAACCCTGTCGACCGCACCGTCCAGACAGTACTTTTGACGCTCGGCATGATCGTGCTTGCCAGGAGAGGACAAAGGCTCTGGCAGCTCCTGCGAGCGAATGGGCCAATCCTTCTGTTTTTCCTCTACTGCGGCACAAGTACGCTTTGGTCCGACTACCCAGACGTGACGATCAGGCGATGGATCAAAGCACTCGGCGACCTTGTGATGGTTCTGGTCGTCTTGACCGATCGTGATAGTTCCGCCGCGTTGAAGCTCCCCGCGCGGGTGGGTTTTCTCCTATTACCGCTGTCCGTTCTTCTCATGAAATATTATCCTGCTCTGGCGCGCGGATTCGATGACATCACCGGGGAGCCGACTTACACCGGTGTCACCACTTCGAAAAACAGCCTCGGGATGATCTGCCTGGTATTTGGACTTGGATCCGTGTGGCGATTTCTTGAGGCGTACCGCAGAAGAGATCGTGCGCAACGGACCGGAAAGCTGATGGCTGCTCACGGTGTTGTTATCGGTCTGGCAATGTGGCTCTTTCTGTGGGCGCATTCGATGACCTCACTATTCTGCTTTGTGTTCGCGGTTGGTTTGGTCGTGTTAACAGGTTTTTCCGCGGTAGCCCGAAGACCATTGGCCGTGCATCTTCTCGTGGCCGTTATCCTGTTGGGTTCCATCTCTGTCTTGTTCCTCGGTATCGGAAGTGGC
>Ga0315276_10002948_pt1 | contig 15582 bp, 10 predicted proteins | sample YL17G05_0_MG_FD_204542 | JGI IMG/M metagenome (GOLD analysis project Ga0315276, IMG submission 204542) | Sediment microbial communities from Yellowstone Lake, YNP, Wyoming, USA - YL17G05_0 | ecosystem: Environmental > Aquatic > Freshwater > Lake > Sediment | place: USA: Wyoming | collected...
ACGCGAACTCATCGAAGAGGACGTCATCCCTGACGACGTCGTGATCCAGGTGCTCACCCAATCTCGGGAGCACTTGATCGAGCGGACCTACGAGTCAATTCGTGGGGCGCGTCAAGCGATCGTGCACCTCTACAACTCCACGTCCACGCTGCAACGCCGAGTCGTGTTCGGTCTGGACCGGCAAGGCATCAAGGACATCGCGACTCACGGCGCTCAACTGTGTATGAAGTACCACGAGGAAATCGCGCCCGAGGTGGACGTCTTCTACGAGTACTCCCCCGAGTCGTACACGGGCACAGAGTTGGACTTCGCCGTTGAGGTCTGCAACGCGGTCAACGACGTGTGGCAACCAACTCCCGAGCGCAAGACGATTCTGAACTTGCCCGCGACCGTGGAGATGGCCACTCCCAACGTGTACGCGGACTCGATCGAGTGGATGCACCGAAATCTCGCTTACCGCGATGCGGTCGTCCTGTCGCTGCATCCACACAACGATCGCGGGACTGCGGTCGCGGCAGCCGAGCTGGGTTTCATGGCCGGCGCAGATCGCATCGAAGGCTGCCTGTTCGGCAACGGTGAGCGCACGGGCAACGTCTGTCTGGTCACGCTCGGACTGAACCTGTTCAGCCAGGGGATCGATCCGCGAATCGACTTCCGCGACATCGACGAGATTCGCCGTACCGTCGAGTACTGCAACCAGTTGCCTGTGCATGAGCGACACCCGTATGGCGGCGACCTGGTCTACACCGCCTTCTCGGGCTCGCACCAAGACGCAATCAACAAGGGCTTGAACGCGATGGCCGTCGACGCGACCGCCGCCGGTGTGCCCGTCGATGATTTCAATTGGGACGTTCCGTACCTGCCCATCGACCCGAAGGATGTCGGGCGCACGTACGAGGCTGTGATTCGGGTCAACTCGCAGTCCGGCAAGGGTGGCGTCGCCTACATCATGAAGTCCGAGCATGCGCTCGAGTTGCCGCGACGTCTGCAGATCGAGTTCTCACAGGTCATTCAACGCCACACCGATATCGAGGGCGGCGAGGTTCTACCCGCCGAGATGTGGTCGATCTTCACCGATGAGTACCTGCCAAATCCGAACGCCCCATGGGGTCGGCTGGCGCTTTCCTCACTTACGCAGGACTCAGCGGTCGACGGTGAAACCTCGGTGCGGGTCGCGATGACCGACAACGGCGAAGCGATGACGCTCGAAGGACGGGGAAACGGTCCGATCGCGGCATTCTGCAACGCCTTGGAGCAGCATGGAATCGACGTACGAGTGCTGGATTACCACGAGCACGCGATGTCGGCGGGGGGCGACGCGAAGGCAGCGGCGTACCTCGAGTGTGCCGTTGGTGAGCGAGTGCTGTGGGGAGTCGGTGTCGACCCCTCGATCATCACCGCGTCGCTGAAGGCCGTGGTGAGTGCCGTCAACCGCGCACTCCGCTGATCTTGCGCAGGGGGTACGCGCTCGTTTCTTGACTGCGGGTTGATCCCTCTGCAAGCGGACTCGCCTGGCTGGACTATGGAAGGTCGACGCTGCGACCCGAGTGGGCGCCGATCTCAGTGGTGATCGCTTCGGTGATCGGCAGCGGGATCTCCGAGTCGACGGTCAACGCGATCAGTGCTTGACCGGCGACCTCGTCTCGGCTGACCTGCATCCCACCGATGTTGACGCCGGCTTCGCCGAGAATTCGACCGACGATCCCCACGACTCCGGGCCGATCCTTGTAGTGGAAGAACGCCATGTGCGCGCTGATAGGCACGTCGATCTCGAAGCCATCGACTTCGACCAGCTTGGCGATTCCCTTGGGCCCGTGCACCGTGCCTCCGACCGTGACGAAATTGCCATCGGTCTGGGTGATCCGCACACGGATCAAGTTGCGGTGATCGGGGCTTTCCGCATCTGTGGTGAGAGACACAGCAACGCCTCGGTCAGCAGCGAGCACGGGCGCATTGACGTACGAAACCGGATCATGCACGAGTGCGCTGAGCACGCCCTTGAGCGCCGACAGCTCGAGGATCTTGACGTCGAGCTCGGCGATCTCACCGCGCACCTCGACGTTGACCGATGCGATCGCCGCAGTGGTCAGGCCGGACGCGATCGCGCCAAGATTCTCCGCCAACGGCATCCCCGGCTTGACGTCCTCGGCGATGGTGCCGCCCTTGACGTTGACGGCATCGGGCACGAGCTCGCCGGCAAGTGCGAGTCGTACGGACTTCGCCACCGCGATGCCGGCCTTCTCCTGCGCCTCATCCGTGGACGCGCCGAGGTGGGGAGTAACCACCACGGACTCGAACTCGAAGAGCGGTGAATCCGTGCACGGTTCGGTGGCAAAGACATCGATGCCTGCCCCGGCCACCCGACCGTCCCTCAGCGCCAGCGCGAGCGCTGCCTCGTCGACGATGCCACCTCGCGCCGCATTGATGATGCGCACGGTCGGCTTCACCTTGTGCAGCGCCTCGTCACCTATCAGCCCGACGGTCTCGGGAGTCTTGGGTAGGTGCACCGTGATGAAGTCACTCTCGGCAAGGAGTTCCTCGAGCGACACCATCCGGATGCCCAACTGCGCCGCACGTGCGGGCTGCACATAGGGGTCGTACGCGATCAGCCGTACACCGAAAGCCGACAGACGCTGGGCGACAAGTACACCGATGCGTCCCAGGCCCACCACGCCGACGACCTTGTCGGCAAGCTCGACACCGGTGTACTTGGATCGCTTCCACTCCCCGCGCTTGAGTGCGTCATTGGCCGGGGCGATGTTGCGCGCCGATGCCAGCAGCAACGAGACCGCCAGCTCAGCAGCCGAGACGATGTTGGACGTCGGGGCGTTGACGACCATGACGCCGGCTTGCGTGGCCGCCTTCACGTCCACGTTGTCCAGGCCGACACCCGCGCGGGCGACGACCTTGAGCTTCTTGGCTGCCGCGATCGCCTCGGCGTCCATCTTGGTTGCCGAACGAATCAGAATCGCGTCGACGTCGGCGATCGCGGGCAGGAGTTCGGCCCGATTGGCCCCATCGCAGTGGCGGATCTCGAAGTCGGGACCGAGTGCCTCGACGGTCGCCGGGGAGAGTTCTTCAGCGATCAGGACGACCGGCTTGCTCACGTCTGTGCACCTTCGCGGTTGGTTACGGGCGATGCGCGAATGCGCGGGTGGAGCCTATCGAGTGCCTTGTGAATGCCTTCACGAGGGCGTACGGCCAAAGGGTGTGCCGCTGGGGAAGTTCAGCTGCCTCTAGCGCAGCCTGGGGCACCTTCATCGGGAGAGGGGCGGGGGTCAGCGGGCGGCGGTGCCTTCGGCGTAGTCGCTGTCGGTGCGCTCGACCCACGACATGAGGCGACGCAGGTTGCGACCGACTTCTTCGATCGGATGGGCCTCACCCTTGGCGCGCAGCGCCTTGAACTCCGGTCCGCCCGCATCCTGATCGGCGATGAAGCGGGCTGCGAACGCGCCGCTCTGGACGTCGGCGAGGACGGCCCGCATGTTGTCCTTCACGTGGGGGTCGATCACGCGGGGACCCGAGACGTAGTCGCCGTACTCCGCTGTGTCCGACACCGACCAACGCTGCTTCGCGATTCCACCTTCGTACATGAGATCGACGATCAGCTTGAGTTCGTGCAGGCACTCGAAGTACGCGACCTCGGGTTGGTAGCCCGCTTCGATCAGCGTCTCGAAGCCGTACTGGATCAGCTGCGACGCGCCGCCGCACAGCACGGCTTGCTCACCGAAGAGGTCCGTCTCGGTCTCCTCGGTGAAGGTCGTCTTGATGCCACCCGCGCGAAGGCCACCGATCCCCTTCGCGTACGCCAACGCAATATCCCAGGCCTTGCCCGTCGCGTCCTGCTCGACCGCAACCAAGACAGGGACGCCGCGACCCGCGACGTACTCGCGCCGGACCAGGTGGCCCGGTCCCTTGGGCGCGACCATTGCCACATCGACTCCCGAGGGTGGCGTGATGTAGTCGAAGCGGATGTTGAATCCGTGGCCGAAGAAGATCGCGTCACCGTCAATGAGATTCGGCGCCACGGCATCGGCGTACACATGACGCTGCACATGATCCGGGGCCAGCATCATGATCAAGTCTGCTTCTTCGCAGGCGGTGGCCGGGTCGACCACGCGCAAACCCTCGGCTTCTGCCTTCGATCGGCTCCTCGACCCGGTCGGCAACCCGACCCGTACGTCAACCCCAGAGTCGCGCAGCGACAGCGCGTGCGCGTGTCCTTGGCTTCCGTATCCGAGCACCGCGACGTGGCGGCCTTGGATCACAGCGAGATCGGCATCGTCGTCGTAGAACATCTCGGCCACAGGGATCGGGCTCCTTCTCACGGGCGTTCAGCGGGGATATGCGGGGCAGATTAGGCGGTGCGACACGCTCACATCACGTTGGGGTGGACGCTCCGCATCTCGACTGGGGCCGACTCAATCTGGGCGTGACTCACGCAGAACGATCGGCAGATCGCACCTGACGCTCGGCGATGGACCTCGACCCACGGGCCAGGGCCACCATGCCGGATTGAACGAGTTCCTTGATTCCGTACGGCTCCAACATGCGCAGCAGCGCTTCGAGCTTGTCCCGGGACCCGGTTGCCTCGATGGTCACGGCATCCGGTGCGACATCGACCACCTTGGCCCGGAAGAGGGCAACCGTTTCGAGCACGTGTGAACGCACTTCGGGATCAGCCTTCACCTTGACCAGGATGAGTTCGCGCGCAACAGATGATGTCGGCTCGAGTTCGACGATCTTCAAGACGTTGATCAGCTTGTTCAGCTGCTTCGTGACCTGTTCGAGCGGAAGTTCGTCGACATTGACGACGATGGTCATCCGGGACACGTCGGGCAACTCGGTCTGGCCCACGGCCAGCGACTCGATGTTGAATCCGCGCCGGGAGAAGAGCGCCGCTATTCGCGTCAAGACACCGGGCTGATCCTCCACGAGGACAGAGAGTGTGTGTCTGCTCATGTCGATCAGTCCTCTCGGTCCCACTTGGGCGCGATTTCACGGGCGTATTGGATGTCGTCATTGCTCGTGCCGGCGGCCACCATCGGCCACACCATCGCGTCACGGTGCACGACGAAGTCGATCACGACGGGGGCGTCGTCCAGGCTCATCGCCTTCTCGATGGTTGCATCCACCTGTTCGGGCGAATCGCACCGAAGCCCGTGACAGCCGTACGCGTCGGCCAACTTCACGAAGTCCGGAATCCGATGCGAGTGCAGGTCGGTGTTGGAGTACCGCTGGTTGTAGAAGAGTGTCTGCCACTGCCGAACCATGCCGAGTGACGAGTTGTTGATCACCGCCACCTTGATCGGAATCTCGTTGATCGAGCAGGTCGCCAACTCCTGATTGGTCATCTGGAAGCAGCCGTCCCCGTCAATGGCCCATACCGTGCGATCGGGGCAACCGACCTTGGCACCCATCGCCGCAGGTACGGCGTACCCCATGGTCCCGGCACCGCCCGAGTTCAGCCACGAATGTGGTCGCTCGTAGTTGATGAACTGGGCCGCCCACATCTGGTGCTGTCCGACGCCAGCGGCGTAGATCGCTTCGGGTCCGACGATGCTGCCGAGGCGCTCGATGACGTACTGCGGCGAGAGCGAACCGTCATCGGGGTGGGTCCACCCCAACGGGTAGGTCTCCCGCATCTGGCCGACACGGGCCCACCACGCGGCGTAGTCACCGATGAGTCCGGCGGCGTGCTCGGTCTCGATGGCCAGGATCAGTTCGATGATGACCTCGCGGGCATCGCCCACGATCGGAACGTCGGCCGTCCGGTTCTTCGAGATCTCGGCCGGATCGATATCCGCGTGGATCACGGCAGCTTCGGGCGCAAAAGACGACAGCAGGCCAGTCACCCGGTCGTCGAACCGCGTGCCCAACGCGATCAGCAGATCGCTCTTCTGCAGCGCACCCACGGCGGCGACGGTTCCGTGCATGCCCGGCATGCCCAAGTGCAGGGGATGCGAGTCGGGGAAGGCGCCGCGCGCCATCAGTGTCGTCACGACGGGAATGCCCGTCAGTTCGGCGAGACGTCGCAATTCGGCGGAGGCGCCCGAGCGAATGACACCCCCACCGACGTAGAGCACGGGGCGCTTGGACTGGACGATCATGCGGGCCGCTTCGCGGATCTGGCGACCATGGGGCTTGGTCGTGGGGCGATAACCCCGCAACTCGATCGACGATGGCCAGCGGAATTGTGTTCGCGCCTGAAGGGCGTCCTTCGAGATGTCGACGAGCACGGGCCCAGGTCGGCCGGTTGCGGCGATGTGGAAGGCCTCGGCGATCGCTCGCGGGATGTCATCGGGGTTGGTCACCAAGTAGTTGTGCTTGGTGATGGGCATCGTGATTCCCCGAATGTCCGCTTCCTGGAACGCGTCGGTCCCGATGGCCGAACTCGGAACCTGACCGGTGATGGCCACGATCGGGACCGAGTCCATGTGAGCGTCCGCGATGGGCGTCACCAGGTTGGTGGCACCGGGACCCGACGTCGCCATGCAGACACCCACGCGTCCGGACGCTGCGGCGTACCCCTCCGCAGCATGTCCGGCGCCCTGCTCGTGGCGCACCAGGATGTGACGCACCTTGGTCGAGTCCATCAGTGGGTCGTAGGCCGGCAGGATCGCCCCTCCTGGGATGCCGAAGACCACCTCGGCTCCCACCGATTCGAGCGAGCGCACGAGGCTGGCCGCTCCGGTCATCATGTCGGTGTCTGAATCGCTCATCGTGTCCTCGCGGTGTGCCGTAGGTGGTGACACCTGCGGGCTGGGTGCGGTGCCTATCGTCTCAGGGTTGGGGTCCGAACAAAGAAAAGCCCCTCGGCCCGGCGGGGCGAGGGGTGCGCGCGCAGATCGGCTCGGTGGCCTATCCGGCGCGCGAACTAACTACGAGTCGTGATGTATTCACGTGTGCAGGGTCGCCGCCCATGTGCCGTGAGTCAAGGGGACTGCCTGCGCATCTCACCATGCGGAACGAAGATCGGCTCGGGTCGAATCGCGAGCGGGACGCGGCCCCGCCGCAAGATCGCGGTGGCATCCTCCACGCCGAGAGGGTGCGACAAGAGGAATCCCTGACCGAGCGTGGCTCCCACTTCGCGCAACATGATGAGTTGCTCGATCGTCTCCACACCTTCGGCCACGACGGACAGACCGAGGTCGCGGCCCAGTCGAAGCACCGACGGGACGATGTCGCGTGCGCCACCAGCGCGCTCGACCAGGGCTCGATCGAGTTTGAGTCCGTCGAGGGGCAGTTGGGTGAGGTAGGACAGGGAGGAGTAGCCAGTGCCGAAGTCGTCCAGCGACACCTTGACGCCCAGGGCGCGCAGTCGGGACAACTCACGAGTCGAGTCCTCGAAGTCCCGTACCAACTGGTTCTCGGTGAGTTCCACGTGCAGGTTCGAAGACGACACACCATGACGGGCAAGAGTTCGGCTCACTTCGGCGACGAAGTCTGATCCATCCAGCTGGCGCGCCGACACGTTGATCGCGACGGCAACGTCGAGGCCCACCGACTGCCACTGCGCGATCTGGGCGGTCGCACAGTTGAGCACCCAGAGTCCCAGCGGGATGATCAACCCGCTTTCCTCTGCGGCCGCGACCGCTTCGGCCACAGTCCATCCGGTCATGTCATCGTCTTGGAAGCGCAACAGCGCCTCCATCCCTCGAATCGATCCCGTGCGCAGGTCGACGACGGGCTGGTAGGCAAGGCGAAGCCGCCCATCCGCCAATGTCTTACGGAGCCGAGCGGCCCCCTCGAGGCGGCGTACGGCAGACGTGTGCATCGACTGTTCGAAGACGACGACACGGTCACGCCCTGCTGCCTTCGCCTGGTAGAGAGCGAGATCGGCGTTACGCAATGCGTCATCGGCATCATCGCTGGGCCCCGGGCGCGAGAGGCCGATGGATGCCGAGACCACGAGTTCCCTTCCGGCGACTTTGTACGGCCGCGACAGTTCTTCGCGGAATCGCTCGGCCACGCGCACGGCATCCTCGTCGGAGCAGTGCGCCAGAAGCGCGACGAATTCATCGCCTCCAAATCGAGCTACGACGTCGCCTTCGCGTACGGCGCCGCTCAGTCGCTCGGCGGTTTGGACCAGCAGTCCGTCGCCGGCCTGATGCCCGAAGGAGTCGTTGACGTCCTTGAATCCGTCGAGGTCCACGAACAGGACGGCCACTCGATCGCGCCCGGGACCGTCGAGCGCACGTTCGACGTGACCCGAGAACTCCTCGCGGTTGGGCAACCCCGTCAGTGAGTCGCGCGTCGCCCGGATGCGGAAGTCCGCGGCCTGAACCGCCGCTTGCGAATACAGGGTGAGGTTCTCCCGGGCCAAGAGCATGAGACTGAGTTGCAGAGCCACGATCAAACTGAGGGAGACAACCACCGTCACGCCGTCCACCGGACGCCCCGAACTCACGTGCAGCACGAAATCGATGAACGCGACACCGGTGAGCGCATAGGGAAGTCGGACAGTGCGTGCGGTGGGCGGTTCGGGTTGAGCGCTCTGGTACGGAGGCTCATCGCCTATCCAAGGGACCGCGGCGATGAGTACAACGGCCAAGGCCCACGACCCGACGTAGGCCGGTCGACCCAGGCCGCCCGATTCCGGGCTGAAGAACGTCCGATAGAAGTCGCCGTTGGCCATCAAGAGACCGGCGATGACAAAGGCCCAGGCATCTGCTGCCTTCGAGCCGGGCACCCGACGAGCCAACCCCACCAAGATGGAGACGACCGCGAAGTCGACCATCACCAAGAGCGCCTGGGTCCGGAATCCTGGGGGGAGCATGAGGAGGCGTTCGCTGGTGATCTCTCTCATCCAGAGGATGCCGAACAACGAGCCGCCGACCAACCACCCGTCGATTCCCAGAGACATCCAGCCGCGCAGCGACCTCTTGACCCCAGGCTGGGCAACCAGACCGAGAAGACAAGCGACCAGTCCTAGGAGGTGCAGCGAGGGTGTCAACGACGTGCTCGAGGAGGCCGCCAGGCCGTTTGCCAGTTGGACTCCGGCGCTGAGTGCCAACGCGACCGACAACGCCGCCCAAGTGACTCGCTGGGTGCGCTCACTGGTCGCCGCGGCGTACATCAACGCCGTCGCGGCGCACATCGTGATGATCGCCAACCCTACGAACGGTCCTGGGCCGCTCGGATCGCCCTTGAGCCCGAGGCTGAGGACGGCAGCCGGCACCACTCCGACCACGAGGGCTACCAACAGTCGCGCATAGGCGGTCCGTCCGGTCGCCCCACGGCTCACCGGACGGACGAGCGGACTCCACGTCGACTCGGCCATCGTGGCTAGAGTGTCGGCACTTCAGGGGCGGACTTGAGCCTCAGCGTCCGTCTCCTGGACGCCGGTGCCCGTCAATCGGTCGCTTCTCGTCTATCGGCCCGCGGCGTCGATCCAGGTCCCGCCACACAACGCTTCAGTCACACACCGCGCCACTCGCCGCCGACCCGACCAGGCGGGCGTACTTGGCCAGGACGCCGCGCTCATGCCGGAGCGCCGGTGCCACCCAGCCCGCGCGGCGGAGTGCCAACTCAGCGTCGTCGACCAACAGGTCCAGGGTTCGCGTCCGGACGTCGAGTCGGATGAGGTCGCCGTCTCGCACGAAGGCGATCGGACCACCGTCGATCGCTTCGGGGGCCACGTGGCCCACGCATAGTCCGGTCGTCCCGCCCGAGAATCGACCATCGGTCAGCAGCAGGACGTCCTTGCCGAGACCCGCGCCCTTGATCGCCGCGGTGACCGCCAGCATCTCGCGCATGCCCGGACCGCCTCGAGGACCTTCGTATCGGATCACCACGACGTCGTTGGCGACGAGCGATCCCTCCTCGACGGCAGCCATTGCCAGGGCCTCGCCGTCGAAGACCCGTGCGGTCCCTTCGAAGACGGTCACGTCGAACCCAGCCGTCTTGACCACCGCGCCGTCGGGTGCGAGCGACCCACGCAGGATGGACAGCCCGCCGGACTGATGAATCGGATCCGAGAGGCTGTGGATGATCTTGCCGTCCGGATCGGGCGGGGTGATGTGCGCGAGGTTCTCCGCCAACGTGTGTCCGGTCACGGTGAGGCAGTCACCGTGAAGCAGGCCCGCGTCGAGCAGCGCTTTCATGACGACCGGGACACCTCCGACAGTGTCCACGTCGCTCATCACGTAGCGACCGAACGGTTTGACGTCAGCCAGGTGCGGCACCTTGTCACCCACGCGGTTGAAGTCGTCGAGCGACAGTTCGACATAGGCCTCGTGCGCGATTGCCATCAAGTGGAGTACGGCGTTCGTCGAGCCGCCAAGCGCCATCACGACGGCAATCGCGTTCTCGAGTGACTCCTTGGTGATGATGTCGCGAGTGGTGATCCCACGTCGAAGAAGCTCGACCACTGCCATGCCCGAGCGACGCGCAAAGTCGTCCCGACGACGATCCACCGCCGGCGGTGCGGCCGAGCCGGGCAACGACATGCCCATGGCTTCGGCCGCGCTCGCCATCGTGTTGGCGGTGTACATACCGCCACAGGCACCTTCGCCCGGACAGACGGCCCGTTCGACCGCGTCGACCTCCGCGCGCGTGATCAGGCCTCGTGCGCAGGCGCCCACCGCTTCGAACGCGTCGATGATGGTGACATCGCGGCCGTCCAACTTGCCCGGCAGAGTCGACCCGGCGTACATGAACACGGCAGCAACATCCAGCCGCGCGGCCGCCATGAGCATGCCCGGCTCCGACTTGTCGCAGCCCGCGAGCAGGATGGCGCCGTCCAGGCGTTCCGCTTCGAAGACCGTCTCGACGGAGTCGGCGATGACTTCGCGAGAAACCAGCGAGTAATGCATGCCGACGTGGCCCATCGAGATGCCGTCGGATACGGAGATCGTGCCGAACTCGAGAGGGAAGCCACCCGCTTCGCGCACTCCCACTTTCGCGGCATCTGCCAAGCGATCCAGGGACAAGTTGCAGGGAGTTATCTCATTCCATGAGGACGCGACACCGATCTGCGGTTTGACCCAGTCGTCGTCCCCCATACCGACCGCACGCAACATTCCGCGCGCGGCCGCCCGTTCCATTCCGTCGGTGACCTCACGGCTGCGCGGCTTGATATCGGGTGTCTCACTCATGGCGGGCAGCCTAGGGTGCGTGGGCCCGCCGACGTCTTCGGGTCACGGGCGCGCAACCTCATTGAGCAGCGGCTCCCCCGCCAGAAAACGCCGCAACTGGTCGGCCACGAGTCGGTAAGCGCGAGGAAGGAATGCCGAGGTGTTGCCGCCCACATGAGGGCTGATCAAGACCCCCGGGGCGCGCCAGAGCGGATGGTCGGCAGGGAGCGGCTCAGGGTCAGTGACGTCGAGGGCGGCGTGAAGTCGCCCGGACTGCACCTCGGCAAGCAACGCGTCAGTGACAACGACCGGCCCTCGACTCGCGTTGACCAGAAGCGCCCCGTCCTTCATCCGGGCGAGGAACTCGGCATCAACCATGCCCACCGTCTCCGACGTCTGTGGTACGACGAGAACCACGACGTCCGCTGTCGGTAGAACGTCGGGGAGGTCGACGAAACCACGGACGACGAGACCGTCTTCTGTCGTTCGAGGCGAACGCGCGACCCGAGTCATGCCGACCTCGAACCCACGGAGTCGTTGTTCGACCGCACGGCCGACGTTGCCATAGCCGACGATGACCACATGCTTGTCGGCCAATGCGTCGTAGCGGCCGTACAACCACTCCCCCGTCTGCTGCGCACGAGCGAAGTCATCGATGCGGCGGAGCTTGGCGAGAATCAGGCCGACGACCAACTCGGCAGTACTGGCGTCGTGCACACCCGCGGCATTGTGAAGCCTCACGCCAACGGGTAGATACGGCCACACATGGTCCACGCCGGCGGTGAGCGTCTGCACCACAGCAAGCGCGGGCAACTCACGCATGATCTCCATGGTGCGGACGCCGGCCATGTAGGGCGTCGCGTAGAAGCGGATTGCACCCAACTCGTCGGTGGGCGGCTCAGTTCCACCGTCGTAGACGCTTACGTCAAGCCCCGTCGTCACTCCACCCAGCACTTCGCGGTGGTTGGCCCATGGCAGCATCACCGTCGGTCGAGTCATGCGCGCGACCGTACCGTTTGAGATCGAGCGCGAGCGATAGCCTCCCGACATGGACACTCGCGCATTGGGGTCGTCGGACCTTGAAGTCGGCGCCATCGGGCTCGGTTGTATGGGAATGACGTTCGCCTACGACAGCGCCGAACAGAGTGAGGCCGCTTCGACCGACGTGATCCACCGAGCCCTCGACCTCGGGGTCAACCTCCTGGACACCGCAGATGCCTATGGCCCCTTCACCAACGAGGAGCTCGTTGGTCGAGCAATTCGCGGCCGCCGTGACGAGGCCGTCATCGCGACGAAGTGCGGGGTGGTGTCGTCACCGGACTTCAATCACGGACGCAACGCGTCGCCGGGATACATCCGCGCATCCTGTGAGGGCTCGCTTCGTCGATTGGGGATCGACGTCATCGACCTCTACCAACTGCACCGGGTCGACCCGTTGACTCCCCTCGAGGACTCGTGGGCAACGTTTGCCGCGCTCGTCGATGAGGGCAAAGTGCGAGCAATCGGCTTGTCCGAGGTGACACTCGATGAGTTGACTCGCTGCCAGGCCATCCACCCGGTCGCCACGGTGCAGAGCGAATTGTCGCTGTGGACTCGCGAGTGGGCCGACGATGTCTTGCCGTGGTGCCGGGAGAACAGCGTCGGATTCCTCGCATTCTCCCCACTGGGCCGTGGCTTTCTGACTGGCGCGATGACCGGCCGCGACTTCGCCGATGACGACTTCCGTTCCAAACTCCCGCGATTCTCGCCGGCGGCGATGGCTGCCAACCAGGCCCTCGTGGATTCAGTGACGGACATCGCTGCCCGGCACAGCGCGACACCGGCCCAAGTCGCGTTGGCGTGGGTACTCGCCCAAGGGCCCCGGGTCGTCCCCATTCCTGGTACGAAGCGAGTCTCGCGACTGGAGGAGAACGCCGCCGCGGCTGCCTTGATTCTCCCCGCCGAGGATCTGCGGCTGCTCGACGAACTTCCGCCGGCCGCTGGAAGCCGCTACTAGGGCCGACACCGCGAGTTGATCATGGACTGTGTGCGGTCAACCGGTCGGCGCGGTTCCCTCACTCCATGATCAATTCGGGTCTCTGGCTACGGCGCGAGACGGGTGAGAAGGAGTTCGCGGACGCGCGCGGCGTCCGCCTTGCCCGCAGTCGACGTCATGACGGCTCCGATCAGTGCCCCCGCAGCGGCATGCTTGCCGTCCCGGATCTTCTCGGCTGCGTCGGGATTGGCCGCAATGGCGTCATCGATGGCCGCCAACAGCGACGCGTCGTCGGAGACCACGGCGAGGCCGCGGGCGGCGACCACCTCATCCGGGTTTCCCTCGCCACTCAGCACTCCATCGATCACCTGACGCGCGAGTTTGTCGTTGAGCGCCCCGGCGCCCACCATCGCCTCGACCCGCGCCACGTCCGCCGCCGTTATGGGCAAGTCACCAAGTTCGATCTCGCGCTCGTTCGCGACCCGGGCCAGTTCACCCATCCACCACTTGCGGGCGCCGGCCGGATCGGCGCCGGCGGTGACAGTCGATTCGATGACGTCAAGGGCCCCGGCGTTGACCATCGACTGCATCTCGAAGTCGTTGAGAGTCCACTCCCGCGTCAATCGCGTACGCCGGGCCGCAGGCAACTCCGGCAGCGCCGCGCGCAACTCCTCCACCCACTCCTTCGCAGGTGCGATTGGGACCAGATCGGGCTCCGGGAAGTAGCGGTAGTCCTCAGCCTCTTCCTTGGATCGGCCCGAAGTGGTGACTCCGGTGTCTTCGTGCCAGTGCCGGGTCTCTTGGATGATCCGATCACCGACATCCAGGCGCGCCGCCTGCCGGGTCATCTCGTACCGCACGGCCCGCTCGACCGATCGCAGCGAGTTGACGTTCTTCGTCTCTGTCCGCGTGCCGAGCGGTGCGTCAGCAGATACGCGCAGCGACACGTTTGCGTCGCAACGGAGCGAGCCCTGTTCCATCTTCACGTCGGAAACGTCGAGTGCGCGCAACAGATCACGAAGCGCAGTGACGTACGCGCGGGCGACTTCGGGGGCGTACCGACCGGTGCCCTCGATCGGCTTGGTGACGATTTCGATCAACGGAATACCGGCGCGGTTGTAGTCGACCAGCGAGTAGTCCGCGCCGTGGATTCGACCGGTGACCCCACCCTGGTGAGTCGACTTGCCGGTGTCTTCTTCCATATGGGCGCGTTCGATCTCGATTCGGAACGGCGTGAGTCCCTGGTCCGTCTCGACCTGGATCTCGAGGTAGCCCTCGAAACAGATCGGCTCGTCGTACTGCGAGGTCTGGAAGTTCTTGGGCATGTCCGGGTAGAAGTAGTTCTTGCGAGCGAAGCGACACCATGACGCGATACTGCAGTTGAGCGCCAGGCCGATCTTGATCGCCGATTCCACGGCCACCCGGTTGAGCACGGGAAGAGCACCCGGCAGTCCCAGGCAGGTCGGGCATGTCTGGGTGTTCGCTGGCGCGCCGAAGGCAGTCGGGCAGGAACAGAAGATCTTGGTCGCGGTGCCGAGTTCCACGTGAACCTCAAGACCAAGAACGGGGTCGTAGCGGGCAACGACGTCGTCGTACGCCAGCACGTTCGGAGCGCTCGCAGTTGTCATGCCGCCACCCCTCCCAGTGTCGGCGCGCGATTCAGCAACGGTGAGCCCCATCGTGCGAGTAGTGCGGCTTCGAGTGCGGCACCGACGTTGTAGAGCCTGTCATCGGCCATCGCGGGAGCCATGACCTGCAGACCCACCGGCAAACCATCCTCTGGGGCCAGTCCGATGGGCAGCGACATCGCCGGCGTACCAGCGAGATTCGACGGGATGGTGGCGATGTCGTTGAGGTACATGGCCAGCGGATCGTCGAGTTTCTCCCCCAGCCGAAAGGCGGTCGTCGGCGTCGTCGGAGACACCAGGACATCGCACTGTTCGAACGCACCGGCGAAGTCGCGAGCGATCAACGTGCGCACCTTCTGCGCCTGTCCGTAGAACGCGTCGTAGTAGCCCGCCGACAGGGCGTACGTGCCCAACATGATTCGGCGCACGACCTCGTCCCCGAAGCCGGATGCCCGCGTCATCGACATGACCTGTTCGACCGACGCGTCTCCATCATCGCCCACGCGCAAGCCGTAGCGCATGCCATCGAACTTCGCGAGGTTCGACGATGCCTCACTCGGAAGGATCAGGTAGTAGGCCGCGAGCGCGTAAGGGAATCGAGGACAGGAGACCTCGACTACATCGGCCCCCAAGTCCTGAAGCAGCGCAACGGCTTCGTCGAAGAGCTGCTGGACCCCAGGTTGATAACCCTCGCCGGTGAGTTCGCGTACCACACCGACGCGCATACCTCGGACATCCGCTCGCCGCGCGGCTGCAATCACATCGGGAACCGGAGCGTCGATGGACGTCGAGTCCATCGGGTCATGACCAGCGATCACCGAATGCAACAACGCTGCGTCCAGCACGCTTCGAGCACATGGACCGGCTTGGTCCAACGATGATGCCAGGGCCACCAAGCCGT
>Ga0315276_10002950_pt1 | contig 15579 bp, 13 predicted proteins | sample YL17G05_0_MG_FD_204542 | JGI IMG/M metagenome (GOLD analysis project Ga0315276, IMG submission 204542) | Sediment microbial communities from Yellowstone Lake, YNP, Wyoming, USA - YL17G05_0 | ecosystem: Environmental > Aquatic > Freshwater > Lake > Sediment | place: USA: Wyoming | collected...
TGCACTCTTCCAGCTGGTCCTCGCACCACAGGCGACCCTGGACTACCTCACGGCCATCACCTTCAAGCAGGTCGGCGCCGTCCGGAACATCTCGCCGTACGCCGTCTCGCCCATCCTCTGGGCCGTCCTCGTCGCCGCCGGGGTTCTGCTCACCGTTCGCTTGGCCCCGACTCGCTGGGGCTGGGCTGCCGCGGTCATCCTGAGCGTCCTGGCGACGCCGCGGCTCCTCGTCTACATGTTGATGACGTTCATGGCAGTCCTCACGGCCCCCGACGGTCGACGCCACCGATAACCTGCGCGCAACGCGAGCCGTGCCCACGCCGAGCGCCCTCGGGTGGTCATCGTCTCGTCTCCCGAGTGCTGTATGGTCGAAGGCATGCTTCGACGCATCGGCCGCCGAGACATGTTCGCCCTGGCGATTGTCTGCCTGGTCGGCGTTGGCATTCCCCTCTTCCTGTCGGCCGCGGCCGGCACGATCAGCATTCCCCACAACGACGACTGGGTCTACATGCGGGCTGCCGAGAGCCTGTTCCGCACGGGCAGCATCGACATGCCAGGGCACACGGCCGCGGCCATCGGGCAGCTCGTCATGGTGCAGCCACTGCTGTGGTTGTCCGGTGGCAATCCCTGGGCGTTCACCGCGTTCGGGCTGGTCATGGCGTTGATCGGCGTTGCGTCCACGTACCTCCTGGCCCGGCGCTTCGTCGGGACGGGCTCGGCGGTCATGGTGGTCCTGCTGGTGTTGGCCTTCCCGGGGTTCGCCCGCGAAACGGCGAGCTTCATGACCGATGTGCCCGCCTACGCGCTCGCGATGCTCTGCCTGCTGCTGGGAACCAGGTGGCTCCAGGGCGACGGCGGGAGAGTGACCCTTGTCGCCTCTCTCGCAGCCGGCCTTCTTGCGGTGAGCATCCGGGAGTTCGCGATCGCGGCCCCAGTGGCGATCCTCGTTGCTGCGTGGGCGCGAAACCGCGCGGACGAGCGGGTCTGGCTCGCCGGCGTGACGGGCATTCTTGCCGCCGGAGTCGCGTGCGTCGTTGTCATCGCGGCCTCGCTACCGGGCCGCGCCGCGCCCGCTATCCCTGATCTCGGGAAGTTCGCCCTCATTGGGCCCGCCTTCGCGACACTCGCCGCGGTCCTCCTACCTGCGGCCGCGCTGGCAATGGGACGACGGATGGCCACCCTGAGCCCCGGACGGGTCATTCTCGGAGCCGGTCTCGTGCTGTTCCTGGTCGTCCCGCCGAACGGGCCGTTCGTCGGGAACGTGTGGACGCCAAACGGGCTCGCGGGCAACGACCTCCTCATGGGGACCCGTTCCCCGGTCATTGGCGAGCACGCCTGGGCGCTTTCAGGCCAACTTGCGCTGTTTGCGGCAATCCTCGTCGCGGCACTGGCCCTCAGGTGGGGCCAGCGCCACCTTGCTCGGGTCAGTTCGGCGTCGATGGGCATGACATATGCGATGCGCATCGTCCGGAGCCGCGAGGCGCCCCTGGTCCTGTTCCTGGTCGTCTACGCCGCGGAACTCATCGTCCTCACCCCGCTGGGCTACCTGATAGACCGGTATCTCTACCCCATGGTCCCCGTGGCTGCGATCCTCCTCCTCCAGGGGCTCGCCCAGCCCGCCCGTCTCGGCCGGAGCCATGCGTTCGCCCACGCCGCCTTCGCGTGGCTCGCCGCCTCGGCCTTCGTGATCGCCGCCAACTCGTTCGCCTACGATTCAGCGCGCTATCGCGCTGGCGAAGCGGCAGTGGCGATGGGCTACGATGCCCGGACCGTGGATGTTGGCTACGAATGGGTCGGCTACCACGCAAGCGGGGTCAGCAATTCGGGCGCCGATACCTACGGGCTGACGGCGTACGACGACGTGTTGCTGTCGTCCTACCCCTGTGCCGTTCTCTCGAACAGTCCACTGGACGGCGGCGCCTTCAGGCTCATCCGCGAAGACCGCTCGGCGTACCTGCAGTACCTCTTCATCGGCCCCGCCGAGCCGCTCTACCTGTACGGCGCGCTGGTCGACGGGTGTCCGCCGCCTCCCGCAGCCTTCGCCGCGGCGACGCCGCCGTAGTCGCGGCCGCGGCCTAGAGGCGCAAGGCGGATACACTGCCGCCATCGTTCAGGTTCGTCGTCTGGGGGAGCGAGCGCGTCGTGAAAGTCGTGATCCTTGCCGGTGGTCTCGGCACACGCCTGTCGGAGGAGACCGCGTCGCGGCCCAAGCCCATGGTGGAGATCGGCGAGCGGCCGATCCTGTGGCACATCATGAAGACCTACAGCCACTACGGCTTCAGCGACTTCGTGGTCTGCCTCGGCTACAAGGGCTACGTGATCAAGGAGTACTTCTCCAACTACTTCCTGCACATGTCCGACGTGACCTTCGACATGAGCGACAACTCGATCACGGTCCACCAGAATGCCGCCGAGCCGTGGCGCGTGACGCTCGTGGACACCGGGGCTGAGACGCAGACCGGCGGCCGGATCAGGCGAGTCGCCCAGTACGTGCGGGACGACACGTTCATGCTGACCTACGGGGACGGCGTGGCCGACGTGGACATCGCGAAGCTGCTCGAGTTCCATCGGTCCCACGGCAAGTTGGCGACGATCACGGCGGTGCAGCCGCTCGGACGCTTCGGCGCCTTGCAGATCGACGAGGACCTGGCCGACGGACGGCTATCTGCGCCTGCCGTGCGCGCCTTCCAGGAGAAGCCCGTGGGCGACGGCGCCTGGGTGAACGGCGGGTTCTTCGTGCTGGAGCCGGCGGTGCTGGATCGTCTCGAGGGCGACGACATGCCCTTCGAGAGCGCGCCGCTCGAGAGCCTGGCCGCCGACGGCGAGCTGCGGGCCTTCCGCCATCGCGGCTTCTGGCAGCCCATGGACGCCCTGCGCGACGTGCGCGCGCTCGAGGCGCTTTGGGCCTCCGGCGAAGCGCCCTGGGCGGTGTGGGCGCACGGCGGACAACCGTAGTGGGAGGCGGAGTGCCGGATCCCGCACCGAGCTCCAGGCCCTGTCCAGTTTGCGGCTCGTCGTCCCATGAGCTGCTGTACCGCCAGCGATTCGAGAGCTTCGAGCGCGGCAGCATCGGGGACGGCTATGACGTCGTCGCCTGCGACGAGTGCGGCATGTCGTTCGCCACGGGGCTGCCCGACCAGCAGCGGTTTGCCCAGTACTACGCGGATTCGTCGAAGTACGACCTCAGCGCCGAAGGAGCTCAGCTCTCGGCCCGAGACCTCCAGCGGTACGCGGACCAGGCTGCGTACGTCGCAGCGCACGTAACGAACCGCAGCGCACCAATTCTCGATGTCGGCACCGCCACCGGGGCCTTTCTGCAGGCGCTCCGGGAAGAGGGTTTCGAGCGACCGTACGGAGTCGACCCGTCGCCGGACGCCGTCCGCGTCGCTCGAGATGAGCTCGGGCTCGACATGGCCGTTGGCGGGCTGGATGCCGCCGAGGCATGGGGCCACAAGTTCGGGCTCATCAGCTACGTTGCCGTCCTCGAGCATGTCCTGCACCCGCGCGAGCTGGTGCGCGCGACCAGCCGCCTCCTGGGAAGCGAAGGTCACGTCTTCGTCAGCGTCCCTGACGCAGGCTCGTTCCCAGATCATGTTGCGGCTCCCTTTCAGGAGTTCAGCGTGGAGCACGTCAACTACTTCACCGGGCGTTCCCTTGCGAACGCGATGGCGGCCGAGGGCTACTCGCTCGTTGCCGAGCGCAATGTGGTCCTTCCGCTGGGCTCCGACGGTTACGGGCCGGCACTGGAAGCCGTGTACCGCTGGGACGGGATCGCGCAACCATTGCAGGCCGATCCCTCCGGGGCGGACGATATGCGCGAGTACATACGTCGGTGCGAACGCACGGAGGCCGCAATTCTCGAACGGATTGCCCGCCTGGCCTCTTCCGGCGAGCGGATATACGTGTGGGGCACCGGTACGCACACTCTTCACCTGCTGAAGACGTCGCGCCTGGGAGACTGCCGGATCGAGGCCTTCCTCGACTCGAACCCGCACTATGCCGGCGCGACGCTCGCCGGACACCCCGTCATCTCACCCTCCGAGCTGAAGGCGGTCGATGCGCCCATCCTCGTGTCCTCGGCCGTCAGCCAGTCGGGCATCGCGGCCGCGGCGCGCGAGCGGTTCGGGCAAGACGTGCAGCTCATCCTGCTCTATTGAGGCGGCAAATGGGCCTGGGTGAGAGCTACGCGGATCGCAGCGTCTTCGTCACCGGCCACACCGGGTTCAAAGGCGCGTGGCTCTCCGAGTGGCTCGCGACGATGGGCGCGCACGTCACCGGCTACGCACTTGACCCACCCACCGAGCCGAGCCTGTTCGCGGCCCTCGAACTCGACGCGCGCCTGCGGCACGTTGTCGCCGACGTCCGCGACCGCGACCGCCTGGTGGCCGAGGTGGAGGCAGCCCAGCCTTCGGTGATCTTCCATCTCGCCGCACAGGCGCTGGTCCGGCGCGCGCACGCCGAGCCGCGCGAGACCTTCGAGACCAACGTCATGGGCACCGTCAACGTCCTCGAGGCCGCCCGCGCGTGCGCCTCGGTGCACGCGGTCGTTATCGTGACCAGCGACAAGTGCTACCAGAACAGCGAGACCGGCCTTCCCTTCCGCGAGACGGATGCCATGGGCGGCCGCGACCCGTACAGCGCCAGCAAGGGCTGCGCGGAGCTCGTCACGGCCGCCTACCGCGAGAGCTTCTTCGCCGACGGCGCGGCGGTTGCCTCCGCGCGCGCCGGGAACGTCATCGGCGCCGGAGACTGGGCGGCCGATCGAATCATCCCGGACTCCGTGCGCGCCCTCGTGGCCGGCAAGCCCATCGTGGTCCGGAACCCCGACGCCGTCCGGCCCTGGCAACACGTCCTCGAGCCCCTGTCGGGGTACCTCTGGCTCGGGGCCCTGATGCTGCGCGATGCCCGCCGGTACGAGGGAGCGTGGAACTTCGGGCCCGCCGACCAGGGTGGAGACCGGCCGGTGCGCTGGGTTGTCGAGCGCTTCCTGGAGGAGTGGGGTTCGGGCTCCTGGACCACGCAGGCTGATGCCGTGCCCCAGCCCCACGAAGCCCACCACCTGAGCCTCGACAGCGCCAAGGCGCGGGAGCAGCTCGGCTGGGCGCCGGTCTGGGATGCTCGGACGGCCGTGCGCCGGACGGCCGAGTGGTACCGGGAGTACTACAGGGCGGCTGCGGCGGCCCGTGAGCTGGTCGAGCATCAGCTGCAGGAGTACCAGGACGCTGCCCGCGCTGCAGGGCTGGCCTGGGCCGGAGCAGGGGAGGGAAGGACGACCACGTGACAGGATCGCGCGATGACGCCGCGGGCACCCGGGACGAGATCCTCGCGCTGGTGAGCCGGTACTACCGCGAGCGCCACGCGGGAGCTCCGTTCGACCCCGACCGCGACCCCGTGCGCTACGCCGGCCGCGTGTTCGGCGAGGAGGAGCTGCGCTCCCTGGTCGATTCGAGCCTCGACTTCTTCCTCACCGCCAGCCGCTTCACCGAGGAGTTCGAGGCCGGTTTCGCCGAGTACCTCGGCCTCTCGAACGCTCTGTTCGTCAACTCCGGCTCGTCGGCGAACCTCGTCGCGCTCGCGACCCTCACCTCGCCCAAGCTCGGCGAGCGGCGCCTCAAGCCCGGCGACGAGGTCATCACGGTAGCCGCCGGCTTCCCCAGCACCGTCGCGCCGATCGTGCAGAACCGCCTGGTGCCCGTCTTCGTCGACGTTCGCCTCGGCGACTACAACGCCGATCCGGAGCAGCTGCGGGCGGCCGTCTCGCCGCGCACGCGCGCCATCATGCTTGCCCACACGCTGGGCGTGCCTTTCGACCTCGACACGGTCATGGGGCTGGTCGAGGAGCACGACCTGTGGCTGATCGAGGACAACTGCGACGCGCTGGGCTCGCGGTACCGCGATCGGCTCACCGGGACCTTCGGCCACATCGCGACATCCTCGTTCTATCCGGCTCACCACATCACGACCGGCGAAGGCGGCATGGTGGTGACGGACCACGACGAGCTGGCCCGCATCGCCCGCTCGGTGCGCGACTGGGGCCGCGACTGCTATTGCGCCGGTGGCGAGAACAACACCTGCGGCAAGCGCTTCGGCCAGCAGTTCGGCAGCCTGCCGCACGGCTACGACCACAAGTACGTCTACAGCCATCTCGGCTACAACCTGAAGGCCACCGACATGCAGGCGGCCATCGGCTGCGCCCAGCTGGCCCGCCTCGACGGGTTCGTCGCGGCGCGCAAGCGCAACCACGCTCGGCTGCTCGACGCGCTGCGCCCCTACGAAGACCGCCTCATCCTGCCGGTCGCGCCGCCGAATACGGATCCGTCCTGGTTCTGCTTCGTGATCACCGTGCGACAGGACGCCGGCTTCACCCGCCGGGAGCTGACCGGCTTCCTGGAGGCCAACCGGATCGAGACGCGCAACCTGTTCAGCGGCAACCTCCTCCGCCATCCGGCATTCGAGGACATCGAATGCCGCGTCGTCGGTGAGCTGGCCAACACCGACGTCGTGATGAACCGGACCTTCTTCGTGGGGGTGTACCCCGGGATCGACGATGCTCGCATGGACTACGTGGTCGACGCCTTCGGCCGCTTCCTGGCGGGCGAGCGGGCAGCGGTCGGGGTCGTGGACCGGGTCGTGCCGGCTCCCACGGAGCGTTGAGGGAGCGATGACCGTCGTCCGCAGGATCCCCTGCGCCGTGCGCGCCGTGACCGACCACGGCGAGCGCGTCTACACGGTCGAGCTCGAGCCGGCCGCGGCGGTGCCGCGCTTCCAGCCCGGGCAGTTCCTCCACCTTGCCCTCGACGCCTTCGAGCCGGGCGGCTTCTGGTCGGAGTCGCGGGTCTTTTCGATCGCAAGCTCGCCCGGGGCGCGGGACCGCCTGGCGATCACCTACGCGGTCAAGGGCGCGTTCACGGCGCGCATGGAGCGTGAGCTTGATGTTGGTGGCAGCGCTTGGGTCAAGCTGCCGTACGGCGAGTTCGTGGTCGATCCGGCCAGGGACGCGGCGCTGTTCGCCGGCGGTACCGGCATCACCGCGTTCACGGCGTTCCTGCAGTCGCTCGGGCCCGAGCGGTCGCCGCGCGTCCTGCTCTTCTATGGCGCCCGAACGCCGAACCTCTTCGTCTACGGTCCCCTCGCCCAGGCGCGGGCCCGCGATGTGCCAGCGTTCACCTGCAGCCTCGTCTGCGAGCAGACCGACGGCCGCCTGGGGGTGGACGCCGCATGGCCGGCCATCGCGACGCTACACGACCCGGTCTTCTACCTGAGCGGCCCGCCGCCGATGCTCGGCGCGCTCACCGCGCAGCTGCGTGGGCGGGGCGTCCCAATGAAGGCCATCCGTACCGACGCCTGGGAGTAGGGCTCGATGAGGATCCTGCTTACAGGCGGTAGCGGCTTCATCGGTCGAAACCTCGCCGAGCACCTGTCGGCGAACCATGAGGTGTTTGCGCCGACCCATGCAGAACTGGACCTTGGCGACAATCGCGCCGTGGACGTGTGGTTCCGCGCACATGAGGTCGATGCGGTGGTGCACGGAGCGGTCCGACCCGGCCACCGCGCCGCTCAGGACCCCTCGCGCCAGCTCTGGAGCAATCTCCGGATGTTCTTCAACGTCGTCCGCAACGGCGATCGCTTCGGACGCCTCGTGTTCCTCAGCTCGGGCGCCGTCTACGACACGCGCGACGCGCTCGTGCGCGTGGCAGAGGACCGTCTGGGCGTCTCCGTGCCCGAAGACGAGCACGGCCTCTCCAAGTATGTGATCGCCCGGTACATCGAGGCCCTGGGGCCGCGAAGTCGGCCGTCGGTCGTCGAGCTCAGGCTCTTCGGGGTCTTCGGCAAGTACGAGGAATACGGCGTCCGCTTCATCTCCAACGCCATCTGTCGCACGCTCTTCGATCTGCCGATCACGCTGCGCCAGGACCGCCGGTTCAGCTACCTCTTCATCGACGACCTCCTGCCCGTCGTCGACTGGGCGTTGACCTCCGCCACCGGGCACGCGGCCTACAACGTCGTTCCGGATTGGACCGACGATCTCATTGACCTCGCGCTCCTGGTCGCCCGGCGTTCCGGCACAGGCATGCCGGTGCTGGTGGCGAATGAGGGCCGCGGCAAGGAATACAGCGCGGACAATGCCAGGCTCAAAGAGGCATGGCCCGACATGACGTTCACGCCGACGGACGTCGCCGTCGAGCGCCTGTACCAGTGGTACGCCGACCGACGCTCGGATCTCGATCGTGCCAGCCTCGAGATCGACCGATGAAGACGCCACCGTGAGCACCATGCGCGTCGCCGACTACCTCATTGGCCGGCTTCCGTCGCTTGGAGTCGACCACGTGTTCGTCGTCACCGGCGGCGGGGCCATGCATCTCGACGATGCGCTGCGACTGCGGCCGGACCTTCGGGTGGTGTTCAACCAGCACGAGCAGGCCTGCGCCATCGCGGTGGAAGGTTACGCTCGCACAAAGGGGACGCTCGGCGTCGCGGTCGTCACCAGTGGTCCGGGCGGCACCAACTGCATCACCGGAGTCCTCGGCATGTGGCACGACTCTGTGCCCGGCCTGTTCATCTCGGGCCAGGTGCGCTTCGACACCACCGTGGCGAGCACCGGTCTGCCGCTGCGCCAGTTGGGCGACCAGGAGGGCGACATCGTGCGCCTGGTCGCCTCCATCACGAAGTATGCGGCTATGGTCGTCGATCCCCAGAGGGTGCGCTACCACTTCGAGAAGGCCGTCTACCTGGCCACGCACGGCCGACCCGGTCCGGTCTGGCTTGATGTGCCGCTGAACGTGCAGGCCGCCAGGGTGGACCCGGCCGAGCTGACCGGTTTCGACCCCCGCGAGCTCGAGACCTTGCCGGACCGGGCCGTCCGTCCGGAGCGAGGGCGGCCGGTCGCGGTCGTCGACGGTCTCGTGCGCCCCGAGGAGATGGCGCCTACCAGTGCGTCGTGGCCCTCGCCGTGCGCCGCGCCGCAGGACCGCGGTGCCGCCTTCGGTCAGTTCGACCACCAGGTCGCGCGCGAGCAGGCAGAGGACCTGTTGCGGCGGCTACGAACGGCCCAAAGGCCGGTCATCATGGCCGGCTCGGCGATACGGGGTGCCGCATGCGTCGACGAATTCCACGACCTTGTCGACACGCTACAGGTGCCGGTGACCACCGCATGGAACGCGCTGGACGCCATGTGGCAGGATCATCCGCTGTTCATCGGTCGACCGGGCAGCATCGGTGACCGCGCAGGGAACTTCGCGGTGCAGAACGCCGACCTTCTGCTGGTCGTGGGCTGCCGACTGAACGTGCGCCAGATCGGCTACGAGTTCGCCGCGTTCGCACGTGCGGCGCAGCTCGTGGTCGTTGACATCGACGCCGCCGAGCTGGCCAAGCCCACCATCAGCCCAGACCTCGCAGTCCATGCCGACGTGGGCTGGTTCGTGCACACGCTGCGCGAGCTGGCCACGAACGAGCCCGTGCCGGCCTCTCGGGCGGCGTGGCTTTCCTGGTGTGTGGCACGCCGCGAGAGATACCCCGTCGTACTGCCCGCGTACCGCCGGCGGGACGCACCGATCAACCCGTATGTCTTCATCGATGAGCTGTCGGATCAGCTCGAAGACGGCGATGTCGTGGTGACGGCGAACGGCGCGGCCTGCGTCACCGCGCTGCAGGCGCTGCGGCTCAAGCGTGACCAGCGGGTGATCGTCAACTCGGGTACGGCCGGCATGGGCTACGACCTGCCGGCCGCGATCGGCGCTGCCTGCGCCCGGCGCGCCGGGCCGGCGGGCGGCCGGCGCGTGATCTGCCTCGCCGGCGACGGCAGCATCCAGATGAACCTGCAGGAGCTCGAGACGCTGGCGTACTACCAGCTGCCGGTGAAGGTCTTCGTGTTCGACAACGGTGGGTACCTGTCGATACGCCAGACGCAGGACAACCTGTTTGCCGGAGCGCGATTCGGGGAGAGCTCAGCCAGCGGGGTCGGCCTGCCGGACATGGTGGCGCTGGCAGGTGCCTACGGCATACCGGCGAAGAGAGTGGACAGTCACCCGGCACTGTCCACGGCGATCGCCGCCACGCTGGCCGCCGACGGACCGTCGCTCCTGGATGTGGTCATGGACCCGGAGCAGGTCTTCGCGCCGAAGGTGATCGCCGAGAAGCGGCCCGACGGCCAGATCGTGTCGAAGCCCTTGGAAGACATGTTCCCGTGGCTCGATCCCGAGGAGCTGCGAGCCAATATGATGATCGACGTCTACAGCCGCGACCCGAGGGAGCACAGGTGAACGAGCTTGAGCGCAAGATGGTCCACCAGCTGCAGGACCTGCGCGAGAACCACCACGTCATCGGTGTCAAGGCCGAGTTCGAGGCCGAGGGCACCCGCATGGAAGAGGCCATGCGGCTGAAGGAAGTCATCTCTTCCGCGGGCCTTGGCCTGACGATGAAAGTCGGCGGAGGCGAGGCGCTCCGCGACATGTACGAGGCTCGCGTCATCGGCGTGGAGCGCGTCGTCGGCCCCATGATCGAGTCGTCGTATGCGCTTCACAAGTTCCTGGGCGCCGCCAAGCTGGCCTTCCCCGCGAGCGAACGCGACGAGGTGCAGTTCGCCGTCAACATCGAGACGATCACCGCTGTCGCGAGCCTCACCAGCATGCTGGAGCTGCCCGAGATCGGCGAGCTCGGCGGGGTGGTGCTCGGGCGGGTCGACATGACTGGCTCCCTGGGCCTCTCTCGCGACGACGTCAACAGTCAGGAGATTTTGGATATCACCCGGCAGGTGTTTGAGGCGGCCAAGGCCAAGGGCCTCGAATGCGCGATGGGTGGGGGCGTCGGGAAGGAGGCGCTGCCCTTCATGCGCGAGCTGGGCGAGCTGCTCGATCGATACGAGACGCGCAAGGTGATCTTCGGCTGCCCGGCAGCCCTCGGTGACGACGCCGAGGCAGGCATCCTCAAGGCAGTCGGGTTCGAGCTCATGTGGCTTAAGAACAAGCGCGATTTCTACGGCTCCATCTACGAGGAGGACCGCACGCGCATCGAGATGCTCGAGGCGCGCTACGCGCGGCTCATCGAGCATGCCGGCGGCGTTGTGGAGTGAATGGCAGGGTCGCGCTCGTCACCGGCGCTTCGCGCGGCATCGGGCGAGCGGTCGCGAGCCGGTTCGAGCAGCTCGGGGCGCGCGTGCTTGCTCCGCCACGCGCCGAGCTCGACCTCGCCGACCCCGCATCTGTGGACCGCTATCTGGCGCGACTCGACCAACCGATCGACATCCTGGTGAACGATGCAGGGGTCAACCGGCTTGCCGGGCTCGTGGACACCGACGACGACCTGTTGCGCGACACGCTGGAGGTCAACCTCATCGCGCCGCTGCGCCTTGCCCGGGCTCTCGCGCCGGCCATGGCCGAGCGGGGCTGGGGACGGGTGGTCAACATCACGTCGGTCTGGACCGTGGTCGCCAAGGAGCGCCGCCTGCCGTACATCGTCAGCAAGACGGGCCTCAACGGTCTGACGCGCGCCATGGCGGTCGAGCTCGGGCCGACCGGGGTTCTGGTGAACGCCGTGGCGCCGGGGTTCGTCCTGACCGAGATGACCACCCAGAACAACACGCCGGAACAGCTGCGGGTCGTCGCGGACCAGGTGCCGCTGCGGCGCCTGGCAGAGCCCGACGAGATCGCGGAGCTCGTCGCCTTCCTCGCGTCATCCCGGAATTCGTTCATGACCGGCCAGGTGCTGGTCTGCGACGGCGGATACTCGGTGGTCTGAGAGGCACCATGGATCGAATGACCATCCGCTCGCGGCTGGGCGACTACGAGGTCGAGTTCCGCGAGGATGCCGCCTGGGCCGGCGAGCTGGGCGCGCTGGAGAACGCGTACTTCGTCGTGGACGAGCTCGTCTGGCGGCTGCACGGCGAGGGCTGCCTGGCGCCGCTGGCGTCACGTCCGCTGCATCTGCTGCCGGCCACCGAAGACACCAAGACCCTGGACGGCGTGGCCACGCTCTGTGACAGGATGATCGCGCAGGCGGCCAAGAGGAACGCGGTGGTCGTGTCCGTGGGAGGTGGCGTCGTCCAGGACGTCACCGGCTTTCTCGCTTCGGTCATCTACCGAGGCGTGAGCTGGGTGTATGTGCCCACCACCCTGCTGGCGCAGGGGGACAGCTGCATCGGCGCCAAGACGTCGCTGAACTTCCGCCACTACAAGAACCTGCTGGGCACCATGTATCCGCCGCGGCGCGTGATCGTGCATTCGCCGCTGGTGGCCACACTCAACGACGACCACTTCTTCAGCGGCCTCGGCGAGATCGTCAAGATGCACATCGTGGCCGGACCCGAGGCGATGGCACACCTCGAGCCGCAGATGGCGGCCCTGAGCCGCCGCGAGCAATCGGAAGTGAGCGACGCGGTGCGGGCCTCGCTGCTCATCAAGCAGGGATTCATCGAGGAAGACGAATTCGACCACGGCCGCCGCCGACTGCTCAACTTCGGTCACTGCTTCGGCCACGCCATCGAGTCGGCGACGGACTTCGCCGTGCCGCACGGTCAAGCCGTGGTCCTGGGCATCATCCTTGCCGGCCTCGTCTCCTGCGCTCGCGGCCGGTTCGAACGTTCGCGTCTCGACGAGGCTTTGGCGCGGCTCCTCGTGCCAACGCTCACATCCGCGGCGGACATCGGCGACTTTGCCGCCGATGCGGTCGTCGAGGCGATGGGCCACGACAAGAAGCGCTCGGGTGCCGGGCTGGCGGTTGTCATCCCGTGCGACGACTGGAGCCTGCTCCTGGTCACCGACGTCACCGAGGCAGAGGCGCGCCAGGCCCTCGAAGATCTGCCGGGCGCACTCGACGCCGCGCGCCGTGCCCGGCCGGAGTGCCTGACCTGACCGCGAGGACGAACAGGTGACAGGAACGCGGGCTTCGGCGACCGCGAGACGTGCGTCGGACGCAGTACTGCCGGCAAGCAGGTCAGTCGAAGTTGATGCGCTCCTTCTCCACTACCAGCGGCCGCTTGTGGACCTGGGTGTGGATCGCGCCGATGTACTCGCCGAGCACCCCGATGAAGAAGAGCTGCACGGCGCCGAAGAAGTAGATCCCGATCAGCAGCGGCGCCAGTCCCAGCTGCAGCTCGTTCCAGAACATGAGCTTGGCGACCAGGTATCCGAGAGCGACGATCAGACTGAGAATAGAAATGGTGAATCCAGCCATCGTCGCGAGACGCAGGGGCACCTTGGAGTGACTGGTGACGCCTAGCATCGCCATGTCGTAGAGGCTGAAGAAGTCGTTCTTGGTCTTGCCTTGCGAGCGCGTCGGCTGAACGTAGGGGATCTCGGCTCGCTCGTACCCGAAATCGCTGACGAGACCCCTGAAGTACGGGTACTGCTCGTCGGTGCCGCGGAACTGCTCGACAACTTCCCGGTCGTACAGACCGAACCCCGTGTAGTTGTGGACGAGCTCCACGTCCGACGAGAGCTTGGCGACCAGCCAGTAGTAGAACTTGCGCGTGCGCGCCATGAGCCAGGACTCGTGGCTGCCCTGCTTCACGCCGATGACGACCTTGTAGCCCTCTCGCCACTTGTCGACGAACTGAGGGATGAGCTCCGGAGGATCCTGGAGGTCCGCGACACAGCTCATGACCGCATCTCCGCGCGCCTGCAGGAACGCATGGTAGGGAGAGCGGACCTGGCCGAAGTTGCGCGTGTTCACGATGACCTTGACGCGATGATCCGCCGTCGCGAGCTCGCGCAGGATCTCGACGGTCCCGTCCTTCGAGGCGTTGTCGATGAACAGGTGCTCGTAGTCGTAGCCCGGCAGGGTCTCCATCACGGCCTTGACCTGCTGATAGACCTCGCGGACGTTGCCTTCCTCGTTGTAGCAGGGCGTGAGGATGGTCAGCAGTGGCACTGCGGTTCCTTTCGGCCGTCGGGCACCTGGTCAGTCGTTCGACGCGGCAGTTGGATCGTACTGGGGCGGGGCGCCGGGTTCTCTGCGCTGGCCACCGCCGAAGCTGAAGTACTTGTGGGCCAGGTAGCTGCAGACGACGACGACGACTGTGAACAGCGCCTGGATCACAAAGATGTTGAACGGCAGCACCCGCAGGGCGACGGGCAGCAGCGCGAGGTTCGCGACGAGCGTGACGAGGTAGACGAGCGAGAAGCGCGGAAGCTCCCTGAGCACGGGACCCCGGCTCCGGAACACGATGAAGCGGTAGCAGAGGTAGGCGTTCAGCACGGCGATCGGCCACGCGAGCAACAGCACGACGAGATAGGAAAGGTAGTCGCCCAGCAGGTACTGCATGAGTGCCCACACGCCGTACCCGAAGACCGTGTTCCAGCCACCGACTACGAGGTAGAGCAGCTGCTCCCGGCGGCGAAAGTAGAACCTGACCGATGGCCCGAGCGCTGGATGGTCGCGCAGCCCATCGAGACGCCGCTCGAACCGGTTCGATGTCGCGGAAGCGGTCGGCTGCATGGGCGCCATGCTAACCCCCTCTTTCTCGTCGCCGATCACCGCAGGGTCTCTGGGCCCATCGCCGAACGTCCCGCCCCCCGCACGTCGCGATCGGTTCGGGTCCAGACACCCTGCTATCGTCGGGTCGCAGCCAATGCCGGAGGGATCGATCATCACCTTCGAGCACCCGGATCTGGAAGGCTCCGGCGTCCCGAACGGCCGGCTCCCCGAACCCCGCGCCAGCCGACCTCGTGACGTGACGGCAATCGCGTCCTTCCGCGGTGGTCTCGCCGCCCGGCTAGGCCGATGGAGCGGACGGCCGACGCTGTTCGCCGTTGCTGCCCTCCTGCTTGTCGCCCCAACCGCCTGGCTCGTGGGCGGCCTGGCCGCGTGTCTCCGGTTGGCACCCCCGGGGAAGATCCGCGCACCGGTCGGACCGCCGTGAGGCGGGCGTTTCCCTGATTCGCTGACGTGCCGGGTCGGAGTCTGGCGCGCCCGCCCGCGCGGGTCCATGGCGCTCGGAAACGGACACCGCCGTCCGCCACCATCGTCCGACTTGGCGCCTGGGCGACTGCCCGCGGCGTGGCCATCACGGGGATGTCGCCGCCACGAGCTCGTGTGCCGGCACCCGGAGCAGCCCCGCCAGGGGCATTCCTTGTGCTCCCGCCAGCAGGACCCGGGCCTTTGGGTACGCTCGGTTGAAGGCGGCCAGCCCGGGCAGGGACGGCTTTCGGCGGCCCGACCCAACCTCCATCGCCAGGAGCCCGCGGGGCGACTCGATGACGAAGTCGACCTCCCGGTCGCGGTCTCGCCACCACGAGATCGTCGTGTCGGCGGGCGCGGAGTTGACGACGTGCGCGCCGACGGCCGTCTCGACCACGCGACCCCACGCCTCCGGCTGCCCTCGCAACTCGAGGCGCGTGAACCCGGTCATCGCGGTCATGAGCCCCGAGTCGAGCGCCAGCAGCTTGGGGCTGGATCCGCGCTGCCGAACGCGGCCGCCGGAGTACTTCTCGAGGCCGGTGATCAGCCCCGAATCCCCCAGGATGCGCAGGTAGTGGGCCAGCGTCGTCGTGTTGCCGGCGTCCTGGAGCTGGCCAACCAGCTTCTGGTACGAGACGACCTGTGCCGAGTAGTCGCAGCCCAGCCGGAACAGCTGGCGGAGGAGCG
>Ga0315276_10002951_pt1 | contig 15579 bp, 12 predicted proteins | sample YL17G05_0_MG_FD_204542 | JGI IMG/M metagenome (GOLD analysis project Ga0315276, IMG submission 204542) | Sediment microbial communities from Yellowstone Lake, YNP, Wyoming, USA - YL17G05_0 | ecosystem: Environmental > Aquatic > Freshwater > Lake > Sediment | place: USA: Wyoming | collected...
TGAGCTATTAAAGACACTTTCATCACAAAAGGTCAGGGTTATCTTCAGCACAGATCACGGGACCATAAGAGTCCAGAATCCTGTCAGGATCATTGGAGACAGGAAGACATCCTCAAATCTCAGGTATAAGATGGGAAGGAGCCTCGATTACGATCCTTCAAAGGTTTTTGAGATAAAAAATCCGGAAAAAGCCTGGCTTCCCAAAACAAATATCAGTTCAAGATATATTTTCGCAATGAACAAGGATTTCCTGGTTTACCAGAATAATTATAATTATTATGCCGGCTATTATAAAGACACATTCCAGCATGGAGGAATATCTATGCAGGAGATGCTGCTTCCGGTGGCCTGTCTGGAACCGCTTTCCTGAATCTAATCCTTTTGAAAATGAGGATCAAAATTAAAGATAAAATTCATCTGCATCAGGCTGCTGAAAAATTTATAAGTCTGACCAGGGGGAAAAAGATATTTGCATTTTACGGAGCAATGGGCGCTGGAAAGACTACAATAATAAAATGTATATGCCGGGTCCTGGGTGCTATAGATACCGTGACAAGCCCGACTTTTACCCTGGTAAATGAATATAAAACCGAAAAGGGAGAATCTCTTTATCATATTGATTTTTACAGGATCAAAAAGGTTGAAGAGGTCTTTGATTTCGGTCTGGAGGAATACCTTTCCAGCGGTTCATTCTGTTTTATGGAATGGCCTGAGCTGATTGAGGAGATCCTTCCCCCGCAGACAGTCAGGGTGAGAATAACAGTTACAGATGATGAACAGAGAATACTCGACGCTGAATAACCGCTCCAGGTTTGCTGCTGTATTGCAATTTTTTTACCTTTGATAGAAATAAATCTCTCCCTCATAATGGAAGATAAAGGTAACAGCAGGCAAAAAAACTTTGGCAGTACAGCATTCATGCCAAAAGAGGAACATCTTGAAACAGCTGTAAAATACCGGAAGGTATCAATAGGGATGCCCAGCGATAATAATGATGATGAAAAGAGAGTGGCCATAACCCCTGAGTCGGTAAATCTGCTGGTTGAAAACGGGAACGAGGTCATTGTACAGAAAGGTGCCGGGCAAGGTGCTCATTATACCGATAAGGACTATAGCGAAAACGGAGCTATTATTACAGATTCACATGCAAGAGTATTCAGTGCTGACGTTGTAATAAAAGTTGCTCCTTTTATCGAACATGAAACAGATTACCTTAAGGGTAACCAGATTGTTATGTCATATCTTAATGTCCTTAAGCTGAGTGAAGAGACCCTGGGAAAGCTTATAAGAAAAAAGGTTACAGCAATAGCTTTTGAGAAAATAAAGGACAATAACGGAGTATTACCTGTTATCGAATCGATGAGTGAGATAAGCGGAATAGCCTCTATCCTGGTGGCATCCGATTATCTCAGCAATCATCACGGTGGTAAAGGAGTTATGCTCGGTGGAATAACCGGGGTGACTCCGACTGAAGTAGTGATAATAGGTGCAAATACTGCTGGTGAATATGCTGCAAGGGCAGCCATAGGACTAGGCTCGGAAGTGATGATATTCGATAATTCCCTTCACCGGCTGAGAAGATTTCAGAATTTGCTCGGACAAAGGCTTCAGACATCAGTATTTCATCCGCAGGTGCTCAGAAAAGCACTGAAGTCAGCAGATGTGATCATCGGGGCAATCGAGCTGGAGGATCTCAAGCCATGGTATTATATCACTGAAGATATGATAAGGATGATGAAAAAAGGTGCAGTTATTATTGATCTCAGCATCGACAGGGGCGGTTGTATTGAGACTACAGAATGCCGTGCCCTTCATGATCCTGCCTATGAGAAGCATGGTGTTATACATTTCTCTGCGTGGAATCTTCCCTCGAGGGTCGCAAGGACTGCATCAATAGCCCTTAGCAATATCTTCACTCCTCTGCTGCAGAACATAGCAGATGCCGGTGGGACAACCCAGGTACTGAAGAACGACACCGGTCTCAGGAACGGGGCATATCTGTACAACGGAATTCTTACAAATGAAACTCTGGGTCAGAAATTCGGGATACTTTCAAAAGACCTTGACCTTTTGCTCTCTGCTTTCTGAATCTCACAAAAACTCAAGTTTAGCTCCTCTCTCCGCTATATCTATAGTGGCATTTCTCCCTATAAAGAGAGAACGGTTATCCCTTACGTGTCCTGCAGGAAAATTAAAAAACAGAGGATAATCATAATCTGATAAGATATCTGCTATAGTGGCTTCAGCGCTTTCCCCCCATGGATTTTTTCCCTCCTGCATCTCATTCATGCCTCCCACAACTAGTGCTGCCAGCCCTTCCAGCTTTCCGGCCATCCTGAGAGAAGTTATCATCCTGTCGAGATGATAATAATACTCCCCGACCTCTTCAATAAACAAAATCTTACCCCTTGTTTCAGGTTCAGCCGGTGTACCAACAAGGCTATATAACATGGATAGATTTCCACCGGTGAATTCTCCCGTCACAGCCAAGGGTCGTACAATTGTACCAGTCCATATCAACGGTTTATAATCTCCGTACAATGCATTTTTCAGGGTTTCAAATGTCTCCGGGCTCTTTTCAGGATTTGCATAATTAAGTGGCATTTCAGCATGAAGAGAGATCAGGCCGCAGACTTCACTCAACCACAGGTGCAAAACTGTTATATCGCTGAATCCGATATACCATTTAGGATTCGTTATTAAAGAAGAAAAATCCATCTTATCAATAATCTTTAAGACTCCGTAGCCTCCCCTCGAGCAAAACACGGCTTTGATATTTTTATCATCTGTCATCTCCTGAAGATCAGCAAGTCTCTCCTTATCGGTTCCTGCAAAGGGTCCGTTTCTCTTAAAGGCATTCCTCCCCACCCTTACTTTAAGACCCCAATTCTCAAGCAATGAAATTGCAGCAATAACCTTGTCCTCATCAATAACAAACGATGGTGAGATAATTGCGACCTCATCGCCACTCTTCAGGAAAGGTGGCTGTATCTTCTTTGCAGACATATAAAATATATTGTATGTAAAAATAATTTAATAAGTTACTTCTTACAACTACCTTGTGTGGCATTTGTATTTGAACTCCTGTGTGCACCTTTGTGTTCTTTTGCCATCGTGGCAGAATCAAAATATAAATATTGCCATTTCCAGAGTAATAGGAAACATAAAGTCAATATAAAACAAATCCGGCAATAAAAAGGTAAAATTATTATCTTTGTGCAGTTTTTCAAATTGTTAATCGTTCATTATCAGAATTATGAAGAAATATAAAAGATATCTTGTCACCTCTGCGTTGCCATATGCAAACGGTCCCATACATATAGGTCATCTGGCTGGGGTTTATGTACCATCTGATATTTATACAAGGTATCTCCGTTTAAAAGGTGAAGAAGTTGTTTCTATATGCGGATCGGATGAACATGGTGTTCCCATAACACTGAAGGCCCGTATCGAGGGAATTACACCCCAGCAGGTTGTCGACCGGTATCATGCTATAAACAAAAAAGCCTTTGGTGATTTCGGAATTTCTTTCGATATCTATTCCCGCACATCAAATAAGGTTCATCATGAAACCGCTTCCGATTTCTTCCTGAAACTTTACAAAAAAGGTGAATTCACAGAAAAGATTTCAAACCAGTATTATGATGAGGAGGCAGGCTGTTTTCTTGCCGACAGGTATATAACGGGAACATGCCCTCATTGCGGTAATGAGAATGCCTACGGCGATCAGTGTGAGAAATGCGGTACCTCCCTCAGCCCGACCGATCTCATCAATCCCCGTTCAACGATATCCGGCGGGGCTCCGGTTCTGAAAGAAACACTTCACTGGTACCTTCCCCTTGATAAATATGAACCCTGGCTAAAGAAATGGATTCTTGATGATCATAAGGAATGGAAGGTGAATGTATATGGACAATGTAAGTCGTGGCTCGACCAGGGTCTTCAGCCCAGGGCTGTCAGCCGCGATCTCGACTGGGGCATACCGGTACCTGTGGAAGGAGCAAAGGGGAAAGTGCTCTATGTATGGTTCGATGCACCAATCGGCTATATTTCAGCAACAAAAGAGCTTACCCCGGAATGGGAAAAGTACTGGAAAGATCCTGATACCAGGATGGTTCATTTCATCGGAAAAGATAATATTGTTTTTCACTGTATCATCTTCCCTGCGATGCTGAAGGCGGAAGGATCATTTATTCTTCCTGATAATGTTCCGGCAAATGAATTCCTGAATCTCGAGAATGATAAGATCTCAACATCACGTAACTGGGCCGTCTGGCTGCATGAATATCTTGAGGATTTTCCGGGCAAGCAGGATGTATTACGTTACTCGCTTTGCGCCAATGCCCCAGAAACAAAGGATAATGATTTTACCTGGAAAGATTTTCAGGCAAGAAACAATAACGAGCTTGTGGCAATTCTTGGAAATTTTGTCAACCGTACTCTCGTACTTACAAATAATTATTATTCAGGAAGGATTCCTGAACCCGGGAAGAAAGACAAATACGACAATGAGGTACTTTCAGAGATTGGCAAAATAAAAACGGCAGTTGAGACCAGTCTCGAAGGATTCCGGTTCAGGGAGGCACTGAAAGAGGCTTTGAACCTGGCAAGGCTAGGCAATAAGTACCTGGCCGATACCGAACCATGGAAAGTCGTAAAAACCGACCCCGAAAGAGTCAAAACCATTATGAATATTGCTCTTCAGATCACAGCAAATCTTACAATTGTTTGTGAGCCCTTCCTTCCATTCTCAATGGAGAAGCTGAGAGGATGGCTGAATTATAAGGATAATAAATGGAGCGACGCCGGGAATACATCATTGCTTGCTGCTGGTCACACAGTAAACAAGCCCGGGCTTCTTTTTGACAAGATTGAGGACGATGCTATTAACCATCAGATTGAAAAGCTTATGACCACAAAAAGAACCAATGAAGCTGCTTCGGCAAAGATTATGCCACCGAAAGATCCTTTATCGTATGATGACTTCACCAAACTCGATATAAGAACTGCAACAGTTCTTGAAGCAGAAAAGGTTCCCAAAACCACCAAACTGCTTAAACTGAAAATCGATACGGGTATTGATATAAGAACGATTGTTTCGGGTATTGCCGAATATTTCGAACCGGAATCGCTCATCGGAAAGCAGATATCAGTTATAGCCAACCTTGAACCGCGTAATATAAAAGGGATTGAGTCAAAAGGTATGATATTGATGGCTGAGGATAAAGACGGGAAACTTGTGATTGTATCTCCTGATGAAACGGTGGCTAACGGGAGTGTGATAAAATAGAAAATAAAACAAGCAGGGCGTAGTTTGCAACTACGCCCATATCTAAAATTCAAAAAATATTTTAAGGTTTATTTTATTCGTGTGATCCAGGTTCCCGGATATTTCCTTCCAATGCTGTCTTTCTTTATTGATGCTTCAGAGAGGTCGGAGCATCTCATGGCACTCACCCTGTAGAAACCGTTTGGCCCGGCAATGAGCTCAGGTTCATATCCTTCAACAGAGAGTCTTTTCATAAGCGAGGAAGCATTGTCCTGCGATTTAAAACTGCCTGCAATAAGACAAAATATCTCTTCTCTTCCCTCTGAAGGTAAAATCTTTTCCTCCTTAACAGGCAAAACTTTTTCAGTTGTGAGCTCCTCTTTAATCTTGCCTGTTTGAGCCAGAGGGACTGAGCTGTCAGCGGTTTTCCCTTTTTCAACAGCCTCCTTATTATTTTCGAATTCCACTGAAGCAAGGGGATTAAGATTTGTTGACTGCACTTTTGTTCTGAAGATACCTGTAGTCAGTGGAACTGTTATCATCAGGGTAAGAAGCGGAATAATAACTGCAGCGCGCCATAGGATTTTTCTGACAGATGCCTGCTTCACAGGATCCTTTTCACCATATTTTAAGATACGTTTCCTGACATCATAACCTTCCAGAGGCACCACCTGGAACGAGGTAAGACCATAGGAATTAAGATGGTAATTAGCTTCCCTGTCGGGTTCAAACTGTACATTTCCTTCCTGGTTATTTGTAAAGCTCCCGATATTTTCAAAAACAACTTTTTCGCCTTTTAATAACCTTTTTCTTATATCCTCAACAAATTCCTCTACAAGATTACGGGCATCACCATAATTCATTATAGCGGTTTCTGAAATTCTGCCAACAAGAAGGCCGTCGTTATTATTGAGATTCCTGTTAAAAGATATCTGTTTGACAGGAGGATGGAAAGTGCTGGTTATTTTATCGATACGGGCAGGAGTGTAGTTACCGATGAACCCACCGAAACCCGGAACAATAACACAGTCGTGTCCAAATAATAATTCCCGTATGAAAGCAGTTATATCCAATTTAGATTTACTTATAAGCTATTACAAAAATAAGAAAATAATTTACTCCGTGCAACTCCGGGGATACACTGTGAATTCCTGTATAACTTTTTATTATTTCAGGGAGGAAGTCAGGAGAAGATAAGGAGAGCCAGTGAGTTAAACCATTTAACTGTCCTTCCACATAATAATAAGTGTAAAAAATATTATCTTCGTACTTCAAATAATGTAGCTACAGATGAGAGATATACAGATGGTAGATCTTAAGATCCAGTATGAAAAGATCGGATCTGAAATTGACAAAGCCATAAAATCTGTCCTAAATTCAACAGCTTTCATCAAAGGCCCCGAAATAAAGATTTTTGAAGAGGAGCTTCAGCAATACCTGGGGGTGAAAAATGTAATTTCTTGTGCCAACGGCACCGATGCCCTTCAGATAGCTATGATGGCTCTGGGGCTCAAACCGGGTGACGAAGTTATAACGACCGACTTCACTTTTATAGCTACGGTGGAAGCAGGTGCTCTTCTCGGGTTAAGTGTCGTATTGGTTGATCCCGAGGAAGGCAGCTTTAACATCTCTCCTGATGCAATAAAGAAAGCTATAACATCAAAAACCAGGGCGATCGTCCCGGTTCATCTTTTCGGACAGTGCGCCGGCATGGAGGAGATCATGAAGATTGCCCATGACAATAACCTTTTTGTTATTGAGGATGCTGCTCAGGCAACAGGAGCTGATTATATTTACAGAAACGGGACTATGAAGAAGGCCGGAACGATCGGCCATGCAGGCACGACTTCATTTTTCCCGTCAAAGAATCTTGGATGTTATGGTGACGGAGGTGCATTATATACCAATGATGATGCCCTGGCAAAAAAGCTGAGAAGCATTGCAAACCATGGGATGAAGACCAGATATTACCATGACGACATTGGCGTAAATTCAAGGCTTGATACCATCCAGGCTGCAATACTGAGGGTTAAGCTTAAGAACCTCGATAATTACAATGCTGCCAGAAAAAGAGTAGCCGATTTTTATGACAAAGCTTTTACAGGCTGCCCATATTTTAAAATACCGGAAAGAGTCAGCAATTCAACGCATATCTTTCACCAGTACACTATCAGGCTTGAAAACGGGAAACGGCAGCAGCTGAAAGATTTTCTGGAAACAAAAAAAATACCCTCAATGATCTATTATCCGGTTCCTCTTCATTTGCAGGAAGCTTATTATTATCTGGGATATAAAAACGGTGATTTCCCCGTGACGGAGAAGCTATGCAGGGAGGTAATTTCTTTTCCGATGTATCCGGAACTTGACCGGGAACAGCTTGAGTATATTACCACAAATGTTCTGAAATTCTTTGAAAAACAACAGTAATGAAAAAGGAATATTTTGCCCACAAAACGGCAGTTATTGACGAGGGATGCAAGATCGGCAAGGGAACTAAAATTTGGCATTTCAGCCATATCATGACCGGTTGTGAAATAGGGGAAAACTGCAATATCGGGCAGAATGTAGTCGTCTCACCCCAGGTGAGGCTTGGGAAAAATGTCAAGGTTCAAAATAATGTATCTCTTTATACAGGTGTAATTTGTGAGGATGATGTGTTTTTGGGTCCCTCAATGGTCTTTACCAATATAGTCAATCCGAGAAGCGCTGTAATCAGAAGAGATCAGTATGTTACGACTATTGTCGAAAAGGGAGCGTCGATAGGCGCCAACTCAACAATAATTTGCGGTAACAAAATCGGAAGATATTCATTTATCGGGGCCGGGGCAGTTGTTACAAAGGATGTGAAACCTTATGCACTCGTTGTTGGTAATCCTGCAAAACAAACCGGCTGGATGAGCGAATTTGGCCATAAACTCATTTTCGATGATAATGGAATAGCTGTATGCCCTGAAAGCGGCGAGAGATACCGGCTGGAGAGCGGAGGCGTTACTAAAATTATTTATTAGTTTTATGGCCCTATAAAATGTAAAGAAATGGATCCAAATCCAAAAAATTTCGGAATAATAGGTGTAGCAGGATATATAGCTGTCCGTCATCTGAAAGCCATCAAGGATACCGGTAATAATCTGCTTGCCAGCCTTGATAAATTTGACAGTGTGGGAATTATTGACAGCTATTTCCCTGAAAGTGATTTCTTCGTTGAATTTGAAAGATTCGACAGGCATTTTGACAAGCTTAAAAGAACCGGCACCAAGATTGATTATGTAAGTATCTGTTCTCCTAATTACCTTCACGACTCACATATAAGATTTGCACTCCGGCATAAAGCGGATGCAATCTGCGAAAAACCAATTGTTCTGAACCCATGGAATGTTGATGCACTTCAGGAAATTGAAAAGGAGACTAACCGCAGGGTCTATACAATTCTTCAGCTTCGCCTTCATCCTAAAATTCTTGAGCTCAGGAAAAAGATACAGGATGGCCCGAAAGACAAGATCTATGATATAGATCTCACATATATTACCAGCCGGGGTAACTGGTATAACATCTCGTGGAAAGGAGACATTCACAAATCAGGCGGTGTGGCAACAAATATCGGAGTTCATTTCTTTGATATGCTGGGATGGATCTTTGGACCCGCCAGAACAAATATTGTTCATCTTTCGGAACATAATAAGGCTGCAGGTTATCTCGAGCTTGAAAAGGCCAGGATAAGATGGTTCCTGAGCCTCGATTTTAATGATATCCCTGTAGCGGTAAGGAACTCGGGAAAAAGAACGTTCAGATCAATAACTGTTGACGGAGAAGAGATCGAATTCAGCGAGGGTTTTTCTGATCTTCATACCCTCTCTTACAAAGAACTCCTTGCGGGTAAGGGTTTTGGCCTGGAGGACGCCCGGCAGTCAGTTGAAATTGTTTATGTTATCCGCAATGCAAAACCGGTTGGTCTCCAGGGAGAATGCCATCCAATGCTGAAAACAATATAATTGAAATGTATAAAAAACTCATCAACAAGGAGACCTGTTTGTCAGTTATAGGTCTTGGTTATGTCGGCCTGCCGATTGCGCTTGAATTTGCAAAAAAGATAAAGGTGATAGGCTTTGATATCAAGGCTGAAAGAGTGGAGCTAATGAAAAAGGGAATTGATCCCAGCAATGAGCTTACCAGTGAAGATTTTACTGACACTGATATCAGGTTTTCAAGCAATCCGGAAGACCTTAAAGAGGCTTCCTTTCATATAATTGCGGTTCCTACTCCGACCAACAGACATAATCTTCCCGACCTGACACCGGTATTGAAAGCTTCTGAAACTGTTGGCAGAATCCTTAAAAAAGGCGACTATGTTGTGTATGAATCAACCGTTTACCCGGGTTGCACAGAAGAAGATTGTGTACCGGTACTTGAGAAGTTTTCAGGTTTAAAGTTTTGTGTTGATTTTAAGGTCGGCTTCTCTCCGGAAAGAATAAATCCCGGGGATAAGAAACACACGCTTACAAAAATTGTGAAGGTGACCAGCGGTTGTGATGCGGAGTCGGCTGAGGAGATCGCCAGGACATATGAGATGATCATTGAGGCCGGCGTTTACAGGGCAACCTCAATTAAGGTTGCTGAATCAGCGAAAATAATTGAGAATACACAGCGCGATATCAATATTGCTTTCATGAATGAACTGTCAATAATCTTCAACAGGATGGGGATCAATACATTTGAGGTGCTTGAAGCCGCAGGAACCAAATGGAATTTCCTGAAATTCTATCCCGGCCTTGTCGGAGGACATTGCATAGGTGTAGATCCGTATTATCTTTCCTATAAAGCCAAAGAGCTGGGATATCATCCACAGATGATTGATTCCGGCAGATTTATCAACGACAGCATGGGCAGGTATGTCGGGAAGCAGACAGTAAAAAAAATAATCGCATCCGGAATAAGCCCGAAGGGTGCAAAAGTTCTGATAATGGGAATTACGTTTAAAGAGGATGTGACAGATATACGCAACTCAAAAGTAATTGATGTGATCAGCGAACTGACGGATTTTGGTGTCAGTGTGGATATCATTGATCATGGTGCCGGTGCTGAGGAGGTAAAAGAGGAATATGGAATAGATCTTAAGAAAGAGCCTTCGGGAAAATATGATGCTGTAATATTAGCTGTTAGTCATAAAGATTATCTGAACCTTGATGAGAATTTCTTTATACCTATCCTGAACAAGGGAGGAGTAGTTGTCGATGTAAAAGGGATATTGAGGGGAAGAATTAAGAACTATACTTACTGGAGCCTTTAGATGAAGAAGAAAATACTTGTAACCGGCGGAACAGGGTATATCGGCTCCCACACCTCTGTAGAGCTCATAGAGGATGGCTACGATGTCGTAATTATTGATAACCTTTATAACTCTGAAGCTGAGGTTGTTGACAGTATAAAAGAGATAACCGGGGTAAAACCGGTTCTTGAAGTTCTTGATCTCTGCAATCTTGAAAAACTTAATAATTTCTTTGAAAGAAACAGGGATATAGCTGCTGTCATACACTTTGCCGCCTATAAAGCAGTAGGGGAATCTGTCAGTAAGCCGCTTGAATATTACAGGAATAATCTTGTCTCGCTACTGAATCTCCTGGATGCAATGAGAAAATTCGGAATCCCTGATATGGTTTTCTCATCTTCCTGTACTGTTTACGGACAACCTGAAATGCTTCCGGTGAATGAAGATGCGCCGCTGCAGCCTGCAATTTCTCCATACGGGAATACCAAGCAAATAGGTGAAGAAATTATAAGGGATGCAACCGTTTCAGATAATATCAGAGCTGTCTCGTTAAGATATTTCAACCCTATAGGTGCTCATCCGACCGCATTAATTGGTGAACTGCCACGGGGTGTTCCTGAAAACCTTGTACCCTATATTACACAGACAGCGATTGGACTGAGAAAAGAATTGAAAGTATTCGGCAATGATTATGATACACCTGACGGATCGTGCATCAGGGATTATCTCCATGTTTCGGATCTTTCAAAAGCACATGTTGCTGCTGTTAAACGTCTCATTGAAGGAAAAAATAAAAAGAGTTTTGAGGTTTTCAACCTGGGAACCGGGAAAGGAGTTTCAGTCTTTGAAGCAATATATTCTTTTGAAAAAGTTTCAGGAATAAAGCTGAATTACACCATTGCAGGAAGAAGAGCGGGTGATATTGAGAAAATCTGGGCTGATCCTTCATTTGCAAATAGGGAACTTGGCTGGAAAACAGTTTATTCCCTTGATGATTCAATGAAATCTGCATGGGAATGGGAAAAATATATCAGGGACCTTAAAAAAAGAAAATGAAGAAAACCATACTTATTACCGGAGGGGCAGGTTTCATTGGTTCACATGTTGTGAGGAGGTTTGTGAATAATTATCCCGGATATCTTATTGTAAATGCCGATAAGCTGACGTATGCCGGAAACCTTGAAAATCTTACGGATATAGAAAAAAAAGATAATTATCTGTTTGAGAAAATCGACATTGTAGATAAATCTCAGGTAATCAATCTTTTCGATAAGTATTCTTTTGACGGAGTCATTCATTTGGCTGCTGAATCGCATGTTGACAGGTCAATTACAGGTCCGGATGAGTTTGTTTTCACGAATATTGTCGGGACTGTTAATCTCCTTAATTCGGCGCGGAACATCTGGCAGAATACTGTTGAAGGAAAGCTTTTCTATCATATTTCTACTGACGAAGTTTATGGCTCACTCGGGTCGGAAGGCTTATTCACCGAATGCACTCCATATGATCCCAAAAGCCCCTACTCAGCTTCCAAAGCTAGCTCCGACCATATGGTAAGGGCATATTTCAATACCTTTAAAATCCCGGTAGTTGTTTCAAACTGCTCCAATAATTACGGACCGAATCAGTTTCCGGAAAAACTTATTCCTCTTGTTATTAATAATATAAAAAACAACAGGCCTATCCCGGTTTATGGAAAGGGAGAGAACATAAGAGACTGGCTTTATGTTGAAGATCATGCAGCTGCAATTGATCTTATTTTTCATAAAGGTGTTGCCGGGGAGACATACAATATCGGGGGCAACAATGAGTGGAAGAATATCGATCTCATAAATCTCCTCTGTAAAATATTGGACAAAAAGCTGGGAAGGGAAGCAGGAACATCAGAGAAACAGATAATCTATGTGAAGGACAGGCCCGGACATGATCTGAGATATGCTATTGATTCTTCAAAGATTTCCTGTAATTTAGGCTGGAGCCCCTCACTCGATTTTGAGCATGGGCTTGAAAAAACGGTTGACTGGTATCTTGCCAACCAGAAATGGCTCGACAGAGTTATTTCGGGTGATTATGAAAAGTACTACGATCAGCAGTATGAAAGAAGATAGAAGTCCTCTTTTATCTTATCTTCTTCATCCGTTCAATCAACTCATCGCCAAGTGCAGATTTCTGCTTTATATGGTCGCGGATTGAATTAACAACTGTATTTGATTCAAAAGCTCCTCTCACCTGTTCAAAGTCAAGTTGCTTCTCCTCGTCTCCTCCATCAATTCCAAACCCTGTCATTGATGAGAGCGCAAATTCTTTCCGTGCATCTTCATAAAGAAGGTCATCGAGATCTGTTACACTTCTTTCCCATTTCTCAACAATCTTTATTACATCCCCGGCATTAAACTGATTCAAGGGCTTCCCTGACTCCTCCTCAATTCTTGCCGCAGCCCATGTCCACTCCCAGTCATAGTAGGATTTATGCATCTTTTCAAATACCTTCGAGATGGCTTCGAGTGATTTTATTTTGCCCGATTCAATATTATCAAGAAGTCTGTCTATATCATTTTTTGGCACTATCAATCCTGCCAGATCGATCCATTCTCCGGCGCCATGATTGTTATCAGGAGCCAGCCTGTCTCTGAGCTCATCATTATTCCTGAATCTTGTCCCTTCCAGACGTTTTATTATCGAATTGCCAAGGAACTTCTCGATGCCTGTCTGGTAAAGTTTAATTCCACGCTCAAGAGAACGCCTGGTAATCTTCATGCTATTGTAAGAATAGGAATCTGTTTCCGTTCCTGATTCTTCCTGAAGGTGTTTTAGCAGTTCCCTTCCGTCAATCATTTTTCTGATAGTGTAAGGACTCAGAAGATTGAAATTGATCTGATCTATTATTACCTTGTCTTTTCTCCTGTCGCGCTGGGGCCATTTCTGTGCATCCCTTATTGTACCGACGCTCCTGAGATTTATGCCGGGAACAAGAATGCTCTCATCATTGCTCTCAATAAGGTAAGAAAAAGGGAGGGAAGAGGTATCCATATTTTTGTAATGCCTGCCCATGACCAAGGTGAACGGACCAATTCTGGCTGGCCACAGGAGGTAAGAATCGCTGGTTGTTTTCGACCCGCGTTCAACTATCCCCTGATGTATTGGCCCAAGCTTATACATATGGTTACTCTGGTTTGATCCGCTGCCGGCATTCATGAAAGAAAATATTCCTGCGATCAGAAGAGTTGATTTATGATGTGTCACAGTATACGGACCGGCAAATATTGAGCAGGCTTCGCCATGGTAACCTCCGCAGTTTGCAAAGAAAAGAGAATTCTCAGCTGAGTAATGCTTTCCAAGGATACACCCCTGCCCGATAAAACATTTGTCAATAATGGTAGAATCGGTAACAACCGATCCGGAACAGATGATGAAGTTCTCCATAATGACTCCAGGTCCGATGAAAACCGGATCTTCCATGCAGCTGTTTATTGATCCTTCATTTAAATTTATCGCTCCCTCAAGAACTGAATAGGGAGCTATCCTGATATTACGGATATTGTCACAACTGATTATTCTTGATTTCCTGCCAATGGTTCCTGTTAATGAACTGACCAGTTTTTTATAAGTCTCAGTCATTGCCTCCATCTTTTTTATGGCGGTCGCCCTGTGTCTGTACAGTGCCAAAATATAAGCCTGATGTGCTGAGAGTCTGTCCCAGATTTTTACTGCCCTGGCTCCTGTCTCGCTCATTACAGCCACATGTGTCCCGTTTCCGAAGGAAGAAACTCCATCTGTATGGATTCTGCCGCAATTTCTTACGATTACCTCATCCTCAATAATATAATTTGCAATGTAATCTCTGATATTAAAAATTGAGACATTATCTCCGATAGTGCAATTATGAAGATGGGCGTTTACAATCCCGGATTTGATTGTGACTCCTGACTCATCAACAAAATTTTTACCGAATACTCCGAGTCTTACCTTACCTGAGAAAACCACATTCCTGCAGTGAGATGGATCAAATCCCTTCTTTATCTCCACATTCTTCCAGTTATCACAAACACAATTGTTTGCCAGAAGAACATTGACTTCCGCGTCGGTGATCGGCTTATAGATCGATAACCTGCTCATTATTCGATCCTTAATAATTATTCTACTGTCACGGATTTTGCAAGGTTTCTGGGCTGATCAACATCGCAACCTCTTAAAACCGCAATATGATAAGAAAGAAGCTGCAGGGGAATCACCGCAAGAAGTCCTGAAAAAGCGGGTAGCGTATCCGGAACTTCAAGAACATGATCAGCAATTTTGCTTATTATATCATCACCTTCAGTAACTATTGCTATAACCTTCCCTTTTCTTGCCTTAATCTCCTGAATATTGCTTGTGATTTTTTCATATGTGCTGTCCCTTGTAGCAACTACCACAACAGGCATATTTTCATCAATAAGTGCAATTGGGCCATGTTTCATTTCAGCAGCCGGGTAACCCTCTGCATGAATATATGATATCTCTTTAAGCTTAAGGGCTCCTTCGAGAGCGACAGGAAACAGATATCCTCTTCCCAGATAGAGGGCATTACGTGAGTCACGGACTATTTTCGCGAGGGCCAGCGCCTGTTCATTCATTCCAAGTGCTCTTTCAATCTTCCCCGGGATGGAGACAAGTTCAGCTATGAGCTCTTTATAATTTTCATCGGAGATCACTCCTGTCCTGTGTCCAATCTCAAATGCCATCATTGCCAGCACGGTTACCTGTGAGGTAAATGCTTTTGTTGAAGCTACTCCTATCTCGGGGCCGGCATGTGTATATACACCTGCATCAGTTTCACGGGGAATGCCTGAGCCAACAACGTTGCAGATCCCTATAACCACTGCTCCCTTTTCCTTGGCAAGCTTCACTGCAGCCAGAGTATCGGCAGTTTCACCGCTCTGGCTTATGGCAATAACAATATCATCTTTATTGATTATTGGGTTTCTGTACCTGAATTCGGAAGCATATTCAACTTCAACCGGGATCCTGGCATATTCCTCGAAAATATATTCTCCAAGCAATCCGGCAT
>Ga0315276_10002952_pt1 | contig 15578 bp, 14 predicted proteins | sample YL17G05_0_MG_FD_204542 | JGI IMG/M metagenome (GOLD analysis project Ga0315276, IMG submission 204542) | Sediment microbial communities from Yellowstone Lake, YNP, Wyoming, USA - YL17G05_0 | ecosystem: Environmental > Aquatic > Freshwater > Lake > Sediment | place: USA: Wyoming | collected...
CTTCCTTCACTTTCTCGGCGGTAGTGAAATCGGGGTTGAAAAGGCTGAGCGCCAGCTCCTTTTTCCCGTCCAACGAGAAAGGGACTTCTTTTTCGATGAGGGCTCCTTTGGAGATGATTCCTACAGTAGGGTGATTTTTTTGCACCCCGCTTCCGGAGGCGCCGGAAACCGCAAAGCCTCCCGTGACGACGGGGCCCTGAGCCAGGGCATAGACCTGCTGATCCGGTCCTCTCAGGGGAGTCAGCAGCAAGGTTCCGCCTCCGAGGCTCGTGGAATCGCCCAGGGAAGAAACTTGCACATCAATCCGATTTCCGAGCCTGGAAAAAGGGGGGAGGGTGGCGGTTACGATTACGCCGGCGACATTCTTCAACCTGATTTGGCTAATCCGGTCACTGGGAATGTGGATGCCCATTCTCTCCAACATATTGACAATCGTGCGGATGGTAAACTCCGTAGTCCGCCCATCTCCCGTGCCATTCAGGCCCACGACCAATCCATACCCGAGCATTTGATTGTTGCGGATGCCTTTGAAAGTGGCGATATCTTTTAACCGGGCTCCCCAGGCGTGGGAAACCATAGAACCAACCAGAAGGAAGAGGATGAACGCGAGCCAATATTTTCTTTTGTTCTTCACCATGCATCTCCTGTCTTTAGCCCTATCCTTTACCTAAATTGAGCGATTTTTTTAAACCACAGAGAACACGGAGAATAATTTCATAGCTAAAAAACGAAAATAAGCACAATCTTTTCTCTGTGTCCTCCGGTAATAAATTCGGCAGCTAGAATATTGTATTGTTTTCACTTAACGAGGGCACAGAGCAAAGCGGAGAAAAGGAGTTTATCTTCTTGTTTTATCTCAAATTTCCTCTGTGCCCTCTGTGGTAAATCGCCTTTTTTAGGTATTAAAAACTATCGACAAGATTCTCCAGAAGGCGACTAGGTCAAAATTTAGCAACGGGCAAAGACCGGTGACTGTTTTGAGAACCCGCCGGCAAAGACATTTTGAACACCAAATTACTTTTTTAAGATATTATTAAAAAGCAAATTACATACCGGGAACCACCCCTACGATAACCTATTGTTTTTCATTATTTTTTGATTTCTATTCTTTTTATCATGTTGCCAGGAATGGAAAAAGTTTTCTCTTTAATCCCTTTTTTTTCCACTTTCGAATCGAATGGGCAGCAGAGAAGGAGTATTTTCAGGGCTAGAATGAAAGGGAGTGGAAAGATAAGAAAAGAAGTTCATGGAATTCATCACCGTTGACATATTTATCCTCCTCAAATACACTCCTGTTGCAATGAAAGGAAAGATGAATTCCCGGCCCCTGGCAAACAAAAAGGAGAAAAGGAATGCTGGACCCGAAACAGCGTAAAGGGATTTCGAAGTGGGAGTTAGATACTCCATGCCTCGTGATTGCGGAGGATATTCTGGAAGAAAATATCCAGACGATGCAAGCCTACGCCGCTGCCCTGGGGAAAAACCTGCGTCCCCATGCTAAAACGCACAAATGCTCGCAAATCGCCAGAAGGCAGATGAAAGCGGGAGCGGTAGGAATTTGTGTAGCCAAAGTCTCCGAGGCTGAAGCCCTCGTAGATAAAGGCTCTCAGGGAGTTCTCATCACTTCCCCGGTGGTCACCGACTACAAGATCGACCGTCTCATGAAATGCGTATCGCTAGATCCCGAGCTCATGGTGGTAGTGGACAACGCGGAGAATGCCAGGAAACTGAATGCCGCGGCTACAAAAAATTCCTTAAAACTGGGTGTGCTCGTGGATCTTGACCCGGGCATGGGCCGTACGGGCATTCCTTTCAGCGACGGGGTGGCGATGGGACGATTGGTCAACAGCTTCCCATCTTTGCGTCTGCGCGGGGTACAATGTTACGCCGGCCATGTACAACACATCTCCTCATTCGAGGAACGTCGTCAGGCATCATTGAATTGGATGAACCAGGCCGCCGAAGTTGTCCGGCAGTTTCATCAAAACGGCCTGCCCTGCGATATCTTCACCGGTGCTGGAACGGGAACGTATGAAATCGACGCGCGGGTTCCAGAACTTACGGATCTACAAGTAGGGTCCTACACCCTGATGGACGCTGAGTACCTAACCATTGGTTCATCCCAAAATCCCTCGCGCTTCAGCAAATTCCCGCCGGCATTAACCTTACTCACCACCGTGATCAGTATGAATCACCCTCAATTCGCCACTGTGGATGCTGGCTTGAAAGCCCTTTATCATCACGGGGGAACCCCGGATGTTGTACATCCACCCGGCCCTGGCTGGCATTATGATTGGTGGGGGGACGAGCACGGCAGAATCATACTACCCAACCCGCCGCCAAAGGTATCGCTGGGGGAAGTTCTCGAACTGGTTGTGTCGCATTGTGATCCGACGGTCAACCTTTTCGATCTCTTTTACGTTATCCGAGATGGAATCGTTACGGATACCTGGCCAATCGATATGCGCGGTAAATGCCAGTAAAATTCTTTGGGACGACTGGCCAAAGCAGATTTAGTCCTGCTTGGCTTCGGCTTCCTCCTTATGATTCTTCACCGGCAGATCCGCGTGAATCGCGATAATTTCCCCTTTATAACGTAAGGGGGCCTCTATGTGCCCCCATCCTTTCTGAGCCTGGAAAATCCCATCATAGGCGGAGTCGTGATATGACTTCATTCTATGGGGAATATTACGCTCAGTGAGTATGGAATCCATCAGCTGCGCCTCGATCTCATTATCCAGAACAACCATTTTCTTATATTCATCCATCTCCAATTGTCCCCGAGCTGAACATAATATTCTTCCAGAGGAGAGAAGAGTGCTTAGCCGCAAGTGCAACTTATACGGGCGATCGACTCTTTCAGCACTTCATCCATTTGTAATCCCTTCGCCAGGTAGACCGAGTGGGCAACGACAAGGTCGGCATGGCGGACGATCAGTGCTTCGATAGACTTTGGCGGATGAGAGGAAAATTTTATGGAGTGCGCTTCGATGATGTGGGCCACCTCTTCGGTGAGCCCCTCTGCCCGGGCCATGGAGGCACCGATCACGGCATGCGAGCTCCGGCGTCCCGCCTCCGTCCAACCCCCGGTTTGGCCGTCGAAAATCACCATCTTGTCCACATCGTGCAAAAGAGCACCGGCCAGCAGATCGTCCATGTTCAATTTGAGGCCTAGGATTTCGGAGGCAATAATGGCCATCTTCTCGCAGGCCTGGCACACTTGGTTGGTGTGGTCCACATTGGTGTAAGCAATGTGCCCCCGGGCCGGTTCAAACTGATGGGCTTCTTCGATCCGCGAAAAATTACTGCGCTTCCAGGCAGTGACCCAGGTGCCTATTACTTTTTCCCGGATGCCGTTATCCTTGATTTTCAAAACACCTGGGAAAAGGCGCAAAATGTAATCTCGATCCTTCGGCTCCACCTGGGCTCCTTTGCAGGCAACTTTTGCAGCGTGTAAAGTCATAAGATTTGGGGATTGGCTCGAAAACGAGCCAGATCATCACGCCATCGGTTACTCAATCCTATGGCAGATTGAGAATAATCTCAATACGAAAAATTTGGGCAATGCTTTATATCTTGACAAACGCGAATCGCTTAAGTTAGATTCTCCGCATCTGCAAAGATGATGATCTCGTAAAAAGTCTGAAAAGACGTATTTCCGTCATTCCTGGCGAACCCCGGATCGGGTCCGGGGCAGGCGCCGGAATCCAGTTATTTCAAATACTTAAAAATTCTCTGGACTCCGGTTTTCACCGGAGTGACGACTTTTTAGGAAAACATCAAAGATGAATCACTTTTATAATGGCTTTTATTATCATTATTTTATTCCCTGCTCTCACCTCAATTCTTCCCCATAGTGCAGGGATCCAATGAACAAGTTTTGCTGCTTAATCTTTTAAAGATAATAAAGGGTAAGCGTAAAACAGGGCCAGGAGGAAGCGGTGGACTTTGAAAGGAATGAGTTCCAGAAGGCCTTGCAGGCCTCGGCCGGGGCTTTTGCGGAAAAATTCATTGAGCCGGAGGCGAGGGAATTTGATGAAACCAACCTCTTTCCCCTGGAAACGTTTCGCCGAATGGGAAAGGAAGGGTTCCTGGGTCTCACCGTGCCTGCGGAGTATGGCGGGGGGAATGGGGGGGCATTGGAGTACAGCATTATCTGTGAAGAAATCGCTAAAGCCAGCGCCGCCTACATCCACAATGGCCATTATCAGACCGAAAAGATGCTTATCCATTATGGAACCGAGGAACAACGGCAGGAATTTTTACCCAAGCTAGCCACAGGGGAATACTTAGCGGCAACGGCGATCTCAGAAAGCGGGGTCGGTTCGTCCTTCAGCGGTATGGCTTCCATCGCCAGAAAGGAGAAGGACGGTTATATCCTGAATGGGGAAAAAGTTCACATTAATGACGCGGCGGAAGCCCAGATCATCAATTTCTTTGCCATGGCTCCTCAGGGGTTGACCGTCTTTCTGGTAGATCCTACAACCCCCGGCTTCACCATCCTGGAAAAAATGAATCCCATGGGGCTTCGTGCCTCCCCGATTTATTCTTTCCACCTCAAGGATTGCCGCGTTCCAGAAAGCCACCGGATCGGCAAGGAAGGCCAAGGTACCCCGGTTTTTTTCTCGGCCTTCAACCACAGCCGCATCGGCAATGCCAGTTGTCTCTTGGGAATTGCCGCAGAGGCCCTGGAGAAAGCTATTTCTTTTGCCCAAAGCCGGAAAGTGGGAACCCAAGTGGTGACCCATTTCCAAGGGGTCCGCTGGGTCGTGGCAGAACTTTCCACGAGGCTGGAGGCCGGAATGCTTCTCCGGGATAAGGCCGCCTGGATGGAAGATCGAGGACTTGACCCGGTTCGAGAAACTTCCATGGCCAAGTTGCTGGCCGGGGAAATATCCATGGAGGTTGTCTCCCAGGCCATTCAACTGACGGGAAGCTATGGCTGTTATCGCGATACGCCCTTCGAGCGGTATCTGCGAGACGCCAAATCCCTCTGCATAGCCGGAGGAACGCTGGAGGTGATGAAGAACAATATTGCCCGGCAAATTCTGGGATAGGGACGGGAAAAATGGAGGACCTGAAAACGCTGCTGGCTGAAAAAGCTGGGCGAGTTGGCGATAAGACCTACATTTATTTCCGCGAGAGAACCTTCACCTACCGGGAAATAAACCTTCTCAGTAATAAGTTCGCCAACGCTTTCCATGAGCTGGGAGTGCGCAAAGGGGACCATGTGGCCCTCATGCTTCCCAACTGCCCGGAATGGATTGCCTGCTGGTTCGGGCTGGCCAAGCTGGGGGCGGTTTTGGTGGCCTTTAATACGCAGTGGAAAGCGGATGGACTGGGATATGCCCTGAAGCAGGCCGACATCCAATTCTGCCTGGCGGCTGCCGAATTTCAAGAGGGATTAAGAAAAGCCGGAGACCACCCGGGGCTTACCCAGGTCATCTTTGATCTGGGGGGAGAGTCCGTCGAGATCGAAGGGGCCTTAGCCCTTTCCTCCATTCTGCCCAGCGCCTCCACCGATGAACCGGAAGAAGACCCTCCCAAAGGGTGGGACCCTATGATCATTACTTACACCTCCGGTACAACGGGGTGGCCCAAGGCTGTGGTCAATCCCCACTGGGCTTATATCGCCGCGGCTGAGGATTTGCGAGATTATGTTGAACTCATCCCTGAGGATATCATTTATACCTGTCTTCCCCTTTATCACGCCAACCCTCAGGTCTACTGCGTGCTTACGGCCTTGGTGACCGAGGGCTCCATCGCGCTGGCGGAAAGGTTCAGCGCATCCCGCTTCTGGCAGGATATCCGCTTCTTTGGAACCACGGCTTTTAGTTATGTGGGCGCGGTTCTTCCGATTCTGCTGAGTCAACCGGAAAGGGAGGAAGAAAAAGGAACTTCGGCTAAAAAATGTTTTGGAGGTGGGGCTCCCAAAGAAATCCATGAAGCGGCCACTCGACGGTTTGGACTGCGGGTCTGCGAGTTATACGGGATGTCTGAAACCGGCACCTGGAATACCATCAACCGGCCGGGAAAGATCAAATCGGGGTCGGTGGGCCAGATCCGGGAGGGCTTTGAGGTAAAGATCTTTGATGATCAGGATAATGAACTCCCCATCGGTCAGGTCGGAGAGATCGTAGTAAGGCCACGGTCACCTTTTATTATGTTCAGCGCATACTATAAAATGCCTGAAGAGACCTTAAAATGCTATGGCAACCTGTGGTTTCACACTGGGGATCTGGGGAGGGTTGATTCCGAAGGCTATTTCTATTTTTGCGGCCGGAAGAAAGAAAGCATTCGCCGGGGTGGCGAGAATATTACTCCTTACGAAATTGAAAAAGCCTTAACCGATCATCCGGCTGTGGGCGAGGCAGCGGCAGTGGGGGTTCCCGATCCGATCCTAGGAGAAGAGATTAAAGTTTACATTGTTCTTCGAGAAGGACATTCGGTGCAACCGCAAATTCTGATTGAACAATGTCAAGAAAAGGTGCCGCAATTCATGATTCCCCGTTATATTGAGTTTGTTTCCCATCTTCCCAAAACCGCTTCTGAGAAGGTACAAAAGATGGTCCTGAAATCGAGGGGCATCGGGTCAGCCTGGGACCGCCTGGCCCAATAAAGCAAGAGGGCAAATTCTTGCTAAGACCTTAGAATAGGTTCCCTGGGTTGGATCCCTCCCCCGCGCGATTCGGTTAAAAAACAGTGCCTCATTATGACCAGCGAAACGTCTCTCACCTGGGCCAGGAAATCTTGGACAATTTGATGGCTTCTTTATCTCTATGCCAACCTCCCCTCCTTCATCAGTCTTTTTTCTCTAAGATCCGGGATAAAAGGTAGCGGGCCAGAGCCATTCGCACCACCCTCACTTCCAACCGATCCCCCTTTTCCCCCATCTCCTGCGGCGATATCGTCCGGTTTCCATAAAAAAGCGTCTGCGGGTTGGACATTCCCAGACGAAGGGCAAAGGATTTCATCCTGCGGTTGACTGGGTAATACCCCCGGCCGTCTTCAAACCCATAATAGTGGGCCACTGCCGGGCTCTTCGTCCTCACCCCCTTGAGGATGATTTCTTCTCCCTCTCCCACCTCGAACTCTTCGCTCGCCGGTTCAAGATAGATGGAATGGAGGTAAGAGAGAGTGAACGGGGAATGAGGGGTTGCCAAAATATTGAGTTTCTGGGTGCGGTCCGTATTGACGATCTGCAAGACCAGCACCTTTTTGATCAAAAAAGCTCCTCCAGCACCCATCAAAGCCAAGAGTGCCAGCAGGAGAATCCCTTTCTTAAGTTTCAACTATTGAACCTTGATCCCCTTCTCTGCGTAATATTTTATGGCCCCCGGGTGAAAAGGGATGGAAGAGCCAACGACCGCTCCCTGCAAAGAGATATGCTCTGCGGCCTTGTGGACGGCTACTAAATCCTGCTTGTGTTCCAAAACGGTTTGCACGATCTGGTAAGCCAAATGGGCATCCAAGGAATCCAAGCAGACTAGCATGGTAGCCACTCCGATGATTGGAACATCGGCCTCCATGCCGGCATAAGTTCCTTTGGGGATGACGGCATGGTAATAAACCGGCCCGTACTTTTTGAGCAGGGTCGGAAGGGCCTTATCCTGGGGAAGGATCCTGATGGTAATCCCAGGGGTGGCCGCCACGTCCATCACGGCTGCCGTAGGCAATCCTCCATCCCAGCAGAAGGCATCCACTTTGCGATCTTTGAGGGCGCCCGCTGATTCGGCTACGCTGAGGCGTTCCTGTTTGATGTCCTTTTTAACGTCGAGCCCAAAAGCTTCTATAATGCGCATCGATTTGACTTCCGTAGCACTTCCAGGGGCGCCTACCGAAACTCGCTTGCCCTTTAACTCAGGGACCGTGTGGATGCCGCTTTCTTTAAGGACCACCATGTGGTTAAGGTTGCCATAGAGGACTGCCAGAGTGCGCAAGGGGATCTGGCCGTCTTTTTCAAACCTCCGGATTCCCTGAATCGCATCATGGCTTACATCCGCAATGACCAGGGCGAGTTCTCCTTTTCCGGCCTTGAGGAGTTTAATATTATCCACCGCAGCAGGGGTCACTTCCGCAGTGGCAGCTGTATTGGGTACATACTTGGAAATGACTTGAGCCAGACCTCCACCTAAGGGATAGTAGACTCCTCCCGTTCCCCCGGTCAGGAGCGAAAGGCGCTTAACGTCTGATTGGGCGAACCCAGCAACCGATGTTGAAAGTAAGAAAGCCAGGACGATGAAAGCCAAACATGGTTTTCCCTTGAGCACCATCATACATCCCTCCCCTATGAATTTTTTTCAGGCAACCGAATGAGAGCTTAAAATATCTTATATCACAGAAAATTTTTCTTGTCCCTCCGCTGGACCCTATATTCCTCCAGAGGAAAGTGCTTAATCTTTCATCAAGCCCCGGCGGGGTCTTTTTCCCTATTTCCCCGTGAATATTGGCTTTCTTTTTTCCAGAAAAGCCTTCGCGGCCTCTTGATGATCCTGAGTTTCGGACAACAGGGCGAGCTGGGAGGAGATATAATCCAGATGAGACCGCAAGGTGCTCGTTTGAGACTGGTAAATGGCCCGCTTCATCATCCGAACCGCAACGGGCGGTTTGCTGGAAATCTTCTCCGCCAGAACCAATGTTTCTTCCAGGAGTCGGTCATGGGGAACCACCCGATTCACCAGACCCATATGCAGGGCCTCCGGAGCGCTGAGAATATCGCCGGTAAAAAATAATTCCATCGCCTTGGCGATCCCTACCAATCTGGGCAGGAAATAGGCCCCCCCGTCCCCGGGAACGAGCCCTAACAGGATATAGGACTCCCCCAGTCTCGCCCGGTCCGAGCAGACCCTGAGATCGCACATAAGAGCCATATCTAAGCCGGCCCCCATGGCCGCGCCATTGATGGCGGCAATGATGGGCTTATCCAAGTCTTCCAAGGTCAAAACGATACGGTGCACGCCCTCCCAGAGGAATTTTTTCATCTCCCATGACCGGAGTTTTCCTGCGGCCATTTCCCGGATGTCTCCCCCGGAACAAAACGTCTCTCCCTTTCCGGTCAGGACGATGACCCGCACATTATTATCTGTGCGGGCCTCCTCAAGAAATTGGCGCCAGAGGGCTATCATTTCAGGACTAAAGGCGTTCTTAACCTCTGGCCGGTTAAGGGTGATGATGGCAATGTGCCCTTCGAGTTGGTAGAGTACATGGGGTTCGCTCATTTTCTATCCTCCTGCAATAAATTTTCAGTCCATCCAGTAGAAGAACGATTGGAAGAAATGTGAAGAAAGGGATGGGCCCCCGATATATTGGAGAGTCCGTTTAGGCCACCTCGAACCTCTTCACAAATTCCAGGTCGATCTCTATCCCCAACCCGGGTCCGGGGGGAAGGGAAACCCAACCACCATTTTGCTTGACTTGTTCCGGAATCGCTAATGGCTTGACCAGCAGTTCTTCCCGAAACCGATTGGGCGTCGTGTCATATTCCAGCATCGGCTGTACCGGCTCCGCGGCACCCGGAAGGTCCGGCATGGCCGCAAGAAGATGCAGGTTCGTGGCCACCGCCACTGCCGATCCCCAGACGTGATTCACAACGGGAACGAAGTAAGCATGGGCCAGCGCCAAAACTTTGCCATACTCCGTAATACCGCCCAGGCCGCAGGTCTCCGGCTGTAGGATGTCAACGCATCGATTGGCGATAAGATCGCGGAAACCCCAGCGGGTAAACTCTGCCTCCCCGCCGGCGATGGCCATGTCTAAGGATGTGCAGACATCTCTATATCCTTGATGATCTTCGGGGGCCACAGGCTCCTCGAACCAGAACACCCCGAGCCGCTCCAATTCCCGGCCCAGCGGGATGGCTTCTCGGGCCGTGTACGCATGGTTGGCATCCACCATAAGAAGGATATCCGGTCCGATCGCCTCCCGTACCGCCTTGACCAGTTGGATATCTTTGCGCGGCCCCAGGCCGATCTTCATCTTAATGGCCCGATAGCCTGCCCCCACAATCCGGGCGCTTTCGCTAGCGAAAGCTTTCTCCAGCTCAGGGATCCGTTGGAGCATCATGCCATAGCCATAGACCGGGATGGATTGGCGAAAGGCTCCACCCAGAAGCTTATACAGCGGCTGGTTCAGATAACGGCCGGCAATATCCCAGAGGGCAATGTCTACTCCTGAAAGGGCCTGAATGGGCATTCCCTTTTGCCCATGATCCCTCAATGAATTGTAAACCCTATGCCATATCTTCTCCCGGTCCAGGGGATCCTCGCCAACGATCATCGGCTGAATCACTCTTTCCACAATCGCTTTGTTCGCCAGGGCCACCTGCCCTCCCCCATAAGCTTCGCCGACTCCGCGAATGCCTTCATCGGTGAAGACTTCTACAATATGGGCAGTCCGACGGTCAAAATACCCTTGGGAATATCCCAGCTCCTTATCGAGAGGATATTGCAGAACGTGGCTTTTAACGCCGGTAATCTTCATGGTCATATCTCTCCTTCCGAAGATAGGCTGAGTCTCACATGATCGATGGTGACGATGATACCTTAACAGAAAACAGAATGCATATCAACAACTCGAATAATCATCCAGGCTGCGTGGGAATATCTGCTCCCGCAGAGGCCCATATTACGGGGCATTATCTTCTAAATTCTCCTAGAGCCTGAAGGATTCGAACCGCCCGGTTGCGGTAGGTATGGTGGGCCAAGACCCGCTGCCTGGCTTTTTCCCCTCTCTTTCGGGCACCCTTGGGGTCTCGCAGGCAAAGTTCTCTCATCTCCACGGCCCCATCCGGGTTATAAAAGCATAAGGGTTCATCTCCGGGGTCGAATAATATTTCGAACTCGGGAGACCATTCGGCGAGAACCGGAATCCCGCAGGCGCTGGCATCGAATATCCGTTGGGTTAGACCCGTGCGCGCCTGGGGCTGCCGCACATCTAAAATAAAGGTGCTCCCGTTGTAAACCTTCCGGAGGGCATCCCCGTAGGCAATCCACCCTCGGTAAAAGCCCTCGCCTACGATATTGCGCCACCCCTCATCTCCAAAAACACCTCCTCCGGGCTTCAAAACCCCGGATACCACTTCTCTGCGTTTCCGAACCCCCACTTCATAAACGCACGCCTGCGCCCATAATCGGCCTAGAGGGTCTAACCGGATCCAATCGATGGGTTGGTTAGCTTTTTGGGCAAGACGCGTCCATACCAAGCTATGAAGGGATTGTCGAAAATCCTGGCGATAGGTTTCCCAAACGGCTGCGGTGTCTTTCCTGAATTCCGGGGTTGTCCGGGCCACCCGATCAAGAATTTCATTGGGATGGGCGGTGGAACCCACAAAAACTCCCCCCGAATAGAGGCAGGAAGAATCAGTTTCTTCGGGGAAAAAGATCGATGGGTCAGCTGCCAGGGGAAGATGCACCATGGGCATTCTACTCCAGGAAAAAATTTCTTGGACAATTTCCCGGTCCCAACAGAAGGGAATTGTCCAATCGGGTTCGCAAGCTCCCGGAAAGCCATAACCAAGGGGGTCATCTACAAACCAAATAATCCAAGGAACTTTTAAAGATATTTGTAGAGCTTTGATATTCTTCATAAAGGCAGGATCCCCCCCGAGGTCCAATGTAAAAATGGCCTGATACCCTTTCCCGGCGGTCTCGAGGAAGGACCGAAAGTTGTCGGAAGAATTCGGAACTGGAATATCCAGGACTTCAATATTGAGGGACTGGAAAGCCTTGACCAAAGAGGCATGGATAAAGGGGAGAACAAAGCCGTTGGCCCTTAAGGCCAGAATTCGCATTTAGGCCGCTCTTTTAACCCGGACACGGGAAGACCCGACCACCCGCGCCCACCCCCATCAAAGGAAGAGATGCTAGAAATCGAACCTGAAATCACCCGAACAATTTCCGGTGGCGTGCATCAAACATCTGCCAATTTCCGGAATGACCGTATATCTTATTCCAAGATTAGGGAGAGGGAGCCTAATGTCAAAATACTTCCCGCGTTTGTATTAGACATTCTGGGTGTCGGCCTTCCAGGATATCCCGGACCTGTCTGGCAACGGCATCGGACAGGCGCTCCCCTGCTTCCTGGGTCATCGCGCCGATGTGCGGCGAAAGAACGACATTCTCCAGTTTGGTGAAGGGGTGATTCCCGGAAATCGGTTCGCCGGCAAAAACATCCAGAGCTGCCCCGCCGATGCGTCTCTCCCGCAGAGCCTTGCACAATACTGGCTCATCGACCACCCTCCCCCGGGAAGTATTCACCAGCAAGGCTCCAGGTTTCATCAGTGCCAAGGTTCGGGCATCGATCATCTTCTCGGTTGCGGGGGTCAAGGGAACGTGAAGTGTTACAATGTCCGCGCAGGAGACCAGTTCTTCTAAAGTGGTTCTTTCAACGGGGACATCCTCCCGGGGTTGGGCAAATGGGTCGTGCCCCAATACCTTCATGTCAAACCCTCGGGCGATCCGAGCCACGCGCGACCCGATCTGTCCCAGGCCGACGACGCCCATCGTTTTTCCCCGGAGTTCTCCGCCCGTTATCCATTCAGGCAGGGCTGCGCTTTCGGTCCGTTTCCAATGATCCTCCCGAATGTACCGGTCAGACAGATGAACTTTCCGCAACAGGCAGAGGAGGAGACCGAAAGTCAGCTCGGCGACGGCCTGCGCATTCTCGCCCCGGCAGTTACATACGAACACCCCTCGCCGGGCAGCGAAAGCAATATCGACGTGATCATAACCGGCCCCGTAGGCGATCACCCCTTTCAGGCTGGGAGTTCTCTCCAGAACGGGTGCGCCGATGCGAATGTATTCCGAGACGAGGATTTGCACTGATTTGGAGTTGGCGAGCTTATCAGCCAGGTCCAGGTGGTCTTTGGCATCGGCCCAGGCAAACCCGCCCAGCGAAGAGATCTCCGCCAGTGACTTATCGGACATGAAAAACCGATCCGCAAACACAACCGGGACGGCAAAAACCTCTTTAACGCCCATCATAAACAATCTTCCCCCCGACTATGGTCATTTTCACCTGACAATTCGGGATGGCCTCAGGGGGTAAATGCATGGGGTCTTTATCCAGTACCACCATGTCCGCCCATTTGCCTTGCGTGAGCGTTCCCCGTTCCTTCTCTTCGAACGAGAAATAGGCCGCCTCCCGAGTATAAAGGCCGAAGGCCTGTTCGGTCGTAATGCCCTCCGCGGGGCCGAACACCTGACCGCTCCCCGTCCTCCGGCAGATCGAGTCCCGCACTCCAATTAAAGGGTTGGGTTCCGCCACCGGACAATCTGAGGAGAGTCCCAGCTTGATTCCCCGCTTCAGCAGGGTGGCGAAACGGTAGAGTTCCTGGGAGCGTATGGGTCCGTACGCTTCAATGAATCCATCGCCGAGGAGAGAGAAAAAATTGGCCTGACTGGAAATGTACAGACCGAGCTGTTTTACGCGGTCGATCTGAGGAGCCGTAAGATTTCCGGCGTGAACGATGTGATGACGCAGGGGATTTCCTTTGCTCAAAACCCGTCCGAAGGCTTTGAGGAGCATGTCTAAGGCCCGGTCCCCCTGGGCGTGAACGGAGATCTGGTACCCAGCCCGGTCAAATTTTTCGATCTCTCTATTAATTCCCTTCTGGTCAAAGTTCAGAATTCCCCTCCCGGCTCGGGGAGGATATTCATAGGCCTTGGATACGGCCGCCGTCCGGCTGCTCATGCCCCCGTCGAGGAAAATTTTGATGGCCCCGATCTTGACCCATTCCGTACCGAACCCCCTGCCAATCCCCGCCGCGACGAGCGGCTCGGCCCATTGGTTGAGGATGAAGGCATAGAGACGAAAGGGAAAACGATCGCTCGCCGCCGCCTCCTGATAGGTCCGCAGGGTAAGGCTATCCACGAAAGGATCATGGGCCCCGACGATACCCAGCCGATGATAGTAGGCCGCACAGCGGGACATCATCTCCACCCTTCCTTCCCGGTCGTACTCGGCCAGCATCTTTGAATAGATCGAAGGGGTGGCGAAAAACAGGGGACCCATGAAAGCGGATTCGCTCAAAATCCCGTTTGGGTGGCCCTGTCCATCCCTGTAAATCTTTCCTCCGGGGGGGTCGGGCGTTTTTTTCGTGAAGCCCAGCTCCTTCAGGGCCAGGGTGTTGACTACCGCTCCGTGGACGGAAACGTGCACCAGGCAAATGGGGTGTTTCTTCGATGCCCGATCCAGGTCCTCTCGTTTCAAGTCAATTTTATCGTCTAGCAAATAAGGAGCGTACCCCCAACCCATAATCCATTTCCCCGGCTGGGTTTTCTCCGCTTGGGCTCTCAAGGCGTTTATTACATCCTCTCCCCGCACGCAACCCGCAGCGGGACGGCAGTCCGCCTGATCCGTGAGCAGAGCGTAAAGGCAAAAATGGTTGTGGGTATCTATGAAACCCGGCAACAGAGTCTGCCCCTTGAGGTCGATCACTTTTGTCCCAGTCCCAGCCAGTGGTTCTACTTCCGCGCTCTTCCCCACCCGGAAAATACGGCCGAATTGCACGGCCAAGGCCTCCGCCCGGGGGGTCGCTGGGTCCATGGTCAAAACATTTCCATTCTTGAGAATGATCTCCATGATTATCCCCTTTCCAACTGGCTTCTAAGCAAAATACGCCCGGCCAGCTTTTCCGATATTCTGATGATCCTTTTTTCGACTCTGCTGCCTTTCTCGGTTTTTTAGAATCAACCTCAACCCGGGCAATGCTTCAGGGCAATCTCATAATGTGTGACTGTCACCTCAAATGAACGAAAGAGTGGCCGTGCCGCAGGCGCGACGACCGCAGCGGTAATATCTTGGCCGGCGAACTTGCGGATGGCATCCATTGACTCCCAAAGCGTCTGCACGCTGATTTCGACACTGTCCGGCAGCTCCCGTCGCAGGACGAAGGCCCCCCTGTATCCGTCGATCTGATAGAGCTCCGGAAAGACGTTTTTCTGAAGGTGGTCCGGGTAGTCACCTACCTTTTCCCGCAGAGCGAGGCCCCGCCACACACGAGCAATCATTTTATGAAACCTCCCCCCGTCCAAAAGGATCCCCAAGGAGCCGCTGCGGAATGGATCGGCCGCCCGTTCGACGGCGCCGTAAATCGCTTGCTGGGTGCGGCCCCGATCCTCGGTTGCCCCAGTGCTCCTTACGGCCCTATTTGTCAAACCAGACTTTCTTCATCCCCCCGCCGTAATAGCCGAACCACGTGCTCATACCAAATTCATGCCCTTTGACGTAATCCCTGTGGGCAACGGGAATAACGGATTTGGCCAAGTACAAAATGGGCAGATCCTCCTTCACCATATCAACGACTTTCTGATAAATCGGCACCCGATCCTCCCAAGGCCGGTCTTGCGCTAACTCGGGAAGACATACCGCCAACAGGTCCGTTTTCGATCTCGTTCTCGCCGGCCAGTCATCTCGGAAATCGTGATCTCCACCACCCCGCAATTTCTTACCCTCTCCTCAGCGACATCCGATGCATCGGACCGGAAACGTCGATTGAAGGCGTTCAGAGCTTTGCTTCGTTCATCGATGTCTTCAATCATTCGCGCCCTGCCGTAGCAGATCACACTGTCGCTATCCAC
>Ga0315276_10002955_pt1 | contig 15570 bp, 10 predicted proteins | sample YL17G05_0_MG_FD_204542 | JGI IMG/M metagenome (GOLD analysis project Ga0315276, IMG submission 204542) | Sediment microbial communities from Yellowstone Lake, YNP, Wyoming, USA - YL17G05_0 | ecosystem: Environmental > Aquatic > Freshwater > Lake > Sediment | place: USA: Wyoming | collected...
GAGTATCACACCGCACACCAAGTTCAAGGGGGAAGTGTACGTATTATCAAAGGAAGAAGGAGGGCGTCATACGCCGTTTTTCAATGGTTACCGGCCGCAGTTTTATTTTCGGACGACGGATGTTACCGGATCGGTGACTTTACCGGAAGGTGTGGAGATGGTGATGCCGGGAGATAATATCACGGTGGATGTGGAGTTACATAAAGAGATCGCGATGGAGAAGGAATTACGGTTTGCCATTCGGGAAGGTGGACGTACGGTCGGCGCCGGTGTGGTAACCGAAATATTGAAATAATTTCATGCTAGGCCTGTAGCTCAATTGGCTAGAGCACCGGTCTCCAAAACCGGGGGTTGGGGGTTCAAGTCCCTCCAGGCCTGCCATGTACTGTTGATAGGGAAGGGAATATGATTAAAAAAATCACGGGCTTCATCACGGATGTCAAAGCAGAAATGTCCAAAGTTTCCTGGCCGACACGAGAGGAATTAATCAATTCAACGCTGATCGTAGCCGTCGTTTGTCTCATGTTTACGATCTATATTTTTGGTGTTGAGTATATTTTATCATGGGCCATGCGCTTTTTAATTAATCTGTTTTAGTTAACCATTAAGAGGTAAGTCAGATTGACAAAAAAATGGTATACATTGCGGATCTATTCCGGTCAGGAAGCCAAGGTTAAGGCGCACATCGAAGCCGAAATCAAACTGAAGGGAATCGAAGAGAAAATCGGCCGGATTATTATTCCTTCCGAAAACGTGATCGAAATGAGGGATGGCAAAAAGCGGGTCAAGAATCGTGTGTTTTTTCCGGGTTATATTTTAATCGAACTGATACTGGACAATCAAACCCACCATGTGGTTTCCAATGCCCCGGGAGTCATCAGTTTCGTTGGACCTAAAAATGAGCCTACCCCGTTGCGTGAGTCAGAAGTGGAGCGTATTCTTGGGAAAATTGAGAGTGGTCGTGAAACCGAGGTTAAGGGGAAAATGAAGGCCCCTTTTAAGGTGGGCGATCCGATCCGGGTAACCGATGGTCCCTTCAATGATTTTACCGGTTTTGTGGAAGATATAAATGATGAAAAGAGTAAAGTTAAGGTCAATATCAGTATTTTTGGAAGACCAACTCCGGTGGAGTTGGATTTTCTGCAAGTTGAATTAGAAAAATAACAGGGAATCTTGGAATAACGAGAGGTCATAAGAAGAATGGCAAAGAAAGAAATCGCAAAGATCAAACTGCAGTTATCGGCGGGTCAGGCCAATCCATCACCACCCGTGGGACCGGCCCTGGGACAACATGGTGTAAATATCATGGAATTTTGTAAAGCCTACAATGCCAGGACGCAGGACAAAGCAGGACTCATCATACCGGTCGAAATCACCGTTTATGCTGATCACTCATTTTCTTTTATAACCAAGACACCTCCTGCTTCTGTGCTTTTAATCAAGGCCGCCAAGATCGAAAAAGGATCCGGCGTACCGAATACAAATAAAGTGGGTAAAGTCACCAAAGACCAGGTTCGGGAAATTGCCACTATGAAAATGCAAGATCTGAATGCTTCGGATATTGAGAGTGCGATGAGAATGGTCGAAGGCACTGCCCGAAGCATGGGTATTGTGGTAGAAGGTTAATAGTAAAGGGGATTGATAGTAATGAGACGAAGCAAGCGTTTTAACAGAATTTTCGAAAAAATTGACCGGCAGAAAGAATACATGCTGGAAGAAGCAGTGAATCTGCTCAAACAGACCGCCAGTGCGCGTTTTGATGAAACGGTTGAAATTGCCATGCGCCTGGGTGTGGATCCCCGGCATGCTGATCAAATGGTGCGCGGTACAGTCGCCCTTCCCAATGGTACCGGAAAGAAAATCCGAGTGCTGGTATTAACCAAAGGTGATAATCTGGAAAAAGCGAAAGCTGCCGGTGCGGATTTTGTTGGTCTGGAAGAATATATTGAAAAAATACAGGGCGGCTGGTTGGATTTTGATGTCGCCGTAGCCTCGCCGGATGTTATGGCACAGGTCGGAAAATTGGGGAAGATCCTGGGTACCCGGGGACTGATGCCCAATCCCAAGAGCGGTACTGTTTCACCCAATGTCGATACAGCGGTAAAGGAGATCAAGGCAGGTAAAATTGATTTCAGGGTGGATAAGGCGGGAATAGTTCACTCCGGTGTGGGTAAGATCTCATTTGAAGAGCAAAAACTGGTTGAAAATATCCGCACCTTCATCACCATGGTGATCCGGTTGAAACCAACATCTGCCAAGGGTATGTACCTGCGGAGTATCGCCATTTCCAGTACCATGGGCCCTGGTATCTTTTTAGATAAGAATATGAGCACGTACACCAGTTAAAATTTTGATTGAGGAATAAATCATGCCGACGCAAAAGAAAATTGAACAGGTCGCTCAATACACCCAAAAGTTTAGAAATTCCAAAAGCATTTTCCTGGCTGATTTTTCGGGAATGAATGTGGCCCAGACCACCGAATTGCGCCGCCAGTTCCGGAAAGCGAGGGTGGAATACTGTATATTAAAAAATACACTGGCCAGGCGTTCTTTAAAGAACGCCGGTATCGAAGGCCTGGATACAATTCTGAAAGGAATGACCTCCTTCGCCTTTAGTGAACACGATGCCGCTGCGCCCATTAAAGTGATCAAGGATTTTAACAAAACACTTAGCAAGGATAATAAATCCCTGATCATCAAAGGGTGCGTTTTTGAAGGAAAAGTGTTTGGTGCCGAGAAAGTGGATGCTCTGGCCAATCTACCGTCACGAGAAGTATTGCTGGCACAGTTGATGGGAATGTTGCAGTCACCCATGAGCAGGTTGCTGGCGGTTTTACAGGCTTCCGGACAGAAACTGATTGGTGTGCTGGAAAGCGTTAAAAATGTAAAATCGTGATCAAGATAATAAATTAAAACTGTAATATACTATATTAAGTGGAGGATAAAATGGCTCAAGTTAGCAGAGAAGAAGTACTTAATTACCTTGAAAAGGCGACGATGCTTGAAATCTCAGAATTGATCAAGGACATCGAGACAAAATTTGGAGTGACCGCAGCTGCACCGGTGTTAATGGCAGCGGTTCCTGCCGCGGGTGGTGCTGCTCCGGCTGAAGTAGCCGAAGAAAAAACGGAGTTCACCGTTGTTCTGCAGTCCGCAGGAGAAAAGAAAATACAGGTGATCAAAGTGGTACGGGCCCTTACCAGTCTTGGTTTAAAAGAAGCCAAGGATCTGGTGGACAAAGCGCCCAATACGATCAAGGATGGAGTATCTAAGGCCGAAGCAGAAGACATTAAGAAGCAGATCGAAGAATCCGGTGGTATTGTCGAAATTAAATAATTGAATTAAGCATTTAACTTGAGGTGTTAAACCTTGGAGAATACCAGGACTAATCAAAGAGTAACATTTAGCCGCATTCCCACCGTTATTGAATATCCGAATCTGATGGATATTCAGGTAAAATTCTTCCGGGAATTTCTGATGGAGGATGTTCCACCTTCTGAACGCCCAGGCAAGGGATTGCAGGCGGTTTTCGAAAGCATTTTTCCGGTAACCGACAGTCGCGGCAATTACGAACTGCAATTCGTTGAATATTATCTGGATAAACCGAAATATTCGGTGCGGGAATGTCAGGAACGCGGGGTAACCTATGCGGTACCTTTAAAATCTAAAATGCGTTTGGCGATCCGGGATGTTACGGGTGAAACGGAAAACTTTACCGAATTCATCGAACAGGATGTTTACCTGGGTAATATGCCGTACATGACCCCACGGGGGACTTTTATCATCAACGGTGCCGAAAGGGTTGTGGTTAGTCAATTGCATCGTTCTCCCGGTGTCTTCTTTTCTCAGACCGAGCATCCCAACGGTACACCCATCTATTCCGCCCGGATCATTCCATTCCGTGGTTCCTGGGTAGAGTTCACCACCGATGTGAACGACATGATGTATGTTTATATCGATCGCAAGAAAAAATTCCCGGTGACTATGCTGCTGCGGGCCATTGGTTTTTCTTCCAATGAAGAGATCATTAACCTGTTCAGTCTTTCTGAAACTATCGACCTGAAGCACGATGCCAAACAGAGTTTGGGTCGTTCCCTGGCCAAGGATATCGTGGATACGTCCACCGGTGAAGTGATTGCCGAACAGGCCAGTGAGATCACTGAATCCTTCCTCACCCGGTGTAAGAAGATGAAAATCCATAAACTGGAAGTGGTCAAGGTTTTCGATTCCAGTTCACCGAATGTGATCCTGAATACCCTGAAACGGGATAATACCCGTAACGAGGAAGAAGCAATCGACGCCATCTACCGGCAGTTACGTTCCGGTGAACCGCCGGATCTCGATACTGCCCGGGGATTAATCGAGCGCATGTTCTTTAATAATAAACGTTACGATATGGGTGCTGTCGGTCGCTATCGCATGAATAAAAAATTGAATGTTGCTGTTTCGTATGATGTAACAGTGCTGAGCAAAGAAGATATCGTTGCGATCATCCGATATTTGCTGGACCTGAGAGAAGCACGCCAGGTTACCGATGATATCGACCACCTGGGTAATCGCCGGATCCGTACGGTCAGTGAACAATTGTCAACCCAATTCAGTGTTGGTTTATCCCGAATGGCGCGGACGATCAAAGAGCGTCTGAATCTTGGTGATCAGGAAAAACTGAACCCGCAGGATCTGGTCAATGCCCGAACCATCTCCTCGGTGATAAATACTTTTTTTGGGACATCCCAATTATCACAATTCATGGATCAAACCAATCCGCTGGCTGAACTGACACACAAAAGACGTCTCAGTGCTTTAGGTCCTGGTGGATTAACCCGTGAGCGGGCCGGATTCGAAGTGCGCGATGTGCATTATACTCATTATGGCCGGTTATGTCCGGTAGAGACACCGGAAGGTCCAAACATCGGATTGATTTCATCACTATGTGTACTGGCGCGTATCAATGATTTCGGATTTATAGAAACTCCCTATCGCAAAGTAAAAAATGGTCTTGTTTCCACAGAAGTTCAATTCCTCACCGCAACTGAGGAGGACAGTTACACCATCGCCCAAGTAAATGCCACACTGGACGAGAAGAACCGCATGATTGATGACAAGGTGAAAGCACGGTTTAAGGGAGATTTCCCGGTCGTGGAACCGGACAAGGTCGATTATATGGATGTTGCCACGAACCAGATCGTATCGCCGGCCGCCTCGTTGATTCCTTTTCTGGAACATGATGATGCCAACCGTGCTCTGATGGGCTCCAACATGCAGCGACAGGCCGTACCCCTGTTGAAACCGGAAACACCGATCGTTGGTACCGGTATCGAGGAAAAAGTGGCCCGTGATTCGGGGGCAATGGTGATCTCAGAAACAGACGGAGTAGTTCAGTATGTGGATGCTGAAAAAATCGTAATCGCATTTGAACCCGGTCAGAAACTGATGAGTGAAAAAGGATTGCTCTCCGAAAAACAGCAATTCATTACCTGTGACTTGATAAAATTTCAAAGAACCAATCAGGATACCTGTATTAATCAGCGACCATTGGTCAAGGTAGGGGAGCGGGTATACAAGGACCAGGTCCTTGCCGATGGGGGTGCCACCGATGGGGGTGAACTGGCTTTGGGTCGTAATGTGCTGGTAGCTTTCATGCCCTGGCTGGGATATAATTTTGAGGATGCCATCACCGTTTCAGAACGGATCGTACGTGAGGATCTTTATACCTCACTTCATATCCAGGAATTCGAATTACAGGTACGCGACACCAAACGTGGTGAAGAAGAATTGACCCGTGAAATACCAAATGTCAGTGAAGAAGCAACTAAGAATCTGGATGAAAATGGTATTATACGCGTAGGGGCGGAAGTTGTCGCCGGGGATATTATTGTAGGTAAGGTCACACCGAAAGGTGAAACCGATCCGACTCCGGAAGAAAAACTGTTAAAAGCCATCTTTGGCAGTAAAGCCGGCGATGTAAAAGATGCATCCCTCAAAGCTCCTCCCGGAATGGAAGGTATTGTGGTCAACACCAAACTTTTCTCCCGTAAACACAAGGATTCTAAATCAAAGAAGAAGGATAAAGAACGTTCCGAATTCTATGAGAAGCAAGCCGACCTGAGAAGACAAAAACTGATTAAACAGATGCAGACTGTACTGGCGGATCATTTCACCAGCCAGAAATCGAACAGCATCCGCTACGTGGACGGTAAGATGGCCATGAAAGCCAATACTAAAATCGGATCGGGATCATTCGATAAAATCGATGTTAAGAATCTGGACATCAATGCGACCTGGTTTGAATCGGATCCGAAGAACAACTTCGTCCGCAATCTATATTCTGAATATCGTCGTAAAATGAATGAAATCGAGAATGATCTTAAACGCGAAAAACACAAAATATTGGTTGGAGATGAGTTACCACCCGGAGTTGTACAGTTAGCCAAGGTCTATATTTCCGAAAAGCGCAAACTTTCGGTTGGCGATAAAATGGCCGGACGGCACGGTAATAAAGGGGTGGTGGCCAAAGTTGTACCAACGGAAGATATGCCCTTTATGGCGGACGGAACCCCCATTGATATCATTTTGAATCCACTGGGGGTGCCATCCCGGATGAATCTCGGACAGATATTTGAGACCACCCTGGGTATGGCCGGGTATCGCCTGAATAAATGGTACTCCAGCCCTGTATTTGATGGCGCCACCGTTGAAGATATTAATAAGGAATTAATCGCGGCTAATCTACCGTTAAATGGTAAGACCAAATTATACGATGGCCGTACGGGTGAACAGTTTGATCAGGAAATCATGTTCGGAATGATATATATGATGAAGCTGTCCCACCTGGTTGATGATAAGATCCATGCCCGCTCCATTGGTCCCTATTCACTCATCACACAGCAGCCATTGGGTGGCAAAGCCCAGTTCGGTGGACAGAGATTCGGTGAGATGGAAGTTTGGGCACTGGAAGCATACGGTGCTGCCCATACCCTGCAGGAAATCCTGACCGTCAAGAGTGACGATGTGATCGGGCGTTCGAAGGTATATGAAGCCATTGTGAAAGGTGAAAATCTGCCCGATGCCGGAACTCCTGAATCTTTTAATGTCCTGGTCCGGGAATTACAAGGCCTGGGTCTTAAAGTAAAATTAGAGTAGTAAAAGTGATATAAAAATTTTAATTCACAGGAGAAGATATCTTTGAATTATAAAAAAGGTCCAAACCGTTTCAGTAAAATCACCATTAGTTTGGCCTCTGCGAATGATATTCTGGAGCAATCGCATGGTGAGGTGACCAAACCGGAGACCATCAACTATCGTTCCTTCAAGCCTGAAAAAGATGGACTGTTCTGTGAAAAGATTTTCGGGCCGGTCAAAGACTGGGAATGCCATTGCGGAAAGTATAAACGTATCCGCTACAAAGGTATTATCTGTGACCGCTGCGGTGTAGAAGTAACCCAGAAATCAGTTCGCCGCGAGCGCATGGGACACATCAGTCTGGCCGTGCCGGTGGTGCATATCTGGTTTTTCCGTTCTCTGCCCACGAAAATCGGCTATCTCCTGAACATGTCACCCAAGGATCTGGAAAAGATTATTTACTATGAACAGTATGTTGTGATCAATCCGGGTAAGAGCGGTTTGAAGGAAAAGCAACTGATCACGGAAGAAGAGTATTTCAAACAAGTGGATGAACATGGGGAAGGGAACGAAGATCTTTCTGATGATGATTCGAATAAGTTCATCGCCCAGATCGGGGGGGAATCTATTCATACTCTGCTGAGCAGAATAAATATAATTGAACTTTCTCTGGAACTGCGCAATATCGTGCGGAATGAAACATCGGTGCAGAAGAAAACCGAAGCCCTCAAGCGTCTGAAAGTGGTTGAAGCCTTCCGGGTTCGCGATGCGAATACGGAGTATCGTAATAAACCGCAATGGATGGTGCTGGATGTAATACCGGTTATCCCGCCGGAACTTCGTCCGCTGGTTCCGCTGGAAGGGGGACGATTTGCCACCAGTGATTTGAATGATCTGTACCGTCGTGTGATCATCCGCAACAATCGTTTGAAAAAACTTCTGGAAATCCGGGCTCCGGAAGTAATTTTAAGAAACGAAAAACGGATGCTCCAGGAATCGGTGGATTCCTTGTTTGATAATTCCAAACGCACCACAGCCATGAGGTCGGATGGTAACCGTCCACTTAAATCCCTCTCCGATATGCTGAAGGGAAAACAGGGCCGCTTCCGTCAAAACTTACTTGGAAAGCGAGTGGATTATTCCGGTCGTTCAGTGATCGTAGTGGGGCCGGAATTGAAACTGCATGAATGCGGTATTCCCAAGGATATGGCCATCGAATTGTTCAAACCGTTTATTATACGCAAGCTGGTGGAACGTCGGTATGTCAAAACCGTCAAGAGTGCCAAGAAACTGGTGGAAAAACGGGGTGCCGAGGTTTGGGATATTCTCGAAGAGATCATCGAAGATCATCCGGTACTGTTAAACCGTGCTCCTACGCTGCATCGTCTCGGCATTCAGGCCTTTCAGCCGGTATTGATTGAGGGAAAGGCCATTCGCATCCATCCCCTGGTTTGTACAGCCTTCAATGCCGACTTCGATGGCGACCAGATGGCGGTACATATTCCGCTTTCTTATGAAGCCCAGGTAGAAACAAAAATACTGATGCTCTCCAGTCATAATATTCTTTCACCGGCTAGCGGTAAACCGATTGTAGTTCCCAGTCAGGATATCGTGCTGGGTTGTTATTACCTGACCAAGGTAAAATCTGGTGATCTGAATGAAAACATGATTTTCGCCTCCCAGCAGGAAGTGATCGTCGCGTATAACAACGAAAAAGTAGGCCTGCACGCCCGGATCAAAGTGCGTATTAACGGAGAATTACTGGATACAACCACAGGCCGCGTGCTCTTTAATCAGCATGTACCGGAAGGTCTGGGCTTTATCAATGAATTGTTATCAAAAAAGAGTCTTACCGAGATTGTTGCCGAGTGTTATCGTACCCATGGGAATAAGGCTACCGCCAAATTCCTCGATGACCTTAAGGATCTGGGTTTTTACTACGCGATGAAATCCGGAGTATCGATCAGTCTTGCCGATGTGATCTCACCACCGGAAAAAGAAGTTCTGATCAATCGGGCGCAGTCTGAAGTTGATAATATTCATAAGCAATTTTTAAGAGGTATCATCACCGATGGGGAGCGTTATAATAAAATTATCGATATCTGGACGCATGTAACCGGTGAAGTTGCCGAAATCATGTTCATCCGGTTAAGCAAACATGATCTTGGATTCAATCCCCTGTTCATGATGTCGGATTCCGGCGCCCGCGGAAGTAAAGAACAAATCCGTCAGCTGGCCGGAATGCGTGGATTGATGGCTAAACCGCAGAAAACATTATCCGGTCAGACCGGTGAAATTATTGAGAATCCGATTACCGCCAACTTTTTGGAGGGATTGTCGGTTATTGAATACTTCATTTCCACTCACGGAGCGCGGAAAGGGTTGGCTGACACCGCATTGAAAACAGCAGATGCCGGCTATCTGACCCGCCGCCTGGTTGATGTAGCGCAGGATGTGATCATTTCCGAATTCGACTGCGGCACCATCCTGGGAATTGAGATGAGCGACCTGAAGGAAGGGGAAGAGATCATCGAACCTCTGGAAGACCGTATTGTTGGTCGGGTGGCAGCGGAAGATGTTATGAATCCTTATACAGGAGAGACCATTATCAAACGGGGTCAACTGGTCACGGAGGATCTTACCCCCAAACTGGCCTCTGCTGCTATTGAATCGGTTCTGGTACGAACCGAATTGACCTGTGAATCAAAGCGGGGGGTATGTTCTTCCTGCTATGGTAGAAATCTCGCTACCGGAAAATATGTGGAAATCGGCGAAGCGGTGGGAGTCATGGCAGCCCAGAGTATCGGGGAACCCGGTACCCAGTTAACTTTACGAACCTTCCATATCGGTGGTACAGCAGCGCGTATCGCGGCCGAATCCCATATCGCCACCAAATATGACGGAAAAGTGAAATATCTCAATGTAAAGTCGGTTACCAATAAAGATGAAAATCAGGTTATCATCGGCCGCAGTGGAAAAATTGAAATTCTGGATGATAATAACCGGGTAATCGCAACCTATAATGTACCGTATGGAGCTATTCTGCGGGTAGGTGAAAAAGAAGGTGTGAAAAAAGGTCAAACCCTGTTTGACTGGGACCCTTACAGTTCAATCATTCTGGCCGACCGGAATGGGGTGGTCGAATTTGAAGATATTATAGAGAATCAAACCTACCGTGAGGAATTGGATGAACAAACCGGTTTGCGTCAGCGGGTGGTCGTCGAATCAAAAAACAAGAATCTAAATCCGCATATCCATATTACCAACCGGGAAACGGGTGAAAAAAGCAAGTTTATTATTCCGGTCAAGGCATTCCTGCAGGTTTCGAACCGGCAAAAAGTTCATGCCGGTGAGGTGCTGGTGAAGATCCCGCGTGAAATCAGCAAGACCCGGGATATCACCGGTGGACTTCCGCGTGTAGCGGAATTATTTGAAGCCCGGAGGCCTAAAGAAATGGCAGTAGTTACAGAAATCGACGGTGTGATAAAATTCGGACAGATCAAGCGCGGTATACGTGAAATTATGGTGCAGGGGGATTCGGAAAGTAAAAACTATTCCATTCCCTATGGCAAACACATCCTGGTTCACGAGAATGACTTTGTGGCTGCCGGTGACCGCCTGACCGACGGATCCATTGCACCGCAGGATATCCTGACGATCAAAGGTCCTGGTAAAGTCCAGGAATACCTGGTGAATGAGATCCAGGAAATTTACCGGTTGCAGGGAGTGAAAATTAATGATAAGCATATCGGAATCATCGTGCGTCAGATGTTGCAGAAGTTACAGATCATCGATGGCGGTGACAGTATGTTCCTGGAAGGAGATCAGGTCGATAAATCAGCTTTCTTTGAGGAGAACGAAAAAATACTGGAAAAAGTAGTGGTTACCGATCCCGGTGATTCCCTGTTCCGGGAAAGTGATTTGACCGATAAGAAGACCATTGAATTGATCAATCGCGATCTGAAGAATGACAAGAAGAAACCAATCAAATTCCGGAAAGCCAAACCGGCCTCCTTCACCCCGGTATTGCTCGGGATCACGCAAGCTGCTTTGAATACCGACAGTTTTATCTCGGCTGCTTCATTCCAGGAAACAACCAAAGTGCTGACCGATGCGGCGGTGGCTGGTAAGGAAGATAATCTGATCGGTTTAAAAGAGAACGTGATCATGGGGCATTTAATACCGGCCGGCACTGGTCTGGCCCGCTTTACCAATCTGATTGTGGAACAACCGGTCGAAGAGTTGAAAGAAGCAAATTTAGTTCAGGAAGAAATAGGAAAGTTGGAAGAAACTTCTTGATAAGATAATCTTCGATTATTAAATTACAAAGCTTTTATTTTTTTGGAGGAAAATGTGCCGACTATTAATCAGTTGATCCGACACGGTAGAAAAAGTGTACTGAAAAAGACCAAGGCTCCGGCTCTGTCTTCGTGTCCGCAAAAGCGCGGCGTATGCACCCGTGTTTATACCACCACTCCTAAAAAACCTAATTCGGCATTACGTAAAGTTGCACGTGTCCGTCTGACCCATGGCATTGAAGTAACAGCTTATATTCCGGGTGAAGGACATAATCTGCAGGAGCACTCGATTGTAATGATCCGCGGCGGCAGGGTGAAGGATTTGCCAGGTGTGCGTTATCATATTATTCGCGGAACCCTGGATACCAGCGGTGTCGGTGATCGCAAACAGAGTCGATCCAAATACGGCACCAAGAAGCCGAAATCTTAATATAACGCTAAGCAGTTGGAGAAGGTATGCCAAGAAGAAGAAGAGCACAAGAGAGAAGAATTTTAGCTGATCCGAAATATAAAAGCGAATTGGTAGCCAAGTTTATTAATGGAATGATGGAGCAGGGTAAACGCAGCATCGCCGAACATATATTTTATAAGGCGATGGATATTATTGAAGCGAAGGTGAAAAAGAGTCCGGTCGATGTTTTTTATAAAGCCATGGATAATGCAGCCCCGATCGTTGAAGTTAAATCACGCCGGGTTGGTGGTGCCACCTATCAAGTGCCGGTTGAGGTTCGCGATAAACGTCGCCGTACCCTGGCCACCCGCTGGCTGGTCAGTTACTCCAGAATGCGCTCGGAAAAAACGATGGCCGAAAAACTGGCCGGTGAAATAATGGCCGCCGCCAGTAATGATGGATCGACAATCAAGAAGAAAGAAGATACGCATAAAATGGCCGAAGCCAATAAGGCCTTTGCCCATTTTAGATGGTAGGGTGTAAGCAATACGTCATGGCAGATAAATTTTCACTGGAACGGATAAGAAATATCGGCATTATGGCACATATCGATGCCGGAAAAACCACTACGACGGAGCGTATCCTCTATTATAGCGGACGGCTTCACCGCATGGGTGAAGTACATGATGGTGGTGCAACCATGGATTGGATGGAGCAGGAGAAGGAGCGGGGTATTACCATTACCAGTGCTGCGACCACCATTCAGTGGAATGATTATTCTATCAATATTATTGATACTCCCGGGCATGTGGATTTTACGGTTGAAGTAGAACGTTCACTGCGCGTATTAGACGGTGCGATTGCCCTGTTCTGTGCCGTTGGCGGCGTGGAACCACAATCGGAAACAGTCTGGCGCCAGGCGGATAAATATCACATACCCCGTATCGCCTTTGTTAACAAGATGGATAGGATCGGTGCCGATTTCTATAACGTGATCGAAATGATCCGCAAGCGGTTAGGTGCCCATCCGGTTCCGATGCAAATTCCCATGGGAGAAGGAGATCTTTTTACTGGTGTCATCGATCTGATTAAAATGAAGTCGGTGGTTTATAATGAGAACACTCTGGGAAGCGTGTTTGAAGAAGGTGATATCCCGAAAGGACTTTTAGAAAAAGCGCAAAAATACAGAACCGATATTTTCGAAGCAGTGGCTGAATATGATGACCATCTGATGGAAAATTATTTAGAGGGTAAAGAGATCAGCGAAGCAGAATTGATCAGTGCTATCCGGAAAGCAACTCTGGATGTGAAAATTACCCCGGTATTAACCGGTTCGGCTTTCAAGAATAAAGGAATACAACGCTTACTGGATGCCGTTATTTCCTATCTTCCTTCGCCCCAGGATCTGAAACCGATCGAAGGGCATCATCCCCGCACCGATGAAGTTCTGTATCGCAAGCATTCTGAAACCGAGCCTTTTTCAGCACTGGCTTTCAAGATCATGACCGATCCGTATGTCGGTAAATTAACTTTCTTTCGAGTGTATTCCGGGATGATTAAAGCAGGATCGTATGTTTATAATCCGAATTCCGAGAAAAAGGAACGACTGGGTCGCATCCTGCAAATGCACGCCAACAGTCGCCTGGATATCGAGATGATTCGTGCCGGCGATATCGTGGCTACAGTTGGACTCAAGCATACCAAGACCGGTGATACACTTTGTGATGAAAATAAACATATTGTGCTGGAGTCGATGCATTTTCCTGAACCGGTCATCTCGGTTGCGATTGAACCGAAAACCAAGGCCGATCAGGATAAGCTTTCTGACGCCCTCTCCAAGTTAAGTGATGAAGACCCTACCTTTCAGGTGCGAACCGATGAGGAAACCGGCCAAACGATTATCCGGGGTATGGGTGAATTGCACCTGGACATCATCGTGGATCGTATGATGCGCGAATTTAAAGTGGGTGCCAGTGTCGGACGTCCCCAGGTCGCCTATAAAGAAACGATTACCCGGACGGTGGAAGCCGAGGGAAAATTTATCCGTCAGTCCGGCGGTCATGGTCAATATGGTCATGTTAAAATTATTGCTGCACCGAATGAGCCGGGCAAAGGTTTCGAATTTGAAAACGACATTGTGGGCGGTGCCATACCCAGAGAATATATACCAGCCGTACGCAACGGGATTGAAGGTGCGATGAATAACGGAGTTCGCGCCGGCTACCCGATGCGGGATATCAAGGTAAAGTTAATTGACGGTTCCTATCATGATGTCGATTCCAGTGACCTGGCTTTTAAAATTGCCGGCTCCATGGCATTGCAGGATGCCTGCAAGCGGGCAAACCCGGTTCTGCTGGAACCGCTGATGGGTGTAGAAGTTGTAGTCCCGGAAGAATATCTGGGTGATGTAATAGGTAATTTAAATTCCCGACGTGGTAAAATTTCCGGGATCATTCCCAGAAAAGATGCCCAGGTGGTGACCGCACTGGTTCCGCTCTCTGAAATGTTCGGTTATGCTACCCAGTTACGTTCCATCAGTCAGGGCCGCGCGATCTATACCATGCAATTTTCGCATTATGAAGCGTTGCCGGAAAGTCTGGCGAATGAAATTATTGAAAAAACGAAAGGTTAAAATTTCTTTTCCAACGATTTGGAGGAGTACTCATGTCAAAGGCAAAATTTGCGCGGACGAAGCCGCACGTTAATGTAGGGACGATTGGTCACGTAGATCACGGGAAGACGACGTTGACGTCGGCGATCACATTGGTATTGAGTAAGAAGGGGTTGGCGAATTTCCGCAGTTTTGATAGTATTGATAATGCGCCGGAGGAGCGTGAGCGCGGGATCACGATAGCGACGGCGCACGTGGAATATGAGACGGATAAGCGACATTATGCGCACGTGGACTGTCCGGGACATGCGGATTATATCAAGAACATGATCACGGGAGCGGCGCAGATGGACGGAGCGATCCTGGTGGTAAGTGCAGCGGATGGCCCGATGCCGCAGACGCGGGAGCACATATTGTTAGCGCGTCAGGTGAACGTGCCGTACATCGTGGTATTTTTAAACAAGGTGGATCAGGTGGATGATCCGGAGTTGATCGAGTTGGTGGAGTTGGAGTTACGGGAGTTGCTGAGTTCGTATGAATTTCCCGGGGACGAGTTACCGATCGTACGGGGGAGTGCGTTGAATGCGTTGAGCAATCCGGATGATGCGGTAGCGAATAAATGTATATATGAATTGATGAAAGCGGTGGATGATTATATTCCGACGCCGGTGCGTTCGATCGACAAGCCGTTTTTGATGCCGGTGGAGGATGTGTTCAGTATAACCGGACGGGGGACGGTAGGGACGGGCCGGATTGAGCGTGGCCAGGTGAAAGTAGGGGATGAGATCGAGGTAATCGGGCTGGGTATACACCGGAAGACGGTGGTGACGGGAGTGGAGATGTTCCGGAAGTTACTGGATGATGGACAGGCCGGTGACAATGTTGGCTTGTTGCTGCGCGGGGTAGAGAAGACGGAGTTAGAGCGCGGGATGGTCTGTGCCAAGACGGGGAGTATCACACCGCACACCAAGTTCAAGGGGGAAGTGTACGTATTATCAAAGGAAGAAGGAGGGCGTCATACGCCGTTTTTCAATGGTTACCGGCCGCAGTTTTATTTTCGGACGACGGATGTTACCCGATCGGTGACCTTACCGGAAGGTGTGGAGATGGTGATGCCGGGAGATAATATCACGGTGGATGTGGAGTTA
>Ga0315276_10002956_pt1 | contig 15568 bp, 25 predicted proteins | sample YL17G05_0_MG_FD_204542 | JGI IMG/M metagenome (GOLD analysis project Ga0315276, IMG submission 204542) | Sediment microbial communities from Yellowstone Lake, YNP, Wyoming, USA - YL17G05_0 | ecosystem: Environmental > Aquatic > Freshwater > Lake > Sediment | place: USA: Wyoming | collected...
ACTCCAACGCCACCTACCCGCTAGGTGGCATTTTCGTGCCCGTGATGCCACCGGCGAGTCTTGGTTTGCAGGAGGCGGTCAGCACACTCGGGATGATCCTGAAGGACATTGCCAACAGGGAGAATGCGTTGATCCTGGGGCAGGGCGGCCAGGCATGGCTGCGCGGCTATGAGGGCGTCTGCCACGTGCAGATCGTCGCTCCCTTTGCCGTCCGGGTCGCCCGACTGGCGGCGAGAGAGACCCTGGCCCCTGAGGTGGCGCGCCGGAGGGTGAGGGCCAGTGATCTAGCAAGGGCAGACTACATGGCGCGATATCACGAAGTGAACTGGCTCGACCCGATGCAGTACCACCTGGTGATCAACACGGGGATGACTCCCAGCGATGCCGCGGTAGCACTGGTTGTGCACGCAGCGGAGGCGATCGGGCACAGAACTTGAGCTGTAAGCCAGCCCGTGTCGATTGATGAGGGATTTGCTGATGACTCTAGTAGTTTACAACACCTTGACCCGCGAGAAGGAGCGCTTCACCACGCTCGAAGCCGGCCGCGTCCGAATGTACGTCTGCGGCCCGACCGTCTACGACGAAGCGCACGTGGGCCATGCTATGTCCTCTATTGTTTTCGACTTTGTGCGCCGCTATCTCGAGTACAAGGGATACCGCGTCGAACACGTCATGAACTTCACGGACGTGGACGACAAGATCATCGCGCGCGCCGCGCAGGCTGGACAGGACCCGGCGGCGCTCGCCGACCGCTATGCCGAGCAGTACAAGGGGCAATTGGACCGGCTGAACGTCATGCGACCGAGTGCTTTCCCACGAGTGTCGCAGACCATTCCCGAGATCATCCAGATGGCGCAGGGGCTGATCGAGCGGGGCCATGCGTACCAGACCGCCAGTGGAGATGTCTATTTCAGGGTCCGGTCGGACCCCGAATATGGCAAACTCTCGCACCGGAATCTCGAAGATGCCATCTCCGGCACCAGGGTCAGTTCCAGCGAGGAGAAGGAAGACGAAGGAGACTTCGCGCTGTGGAAGAGCGCCAAGCCTGGGGAGCCAAGCTGGGAGAGCCCGTGGGGCAGGGGGCGCCCCGGCTGGCATATCGAGTGTTCGGCCATGAATCTGCGCTACCTTGGAGAGCAGATCGACATCCACGGTGGCGGCAACGATCTGATCTTCCCGCACCACGAGAATGAAATCGCCCAAACGGAGAGCTTCACCGGCAAGCTGTTTGCGCGCTACTGGATGCACAACGGCATGCTTCAGCTCAAGGGCGAGAAGATGTCCAAGAGCCTGGGCAACCTCGTGCGCATCGACGACTTTCTGGCCCAGCACGATGCAGACGTGTTGCGTCTGATCATCGCCGGCTGCCAGTATCGGAAGCCGCTGGCTTTCAACGACGAGGTGATCGCCGATGCTGAACGCGGTCTGGAGCGGTTGCGCTCGGCCCTGCGACCGGCGCATGGCGCTGGTGGCACGGCCGGCGAAAGCAAGACCACGCTGACCGACCAAGCCAGGGCGGCGCGAGCCGCATTCGAATCGGCGATGGACGATGATTTCAACACGGCGAGCGCACTGGGGGCCGTTTTCGAGTTGGTGCGGGCGATCAACTCCTCCCGCGATGCAGGGGCCGGGATCGACGTTCTGACAGAGGCGCAGGGCGTCTTCCGTTCGATGACCGAAGTGCTTGGACTGAGGTTGGAGGCACCGCAGTCCGAGGGTACGCTTGCAGCGCCGTTTATCGAACTGCTCCTGGCTGTGCGCACGGATTTGCGTGCGGCCAAACAGTGGGCGCTGGCTGACAAGATTCGCGTCGACCTCGTTGGCCTGGGAGTCATCGTGGAGGACTCGCCGCAGGGGAGCACCTGGCGCATGGCGGGTTAGCCATGGAGCTTCTATACGGCCGTCATGCAGTCCTGGAGGCACTTCGGGCCGGCCGGAGACGAGTACACCGGGTGTACCTTCATCAGGGCGGCCAGCGCACGGGCATTATTGCCGAGATTGTCGCCATGGCCCAACAACGGGGCTGCCCGGTAAGCGAGGCCCCCCGCCAGATGTTGGATAGAGCCGGACCCGTCAATCACCAAGGCGTCGCAGCCGAGGCCGCTCCATATCCATATTCCGGCCTAGACGGCATTTTGGCCGCAACAGCGCAGGGCGAGCCGGTGCTGCTGGTACTGGATCATTTGCAGGACGTGCAGAACCTGGGCACCCTGCTGCGCACGGCCGAGGCGATGGCCGTTGCGGGGGTGGTCCTTCCCGATCGGCGCGCGGCAGACATCACGCCGGCCGTCGTCAACGCATCGGCAGGGGCCGTAGAACACCTCCCCATCGCCCAGGTTGTGAACCTGGTCCGAGGACTGGAGCAGATAAAGGCAGCCGGCTACTGGGTAGTAGGACTTGATGAGAGCCCGGAGGCCGTTTCGCTCGCACGCGCCGATCTGACGGGTCGTTTGGCGCTGGTAGTGGGCGCCGAAGGGCCGGGCCTCAGCCGGTTGGTGCGCGAGCACTGCGATTGGCTGGTGCGGATACCCATGCACGGCAAGATCGGGTCGCTTAACGCCGCTGTCGCGGGCTCTGTTGCGGTCGTGGCGGCCCGGCAAGCGCGCGCGAATTAGTGCCTGCATTTGACTTTTGCCCTCAGGGCGGCTATACTGGCGATTCGCAGCGCCAATCGGACTGCGGTCTGGGCGGCATAGGCATTGCGGAACGATGCTGGCTGTGCCGACGTAGCTCAATTGGCAGAGCATCGACCTTGTAAGTCGAGGGTTGCCGGTTCAATTCCGGCCGTCGGCTTGCAGAAGCACCTTATCAAGCATGATGTGGGCAGGTACCCAAGTGGCCAAAGGGGGCTGACTGTAAATCAGCTGGCGACGCCTTCGGAGGTTCGAATCCTTCCCTGCCCACCATGTTGCCCACGTAGCTCAGTCGGTAGAGCACGTTCTTGGTAAGAACGGGGTCATCGGTTCAAATCCGATCGTGGGCTCCAGCGGACCGCAACTCGACTCGCCGCCGCTTCCTTGCATGAACGTAACGAGGATGGGCGGCGACTTAACGCTCAAAGGCTATGCGCGAGCAGGAGGCTATCATCCATGGCAAAGGCAGTATTTGAACGCACGAAGCCCCATGTGAACGTGGGGACGATAGGGCACATTGACCACGGCAAGACGACGCTGACGGCGGCGATCACGAAGGTTTTGGCGATGAAGGGGTGGGCGGAATTTCGGGCGTTCGACTCGATCGACAATGCGCCGGAGGAGAAAGCGCGGGGCATCACGATTGCGATTGCGCACGTGGAGTATCAGACGGAGAAGCGGCACTATGCGCACGTGGACTGCCCGGGGCATGCGGACTACATCAAGAACATGATCACGGGTGCGGCGCAGATGGATGGGGCGATCCTGGTGGTAGCAGCGCCGGATGGGCCGATGCCGCAGACGCGGGAGCACGTGTTGCTGGCGCGGCAGGTGGAAGTGCCGGCGATGGTGGTATTTCTGAACAAAGTGGACATGATGGAAGATGAGGAGCTTTTGGAGTTGGTGGAGTTGGAGTTGCGGGAGTTATTGACCATCCAGAAGTTTCCGGGGGAGGAGATACCGATCATCCGCGGGAGTGCGTTGCGGGCGTTGGAGTGTGCGTCGAAGGATCCGAAGGCGCCGGAGTACGAGTGCATCTGGGAGTTGCTGAATGCGGTGGACAGCTACATTCCGACGCCGGTGCGCGAGACGGAGAAGCCGTTCCTGATGCCGGTGGAGGACGTATTTGGCATCAAGGGGCGGGGGACGGTGGTGACGGGGCGCATCGAGCGGGGGGTGGTCAAGGTTGGCGAGGAAATCGAGATCATTGGCTTGCGGGAGACGCGCAAGACGGTGGTGACGGGGGTCGAGATGTTCCGCAAGATCCTGAAGGAAGGGATTGCGGGGGACAATGTGGGCTGCCTGTTGCGCGGGGTGGAGCGGGAAGATGTGGAACGGGGGCAGGTGTTGGCCAAGCCGGGCTCGATCACGCCGCACACCAAGTTTTTGAGCGAAGTGTACGTGCTGAAGAAGGAAGAGGGCGGGCGGCACACGCCGTTCTTCAACGGCTACCGGCCGCAGTTTTACATTCGGACGATGGACGTGACGGGGGAGTCGGAGATGCCGGGGGGCGTGGAGATGGTGATGCCGGGCGACAACGTCAACCTGACGGTCAAGCTGATCGTACCCGTGGCGCTGGAGATCGGCTCGCGCTTTGCGATCCGCGAGGGCGGCCGCACCGTCGGCGCCGGCGTTATCACTAAGATCCTGGAATAGGCTGGTTGTCCGGGCGCCCGACATCCGCTTGTCGAGCGCCGGGTTGATGGTTCGAACCGGAGAAAGCTCAATGGCAAAAAACAGAATTCGTATCCGCTTGAAGGCGTTTGATCATCGTGTTCTTGATGATTCGGTCCGCAAGATCGTGGATGCGGCGGAACGCACAGGTGCAGCAGTCGTGGGCCCTGTGCCGTTGCCTACGCGCATCGAAAAGTTTACGGTCAATCGCTCGGCTTTCATCGACAAGGATAGCCGTGAGCAATTTGAGGTGCGGACCCACAAACGTCTGATTGATGTGCTGGATCCGGGCTCCAAGACCATCGAGAACCTGACAAAGCTGGATCTCCCGGCGGGCGTCGATATCGAGATCAAGCTGTAGTACGACGCGCGTGTCCCCCTGACCCGGACGGCAAGTGCCGGGTGTGGACATGGGACCACGTAACACGCGCCACGCAGGGGATGATGCGGTCGGCCCGACCAGGGCCGGTCTCGGCAGTCCCAAGGAGGAAGCATGAAGGGCATTCTGGGCCGTAAGGCGGGTATGACGCAATTGCTCACGCCGACCGGCACCGTCGTTCCGGTGACGATCATCGAAGCCGGTCCGTGTTTTGTCACCCAGGTCAAGACGCTGGCGAATGACGGCTACACCGCCGTTCAATTGGGGTTCGAGGAAGTGAAGCCCAAGCGTCTGACTAAGGGTCAATTGGGCCATTTGCGGCGCAAGAATCTGCCGGCGCTGCGGGCACTTCGTGAGATCCGGCTTAAGAACGTCGATGACTACGCGCTGGGTCAGAAACTACTCGCCGACGTCTTTGAGGCTGGCGAGCGCGTTGACGTGATCGGTATCTCCAAAGGCCGGGGGTTCCAGGGCGGCGTCAAGCGGCATGGCTTCCGGGGCGGTCCTCGCACGCACGGTCAATCCGATCGTCTGCGGGCTCCTGGTGCCAGCAGCTCCGGCACGACTCCGGGCCGCATTTACAAGGGTAAGCGCATGGCCGGGCACATGGGCAACGTACCAGTGACGGTGTCTAACCTGCGGGTCGAGCTGGTGGATCCCGAGCGCAATCTGCTGGCCGTGCGCGGTGCGGTTCCAGGCGCAAGGGGCGGCCTCTTGCTCATTACAGAAGCGCGCAAGGCGGGGTAGTGACGATGCAAGTCTCAGTGATGAACATGGCAGGCGAGAACGTCGGGCAGGTCGAGCTGGCCGAAGTCATCTTTGCTGCACCGGTCAACAAACCTCTGATGCACCAGGCGTTGTTGCGCCAGTTGGCCAATGCGCGCCTCGGCACCCACAAAGTCAAAGGGCGCAGTGAGGTTGCTGGCGGCGGTCGCAAGCCCTGGAAGCAGAAGGGAACCGGCAGGGCGCGGCAGGGTTCTATTCGGGCCGCTCAGTGGCGGGGGGGCGGGATCATTTTTGGCCCTACGCCCCGATCGTACGCCCAGCAAATGCCGCGCAAGATGCGGCGCGCAGCAGTCTGTTCAGCCCTCTCGGTGAAGGCAGCCGAGGAGAAGATCGTCGTGCTCGACGAGTTGACCATGACCGAGGCGAAGACGCGTGAAATGGCGCTGGTTTTGGAGCGTCTGGCTGTGAGCTCGAGCGCCCTCATCCTGATGCCCGGCGCAAACCAGGCAGTAGAGCGGTCGGCCAGGAACTTGCCGGATGTGAAGCTGCTGCGGGCGAACTATGTGAATGTTCGGGACCTGCTGACCTACGATTACGTGGTCATCCCGCAGGCTGCACTGGCTGTGATCGAAGAGATCCTGGGCTAGCCGGAGGAGGTCAAGCGAGATGCACGTTTATGATGTTTTGCGGCGCCCCATCGTGACCGAGAAGAGCAACGCACTGGTTGATAACGTGCACCAGTATACGTTCGAGGTCGATGCACGGGCGAACAAGATGCAGGTCAAGGATGCTGTGGAGACTGCCTTCAGCGTCTCCGTGCTCTCCGTCCGTATCGTGAGAATCCCCGCCAAGATGGGCCGCTACGGTCGCTCGACGGTTGTCAAGAAACCCGCGCTGAAGAAGGCTGTGGTGACGTTAGCTCCCGGGAGCACGATTCAGCTCTTCGAAGGCGTGTGAGGTCAATAAGGAGTCAGTCGCATGGCGATCAAGATTTACCGGCCCACTACTCCGAGCCGGCGGGGGATGAGTGTCTCCACGTTTGAGGAGGTCACTCGCTCGACACCGGAGCGCGCGCTGCTGCGCACGGTTCGTCGCACTTCCGGGCGCAACAATACCGGGCGCGTGACGGTACGCCACCGTGGTGGTGGTCACAAGCGCCAATACCGCCTGATCGACTTCAAGCGCGATAAGGTCGGCGTACCGGGGCGGGTCGAAACGATCGAGTACGACCCCAACCGGTCGGCGCGTATTGCGCTGGTAGTATACGCTGACGGGGACAAGCGCTACATTCTGGCGCCGCTAGGCTTGCAGGTCGGCGTTCGTTTGATGGCCGGTCCCGAGGCTGAAGTTCGTGTCGGCAATGCGTTGCCGCTGCGCAACATCCCTCTCGGCACCATGATCCACAACGTGGAGCTCTATCCCGGTCGGGGCGGCCAATTGGCCCGATCAGCTGGCACGGCGGCGCAGCTGATGGCCAAGGAAGACGACTACGCCCAGGTTCGCTTGCCGAGTGGTGAAGTTCGGCGGGTGGCTCTGGTGTGCATGGCAACAATTGGCCAGGTCGGCAATACCGACCATGCGAACATCAACCTTGGCAAGGCGGGTCGCAAGCGTTGGCTTGGCTGGCGCCCAACCGTGCGTGGCGTCGCGATGGATCCCAACTCCCATCCCCACGGTGGTGGTGAAGGCCGCACGCCGGTTGGCATGCCCGGTCCGAAGACGCCATGGGGCAAGCCGGCAATGGGCTATAAGACTCGCAAGAACAAGTCCACCGACAAGTACGTCGTGCGCCAGCGTGGCCGGAAGTGATGGGGGGAAAATAGCAGATGTCTCGGTCTCTTAAGAAGGGCCCATTTGTACAGAGCAAGCTGCTGAAGAAGGTAGAGGCCATGAACCGCAGCGGCAAGAAGCAGGTCATCAAGACCTGGTCGCGCGCCTCCACTGTCTTTCCGCAGATGGTCGGTCATACTATCGCCGTGCACGATGGCCGGCGGCATGTTCCCATCTACATCGCTGAGAATATGGTGGGGCATAAGTTGGGCGAGTTTGCACCGACTCGGTTTTTCCGCGGACACGTGCGAAGCGAGAAGAAGACCGTTAGGGCCTAGCCCCATTCTGTTGACAGATTACATGCCGAGGACAGGGGTACGAAGTCCTGGTCAGGCGAACTCGGTCCTTCGGCGTGCAAGCTGATACGAGGTGAAAGAATGGAAGTTCGGGCAGTGACCAAGTACGTGGGCATCTCACCGCAGAAGACGCGGTGGGTGATCGACCAGGTGCGCGGAATGGATGCTGAGCAGGCATTGGCGATGCTGCGGTATATGACGCAATCCGCAGCCCAGCCGGTGGCCAAAACCATCGCGTCGGCCCTCGCCAACGCTGAAGAGAACCTGGGCCTGGCTCGAGAGGATATGTACATCGCCAAGATTACTGCTGATGGGGCCCCGGTTCGGCGCTGGCGCCGGTTTGGTGCGCGTGGACGCTTCAAACCCATCATCCGTCGATCCTCACATATTACCGTCGTCTTGGACGAACGCCAGTAGAGCGCATCACCCTAGGAGGCTGCTTTGGGCCGAAAAGTACATCCGACAGGCTTTCGTCTGGGCCTGACCGAGAAGCATCGCTCTCGCTGGTTTGCTGAGGGCGAAGAGTACAGAAATCTGTTGGCTGAGGATCGGCAGATCCGCAAGCTGGTCCAGGATACGCTGCCGGAGGCCGCGATCTCCAAGGTTGAGATCGAACGTTTCCCGCCGAATCAAGTGCGGGTGACAGTCCACTCCGCCAAGCCTGGTATTATCATCGGCCGCAAGGGCGCCACGGTGAACGCGTTGCGCAACGATCTGCAGCGTGTCACCAACAAACGTGTCAAACTGGATATCGCCGAGATCGAGCATCCTGAGATTGACTCGTACCTGGTAGCCCAGAGCATTGCCGAGCAGCTTGTGCGTCGCATCTCCCATAAGCGGGCGATGAAGCAGGCCGTCCTGCGGGCACTCAAGGCCGGGGCCAAGGGTTGCATGATCCGGTGCGGTGGTCGCCTCTCCGGCGCCGAAATGGCGCGCGTCGAGACAGTCCGTGAAGGGCAGGTCCCCCGCCATACGTTGCGGGCCGAGATCGATTACGCCAAGAGTGAGGCTCTAACGACCTTCGGGCGGATCGGCATCAAGGTCTGGATCTATAAGGGCGAGATCTTGCCCGGAGCCGAGTAAGTCGATTTCGAATTGCGCATTTCGGATCCCGGGGCCGGCACTACGTCGCAGCTCGCCATCTGAAATCTGCAATTGCACGAGGGAGCAATTCGTATGTTGATGCCAAAGCGCGTTAAGTACCGCAAAGTCCATCGTGGACGCAGGCGGGGTGTCGCTAGCCGGGGTAATCAGGTCAGCTTTGGTGATTTCGGGCTGCAAGCACTGGGACCAGCGTGGCTCAGCAGCCGCCAGATCGAGGCAGCGCGCCGTGCCATTGTGCGTTACTTGCGCCGCGGCGGTAAGTTGTGGATTCGCGTATTCCCGGATCATGCCGTGACGGCCCGGCCGGCCGAGACCCGTATGGGCGGTGGCAAGGGAGCGGTGGATTACTGGGCGGCGGTGGTTCGGCCTGGACTCATGTTGTTCGAGGTCGCCGGTGTGACCGAGGATGAGGCGCGCGAGGCGATGCGCCTGGCGTCTCACAAGCTGCCGATTCCAACGCAGTTTGTGCGGCGCGAAATTGGGGAGGAAGGCTGATGCTCGCCAGTGAAATTCGCAACCTGCCTCAAGCGGAATTGGCCCGGCACCTGGACGAGGCTCACCAGGAGATGTTCAATCTACGTTTTCAGTACGCGACCGGCCAATTGAAGAATACGGCTCGACTCAGCGAGGTGCGGCGTGAAATTGGGCGCCTGCGCACCATCATGCGGGAGCGCGAGCTGGCCGCTGCGGCACGGGAGGAATAGGCGATGGCCGACAAGAACGGCACTCGGCAGGAACAACGAAGACGGAAGGTTGGCCAGGTGGTCAGCAACAAGATGGAGAAGACCGTAGTCGTGGTCGTGCGCCGCACCCGGCAGCATCGGCTCTACGGCAAAGTGATCCGTGTTAGCAAGCGCTACAAGGCCCATGACGAGAAGAACGCCTGCCTCGTGGGCGATCAGGTGCGGATTGTCGAGTCGCGGCCTTACAGCAAGGATACGCATTGGCTTGTCGAGGAGATCCTCCAGCGCGCAGCGCAGGTTGATACCAGCCCTCTACAGGCTGAGTAGCGATCGGGCTGACCGCGTTTATCCCGAAAGGGTGAGGGTATTGCTATGATTCAGCAGGAAACCAGGCTCAAGGTCGCCGATAACACTGGCGCCAAGGAAATCCTCTGCATTCGCGTGCTGGGCGGCTCAAGGCGGCGCTATGCACATCTGGGCGATGTCATTATCGCTTCGGTGAAGCAGGCGGCTCCCAACGGAGCGGTCAAGGAAGGCGAGGTGGTCCGCGCGGTGATCGTGCGCACGACATATCCCCACGGCCGCACTGATGGCTCCTATATACGGTTCGACGACAATGCCGCGGTGATCATCGACCAATTCAGAGCGCCTCGTGGCACTCGGATCTTCGGGCCTGTGGCCCGGGAGCTGCGCGATCGTGGTTTCATGCGCATTGTTTCATTGGCCCCGGAAGTGCTCTAGCGCCTGACGGCGTGTGCTGACGCGTGGGGTTGCCCCTGGGGGCTTGGGGAGAGTGCAAATGGATATCAAGAAGGGCGATAAGGTTCGCGTCATCGAAGGTGACGATCGCGGTGCTGAGGGCGAAGTGCAGCGGGTCGTACTGGCCAAGTGGGGTAAGGGCCGGCGCGCCGGCGAGCGCAAGGTTTCCGGCGACCGTGTGGTAGTGGCCGGCATCAATCTGGTCAAGAAGCACCAGCGTCGCACCGGAGATGTCAACACCCAGTTTGGCATTATCGAGCGTGAAGCGCCGCTCCACATATCAAATGTGATGTTGGTTTGCCCGAAATGTGGCAAGGCTACCCGGGTAGCGCATCTAGTGCACGCCGACGGCAGCCGGTCGCGCGTGTGTAAGCAGTGCGGCGACTCCATCGACGAATAGGACGTGCTCGGCGGGTCGTGGGCGGTGGTTTCCATCCACGTATCGCCGGCCGCAATGGGGGGTGTGCATGGCAATACCGAGACTACTCGAACGGTACCGGACCGAAGTGGTGCCGGCTATGGAAAAGGAGTTCGACTACCAGAACGTTATGCGCGTTCCGCGTATGGTGAAGGTGGTTCTGAACATCGGGATGGGCGAGGCGCTGCAGAACGCCAAAACGCTTGATGCCGCGACAAATGACCTGACGATTATCACTGGTCAGAAGCCCGTGACCACTAAGGCCAAGAAATCGATTGCTGCGTTCAAGCTTCGCGAGGGCAATACGATCGGCGTGACGGTAACCCTGAGAAGCGAACGGATGTGGAGCTTCCTGGATCGCTTGATGAACATCGCCTTGCCCCGCCAGCGTGACTTCCGTGGGGTCTCGCCGGATTCGTTCGACGGACGCGGGAACTACAGCCTTGGCCTGCGCGAGCAGTTGGTCTGGCCGGAGATCCAATACGACAAGATCGACAAGATTCGCGGCATGGCGGTTACGATCGTCACGACTGCGAAGACCGATGAAGAAGGGCGCCGACTGTTGCAGCTCTTGGGAATGCCGTTTCAACACTAGGAGGAAATGAGTGGCCAAGACATGCATGCCGCTGCGTGAGCAACGGCGCAAGTATGCGGTGCGCGTTCGCAATCGCTGCAGCATTTGTGCTCGTCCACGCGGGTACATGCGCCGGTTCGATCTCTGCCGTATCTGTTTTCGCGATCAGGCACTGCGCGGCAATCTGCCCGGCGTGGTCAAGTCGAGCTGGTAGACAGCCATTGTGGGCCACCAAGAGCGGCATGGGCAGGTTGGCGTAGGTTGGCCTTTCCTGACCGGCGGTTGACTGGTGGTCTGTAGAGGAGCAACAGGGTAATGATCAACGATCCGATTGCTGATATGCTGACTCGCATTCGTAACGGCATCATGGCTCGTCAGAAGCAAGTCGTGGTCCCAGGGTCCAAGGTTAAGGTCGCGCTCGCCCGTATCTTGAAGGACGAGGGCTTCATCCGGGACTTCGAGGTCACCAAGGACGTGCCGCAGACGCAATTGCGGATTGTCTTGAAGTACGATCGAGATCGCAAGCCGATCGTCACCGGTTTGCAGCGGATTAGCAAGCCAGGCCGGCGTGTGTACGTCAAGCGCAGCGAGATCCCTTGGGTGCTCAGCGGGTTGGGCTGCGCGGTCCTCAGTACGCCGCAGGGGATTATGACAGGTCACAAGGCACGCCGGCTCGGGCTCGGCGGCGAAGTGTTGTGCTACGTTTGGTAGGAGGCAGAACAGTGTCGCGCATTGGCAAAATGCCGGTTTCGCTGCCTAAGGGTGTGACCCTGCAGGTCGATCAAGGCAATGTGGTAACTGTCCAGGGGCCGAAGGGGAAGCTCGAGCAGCAGATTCCTGCCGTGATTGCCGTCGAGCTGGTTGGCAATGAGGTTCAGCTCAAGCGGCCCTCGGACGCGAAACCCCATCGGGCGCTGCACGGCTTGAGCCGGGCCCTGGTGAACAACATGGTCCTCGGCGTGAGCGCCGGTTTCACCCGCATCCTGGACGTCGAAGGCGTTGGCTATCGAGCCAGTATGTTTGGCAAGGACCTGGTGGTGATGGTGGGCTACTCGCACCCGATACAGGTTGTGGCTCCGGCGGGCATCGCCTTCGAAGTCGACAAACCCGGGCGCCAGATCACGATTTCTGGGATCGACAAGCAGTTAGTCGGCCAGATGGCTGCCCAAATCCGGGAATTGCGACCGCCTGAGCCATACAAGGGCAAGGGCATCCGGTACCGCGGTGAGATCGTTCGCCAGAAGGCCGGCAAGAGCGGCAAGGTCGGCAGTAAGAAGTAGTCGTCTCTCCGGGACGTTACCGAAGGGGCCAAGTTTCATCCCGGGTTGGGGTTTCGGGTGGACGGTCTGCCCGGGCTTGTAAGAAAACAAGCAGCCCCGGCCGGTCAGGAGGATCATAGTCAATGGCCATCAATACGAGTGGGGAAGCTCGCAATCGTCGCCACGAACGGATTCGCCGGCGGCTTCACGGTACTGCGGAGCGCCCTCGTCTGAACGTATTTCGCAGCCTTCAACACATCTACGCCCAAGTCATCGATGACGATCTGGGAAATACGCTGGTTGCGGCGTCAACTGTGGATCCGGATCTGCGCGAGCAAATGGATGGCCTGACCAAGTCGCAGCAGGCGGCACGCGTCGGGAAGTTGGTCGCGCAGCGTGCAGTCGCCCAGGGGTTCAAGCAGGTAGTGTTTGATCGAGGCGGTTATCCCTATCATGGTCGCGTGAAAGCGCTGGCGGATGGGGCACGCGAGGGCGGACTAGAGTTCTAGCGGAGGACTGATGCCAGGCAAGAATAAGGAACGCGAGCAGGGCAAGGATAAGCGACGGCCGCGTGAGCGTGAAGAAGAGCGTGAGCAACTCGACGAGCGCGTCGTGCACATTGCCCGAACGGCCAAAGTATTGAAGGGCGGCCGGCGCTTCGCCTTCCGGGCTGTCGTAGTAGTGGGTGATAACCACGGCCAGGTCGGCTTCGGCGTTGGCAAGGCGCGCGAGGTGCCCGATGCAGTACGCAAAGCGTCTGAACGAGCACGGAAGCTGATGCGGCCTTTCCCAATGGTCGGCACGACCATCCCGCACGCGGCGATTGGTGACTTCAGCGCAGCCCGTGTGTTGCTGCGGCCGGCGTCCCCCGGCACTGGCGTTATTGCCGGCGGGGGAGTGCGTGCCGTTCTGGAAGCCGCGGGCATTCGCGACATTCTGACCAAGTCGCTGGGCAGCGCCAATATGCTCAATGTGGTGGCAGCGACGTTCCGTGCTTTGGAGTCGTTGAAGAATCCAGAGGAAGAGGCCAGGCGGCGCGGCAAGCCCGTAGAGTCGGTGACGCCTTATTGGCTTCGAGGAGGCGAAGATGCCGAGTGATGTCAAGAAGCTGCGCGTGACCTACAGCACCAGTTCGATCGGCGTCAAGAAGGACCAGAAGGACACGGTGCGCCGTCTGGGTTTGAGCCGGCTGGGACAGACTATCGAACAGCTCGATACGCCAACTTTGCGCGGCATGCTTCACAAAGTGCGCCACCTAGTGACGGTAGAAGAAATCATCGAATGACCGCCGACCGTCGGCCGTAGTGGAGCTGTCGAGGGCGCTTGACGTCGACGGACTTCACCGGCCGCCGAGAAGAGGGGACAGTAATGAAACTACACGAGTTGCAGCCTGCGAAAGGCGCTCACAAGAACCGTACCCGGGTGGGGCGCGGCATCTCTGCCGGCAAAGGCAAGACGGCCGGCCGCGGCACCAAGGGTCAGAACTCCCGTTCGGGCGGCGGGCCTCGTCCGTATTTCGAGGGTGGCCAGTTGCCCCTGGTCCGCCGGCTTCCGCACCTGGCCGGTTTCACCAACATCTGGCGGGTTGAGTATTCGCCGATCAATCTGGATCGGCTCAACGCCTTCTTGCCGGGGACCGAAGTGACTCCCGAGACGATGGTGGCCGCCGGCCTCATCAAATCGGTCGAGCGGCCGGTCAAAATCCTGGGCAACGGTGAGTTGGATCGCGCATTGGTTGTTAAGGCGCACAAGTTTTCGGCGTCCGCTCGCGAAAAGATCCTTGCAGCCGGCGGCACCGTCGAAGAGCTGAGCCGGTAACAAGGAGCGCACGATGATTGAAGCCGTTCGCAACGCGTTTAGATTGCCGGACCTGCGGCGCAAGCTGCTGGTGACTCTGGGTATTTTGGTGATCTACCGGTTCTTAGCACACGTCCCTGTGTCGGGTGTAGATCGAACGGCGCTGGCCCAGATTTTCCAATCCAACCAGTTGTTGGGCATGTTGAATTTGCTCTCTGGCGGTGCGCTGAGCAATTTCTCGGTGATGGCGATGGGCGTCTACCCCTATATCACCGCCTCCATCATCATACAGCTGCTGATGCCGATCATTCCGGCGCTGGAAGCTCTGGGGAAAGAGGGCGACGCCGGCAAGCGCAAGCTGAACCAGTATACCAATTATCTGACGATCCCGTTGGCTGCACTCCAGGCTTTTGGGCAGGCTTCGATTCTGGCGCAGCCGGTGTCGGCCGGTGGGACGCCGGTGCTCAAGACATTCGGCTTCCAGACATATCCGCTCGAGACATTTTCCATCATCTGCACCTTGACTGCTGGCACGATGTTGGCCATGTGGCTGGGGCAGTTGATCACCGAGCAGGGCATCGGCAACGGTATCTCGATCATCATCTTCGGCGGTATCATCGCTGGCATGCCGGCCAACGTTCAGCGCACGGCAGTCCAGGGCGGCATCGGGGAGTTGTTGGTGTTCATCCTGGTGACGGTTCTGACCGTGTTGATAATCGTCGTGGTCCAGGAAGGGCAGCGCCGCATCCCGGTACAGTATGGCAAGCGCGTTCGAGCGATGCGCGGCAACCGGCTGATGGTAGTCGGCGGCCAGAGCACGCATGTGCCGTTGCGGGTGAACTCGGCAGGCATGATCCCGTTGATCTTCGCGTCCAGTTTCCTGATCTTTCCGAGCACAATCGCCAGTTACCTCGTGACGCCCACCATGCAGGCCACGTCTCCGGTCGTGTATTCGATCGCCAACTTCGTGAACCAGCTGTTCAGCCCACAGAACAATACGTACTGGATACTCTATTTCCTTTTGGTGATTGCGTTCACCTATTTTTACACGGATGTGGTTTTCCGCCAGCAGAACCTGGCCGAGACGCTACAACGGCAGGGTGGCTTTGTGCCGGGCATCCGGCCAGGCCCGAATACGGAGAAGTACCTCAACAAGGTGCTCTCCCGCATTACACTGGTCGGAGCGGGGTTCCTGGGCTTCGTGGCAGTACTGCCCTGGCTGGTCCACCTGCTTTTTGGCGCCGGCGGGGCATCCCGGGCTTCGACCAGCACGTTGCTGATTTCTAGCACCGGCCTGCTGATTGTTGTAGGCGTGGTCCTTGACACGATGAAACAGCTTGAGGCACAGTTGCTCATGCGGCACTATGAAGGGTTCATTCGCCGCTAGGGAGTTCTTGCATGGCAGCTTCGTCGCCAAGACCGTTTTTCTTGATCAT
>Ga0315276_10002959_pt1 | contig 15561 bp, 11 predicted proteins | sample YL17G05_0_MG_FD_204542 | JGI IMG/M metagenome (GOLD analysis project Ga0315276, IMG submission 204542) | Sediment microbial communities from Yellowstone Lake, YNP, Wyoming, USA - YL17G05_0 | ecosystem: Environmental > Aquatic > Freshwater > Lake > Sediment | place: USA: Wyoming | collected...
GCAAGAGCAAGAGACAGACGTCCGCTCCCGCGGGCGCGTCGAGCGACCGCCGATGAGCTCGATCGTGGGCAGCGTGGAGATGGGACGCCGTGTCCGCAGTTTGCGCGCGGAGCGGCGCCTGACGCTCAAGCAGGTGGAGGAGGCCAGCGGGCTCTCGGCCACGCACCTCTCCGACATCGAGCGCGGGCGCACCTCGCCCACCATCGGCGTGCTGACGCGGATCGCCCGGGCCTTGAAGAGGGACGTGGCCTATTTCGTCGAGCCGGAAGAGCGGAGCGACGTGGCGCACCTGCCATGCGAACGACTCGCGGGCTACACGACGGCATGCGGCACCCGCGTGGACCAACTCACGCCGGGCGTGCCCGGCAGCAGCCTCTTCGCCTACCGGCTGAGCCTCGGGGCCCCGCCGACGCACCCCTTCACGCTGGCGTCCCGGGAGCCCCCCGGCGAGGTGCTCTACTTCGTGCGCCAGGGCCGCGTCAAGATCTCGTTCGGCGAGATGCACCTGGTCCTCGGGCCTGGTGACGCGACGCAGGGGTTGCTCGGCCACGACCACAAGATGCACGCGCTGGGGAACGGCCCGGCCCAAGTGATCGCCCTGCTCACCCAAGGGATCGAGAGGAGACGGACTCACATGCCGCGCAGCGAGCCGCCCTCCCCTCCTCCGTCGCCCGCGCTGCCAGAGCCGCCCGGCGCCGTCGGGCCGGGCCTCTACCCGCGGGATCCTTCGCCTGCCGAACTCGGGCACCGCATCAGGATGCTGCGCCTCACGCGCGGCCTCACGCTGAAGGACCTCGAACTGCGCGGCGGCATCTCCGCCACGCACATCTCCGAGATCGAGCGCGGCCGCGCGTCCCCCACCGTGGGCGCGCTGGGGCGCATCGCGCACGCCCTGGGCCTGAGGCCCGCCACGCTGGTGGAACCTCAGGTGTTGCCCGAGGTGTCGCTGATGCGCGCCGCGGCGCGCGCGGTGCACTACGTGCGCCTGGGGACCGCGAAGGTCGCGCCCGTGACCGGGCCCATGCAAGAGGCCCTGCTGGGCGCGCAGCTGCTCGTGCTCCCTGCCGGCAGTGAGCCTGCCTTCAGCCACCGGCACGAAGGCGAGGAGTGGGCCACGGTGCTCGCCGGCACGGCGAAGGTGCTGGTGAACGGCAAGCCCCGCCGGCTGCGCGAGGGCGATTCCATCCACTTCCGCGCCCACATGGAGCACTCCTACACCGGCCTCTCGCCCGCACCCACTAAGCTCCTGGTGGCCAACCGGCCGCGCCCGACGCTCTAGGCTCTGAGAAGCCGAGGACAAGGCGGCGCAGGAGCGACGAGCGAGTCGTATTCGCAGGATGCGCCGCAGCGAGGAGCGACCAAGCCAACGCAGTGATCGGGTTCTCAGACGAGCCCAGGCCGGACTCGTCAGTACCCTGCCTGCCTGTCCACCACGTTCAGGAGTGGGCGCCCCGAGAGGAAGCGCTCGAGGTTCGCGGCGAACTGCTCGACTGCGCGCTCCCAGTAGCCGGGACCCAGCCCCCCGATGTGGGGCGTGAGGATCACGTTGGGCAGGTCCCAGAGCGGGCTGTCCGGCGAGAGCGGCTCCCCGCGCACCACGTCGAGCGCCGCGCCTCCGATGCGCCCCGCGCGCAGGGCGGCGACGAGGGCGGGCTCGTCCACCAGCGCGCCCCGGCCCAGGTTGACGAGCACCGCGCCGGGTCTCATGCGCGCCAGCTCGGCCGCCCCTATCAGCCCGCGGGTCGCTCCGGTGTGCGGGGCGGCCAGGACCACCCAGTCGGCGCGCTCGAGCAGTTCGGGCAGCCGCACGAGGCCCCACTGCTCGTGCGCGGGTCGCGGGTCCGGGGCGGGGTGCGGGCGCACGGCGATGACACGCAGGCCCAGCGCGGCCGCGCGCTCCGCCAGCGCGGAGCCCACCGCCCCCAGGCCCACAAGCCCCAGCGTGCCGCCCGACAGCTGTCCGAAGGGCGGCGGCTCCGTCCACAGTTCGACCTGTGCCCAGCGGCGCTCGCGCTGCAGGTCACGCGCCAGGTGGAGCTTGCGCGCGAAGGCCAGCATCAGGCCGAGCGCGTGCTCGGCCATCGAGACGGCGTGCAGGCCGCGTCCGTTCGTGAGCACGACGTCGCTCCCGGCGAGCGCAGGGAAGAGCAGGGAGCCGACCCCAGCGGAGCTGACGTGAATCCAGCGCAGGCGGCGGGCCAGGTGAAAGTTCTCCGCGTTGACGAGCACGCCGTAGACCACGTCGGCCGCGGGCAGCAGCCGCTCGGCCGCGGCGCGGTCGGGCGGCGATTCGAAGCGCACGCCGGGGTAGCGCCGGGCCAGGTCCGCGACCAGGCGGGCGGGCAGGGTCCAGACACCATCCTCGTCGCGGATGAACTCGAGCACGGTGAGCGGCTTCACGAGGCGGGATGGTGCCACACGCGGCGGGCGACTTCCATGTTCGCCCGGACCAGGCCGGGTCGGGGTGCTTCCTTCCGGCTCATCGTGAGGCATCCCATGGAGCGGACACCTTCACGTTGCAGTCGGCCCGAGCCGTTCATGAACCGCCAGCCGAGAATGCGAGATGGCCGCTGAGCGCAAGGCGCGAACCCCGGTCGCGACGCAGGCGTGTTGGCGACACTCCTGAGGAGCGACCGGGATTCGCAACGCCACGATCAGCGGGCAGCTTGCATTCGCAGGCGGCGGGCTCATGAACGGTTCGCGTAGGACGGACAGAATCATGTTGCAGTTAGCCGGACAGAATCACGCCGCAACGACATCACCTTCGATTCGCCCACCCACTTGCGAACGCGAGTCCGCGTGGCTACAGTCCTTCGGACCGGGCGTCATCTACATGCCCTTTTCGGAGGTTGTCGCCGCCCATGAGCGCGCGTGCCGCGTCATCCGCCCAGATCCTGTCATTGCTGACCGCCCCCGGTTTCTTCCGCCCGGCCCAGCCCGGACCCTGGCTGCCCGCACCGGGCGAGTACCACGCCGAACTGCGCAGCGGGCCGTTCTCCGCCGATACGCACTGCAACGATGCCGGGAACCGCGTCTCCCTCGGCGGCGACTGGGAGGAGCGCTCGCTCCTCAACACCGTGGAGCTGGGCTGGAAGCAGCGGCTGAGCTTCGTCCTCTCGGCGCCGGTGATGAGCATGGCTCGCCTGGACGCCTTCGGGAGCCGGACCAGCCTGAACCGGCTGCAGGACTTCCTCGGTGGTACCCGGGCTCCCTGACGGACCGTCCTGCTGCGTGGCGAGGCCGGCCCCACGCAGCGCTAGACCCGGCGGGAATCTGTGGACCTTTCGCTTCGGTCCTGGCCCGGCCCCACCGAAAGGCCCGGGCCGTGAGGAGAGCGTCCCATCCGTGACCTGAGACTCCGTCTCCTCCCCTACCTGGCGCGCTACTGGCGCGGTCTGGCGTGGGGGCTGGCGTGCGTGGCACTCGCCGACCTGGTCGCCCTGACGCAGCCGCAGATCCTGCGCCACGCGGTGGACGACCTCTACCGCGGCGTCACGGCGGAGAAACTCGGCCGCTACGCGCTCTTCCTGCTCGGCATCGCGGGGATCGCGGGCGTCTTCAAGTACTGGATGCGCCAGGCGGTGATCGGCATCTCGCGCCACGTCGAGTACGACCTGCGTAACGACCTGTTCGCGCACCTCGAACGGCTGCCGATCGCGTACTTCCAGCGCGAACGCACCGGCGACCTCATGTCCAGAGCCACGAACGACCTCGCGGCCGTGCGCACGATGCTGGGCCCGGGCGTGATGTACTTCGTCAACACGGCGGTGACGGCGTTGGCCTCGGTCGGGTTCATGCTCGCAATCAGCCCGCGGCTCACGGCGCTCGCGCTCCTGCCGCTGCCGCTGGTCTCGCTCACCGTCTGGTATTTCGGCGACCGCATCCACCACGGATTCGAGGAGATCCAGGCGCACTTCTCCTCGCTCTCGGCGCACGCCCAGGAGAACCTGGCCGGGGTGCGCGTGGTGCGCGCCTTCACGTGCGAGGAGCGTGAGCTCGATGATTTCCGCGCGCTCAACCGGGGGTACCTCGAGCGCAACCTGCAGCTGATCCACACCTCCGGGCTGTTCTACCCGATGCTCGCATTCCTCTCCGGACTGGCGGCGCTGCTGGTGCTCTACCTCGGCGGGCGCGAGGTCGTGGCCGGCCGCATCACGCTCGGTCAGTTCGTGGCCTTCACCGTGTACATCGGCATGCTGAACTGGCCCATGGTGGCGCTGGGCTGGGTCATCAACATCTTCCAGCGCGGCCTCGCGTCGTGGGGGCGCATCGTCGAGGTGCTCGACGCGCCGCCCGTGGCCGCGGGCGGCCGGGACAGCCCGGACCGCGGCGAGGTGGAATTCCGGCACCTGACCTTCTCCCACCTCGGCACCACGCAGCCGGCCCTGCGCGACGTGAGTCTCCGCGTGCCCGCCGGCCGGACCGTGGCGCTGGTCGGGCGCACCGGCTCGGGCAAGAGCACGCTGCTCGCGCTGCTCACCCGCACGTTCGAGCCTCCGCCGGGCACGGTGTTCCTGGACGGCGTGGACGTCCTGGAGTACGACCTCCACGCGCTGCGGGAGAGCCTGGCGGTCGCGCCGCAGGAGACCTTCCTGTTCTCGACCACGGTGGCGGCGAACATCGCCTACGGGGTCGGGCACGAGGACCGCGCGGCGGTCGAGCGCGCGGCCCGGGTCGCGCGCCTCGACGATGACGTGCGCGGCTTCCCCCTCGGCTACGACACCATGGTGGGCGAGCGCGGCATCACGCTCTCGGGCGGGCAGCGGCAGCGCGCTGCCATCGCCCGCGCGGTCCTGCGGGACGCGCCCGTGCTGGTGCTGGACGACTGCCTCTCGAGCGTGGACACCCACACCGAGGAGGCGGTTCTGCATGGCCTGCGCGGCGTGAGTGCAAGGCGGACGACGCTCATCGTCTCGCACCGGGTGAGCACGGTGCGGGACGCCGACGAGATCGTCGTGCTGGAGGACGGCGCCGTCGCCGAGCGTGGCACGCACGAGCGGCTGCTCGAGCTCGGCGGCCGGTACGCCGCGCTCCACCGCCGCCAGCAACTGGAAGAGGAGATCGAGGCATCGTGACGCCGTTCCACGAGGAGGAAGCGGCCGGCCGGACCTACGACCACCGCCTGATGCGGCGGCTCCTGGGCTACCTGCGGCCCTACCGTGGGCGGGTGTGGCTCGCCGCGGCGGTGGTTCTGCTCGACGCCCTGGCCCAACTCGCCGGCCCGATGCTGACCAAGGAGGCCATCGACCGCGGCATCCGCCGCCACGACCTGGTGCGCCTGGACCAGGTGGCGGTGCTCTACCTCGCGGTGCTGCTGGTCAGCTTCGGCCTGGGCTATGTGCAGAACCAGATCATGCAGCGCGTGGGCCAGCACGTCATGATGGACCTGCGCATGGCGATCTTCCGCCAGCTGCAGCGCCTGCCGCTCGCCTTCTTCGACCGGAATCCCGTGGGCCGGCTGATGACACGCGTCACGAACGACGTGGATGTGCTGAACGAGCTCGTCACCTCGGGCGTCGTCGCGCTGTTCGCCGACGTGTTCGCGCTCGTGGGCATCCTCATGGTGATGTGGCAGCTGAATGCCGAGTTGCTGGGCGTGGCGTTCTCGGTCATGCCCCTTATCTTCCTCGTGACGCTCACGTTCCGCATCAAGGTGCGCCGCTCGTTCCGCGACGTGCGCACGCGCCTCGCGCGCCTCAACGCCTTCCTCAACGAGAACCTGACCGGCATGGCGACCGTGCAACTGCTGAACCGCGAGGAGCGCAATCACGCGGAGTTCCGCGTGATCAACGCCGGCCACCGCGATGCCAACCTGCAGGCCAACTTCTACCATGCGATCTTCTTCCCGGTGCTGGAACTGGTCAGCGCTCTGGCCGTCTCGCTCATCGTCTGGTACGGCGGCCGGCAGGTCATGTGGACCGGGATCACCCTGGGCACGCTGGTGGCCTTCATCCAGTACACCCAGCGCTTCTTCCGTCCCATCTCCGACTTGAGCGAGAAGTACAACATCCTGCAGCAGGCCATGGCCTCCTCGGAGCGCATCTTCGACCTGCTCGACACGCCGTCCGACCCGGCCGCAGCGCTGCCCGTGGCGGACGCGCCCTCGGAGCCGGACCGGTCCCGCGGCGGCGGCTTCCGCGGGCGGATCGAGTTCGAGGGCGTCACCTTCGCCTACGATGGCGAGACCCGGGTGCTCGAGGACGTCTCCTTCGTGGTCGAACCCGGCGAGAAGATCGCGCTGGTGGGCGCCACGGGCTCGGGGAAGACCACGGCGGTGAGCCTGCTGCTGGGCTTCTACCAGCCGCAGCGTGGAGTCATCCGCGTGGATGACCGTCCGTTGGCCGAGTGGGACATCCGGGAGTTGCGCCGCCACGTCGGGCTCGTGCTGCAGGATCCCTTCCTGTTCTCGGGCAGCATCGCCTCGAACCTAGCGCTCGCCGACCCCGCGCTGCCCCGCGAGGCCATCGAGCGGGCCGCGCGCGAGGTGCACGCCGACCGCCTCATCGAGCGTCTGCCGGGCGGCTACGACGCCGAGGTTCACGAGCGCGGCGCGACCTTCTCGGCAGGCGAGCGCCAGTTGCTCGCCTTCGCCCGGGCGCTGGCCGCCGACCCGAGCGTGCTGGTACTGGACGAGGCCACCTCCTCGGTGGACACCCAGACCGAGGCCCTCATCCAGGATGGCCTGCGTCGGCTCATGCGCGGGCGCACCTCGCTCGTTATCGCGCACCGGCTCTCGACCATCCAGGACGTGGACCGCATCGTCGTGCTGCACCACGGACGCGTGCGCGAGGTCGGAACCCACGCCGACCTGCTGGCCCGCGGCGGCATCTACGCGCGCCTCTACCAGCTCCAGTACCTTGGCGATCGCAGCCTGCGCACGCCGACCGGCGCCGAGGCCGGGCGCGCTGCCGGGCCGTGGGCCGCGCCAGCCGTTGACACCGGGAACGGCGCACCCTAGCCTGTGCTGAGGTCGCACCCTCCACCTCCTATCCCACGGGAGATGTGACATGCAGCTTGGCAGGAAGATCAGGGACTTGCGCCTGCGCCGCGGCCTCACGGTCCAGAAGCTCGCCGACGCGACCCGCTTGTCCAAGGGCTTCATCAGCCAGGTCGAGAACGACCGCACTTCGCCGTCGCTCTCCACCCTGCGCGACCTGGCCGCGGCACTGAGGACCTCGGTGGCCTACCTCGTCGTCGAGGACGATCCGACCGTTCACGTGGTGCGCGCGGCGGAGCGGCCGCAACTCACGCCCGATGGCAACACCCTGCGGACCGAGGTGCTGTCCGCACTGCCAAAGCGCAATCTCGAATTGCTCCTGCTGGAGCTGCCAGCGGACCTGGACGCCGGGGAGCAGCGCCACTCCCACCCTGGCGAGGAGTGCCTTCTGTGCGTCGAGGGGCGCGTGCGCCTGCTCCACGGTGAGCAGGGGCTGATGCTCGAAGCCGGCGACTCCTGCCACTTCGACGGGCGCATCGAGCACTCGATCGAGAACCTGGGTCCCGCCGCGGCACGGGTGCTCATCGCGATGACGCCGGCGGCCTTCGAGCCGGTACCGCGGGTGGACAAACCACGGGTGGCGCCGGAAGGGAAGCCCCTGGAGATGCCGACCTCGGGATAGCCCTTGCGCGCAGCGCCGCGCGCGCCCACAGTGCGGCATCGGCTTTGCCCAGGATGCCGTTTCTCTGGAGGGAACCATGAAACGCCTTCTCCTCCTGGTCCTGTTCGCCGTCGCCCTCTGGTACGGCTGGCGGCACTGGGGCGAACTGGTCAACAAGCGGTCGGGCCACGAAGCCGTGGTCGAGAACACCAGCGGCCGCGAATTGACGCGCGTGCGCCTGAGCGTGGGCGGCCAGACCTTCGTGAAGGAGTCCATCCCCGACGGCGGGAAGGCCGTGTTTCCGTTCCGCGTGGACGCCGACGCCACGTTCGATCTGGTCTGGCGCTTCGCCGACGCCGCGAACGAACAGTCCTGGTCGGGTGGCATGGTGCCCAGGGGGCCCATGCTCCAACGGCACGTCATGACCGTAGACGCGGACGGCGCGATCCTCTACCACCCGGAGAACAAGTAGCTTGTGCTCTGAGGATTGGGTCCGGGCAGAAGCCGCCGGGGGGCGATACGCCCTCCGGCGCTTCGTTCAGTCGGCGCAGCGCAATCGGTGGCGCACGCCGCGGGGGATGCGGCGGGTGGGCACCTCGCGGCGGTAGTAGCGTTCGAGCCGCTCCGGGAGTCGCACCTGGCTGGGCAGTAGTCGCCGCTTGAGGACCTCCGCCACCGCGAGCCGCCGCTCGCACAGCCACAGGCACTCCGCCGGGGTGAAGCTGCTGCGCCGCCGCTCCGAGAACGGCTTGATGAAGTTGCGCCAGACCTGCAGCACCGCCAGCCGCTCGATCGCACTCTGGCGACGCTTGGAGAACGCGATGGTCTCGCGCTTGTGGTTGGCACTGCCGTGGCGAATCAGCAGGTCCAGCAGGTTCACCGGGAACAGGGCGTTGGCGGTGGTGCGCGGCGCGCTGCCGGGCGTCACACGGTGGCGGAAGCGGTGCTCCGCCAGGCGGTTCAGCGCCCGCGGGCAGGCCGGATGGCCATCGGAGTGCAACTCGGTCAGCGACCCCGGAGGCACCACCAGTTGCAGGGCCTGGGCGACCTCGACCTCGATCGAGCGCGAGTCGGGCTGGCCGAAGTGCTGCTCGAACCAGCGGCGCCGGTCCCGCTGGCGCGCGGTCATGCGACCCTTGCGGCGCAGCTCCAAGTCGGTGAAGGAGTAGAAGAAGTGCGACTCCTGGCCGACCACGACATGGAAGTGGCAGGGGTGGTACTGGCTGAACTCGAAGCTCTCGAAGCCATCGAGCACCAGGGGCTCCGCGGGGGCCGCGCGGGGCCGGTGGCAGTGCTGGAAGAGCAGGCAGTGGCGCCCCAGGCGAGCGCTCTGACCGAGGATGGTGGTGTGACTGACGGCGAACTCCCGGGCGAGCTGGCGGAAACCGGAGCAGGCGAGCAGGCGGAAGAAGAGGGGCTGGAGCAGTCCGGGACGGCGCAGCCAGTAGGTGGGTGAGAAGGTCTGGGTGGAGAAGGTCCTCCGGCAGTGACTGCACTGGCAACGCTGGATACGGTTGGGGGCGGCTAGCCGGGTGAAGAACCCGATGCGCTTGAAACGCCAGCCCTCAGCGCAGCAATGGAATGGACGACCGGGGTTGGGGCAGCAGGGGGGCTTGAAGCGGGCGGGCGACGCGGACATGCCGGAGGGTCGTAGCGTGCCCCTTGCCAGACACAATCGTCGGAGCACGACGTAAGGGATCGCGCGCATCAGCGCCTCGACGTTGTGGAGCAGGTTCGGGTGCGACAGCATCACCGCCTTGGCCTGCCCGGCCGTCCCGGAGGCGAAGAGCAGCACCGCGAGGTCGTCGGGTGAGGCACGCTCGGGGCGCGGCCCATCGTCCGGGAAGCGCTCCTGCGCCACGGGCCACGAGGGCAGGTCGTCGCACGGGTCCAGCGAAAGGAGCCTGAGGCTGGGCAGGCGCGAGTCCCGCGCGCGCTCGACCACGGGGCGCTGCCGCGCGCTCACCACGCAGAAGCGCGCCTCCGACTGGAGGATGATCTCGCCCACCTCGTGCTCCTTGAGTAGCGCGTCCAAGGGCACGACCACCGCCCCCGCCTCGAGTGCCGCCAGGTAGGCCAGACCCCACTCCGGGCGGTTCTCGCTCTGGATGGCGACGCGATCGCCGGCCTTCACGCCCTCCCGCTCGAGCAACGCGGTAGAGGCGTGCAGCCGACGGGCAGCCTCGGAGAAGGTCCACGGCTCCCGGCCCACAGTCGCCCAGCGCATGAGGAACGGGGCATCGCCGTAATGCCGGGCGGCGAAGTCCGCGAGTTGCGGCAGAAGGCGGACTACGGGCCGGGGCGGACTCTGCGCGGCCGATGGCACGAATCGGGCCCTAGCATCGGCTTCGGAACGGGGTCAAGGACTGATGCGCGCAACGACCACGTGCGCCATGACCTCGTTCGATCCCACCCAGAGATGGTCCAGCAACTCGGCGATGGACTGGATGAGGATGTAGAGCAGCCGCACGGGGAACTCGCTGAGGAAGCGCCACGGACCGCGGTTGAGGCGGTTAAGCCAGCCGATGGTCGCTGAGCCGACGTAGCCGGGCAGCCCCCCGAGTGCGATGATCTCGACGGGCTCGAGGCCGGCGTCGCGCAGCAGTCGCTCAACGCCCAGGCGCGTGAAGCGCCACAGGTCCGGCGAGGACCGGCAGACTGGTACGGTCTGCACGAACTCCACGATGAGCACGCCGCCCGGGGCCAGAACGCGCCGCATCTCGGCGAGCACCCGCGCGGGCTCGTGCACCAGGTCGAACATCGACAGGCTCAACACGGTGTCCACGCTGCCGCTGCGGATGGGCAACCGCCCGGCATCGCCGTAGACATCGGGCCGGCCACGGCTGAGGTCCGGGGAACCTGGCAGGTCCAGCCCGAGGTAGCGTTCAGCGAAACCCAGGAAGAGCGGCGCGAAGGGCCGCGAGCCGCAGCCCAGGTCGAGCAGCGTGCCGTGCGCGTGGCGGCGCGCGCGCTCGAGCGTGCGCATGAGCTTATGGTTGGGTAGCCAGTTGTAGCGCCACACCGACCAGCGGCCGCAGGGCAGGTGGCCCTCGAAGCCCGCGCCGGGGCTCACCCGGACCTCCGCTCGCCCGCGACCCGGTCGCGCACCTTCACATCGGTCAGAAACACGGCTCCGTCCTCGTGCAGCCCGCGCAGCAAGTCGCGCAGCGCCGCCCGGCCCGCCTCGGACCAGGCCGGGTCGAGGTGCGCGTAGTTATGGCGGTGAGTGCTCACGACCGCCGGCTGGCCGCGGCTCCACGCTGCGCGCACCTCCGCGAGCGTCCGCCCGGCGCCCAGGCGCGAGCCGGGCGCGGCATCGCCGCGCGGCTCGAAGGCGATGCGCGGCGGCATGCGCAGCAACCCGCCGCGCTGCTCCGGCCAGCGCCAGCGGTGCAGCCGCCGCCGCACGCGCGGCCAGCGGCCGGCGCGTTCGGCAGCGCCCTGCAGAACAGTCGCGCCCAGCCGGGACGCCTGGGCTTCGAGCACCGAGTCCCAGCGATAGTCGGGCGGACAGAGGGATGTCGGCGGGCGGCCGAAGAGTCGCCTGAAGAGCGCGAACGCCCGCTCGAGCGTGCGCTCCCGGGACGCCAGAGGCTCGGATGCGTCGTACTCGCCGCTGGCCTCGACGGCCTCGCACACAGCGCACTGCTGGGTGAAGGCCAGCCGCGCATCGGCAGCGCCGCGCCGCAGGGCTTCGAGCCAGGCTCGTCCGGGCAGGTGGTGCAGGCCGTGGAGCTCCGGCCACCAGACGCCGGCTGCGATGCTCTCCCGCACCTCGTCCCACAGGCCCGGCCGCTGCCAGCGCGACGGGGTCTCGGGGAAGATCGCGAGCGGCAGCTCGCCGACCTCGAAACCATCGCGGGCCAGCCGCTCGAAGTCCGGCGAGGCCATCACGGTGTTGGCCTGCCACACGGGCGGCGAGCCGTCGGCGCCGCGGAACTCGAGCAGCGTCTCGCGCAGCGCGCGCACGTCCGCCGCGCTCTCGAGTGTGGAGCGGCCGTAGACGCGTCCGGCCGGACCCGCGAAGGAGGGAGTCGCGGCCAATGCCCGGTGCGCCTCGTCGTCCGCCGACCAGGCGCAGAGCCCCCAGTCGTCGCTCTCGAGGACGACCGCCCGCAGGCGGCCCCAGTCGGATCTCACGCGCGGCACCCGTTCATGGCAGGAATCGGACTATAGCATGGAGCACGCGGCCCGCGGCCACCGCCGCGCGGCCCCGAGCGATACGGATGTTTGCGCTCCGCCGCAGCGCCGTGCCAGAGTCCCGGGTCATGGTCCCCCACCACCCCCGCGCACGGATCTGGCTCGCGGCCGTCTTCGTCATCGTGACGCTCTTCTGGGTGTTCGACCTTGGCTGGCTTCGCTCGGGCGCACCCAGCCTGCTCGACGACACCTGGGAGTACGGCGTGGCCGCGCGCCACCTGCTCGCGGGCCACGGGTTCCGCACCAGCGTCATCCATCCCCCGCTGTGGGGACTGCGCGACGCCGCACTCACCGTGCCGCTCCTGGTCCACGGCCCACTCGTGCCGCTGCTGTTCGCGCCGGCCCTCTCGCTGCTCGGCCCGGGGGCCCTCGACCAGATCGCCTGGTTCGGCGCGTTCTTCGCGCTGCTAACCGCGCTGCTGCTCTGCCGCCTGGGCACGCGGCACTTCGGCCCGGCCGTGGGTGCCGCGGCGGCTCTGCTCTTCACGCTCGCGCCGCTCACCCTGCAGGCCGTGCACCACGACGCGACGCTCATGGTCGGCGCCTTCCTGCTGCTGCTCGCGTTCGACCTGCTCGCGCGTGACCGGCCACGGTGGGCCGCAGCCGCCATCGTGCTGGGGCTCGGGGCGCTGGTGCGAACCGAGATGACCCTCGCGCTGTTCGGGCTCTCGATGCTCGCTGGCGGCTCGGGCACGGTGACGCTCGTGTTCGGCCTGGCGATCGTCGCGGGCGCGTGGTGGTGGCACAACTGGAGCGCGACGGGCTCGCCCTTCTTCAGCCTCTCGGCCTACCTGCTCGTGGGCTACTCCGAACGCTGGCCCGGCACCTCCATGCTGCGCGACTTCGCGCTGACGCCCGCGCAGTGGTCCCGGGTGCTGCTCGAGTCGGCCCCGGAGCTGCTGAAGAAGGCGCAGGCCAGCCTGCGCTACACCCTGAAGCTCGCGATTACGGAACCGAGCGCGCTCACGGGCTGGCTCGCGGCGGTGGGTCTCCTGGTGGGCACGGCGCGCGCCTCGACCCGCTGGATCGCCATCGCCGCCTTCGTCTGCTCCCTCGCCCCCGTGTCGGTGATCGCCTTCACGGTCCTCGACCCGCGCTACATCGGGCCCTTTCTGCCGCTGTGGACGCTCTCGGCGGCCGTCGCCGCCGAGTGGCTGTGGGGCCGGATCCCGCGCGCCGGGCGCACGCTCGGGTGGATCCCAGTGCTCGCGCTCCTCATGCTGTTCGCCACGGTGCCCGCGCTCCGGCGCGGAGCCAGCGAGGCGCGCGCGTTCGCGGCGCTGCTCGCCGTGGAGCGGGCGGCCCTGGCATCGCGGGTCACGCCCGCAGCCGCGCTCCCCCGGCTCACCGCGCTCGGCTTCGAACGCCCGGCCGGGGCGGTGCCCGGGGCCCCGCGGCTCATGTTCTCGGACACGCCCGATTTCGTGGCCTGGACGACCGGGCGACCAACCGTCTGGGTCTCACGCGACGAGTACACGAGACTCCCCGCACCGGGCGCCGACGTGTCCGCCGACTCACCCCCTCCGCGAGGCACGGTCGCCGACACCTGGTTCCACGAGGTACTGCGTTGAGCGGACGCGGCCGGGAGCCTGCCTACTCGTACCGCAGCGAGTCCACCGGGTCGAGCCCCGCGGCGCGGCGCGCCGGATAGAAGCCGAAAAAGAGCCCGATCAGGCTCGAGAAGCCGAACGCGAGCAGCACGGCGCCGGGCTGCACCACCGTGGGCCAGTTGGCGACCTGCGAGACCAGCTTCGCCGTCAGCGCCCCCAGCAGCACGCCGATCAGACCCCCGCCCAGCGAGAGGAACGCGGATTCGAACAGGAACTGCAGCAGGATGTCGGTCTTCCGCGCGCCCACCGCGCGCCGCACGCCGATCTCGCGGGTGCGCTCGGTCACCGACACGAGCATGATGTTCATGATGCCGATGCCGCCCACCAGCAGCGACACGGCCGCCACGCTGGCCAGCAGCGTGGTCATCACCCTCGAGGTGGCCTCGGCCGCGCTGGCGATGTCGAGCTGGGTGCGGATGAAGAAGTCGTCGACGTCGCCGGGCTTGATGCGGTGGCGCTGGCGCAGCAGTTCGGTGATCTGCTCCACCGCCGCGTTGACCTGCAGCTCGCTGGTCGCCGAGGCCACGACCGACTGGACGTGACTGATGCGAAGCAGCTTCCGCTGCGCGGTCGTGAGCGGGACGATGATGATGTCGTCCTGGTCGCCCATGCCGCCGCTCGAGCCCTTCGCCAGCAGCGTGCCAACGACCTTGAACGGGATGTCCTTGATGCGCACCGTCGCCCCGATCGGGTCCGCGTCACCGAACAGCTGCGCCACCACGCTCTGGCCCAGCACGCAGACCTTCGCGGCGCCGCGCACGTCCGAGTCGGTGATGAACACGCCGTCCCGGATCGTCCAAAGGCGGGCGATGGCGAGGTCGGGCGTGCTCCCCTGGACTTGCGTGTTCCAGTTCTGGTTGCCGAAGACGATCTGAGCGGAGGTGCGCACGGTTGGGGCCACCGCGCTGACCGCGGTGCACTCGCGCTTGATGGCCGCGGCGTCGTCGGGGGTCAGGCTCCGGTTCCCGCCCATCCCCCCGTGGGCTCCGCCGGCGGTGATCGTGCCGGGGATGACCATCATGACGTTCGAGCCCATGGCGCGGATCTGGTCCTGGACGGCGGTGCGCGCGCCCTGCCCGATGGCGAGCGTGGCGATGACGGCCGCGACCCCGATCACGATGCCGAGCACGGTGAGCGCCGAGCGCATGCGGTTGCGCGTCAGCGCGTCGAGGCCGAGCGGGATGAGCGCGCCGATGGTCACCGGTGGCCTCCGCTGCCCATGCCCCCCCGCCCGCCCATCATGGGGCCGCCCATGCCGGGCGGCGGGGTCATGGCCCGGCCGCTGGACGCCTCGACCTCGAGGCCGGTAAGGACCACATCGCCGCTCCTGAGCTCACCGTCCAGGATCTCGACCGAGGTCCCGTCGGTCAGGCCGGTCACGACCTGGACGCGGACCGGCTTGCCGCCCCGCAGCACGTGCACGGTACCGGGCCTGGGCGCGGGCAACGCGCCGCCACCACCGGGGACCACGGAAGCCCCCGCGGGCGCCCGTCCCGCACGCTTCGCCCGGGGCCCGCCACCGGCCGTGGCACCCGCGCGCGCACCACCCGGCTGCATGCCGCCTTCACGCGTGCCACCTTCAGGCGCGACGCCCTCACGCGCGACACCCGGGCGAGCGGTATCCTCGCGTGACGTGCTTGCGCCGGATCCCGCGCCGCGGCCGGCGGCATCCCCCCGCACGGCCGCCACGGCGCCGCGCCGCCCCTCGCTGCCGGCGCCGCCGGCGCGCTTCCCGGTCTCGGGCGGGCGGAAGCGCAGCGCGGCCGCCGGTATCTTGAGCACGTCGTCGTGGCGCGCCACCCGCACCGTGACGTTCGCGGTCATGCCGGGGCGCAGATCCAGGTCCGGGTTCCGGGTGCGGATCACGGTGGTGTAGGTCACCACCCCCTGTTCCACGATCGGCTCGAGTCGCACCACCTGGACCTCGCCGTTGAACTGCTCGTCGGGGAACGCGTCCACCGTGAACGTGACCGGCAGCCCCGGGCTCACCACGCCGATGTCGGCCTCGTCGATGCGGGTTTCGACCTGCATCTCCGTCAGGTCACGCGCGATCACGAACAGCTTGGGCGCCTGCAGGCTCGCGGCCACCGTCTGCCCGAGGTCGATGTTGCGCGAGATGACCACGCCCGAGATGGGCGCGCGGATGATCGCGT
>Ga0315276_10002965_pt1 | contig 15543 bp, 11 predicted proteins | sample YL17G05_0_MG_FD_204542 | JGI IMG/M metagenome (GOLD analysis project Ga0315276, IMG submission 204542) | Sediment microbial communities from Yellowstone Lake, YNP, Wyoming, USA - YL17G05_0 | ecosystem: Environmental > Aquatic > Freshwater > Lake > Sediment | place: USA: Wyoming | collected...
TCTGTTATTTTTTTTTCATCATCTAGAATAAGAATATTAATATTTATCACTCTACTCTCCCATAGTATCATTTAAAATAGGTAACTTTAATTTAATACTAGTCCCCTCTAAGTAAATACTTTCAACTTCAATCTCACCATTCATTTCATCTATTACTTCCTTTACAACTGACAATCCTAAACCAACACCTTTTTCAAACTTTTTTGTCGTAAAAAAAGGATTAAATATTTTGTTTTTTATTTCCCTTTTAATTCCAATTCCTTTATCTTCAACAGATAATATCGCATGTCTATTTTCTATAGAACTTTTGATTATTATATTTTTGTAATCTCCTTCAATACTATAAATTCCTTTTTCTTCAATTGCATCTTTTGCATTTGATAGAAGGTTTAATAGCGCTTGTTCTAATTTAAATGAACTACCATATATTATATTCTGTGATTTTTGAAAATTTAGTGTAATTATTATTCCTTGTTTTTCATAATGTTTTTGTACCATCCACATCGTGTTTTTCACCATGGTGTTGATATCAAAATTTTCTTTGATATACTCCTTTTGTCTACAGGAAAAATTTTTGACATAACCTGTTATAAATTTAATTCTATTCATATTCTCCAATAATATTTTTATTTTTTCCAATACATCTTCACGATTTATCTTTTTATCTTTGAGTAGTACAGGAAGAGATTCAATATCAAAAAACATTATTTGAAGTGGTTGATTTATTTCATGCGCAATCGCTGCAGAATATTCTCCAAGAGTAATGAGACTTGCCTGATGAAAAATAATTTTTCTCTGCTCGTTTTGTTTTTCTATAGATTCTTCAATCTTCAAAGATAATCTTTTAGTTATTTTGATTTTTACTCTATATCTTGAATAGAAATAAGATAGTAGAAAAAATAATATTGAAACTCCAAAAAATAATTGCCAGGAAATCAGTCTTTGTTTATTCAATTCTAGATTTTGGTTTGTATTACTCAATTTAAGTATTTCATTTTGTTTATCCCGCTTTTCAGTTTCATATTTAATTTGTAATGATGCAATTTTATGGCTACTTTTAGAAATAGTACTATCTTTTAGATTAGTATACAATCTTAAGTACCGATATGCATCCTTATAATTTCCCATATCTTCATATAATCCTGTAAAGGATAAATAACAATTTAGTAACAAGTCTTTTGCTTGAGTTCTCTTGGAATAGTAGAGACTTTTATCAAGGTATAATTTTGCTTTTAAATATATTTTTTGTTCTGTATAAATTTGTCCTAAATGATTAGATATATTTGCAAGATTCCAAAGATCGTTTAATAACAATGTTAAACTAAATGCTTTATAATAATTGTCGATAGATTGAGAGTAATTCCCTAGTTTTCTATGCACATCACCTAAATTGTCATAGACAGTGGCTAATCCTTGGTAAAACATGACTTCTCGTTGTAGAATTATACTCCTTTCTAGATATTCAAGGGCTTTGTTAAAATTATTCAAATAAAAATAAATCATTCCTATTGAACTTAATGATGTACCAATTATCAATTTATCGCCAATTTCCTCTTTAATTTTTAGAGACTCTATATTATACTTAAGGGATTTCTCATAGTCGCCAATATCTGAATATATATTTCCTATATTATGTAAAATAAGGGCTAAAGTTTTTTTATCATTTAATTCATTACTAATCTCTATTGCTTTTAAACTAAAATCTAATGCCTTTTCATATTGACTTAATGCAGTATAATTATAAGCTAAAAAATTTAGAGATAATAGAACGGCCCTATTATCCTTACAATTCATTCCCATATCCAATGACTTTATACTATATTCTATCGATATTTTAAACTCTCCCATATTATAATAAATCGTTGCTAAAATTTGCATAATAAAAATGGTTGAGGATAATTTTTTAATTTTAATACTATTCTCTAATGCTTTTTTATATAAACTTATTGATTTTGGGTATTCACCTTTTTGAAAATGTATATTCCCCATCATAGAATACGCATTTACTATTCCTTCTACAAATCCAAACTTTTCAGAAAAATTCAGTAATTCATTATATATCATTAATGTCTTTTTCTTATCTTTAAAAGATTTTAGTATTTTTTCGATTTCTATAAGATGAATTATTTGTTTAAATTCATATTTAATTCTATAAGTCATTGCGACTGCATAATTACTAATTTTTAGTGCTTCGATTAATGATTGCTCACTTTTTATTAATATATATTCATGATAATTAGTTTGATTGTATTTAGAATTTGATATTTGATGAATTTTTACACTATCAGTTTGTATAGAGCAAAATATTAATAAAAATATCTTAAATTTCATGATACCTCTTATCCTTTCTATACTAATACTTGAAGATTTATATATACTATTGCTAAAATATTATGAGTGTTTTGTATCAATCCTTTTTCAAGTAGTGGGAAATTATAAACATCTTCCAGATGCTATTAACACTTTAATAAAATAGTACTATCCGATTATGTCATTAAATATTTTAATATTATAAAATATTTCTGAGAAATAATTTAAATACATCTACTAAAATAAATTGGGAGGATATAATAACATTTTTAACTGAAATATTTCATAAAATTTTTATTTCGTTTTTAATTTTTACCATTTTTTTACCAAACCCTCTCTGAATTATTTCTTAATTTGATGTAATTGCTTATGAATATCCACTTCCCTCTATCTCTAATTGAGCACAACCTGTTGATATCCATATTACCTATCTGCCATCAGGCAGGCCAAGAAAATCAGCAACTTGTATTAATCAAGAATATTTTACCCTGCTTATTTCCATTTACGGCTGATTAATACCTACCGGGAGTAAAGTATAAATCCATATACCGCGCTCAGTTGATTAAATGAATACTATGTATGCAGGGTTACAGAATTAAAACCGATTATTTCTAATTCCAAAACCTGTTGATCCTAACCAATTTAGTTTTTTAGTTAATTTAAGTTTAAATATGCACAAAATTAAAAATTAAACTTGATAATTTCTACAAGCACAATCCGCTTCACTACTATCTTCTGATGTGAGTAAAACAATAGATAACTTTTTTCTATATGAACAAATCATATACTTTAGTAAAAATCATACAAATCTTGTTCCAAAATTTTATACTACATAAAAACAATAATCCCCAGGTTACTGGATCTGATCTTTTGCCCTTTAACCCTATTACCCTTCGTCTTTCAAAAATCATTCACTCAACCCGTAATTTTTACTTATGTCCAGCAGAAGGAAAAGCCCCTCCAGCGCCTTGGCATCTCTCACATACCAGTTAAACCACTCTATCTGCCTGTACATAAAATCCATCTTCGAACTCTGCTTACTGTTCCCGTGCCCCTCGCCGGGATACTGCACATAGCGCACCGCGGGGTGGCCGGTCATTTTAAGGCGGCGATAGAGTTCCAGGCTCTGCCCGGGATTCACCCGGGTGTCATCGGTCCCGCCGCAGATTAAAAACGCTGTGCGGCTCTGCGCGGCATAATAAATAGGACTGCGCTTCAGGTTGATCTCCCAGCTTTCGTCCAGTGTTTTGCCCATATGCACGTACAGATCTTCCCAGGGAATATCGGTACTGCTGCGCTTGCTCACCAGGTCGCTGATCCCCACAAACATGTGCACCGCTTTCACATACTTCGTATAATAAGTCCCGAACCAGGCCGCCGCATACCCGCCGTACGACCCCCCGGCCAGCCCGACCCGTTCCCGGTCTGCAAACCCGCTGTTCACCAGGTAGTCGATCCCGTCGGCAATGTCGTCAAACTCTTTCCCGGCCGGATCGCCATACCCTGCCTTTGCAAATTTCAGGCCATACCCGGTGCTGGAACGGTAGTTGGGATAAAAAACAAAATACCCCATCCCGGCAAACACCTGCCCCGGATTGGCATACCTGGTGTTCCAGCCGTTGGAATAATGCGCCTCCGGCCCGCCATGCACATAAACTATCAAGGGATACTTTTCCCCCTGCTTGTAACCAACCGGATAAATCAATAAACCTTCCACCTCCTGCCCGTCCCGGGCGGCATAGCGGATCACTTGCTGCTCCCCAAACGTTTTCTTCTCCAGCCAGGGATTCAATTCGGTTAACCTCTTTACCTCCTGGCCCGGTTGCCAGTAATACAGTTCTCCGGGCTGAGTTGGTGTATTGCCGGTCATGATAAAATTTTTAAAATCATCCGTATAACCGGGTTCATCAAAAATGATCCCGCTTGTCTTGGCATCTAATAACATTTTTTGTTCCTTACCGTCCACCCGCACCGTGCGCAGCGTGGGCCATACCCCCTCCCCGCTCTGGTAGATGATCGTCTCTTTATCCTTCCACCCCACCCACTCCACGTGCCCTTTAAAGTTGGGAATGGTCAGGTTCACCGCTTCACCCCCGGCAATCGGAAGCATATATACCTGGCTGACGGCATGATCGCTGCTGTCCAGCGCCGCGGCATATACCAGTTTTGCTCCATCGGGACTGATGGCATAATTCCCCAGTTTCCACGGTCTCTTTATCAATACTTTTACCTCTTTACTCTGCAGGTTAAAAAGGTAAATCGAACGGAACATGTAGTGCTGGTCGATCAGGTTCTGCTCCGATGCGGTGAAAACAATCTGCTTCCCGTCCGGTGAAAAGACAAAATCCCACACATTGACATTCAAATTTAGAATCTCGGATTTCGAATTTTTTTCACCACCACTTACATCCTGAAGGTAGAGGTTCCTCATTTTAAGGTTCTCTTCATAAAAAATGAAGTTGTACCCTTTCTCCTTCAGATCCTTTTCCTCTTCGGTCTCAGGCCTGGTGGCAATAAAAGCGATCTTGTCCCCCTGTGGTAGCCACTGGTAGTCGATCACCCCTGTTTCCGAACTGGTGATTTTTTCGGCCTCCCCGCCGTCAGCGGGAATCATCCATACCTGCCCCGTGGGGGCCTGGTTCTTCTCCCCCTCCTCCCGGCGCATGAGAAAACTGATGGCCCTGCCGTCCGGTCTCCATTTAACATCGGAAACATTGACCTTCCCGCTAATGAACGGCCGGGGTTCACCACCCGCTACCGCCAGCAGGTATAACCCGCTGTAATCCCCGCCCGGTTTGTCATTCACCTCCCGGCCCACCCGCACGGTGTAGGCCACCCATTTACCGTCCGGACTCAATGCCGCCGCGGAACAGGTAGCTAGTTTCATCACATCACCTGCGGTAAAAACCTCCTGGGCCTCTGCAATTCCCCATGCCGCCCCAAGCAGCAGGATCAACAGGATTCTGCTTTTAGATATAAATAACCTTTGGCCTATCATTATTGCTTTTTGCCCTGAACCTTTTAATTTACTCTTCTTCTCCATTTACCCCTCCCTTAACCCTACCTGCCCTGTTTGAAATAATGTGTTCACCGGCGGTTAACCCCATTACTCCGGCCACGGTGCCGTAGCCGGTTCAATCAGGAAGAATCTAAAATTTATTATTATAACTATCCAAAGAATTTTTTATCAATTAGTTTCAAAAATGAAGCCGGGAGGCTTATCGGGGAGAATGTGAAGATTGATTACAGACCGATATTACCGGATCATGAATTAAGTGTCTGACCGTAGTAAATCAATCTCTGTTATCAGCCGCAGTTCTTGCAATTATCGGTTTCGCTTGAGAGTTCAAATTGAATCGTCGGATGATCAATACCGAAATCTTCGCGTAATTTTTTACCGATTGTTTCAACCAGTTGATTATCCGGCGGAAATTTTTCCAAAACCATATGCGCCGTCAACGCCACCTCGCTGGTGCTTATCCCCCAGATATGTAAATGGTGCATATCTTTTAATAACGGTACGGAGGTTAAATATTGCTTCACTTCAGCTGCATCGATTTTATCGGGCACCACATCCAAAGAAAGCATGAGTGAATCTTTCAGCAGGCGAAAGGTTCCGATGGTAATAACGATAACAATAACAATACTGATGGCCGGATCGATCCAGAACCAGTTGGTCAGATTAATTAAAAGTCCGGCGGCAACAACACCTAAAGAAACACCGGCATCGGCAGTCATGTGCAGGAATGCGCCTCTGATATTTAAATCTTTTTTTTGCCCTTTCAAGAAGAGCAGGGCTGTGATGGAATTTATGATGACGCCGGTTCCTGCCACCAGCATCATGGTGGTGCCTTCAATCGCCTGCGGAGTCACAAATTTTCGTAATGCCTCGATGGTAATGGCTCCGACTGCTATCAATAAAATGATGGCATTAAACAAAGCTGCTAAGATGGTGGTTTTTTTTAAACCATAGGTCCGGGAACTCGTTGGCATCGATTCTGCAAGATACCCGGCTCCCCAGGCAAGGATCAAACCGAATACGTCACTCAAGTTATGCCCGGCATCTGCAAGCAACGCCGTTGAATGCAGCAACAGACCATAGATTGCTTCAACCGTAACAAAACCTGCATTTAATATAATTCCGTAAGCAAATGCCCTATGATATCTTTTCGGCTGGTGATAAAGCGAATTATTTTTTTCGCTTACCATATTCTCACCTCTCACCTAAAATATTTAAATTGCATTATTACCTCTTTCATTCGTTCTGATCTTTATAACATCCTCCACATTTATAATAAATATTTTCCCGTCGCCTGGATTACCGGTATGAGCATTTTTTTGGAGCACATTAATAATTTCTTCAACCATATTATTAGATACTACAATTTCTATTTTTATTTTTTTCACATAATTATGCAATCCTTCTTTTACGGCATCTTTAGAATTTATTGCTTTTGATTTACCAAAACCTTTTATTCCCGAAATGGTAAGTCCCGGTAACCCGTCAATTTTATGAAGCGCTGTAATTACATCATCCAATTTGAACGGTCTTATAATTGCCTTTATCTCTTTCATTTTATTTTCCTCATAAATTTTAAAGCCCGGCTTACTGCACAAGTAATAAGCCGGGAATCATCATTTACATCTCCGCTTCAACTTTTCTTTTTTCAAACCAACCGTATACCGCCGGTATGATCAGCAACGTAAGCAGCGTTGAAGTGATCAATCCGCCCACCACAACCGTTGCCAGCGGTTTTTGAATTTCCGATCCGGTTCCGCTGGCAAACAGCATCGGTATTAAACTAAAAATTGCTATTGCTGCTGTCATCAGCACCGGACGTAATCGGTTAAGACTTCCTTGCTTAATTGCTTCCTGTAAATCGATTCCTTCTTCCCGCAATTGCGAGATGTGCGATACCAGTACAACGCCATTTAACACAGCAACACCAAACAACACTATAAATCCAACCGATGCCGGAACGGACAAATATAATCCGGATAGGTAGAGCGAAAAGACTCCTCCAATTAAAGCAAATGGTAGATTTGAAATTACCAGCAGCGCCAGGCGCACCGAGCCGAAGGTGACGAACAGCAGCAGCAGTATCAATCCAACCGCCACCGGTCCAATGATCATGAGTTTGTTCATGGCCCGCTGCTGATTTTCGAATTGTCCCCCCCAGGTCAAATAATAACCCGCCGGTAACTCGACCCTATCCTTTATTTTTTGCCTGGCTTCGGCCACAAAACTGCCGATGTCCCGTCCGCTGACATTCATCTCCAGGCCGATTCTCCTGATTCCGTCCTGCCGGCTGATCTGAACCGGTCCTTCAACCATTTTGATTTCCGCCAGTTGGACCAGCGGTATATTCACCCCTGTCTTCACCGGCACCAGTATATCCCCAATCGCCGCGATGGAATTTCGCCGCTCTTCCGGAAGGCGGACCGTTATATCAAAAGTACGGTTCTCTTCATAAAATTTTGAGGCGGCCTTTCCGGCCACGGCTATTTCAATGACCTGCTGAACATCGCTGATATTCAAACCATACCGTGCTATTCTGGCGCGGTCAATGTTTACCGTTAAGTATGGCTGTCCCGATATCTTTTCAGTCAGCAAATCAGTCCCCCCCTTAATGGAAGCAAGAACTTTTGCCATTTCATCCGCTTTACTTTTTAATACGTCCATATCTTCGCCAAACAGTTTCAGGATCAATTGTGCCCGCGTTCCGGCCACCAGCTCGTCAATCCGGCACTGGATCGGCTGGCTGAATCCGAAACCGATGCCCGGTATCGATTCCAGAGCTGCCCGCATTTCATTGGTTAAATTTTCTCTGGAAATATTTCGTTTCCATTCTCTTTTCGGTTTTAATATTCCAACGTAACCGGCTTTATCCACGCCGCGCGTATCAAGCGCAACACCGGTTTGTCCAATTCGCGATACCACTACGTCCAGTTCGTCAAATTTTTTCATCTTCTGTGCCGCTAGTTGATTTACCTCCATGGCCTTCGCCAGCGAAACCCCCGGAAGCAGAGCCACATCCATATCAAAAGCCCCTTCATCCATCGTTGGTATAAACTCTGTCCCCAATTGTGTAAAAAGAAACAAAGCGGCAATCAGGAATAATCCGGCCGTACTTAAGATTACTATTTTCTTCCTCATTACATATTCCAGAAGCGGCGTATAAATTTTCTTTGCCTGCTTCATTATTATACTTTCTTTTTCCGGCTGCGGCTTTAAAAATATTGAACAGAACACCGGGATGACAAAAATGGAAAGGAACAATGAAGAAAGCAACGCGATGGCTACAGTTTTAGCTAGTGGACCAAACATTTTTCCTTCAATCCCTGCTAATGAAAGAATAGGAAGAAAAGTAATAGCAATTATTAATACGCCAAAAATGCTGGGTTTTTGAACCTCGATGACAGCTTTTAACACCACATGCATTGGATGTTCATCTTTTTCCATCCTGGTGTAATGGCGTTGAATATTTTCTACCTGGATGATGGTTGAGTCTAAAATCATTCCAATGGAAATAGCTATTCCGCCCAGTGACATTAAGTTCGCGCTCAATCCGACACTCTTCATTACAATAAATGTAACCAGCAGGGAAAGAGGTAAAGCCATCAGCACAACAAAACTTCCTCTAAAGCTTCTTAATAATAAATACAACACGATGAGAACAAGAAAAGCCCCTTCCAGCAATGCTTTGTTTACCGTATTAACGCTCGCCTTTACGATGTCGCTTCTATCATAATAAGGAACTATCTTAATTCCATCCGGAAGAATGTTGTTCTCGTTCATTTCATTGACTTTTTCTTCTACGCGCTGAACAACATCACGGCTGTTAGCCCCGCGCAGCATCATTACAATTCCGCCGACGGCTTCCTCTTTGCCGTCCTTCATGGCCGCGCCCATCCGCACCGCTTCGCCGATCTTTACCCGGGCAATATCGCTGATGTAAGTCGGTGTTCCGGCGTGAGATTTCAGCACAATGTTTTCGATATCGCTTACATCTTGAATCAATCCAACTCCGCGGACAATGTACTGATCGGAATTCTTCTCAAGAATATTTCCGCCGACATTTTGATTGTTTTTTTCGATGGCTGAGTAAACATCGCCTGCTGTTAAATCATATTTAAGCAATTTATCCGGCCATACAATTACCTGATACTGCTTGAAGTAACCGCCGAATGAATTTATTTCATTCACTCCGGCCACGCTTTTTAATTGTGGTGTGATGATCCACTCCTGAATCGTTCTCAAATTTGTTAAGTAAGAAATTTTTTGAAGTGAATCCTCCGGCATCTCTCCTTCAAGGGTATACTGATAGATTTCACCCATCGCCGTTGCAATTGATCCCATGGCAACTTCAACACCCCGGGGAACATTTTCTCTCGCTTCAGCCAGCCGTTCAAAAACCAGCTGGCGCGCAAAATAAATGTCAACATTATCCTTGAAAATGATGGTTACGATGGATAGGCCGAACTTGGTGACCGAGCGCATTTGTTCAACATCCGGTAATCCGCGCATGGCCATTTCAATCGGATAGGTTACATTCCGCTCGATCTCTATGGCGGAAAGTCCGTCGGCATGGCTTATCAACTCTACCTGGATGTTGGTTACGTCCGGGAAAGCATCAATCGGCAGAGTCAGATAGGAATACAAGCCGAATACGAAAATGAGCAGAGAAAGAAATAGTATCATTCCTTTCTGCTTCAGCGTCAATGATATTATTTTTTCCAGCATTAGTGTTCATCCCCCGCTATTTCTTCCTTTTTAAGTTCGCTCTTTAAATAGAACACCCCTTTGATCACTACTTTTTCACCTTTCCTCAACCCTTTTCTGATTTCGATCCGGCTGTCAACAGCTATTCCGGTGACTACCAGCCGTTTCTCAAATGCCTGTCCGCCGCCAGGCGTGGTTGTATCGCTGGTTTGTACAAACACATATTCTTCGCCGGTTTCTTTGACTACTGCTTCATCCGGAATCAAAATTGCCTCTGCCATCGAGTCTACCGGTATTTTTAATTCACCAAACATTTGCGGTTTCAATTTATTTTTCGGGTTGCTGAACTCGCCGCGCACCGTAATCGTTCTTGTCCGCTCATCCACCGTTTGACCGATATATATAACTCTGCCGTTAAATCTCTCATCCGGATATACGGATGATGTAAAAACAACATCTGTTTTCTGATTTATCTTTTGTAAATCCTTTTCATAAATCTGTCCGTCAACCCAAACCGAATTGATATTAATTACTTTGAAAGCGTTAATAGTGGCATCAACCAGTTGCCCGATGACAACATTTCTTTCGACAACAATACCGTTGATTGATGATTTGATTGGTAATGTGCCGGAAGTGTGTTCTTCACTGAGCTTTTCGTTGATTATCTCTTCATCCGTAAGACCGACCGAATGGATTCTTTTATCTTCTGCTTTGTATTCGGCAAGCGCTTTTTCATATTCGGATTGGCCTTCCAAAAGCGCTTTTTGAGATCCTATTTTTTCATCAAATAATTTTTTCTGCCTTTCATAATTTGCCCTGGTATAATCAAGCATCGCCCTGGCGATCAGGAATCCGGCTTTGATCTCTCCTATATCCAGTCCTTCAACCGTCATTAATATCTGTCCGGCTTTCACATAATCGCCGACGTTTACAAAAACCTTGTGCACCCTCCCCTCAACCAGTGAACCGATCTGTGCTTCATGATCCTGATTGGTTATCACTTTTGCCGGAATGGTCAGATAAAGGGTATACGGTTGTAAAGCGACCGTCCCGGTTTCCAATTTTATCTGCCTGATCGATTCGACCGAAAGATTTACAATGCCGCCGTGCTGATCATGATTTTCTGTTTTAATCGTTTCATCGTTATTTTTGCATCCCAAAAGAATGGATCCAAAGAGGAAGACGGTGATGAATAATCCTCTGTTTACTTTCATTTATTCCTCCGTTCCTGATTGCTCAGTTATATTTTGTCCGGTGATCTCTTCGATCCGGAAGATAGATTGATAATGATTGAATAAGGCATCGATGTAATTACTACGCGAGTTAATTAAAGTCTGCCCGGCCAGCAGATATTCGAGGTATGACAGTTCCCCGGCCTGGTAACTTTTCACGGCAATCCGGTAAATCTCTTCAGCCTGCGGGAGAAGTTCATTTACATACAGTTTTACCTGTTTCAGATTATTCTCATGATCGGTAAACGCGCTTTTTAAGCGGAGATTGACCTCGTTCCGGTTTAACTGCAGCGCATAACCGGCTAGGGAGCGGTTGGCGTTTGCCTCCTGAATTTTTCCCCGTTGATCCAGCATGAACCAGAGGGGAAATGAAATTCCAAGCGAAGCGCCGTAAAAACCATTATCACCGTCGCGGGTCTGTCTGAAATAAGCCAGGTTGATATCCGGTAGCAGGGAAGACCAGGCGAGAGCTTTGTCAACCGCTGCTATACCGTAATAGGACCAGGCAATCTTAAGCTGCGGATTGGTTTGTTCCAGGGCGGTATAGATTTGTCCCGGACTTATATCATGATCAATAAACACCAGCGAATCGGACAAAGCGAAATCCGGATCAGGGTTTTGGTTTCCGGCTCCCAACGCATACTGCAATTCGGCGATTGCGGTTTTAAGTTCATTTTTAGCGACTTCCAGCCGGTTTTGCGCTTCGATGAATTGAACCCGGGCGGTCAGTCTTTCAAGATTCGTCCCTTCTCCTACATTATACCGTATCTCCGCCTTTTTAAAAAAATCTTCCGCGATAGCCAGATTTTCCCCGGTGGTTTTTACATGATACTTTTTAGCCAGAACATTAAAATACCCGGTCTTGATCTGCCTGATCACGTTTCGTTTTACCATTTCGAGTTTATAATTAGCAATATCTTCTTCCTGGTTCAACTTTTTTCCTTTAAAAAAATAAGTTGCAGGAAATTCAAAGGACTGTCTTGCTTCGTAACTTCTTTCGCTGAAATTGTGCAGGCCGCTGTTCAGCGGCGTATATTCATAACTGACTCCGATTTCCGGCCGGGGCAGTGATATGCCGCTCCAGAATCTTGCTTTGGCCGCCCTTACCTGCTCCATCGCACTTTTTATTTCAGGATTGGTATTCAATCCCAGTTCTAAAGCCTCAGCCAGGCTTAATTTTTTAAGCTCGATTTGTCCGTACAGGCTTGCCGTGCACAAAACCGTTACGAACAAGGCAAAAAATTTGTTCATATTTTCTCCAAAAATTATGAAAGTATAATAGGTCCCGGTTTGCCGGGAAAAAAGAAAATAATGTCGGGGCTAGATAATGAATATTTTGGTATAAAGATAAATCCCGGTTGATTTATGCGGGTAATGATGATCTCTGGATTCTGATGAAGGTATGAATAAATTTACCGGCCGGTGTGCTTCAAAACAGTGATTATAAGGCAGGGTAATCGTGTTGAGTTCGGGCAGGTCGGTTTTCGATATATTGGATTTCTGTACAATGCTGTTTTTAACGATTTCGCAGTAATCGTGTGAGACGTGCTTGTCTTCCGACCGGGTAAGCAAACCCAGTTCGGAGTGTAAAAACAAAAATAATAACGGCGACAGAATCATGACGGCTGCCAGGAGTCCCCGGTATTTTATCAATTGCTGTATCATTTTTTAATTCCCGGTCAAATATAACTACACTTGAACAAACGTGCAACTGTTAGCTGTATTAAACAATCCTGTCCGGGCAGATATTCCCGCCGGCGTCTGGTGGTCAGACGCTTACGGGGATCTTGAAAACTTTTGTCCCGAGAACAAGCAGGGTACGAAGAATTTCTTTCCTGATCCCGATTGGAGCGAGCCACCATTGTTCAAAGAGAACTTTCCCAAGATGCCAGGCTTGTCCGATGTTACGGAGTTCAAGACGCGGGGATGGCTCCGCATAAAAATCCCCGAAAGCAAACCCCGCTAATCCTTCACCCGCTTCAAGCATACAATACCCGCCGCCGGAGAATCGGGAGTTGGAAATCTTACCGTTTATTTCATCCACGACGCGGCGGGCTACAATCTCCGCCTGAAGGTGAGCAAACACGCCGGCTTTGGGCAACATCATCGGGACGTCGGATTTCCAGCGTCCGGGAATACTAATAGCGGTGATATCGCCGATCGCATAGATCTGTTCGTATCTGGTTTTTAGAGTCAAGCCATCAACCGGAATCCATCCCGCATCGTTGGTCAGTCCGGCCTCCCGAACAATAGGTGCCGCGCGGTGCGGCGGAATGGCAATCAGCATATCATAAGGAACAGGTTCTTTGCCGTCAAAAGAAAGTCTGTGATTCTGAGGATCAACCGAGACGAGTTTATAGAGCGGATGAAATACAATCCCTTTGGAGGCAAGCATCTGCCTGACCGCATCGCCAAGTTGTGGTCCGGCAACGGGCATCGGTTGCGGCTCGGGTGTGTACAGGTGAATATTCACCTGGTCCTTCAATCCGCGTTTTCGGAAGTAGTCGGCAAGAAGCATCGCCGCTTCATGGGGTGCACCCGGACACTTGTATGGTAATGCAGAAACAACCAGCGAAATATTACCACCCTCGAATTTCTCAAGCGCCGGCTTTAACCTTTGGGTTTCCTCAAATGTATAGAAAGAGAAAGCGCTTTCAGCGAGACCGGGAATGAGATCTGGCGCGAGTTCGGCCCCGAGAGCTATAACCAGATAGTCGAAGCCAACCGAATCTTTCGTTGTCGTGATGAGGCGATTCCGAACATCAATACCGGTTACTTCGGCGTGGATGATTTCAACACCCGGACGAACAAGTCTGTGGACTGGCCTGGTAATTGTGTTGGCCCTCCGGTTGCCGGTCATAAGCCAGAGAAACGATGGGGCAAAGGCATGGGTGGGGTTTTTCTCGACGAGAATTACTCTATACACGGACGGCAACTTTTGTCGGAATTCGTTAGCAACTGTAATACCCCCAACCCCTCCTCCAAGTATCAAAATGGTTTTTGAACCCATATTTTCTCCTTTAATTTGACTGTAGATTTTACGCCGGGCGGATTAACGGCTGGATTCAACCGCATTGCGGAGCAACCCCGGCTGTCTGCTGCTGTTTTTGGCAATCACACTTTACCACGCTTCAGAAGGTAAGTACTTTATCTGCTTCAACTGTCCATTCGGTCAATTGTTTCATCGTGCTGATTTCAACGCCTTCAAGCAAGGCAAGTTCTTTTATCCCGCGTGCCTCGGCGCAGGTCCCGCAAGTCTTCACCTGGCCGCCTTTATTGATAACGGCTTTTAACATCCGCTCGATGTTATAGTATCCCTGCGGGGTGGTCTGGGCCGACAAAGCACAGGTGACCGCGTCTGCCATTAGAAAAACACGAACTTCCGCTTCGGGGTGCTCCTTTTGCATCATCATTGCCATTCGCAAAGCATTATACGCTTTTTCAGAACCATAGGGAGCATCGTTAATGATGAACAAAATTTTCATACTTCATCTCCTATATTGAGTTTTAGTGCGCTGACGGCTACGAACGACCCTTCGCCGGAACCATCGCGGACTTGATAAGCAGTTGCACTGTTGTTTGGAAAACCGATTATTGTTTGGCAGAACTGTAATTCACCAAAACCAACTTGCCGAATGAAAGCCACAATTTCCGGCACTGAGAAGAAGTGCGCTTCTTTATAAAACTTGTCCGTGTTTTTACGTGACTCATATAACTGTCCCAACGTGCTGTCTTTGTCAATAAAACCGATAATTACCTTTCCGCCGACCTTTATGACTCTTCTGACTTCGTGGAGCAATTTGGCTACATCCTTCACGAAGCATATAACCGTGACCAGCAAGGCAAAATCGAATTGATTATCACTCAGAGGCAACTGTTCTCCGACTGCTTGGCAGACAGAAATGTTTCTCACCTTTGCGATTTGCGCCATATTTCTGGATGGTTCAATGCCTATTCTAATCCCGAATGGAGTTGAGAACCGCCCCGTTCCGACACCAACTTCTACACCGAAACCAGTGATGGGAACAAGCCTTTTTAAGGCGCTTACTTCGGCCTGGTAGATTTGCCTGTTATCATCAAACCAATGGTCATAATCGTTGGCGTGCTTGTCAAATGCGGTAATTCTATCCATTCCGATTATCCTGATATTCGGTTGTCTCGATCGGAGAGAACAGGTGCCAGGCAGGTTAGGAATGACTCTGTTTTGATTGCCTTTCGCCTTCGGCTTTTTTTCCTGAACCTCTTATCCTCTTAACCTGTTAGCCTTTTCTCCCCTTT
>Ga0315276_10002966_pt1 | contig 15543 bp, 15 predicted proteins | sample YL17G05_0_MG_FD_204542 | JGI IMG/M metagenome (GOLD analysis project Ga0315276, IMG submission 204542) | Sediment microbial communities from Yellowstone Lake, YNP, Wyoming, USA - YL17G05_0 | ecosystem: Environmental > Aquatic > Freshwater > Lake > Sediment | place: USA: Wyoming | collected...
CGTGGTCAATCCCTCAAGCTTCGAAGACGTCTACCAGCAGAACAACCTAATAATTGAGCTGGCGCCATATATGCTCAGCGTAAATCACCTTGATATCGATTCGCTGGATGTCACCTTCACTATGGATTTTGATTACGCGGGCAGCCACGATGAGGTCATTGCCGAAGCATTGTTCGGCTCGACCGCCTTTAACTGCCTCATGGATTTACCGGCAGCCAAGCCCGTCGCGTTTTCTCCCACTGTGGTGGTGGCCCTGTCCGAAGACTGCCTTACCCAGGGGAAAATAAGCGTAGAGTCAAAAACAAGCGTTTACGAGCCAAGAGGAAAAAGGCAGGCTGTGGATGAGGCGATAAGTTTGTCTTTTACGATTCGCCAATTCCCCTCCGGCTCGGAAAATTTCGACGCACGAAAATCATTTGAGAGTCAACATCGGCTGATTGAGGAACTAATGGCTGAAAAAATAGTCCCGAATTTCGTCCAGCCGCTGATTAACGTAATCGCGCAGAAACGATTGACCTGAACTACTGAAAGGCCGTTTAATGACTATCGAAGCACCGATAAGCAAATCCAAAAAAAATAATCTTAAAATCTATATCGTCGTTTGTATTATCTTCGCGGTTTGGTTCGGATACGATGGTTATTTCAGCGAAAAGTTCATACAAAAACACACAAATAACGATAAGCCGGACAGCACGCTGGTCTTCAATCAAAAGTCGCCGCCGTTTTTTATTGCCGCCGGGGTGCTTTTAGGCGTGTATCTTCTCACAATCAAAAATAAAAAGCTCATCGCAGATGAAAACGAGCTTGTAATCAGCAGCAAAGAAAAAATTGCTTACAGCTCCATACAAAAAATAGACAAAACCAACTTTGACTCGAAGGGCTTCTTTCTCGTTACATACAAAAACAAGGACGGCAGCGAAGTCGACCGTAAAATAAGTGACAGAACCTACGACAACCTCGCAGCCGTCCTGGATAAGCTCGTGGCAAAAATTAGTTGAAATCACCGCAATAAACCCTAAAATCCTGTTAGTTAACCGCAATAGATTATGCTGTTAAGCTGTTGCGGTTTATTTTTGGGGATATGGGCAACATATTTTGAGAAGTGGGTATAAATGAATTCTTGTATCGTAGGATTGCAATGGGGCGACGAGGGCAAAGGCAAAGTCATTGATATACTTGCCGAGCACAGCGACATAGTCGTCAGATACAACGGAGGAGCCAATGCCGGCCACACCGTTGTCATAGCAGGCGACAAGTTCGCTTTGCATCTTCTGCCCAGCGGTTCGGTTAGGCCGAACATCTTCTGCGTAATCACAAACGCCGTAGTAATCGACGCCGACTGCATCCTGCAGGAAATCGAAACGCTGGCCCAAAAAGGTATTACGTTAAAGAATCGCCTGCTCATAAGTGAAAATGCCCACGTCGTCCTCGATTATCATAAAAAAGAGGACCAATTACGCGAAGATTCGCTCGGCAAAAACAAAATCGGCACAACAATCCGAGGCATTGGCCCCTGCTATGCAGACAAGGCAGGCAGAAGCCACGCCATCCGCATGGCCGACTTCAGAGACCTCGAAAAGCTCAAGGGCAAGCTGCAAAATATCGTCGAATACAAAAATAAAATCTTCACGGCTCTTTATAACGCTGAACCCGTAAGCGTTGACAAAATCTTCGAGAAGTGCAAATTTTACGCCGAAAAGCTTCTGCCGTTTATTGCCGATACAACCGAATTTCTGCACAAATCAATTGCCGACGGCAAATCCATCCTCTTCGAAGGAGCACAAGGCTCACTATTAGACCTCGACCACGGCACTTTCCCCTATGTAACCAGTTCTAACTCAAGCGCGCTGGGTATGTCGGTCGGCAGCGGCGTGCCGGCCAGGATGATTGATAAATTCATCGGCATAGCCAAGGCCTACACAACAAGGGTCGGCGAAGGCCCCTTCCCTACGGAACAGGATAACGAAATCGGTCAATATATCCGCGACAAGGGACACGAATACGGCACCACCACGGGCAGGCCCCGCCGATGCGGCTGGTTCGACGCCGTAGCCGTATCATACACCGTAACCATCGGAGCCATCGATTCCATAGCCTTGATGCACCTCGATACCCTCGCGGGCCTGAAAGAAATAAAACTCTGCGGGGCATATAAAATCGACGGGAAACAAACCACATTCTTCCCCGCGAATATAGACAGACTTTCGAAGGCAAGTCCGATTTATGAAACTGTCCCAGGCTGGGATGAGGACATTACCGAAGTAAATGACTTCTATGATTTGCCCGTCAACGCACAAAACTTCATTTGCCTTATTGAAGAAATGGTCAAGATACCCGTCACAATTATCGGGGTCGGACCAAAACGAACACAGACAATATTCAGGTAATCCCAGCGGATATAAGCTGCGATACGCCAATCGCTATACAATATGGAAAGCTTCGAAGAAAAGCTTGAAGAAACTGCTAAACGCCTCGGTTTAACAACCCGGCAGGTACCCCGTCACCTCGCTATAATTATGGACGGCAATGGCCGATGGGCGGAGGGCAAAAATATGCCGCGGGTCATGGGGCATCGACAGGGCGCAAAAACCGTCGAAAAAATAGCCCAGTTCTGCGTTGATTTCGGCATCGAGTCTCTGACCTTATACTCCTTCAGTATAGAAAACTGGAAAAGACCAGAAACAGAAGTCAATTCCCTGATGAACCTCTATACCCAATACCTCGTCGAGATTCGCCCCACGCTTATGAAAAACAACGTCAAGCTCGTGCACCTCGGCAGACTGGACCAACTGCCGCCAGAGGTAAAACAAGAGCTTGCAAAAACTATGGAAATAACCGCCGCTAATACAGGTATGATACTCGCCCTCGCGTTAAACTACGGCGGCAGAGGCGAGATAATAGACGCGACAAAAAAAATCGCTCAAAAATACAAAGATGGCCAACTCAATATCGAAGATATTGACGAACAGTGCATAAGCCAACACCTGTATACTGCCGGCCTGGCTGAACCGGACCTCTTGATACGCACCGCAAATGAAATGAGAATCAGCAACTTCCTGCTCTGGCAAATTTCTTACAGTGAATTCTACGTTACAAAAACTCTTTGGCCCAATTTCAAAAAGTCAGATTTGGAAAAGGCGATACTCGCTTACGCGAAGCGAACCCGGCGTTTCGGCGATATTAAACTGCAGACCAAAAACATTTGATAGCAACCGAACAGGTCTGACTGACCACTATTAATTATGCTCAAATACAGACTGATTTTTGGCACATTGATGACAGTATTCTTTGCCGTCGTAATCATTTTCGACGGCTGGATGGACGGGACACTTACCGCCTCGACTGCCGATGACGGCTCGGTGCGGGGGACAATTCTTTGTATTCTCACCGCCCTGCTAATAATCCCCGCCAATCTGGAACTATCGAAACTTGCCGCGGCAAAAAATTTGAAAATTTTCACTCCCCTCACAATCATCGCGTCGATTTTGTTTGCCGTCGTCTGGTATTTGCCGCAACTGGTTGATATCTCACCGGCGATTTATTTATTGTTCCTGTCGGCATTTTCGCTGTTAGCGTTGCTCTTATATCAATATATCCGCTACGGCACCTCAGACGTGCTGGCCAATTGCGGGGCGAGTTATTTTTCCATTATTTATCTCGGGCTTTTAGGAGCCTTCGTAGTCGCCTTGCGGATTGACTTTGGCCCGTGGGCGCTGCTGATGTTTATTTTTGTCGTAAAATCCGCTGACATAGGGGCTTACTCGATTGGGAGTCTCTTCGGCAAACACAAATTCTCGCCCAAAATCAGTCCCGGCAAAACCTGGGAAGGTATGGCGGGCGCCGTAGCCGCTGCGATTATAGTCGCTATTTGCTTTGCCGTAAGTTGTGATATAATGACTTGGTGGTCGGCGGCAATCTTTGGTTTTTGTTTCGCCTTTATCGGCCAGATGGGCGATTTGGCAGAGTCCATGCTGAAGCGGGACGCAAAGCAAAAAGATTCGGCAAACAACGTGCCTGGCTTCGGCGGAATACTCGATATTCTCGACTCCCTGCTGCTGGCGGCGCCGTGTGCGTATTTGTTCTTTATGCTTAATTCGCAATAGGGGAAACTTTGGAAGTTACCATACAATTAGATTCAAACGGTAAGCAGCTTGAGCTGTTCGGCCCAGGCGACAGCCACCTTCGCCTTTTGCGACAGGCCCTCGACATCCAGATTACCGCCCGGCAGTCAAACCTGATAATCACAGGCAAAGCCGAAAACGTCAACAAGGCCGCCGAAATCATAGACAAGTTGGACAAACGATTACTCAAATACGGCTCACTTACCATTACCGATGTAAACGACATGCTCGCCGCTCAGGACGACTTGGCCGACACCAGCGAGGCCATCGCCGTATATTCACACAAAAAAATCGTCGAGCCGTCCACAAACGGGCAGCTAAAGTACGTCGAAGAAATGCTGGCCAACGACCTTACATTTTGTATAGGACCGGCCGGGACAGGAAAAACATATCTGGCCGTCGCAATCGCCGTCTCAATGCTCAGAAAAAAACAAGTCAGGAAATTAATCCTCGCACGCCCTGCCGTAGAAGCTGGCGAAAGGCTCGGATTCCTGCCGGGAGATTTGCAGGCCAAGGTAAATCCGTATCTGCGCCCCCTCTTCGACGCGCTCGAAGATATGATGGATTTCGGCCAGATGAAAAAATTTATGGAAATGGATATCATTGAAATCATTCCGCTTGCTTTTATGCGGGGCCGAACCCTGAACGAAGCCGTCATCATTTGCGACGAGGCGCAAAACACCTCCGCCCTGCAAATGCTGATGGTCCTGACCAGGCTGGGACACGGCTCAAAAATGATTGTAACTGGTGACATAACTCAAGTCGACCTGGCCGAAGGACAAAAAAGCGGAATGGTCGAAGCCATCGCAACGCTGAGGCATATCAAAGGCATAGGCTTCGCGGAGCTGTCACAGAAAGATATTGTGCGGCACAGGCTGGTTCAAAATATCGTGCAAGCCTACAAAAAAAAGACGCAGGCAGGAAAAGTAAAATAAATGTGGTTTGTTAAAAAAACAAGTCCGAGACGAAGTCAGGTACGCAAAAAGAAAGCCAGCGAACGGCTCTCTCAAATAAGCCAGTTCGCCAGCACCGACCGTTTAATCTCAATCCTGTTAACGGCTATTTTTGTCGTTTTCTTCCTCTTTATCATCTCATTCGAACTAACGCGGCCGGTCAACTACTCCGACATGGCACCCAGAACCGTAATAGCGATATTGATTTCTCTCGGCGCAGCTTTCTACATCCACCACTACCAAAAACAAATAATAAAAAACCCCACAAGAACCCTGGCCCTGGCAGGTATGTTTCTCCTGTTGTTAGCTGCAACCAAATTTGGCGTGTTGTTTGCAAATCAAACCTCATGGGCCACCGGCACCGCAGTCACCGCCGCTATAATTTTGACTATCGCCTATGACCAGCGATTCGCGATAGGTATGAGCATTTTCTATTGCCTTTTTGCCCATTTTGCCGCAAGCCCATCCTCGAATATCAATCTGTTTTTGACGATGGCCGCCGGAGCTTTCACCTGTTGTCTTGCCCTGAAAGAAATCCGCACGAGAATGAAACTGCTCGAGGTCAGCATTCTCGCGGCGGCAATAGTATTCATAATGGCGGCTTCTCTGGATTTCTTCGCCGAAAACCGCCCCTTCAAACTTAGTCACATTTTCAGCAACGCAGGCAATCACGCCGGTGTCACACTCATAGTCGGCGTGCTTATCCAGGGCTTGCTGCCGCTCATTGAAAAAATATTCCGCATAGCGACAAGTATGACGCTGCTGGACTACAGCGACGCGAGCCAGCCGCTGCTGAAAAGACTCGCCATGGAAGCGCCCGGCACGTTCAGCCACAGCCTGATGGTGGGTACTATCGCCGAAGCCGCCGCCGAAACAATCGGATGCAACGGTCTGCTGTGCAGGGTCGGCGCATACTACCACGACATCGGAAAAATCAACAAGCCCAGCTACTTCACCGAAAACGAAATGGGCTTCACCAGCCGCCATAAAGAACTCTCACCGGCAATGAGCCAGTTGGTTATCGTGGGACACGTAAAGGACGGAATCGAAATGGCAAGGGAATACAACCTGCCCGTCGTCCTGCGGCAATTCATTGAAACTCATCACGGCACAACACTGGTTGAATACTTCTACAATGAAGCCAAAAAGAAATACGAGACGACAGAGTCCGAGGACTCTGCCGCGCCTTCCGAAGGCGAATTCAGATACGCCGGCCCAAAGCCGAGGACGAAAGAAGCCGCCATCGTAATGCTCTCCGACGTCGCAGAAGGTACCGTCAGGTCCCTGAACGAAGCAACCGCGACAAGAATAGAAGCGACCGTGCACAATATGGCTATGAAACGCCTGCAGGACGGACAATTCGACGAGTGCGACATTTCCCTGCGAGAGCTGAGCCTGATAGAAACAAGTATCGCCAAAAGCCTTGCCTCACACTATCACGGTCGAGTCGCATATCCCAAATCGGCATCTGAACTCAAGCCGTACCGTCCCGCAAAAGAACCGCAAAACGGTAAATCGGTAAATAATCACAAGACGGAAAGCCCGGAAGAAACGCAGGAAGAGTCGCAGCAGCAAACGCAACCCGCAGATGAACCTGAAGATAAAGACCAAACGCCTGAACAGCCTGAGCCGCCCGAGTTGCCCGAACAGCCCGAACAGGAAACCAATGGTTCGACCCCTTCGACAAGCTCAGGGCAGGCAGGCTCACCACAGAGTTAAAAATTATGGCTCCTGTCAAACAAGCCCGAAATATAGCCGTTCAAATGTTTCATCCCCAGGGGAGCGCTGAAAATTTCAAAGATATAAATGCCAGTCTGCCAAGGCTGAAAAAATTAGTCAAAGCCGTCTGCAATCGCTTCAATCTCTCGAAGGCAACTATCAGCATTGCGATAGTCGGCAACTCCCAAATCCGAAAACTAAACAAACAGTTTCTAAATAAAGACCGCCTTACCGATTGCCTGAGTTTCAACTTATCCGATAACGATACGAACTCATTTGAACTTATAGTTAACGGTGAAATGGCCGTCAAAAAAGCAAAACAACAAGGCCATTCAGCCGAAGCGGAATTAGCCCTTTACATAACCCATGGCCTGCTGCACAACCTCGGATTCGATGACTCCACAAAAAAACAGGCCGAGAAAATGCACAACACCGAGGACGAAATCTTACAGCGCCTCGGCTACGGCCGCGTATATAATAGGGCATAAGATCCCATAAAATGTTGACCAAAGATACCGCCATCTGCCTGCGAACAACAGACTACTCTGAAACATCTCAGATAGTGACCCTCTTCACCAGAACAACCGGTAAAATCGGAGCCATCGCAAAAGGCTCGAAACGCCCTAAATCAGCGTTCGATGGCCCCATAGAAGTCCTCTCTTTCGGCCGGATTGTATTCTCCGATTCCGGCGGGGACAAACTCGCTACCCTTACCGAATTCCAGCAAAAATCTGTCTTCACCTGCAAGGCTGATAATCTCTTCGCGCTGAATTGCTGCCTCTTCGCAGCCGAACTGCTAAACAACTTAACACACGACTACGACCCGCACCCGGAACTCTTCGACAACTTCCTGCAATTCCTGCAGCATACCAACGAGACACGGGCGACGAACAACGAGCGACGAGATTTGTTATCACTGCTCATACTGTTCCAACTGACCCTGCTCAGGGAAATCGGCTTAATGCCCGTCCTGAACGCCTGTGTAAACTGCAGAACAAGACACGATGGCAGCGGCGATTTCTATTTCAGCAGTTCCGCCAACGGCCTTGTCTGCAAAGATTGCGAAGCGAGCTTCCCCGACAGAATCGGACTATCTAAAAACGTGGCCGATTGTTTGGTTAATCCTAAATTGATTTCCGATGTTCAGGAAAAAACGCTCATCGAAATCGAAAAAGGCCTGGTCCATCACTTCACGGAAATCCTGCACAAGCCGCCAAAAATGGCAAAACATATCCTGAAAAACTAAGCTTGAAACAAATTCAGCTTATCTTATTAATCCTAACAGCCGATTTATTTATTGTGGAATCCTGTAACGCTTTACCAAGAGGGGTTAGCTAATGGACTGGACGATTAATTATCTAAAAGAAGCCGGCATTGTCAGCGCGAAAGCATCTGGCGTTATGGACTGGGACGAACACAAAAAATTCGCCGAGGAGCTTTATCCTTTAGCCAAAAAGCATGGCGTGCACAAGTTCCTTATCGACTTTCGGCTGATGCAGCCCAAATTTACCATACTGCAGATTGACGACCTGCCCAATATGCTCCGTGAAATCGGGGTAGAGCCGGGCTTCAAAATAGCTTCCGTTTATGACCCCGCATCGCCCCACAGCCACGAGTTTAGGTTCTTCAATAACGTGGCAACGCTTCTGTCCATTAGAGTCAAACAGTTCGAAGACCCCGATGAGGCCCTCGCCTGGCTCAAATCCGCTTAGAAAAACTTCCGCTTCGCTTAGCCCACTGCCGGAGGCAGGCAAATTAGATTCGACAAGCTCACTATAAATGGTTCGACTTTGCTCACCATAAATCCTTCGACTACGCTCGGGATAAATTGGGTTTGATTGGGTTTGTTTTGGCTTTGTTTTTGACAGTTCATTGCTCATAGTTTTTTGTTGTTAGTCATTCTCGAACAAAGGGTTAAGTTTATTACTGGCATTCCGGAAATTGGGTTTGTTTTGCATAATTTGTTCATTTTGATTGATCGTATAGCCACAGAGAACACCGAGGACACAGAGAAAAAAGTGAAAATTGAGTTTTGTTTTTTCATAGCGTTTCGAAAACAGACGTTTCCCTTATTAGGGCGGACATGCGCATTTGATGTGAAAATTTTGGGGTTTTCGGGGTGCGGTTTTGGCTAAGTCGTTACAATTAAAGAAACAAAAAAAATTTAAATTAGCCGGTTTTGGTATGCAAGTATGTATGCTTTTGATTGATTTTTAACAATACCCTTCGGCAACATTACGTAATATACGCACCGCTTCTCCGCCTTCTTCATCTGCCCGGTTTGCTTTTACCTTTTAATGCCTTTTTCTGTTTTGTTTCGAGCTTCTTTATATCTTCTGCCACGGGCAGTTCTTCGGGCATCGTTCCACCAAGTTCAGCAATGGTTTTGCGAATTTTCGCTCCGACTTCTCTATGCGTTCGATTGGCCTTTTCCTTGCCTTTGATATTTTCGCGTCGCAGTTTCTCCTCGGTCTGCGTAGCACGGAAAAGATTTGCCGCAAGTTCTGTACTACCCATGTGATCGAGAATTTGCTGGCTCTTTTTCAAACCCTTTCGGCGATGAATATCCTGGGCGCTCAAGCCGCCGTAAAGCCCCATATATCCGTGATTTTGAAAAATGGCATAATCGGACGCCTTTACTATTCCCGCATCCCTTGCTGCTCCTGCCAAACGCACGTTGTGCGTCTTCATTTCCTCACGTAAAAGCAATCGCCTGTTATCTTCGACCTCCTGCTCTGAAACTTCCTGCTTTCGTGTTTGAACAGCGAAATATGTCTGTCCAATCGCAACTATTTCCTTGCCCGGGTCTGCGTTCTGTATTATCAGATAGCAGGCATAGCGGGACATATAGACTGCATTAACCGGCCTTTGTGCCCCGCTACCGATACCGACCATATCGGTGATATCAACAAAATGGTCTTCTATGCGATGTCCGCTGTTAAAACAGGCCGTCTTGGCCTTCTTTATTACCTGCTCGAAATTGCGGTAATCTGTATATCCGAGTATCTGTGAAAAATCCCTGCTCGACCAGTATTCACTACCCGCATCATTCGTCCGCTTGATTTGCTCAAACGGCGAATCGCTCCCGCCCCCCGCCTTCTTCATTATCTCGTTACCCATAACATTCCCTTCTCACTTTCACGCCTGTCCCACTTTTTACTTTCCCGCGCAGCGCCGCGTACTGATAATAAATTTAATCCGTCTATGGCAGACAAATCCTATATCTGTATCGTTTTAACGTCTCTATCGGGTATATTTGAATCAACTTAATCTCATTTCTGATGGCATTCCCTACAGCCCATTTCATAACCTCGAAAATAGCGGTTTTTGATACTGATAACGCGGCTCTGGGAGGTTATGAAATGGCTTCTACAGAGCAGTTGGCAATTCTCTACGGAATAAATCTTGTCGCCGTCTTTTCTGTGAATCTCCACCCCCTTGATATTTTTAAACTTTCTCTTACATTTTTGACACGCTCTTATTCCCGAATCCCATAGCACCTGTTTTATAGGCCGCTTTTCTCGAATTTCTGCTTGATGCAACCTCGCATATACCCACCGATTGAGTTTGAAACGCATTTGTGCGTCGTTTCCAGCTGCGACTCCAATTACAAACCGTGCATGCTCCAAAATCTCATCACCAATTCGCTTTACCTTATCTTCCTTTGTCTCCCTTTTCTTTTTCTTTAAGACAATCCTCGACACCTTTCTCGACCTTCCTCTTAATCTTCTCACACCTTTTTGGAGATTAGTCCTTATCTTTTCAGAAAATTCATCCTTGTAACGTCCAATCTCGCTTGTGATCTGGCTGCGGTAATACGCCCAGTGCGATTCTTTCCACGCACTTTTAGGAAAATGCTCCATTACTATTTTTGTTACTGTTTCGTAGTCGGCCAATCCCTTCGTCTGCAGAATGACATCAAAAACCAAATCCTTAATGATTTTGTAATTCTTTGTTTTCATCCTGTCACAATTCCTCTTTTTTCTTATTTTACAATTCTACCCAAACTACCCGCTTTTACAACGGCGAAATCTTACAAAACAAAATAACCCTCAACATAAAGCCGAGGGCTTACGGATTGAGAAATTTACCGCTCCATCACTGTCGCGGCAGGTTCTTCGACAATGCTCCCTACTTCGCCAAGGCTACGCAGGGCAGGCAGGACGGGTGCGCTCGGAATGACGGAGAGAATCAGCCCTGACACCCTGTTGGGCACAGGGTTTGGTCGGACATTTCGGACGCATTGGACAAGTGAGACAGGACAGATTACATAATAATACGTATTCTTGTTTCACCTGAATACCCAGTTTAACAATACTGTTATGACAATTTCTGCTGTAATTGGCCTCTGCAAGCCGAAAGTAAACTCTGGGAAACCCCATTTAGGTTTCATAGTTGGTTTTTATATAATTATTTTATAGACAAGTGCTTACAGCAACAGAAAACAATTCGCTCGCCCGCAATATCGAAATGGTCGTCCTTACTTTAATGGCTATCGGCACGGTCTTTGTCTTTTCCGCAAGCGCTAATATCAGTCAGGAGCTGGACTTACAACGATTTTACGATTTCCCAGCCATGCGGCAGATTCTCTTTTTCCCCCTTGCCTGCGCGATTCTTTACGCCGTTTCTTTTTTCAATTATCGCAGGCTTTCTTTCGCCGCCGGCTTCTTTAAGTCTCCCCTTGTTTATCTGTTAGTCATTAGTATAGCGTTACTTATACTCGTTTTGTTCCCGCAGTTCGGCACGGAGATAAACCAGGCTCGCCGCTGGCTGCGGGTTCCCGCCGGGCCGATAGACATAAGTTTCCAGCCTTCCGAGTTGGCGAAATGGACCATCATCTTTTTCCTCGCCGCGTTTTGCGATAAGTACGGAGACAGCCTGAAGTTATATTGGAAAGGCTTCGTCCCGATTTGCATAATTATCGCCTTAGTTGCCGGCCTGGTGCTCATGGAAGATTTGGGCACAGCAGCATTTATATTACTTTTGAGCTTTTTGATTTTAATAATCGCCGGCGCAAAGTGGTGGCATGTTCTAACTCCCCTTCCGTTCGGAATAGTTGCTTTTTGCGCCGTCCTGCTGCGTTCTCCCGGCCGACTGTTGCGAATCACCGCTTTTCTAAACCCCGATGAATTAGCTGATTCAGCCAACTATCAGTCTAATCAGTCGCTGATTGCGCTCGGCTCCGGCGGACTGTGGGGCAAAGGACTCGGCAGAGGAATTTGCAAGTATGGTCACCTGCCGGAAGATACGACGGATTTTATCTTCGCTATTATAGGCGAAGAGTTCGGCTTTGTTGGAACTTTGGCGGTAATTTTATTATTCATTATTTTTATTTGGCTGGGGATTCTGGTGGTTACGCGATGCGAGGACCGTTTCGGCAAACTGTTAGCCGCCGGGATTGTTTTGGCGGTAGGTATTCAGGCAGCACTGAACATCGGCGTGGTGACGGTTGTGCTGCCGACAAAGGGAATACCACTGCCCTTCGTAAGCGCCGGCGGGACAAGTATGCTGCTGTCGGCTGTCGCGGTCGGTGTGCTGCTTAATATTGCCAAACAATGCCCCAAGCCAATCAAGGGAGAGAAGAAATAATGAGCGGAAAATGTTTTTTCTTTGCCGGCGGCGGGACAGGGGGACATATCTATCCCGCTATCGCGATAGCGGAAAGAATGGTCAATCTTGAGCCTAAAGCTAAAGTGCGTTTTTTCTGCAGCAATCGCAGCGTCGATTTGCGAATCCTTGCCAAAACCGATTTCGTACACGCAAGCCTGCCGGTTCATAAGTTCTCTTTAAAGCCTTTAGAGCTAATCAAATTTTTCACTTCGTTTATAGACAGCTATCGAATTGCCAAGATGGCATTTATTGAAAACAGGGATGCAGTTGTAGTTGGGGTCGGCGGCTTTGTATCAGCGCCGGTTTGTCTTGCCGCCCGCAAACTCAATATTCCTATTGTGCTTTTGAATGTCGATATTGCGCCGGGGCGGGCAAATAAGATAATAGCCCGCTGGGCAGATGAGATTTTTGTGCAGTTCGAAGATACGAGAAAACACTTCGCCAAAAGGAAGGCAGAAGTAAACGTCCTCGGCTGCCCGCTGCGAAGCGGTTTTGACAATCCCCAGCCTGAAAAGGCAATAGAGCAATTGGACCTTGATGAAAACAAAAAGACTCTGCTCATAACAGGAGCGTCAAGCGGGTCGGAGAGTATTAACACAGCGGTATGTTCGCTTTTGGAAAATCTGGGGGCCTTCACGGACGATTGGCAGATAGTTCATTTGACTGGACGAGCGAATTTCGAAAACGTGCAGAAGGGATACGTCGGCGCCAAAATCAGCCATAGGGTTGTAGATTATTTTGACGATATGCCGGACTTGTTGTCGGCTGCGGATTTGGTGGTCGGCAGAAGCGGAGCGGTCAGCGTGGCTGAATACGCCGCGGCCGGTGTGCCGAGCATCTGCATACCTTATCCGTATCACAGGGACAAGCATCAATACTTAAACGCAGGCAAACTTGTTCAGGCCGGCGCCGCAGTTATAGTAGATGACAAGCCGAAGCGCAAAGATATGGGCGGTCGGCTGTGGGCAGAATTGGAGGAGTTGATGAAGAACGAGGAAAAACGAAAGAAAATGGCGGAGAACTGCAGGGTGGTTTCAAATACACAGGCCGCTTCCAGAATCGCAGAGCAGCTTTTGAAAAACTCGTTTTAAAGTTATTTTTCCTGTCTTCGGAGCATAAATACGCCGAGCAGAAAGGCCGCCGTTCCAAACGCCAGTAAGACCAGGCAGGGGCTGAGCATTTCCACAAAACTAAAGTGTCGCCAGATAGCCCCTTCGAGAGCAAGTATGCCCCATTTCACCGGGCTGATGTGACTGCATGAACGAAGCCACGACGGCATAATGAACAGCGGAATCATACCCCCGCCGAGCATAGCCATAACCATAAACATTGCCCAGCTTGCGCCGCCGACAATTTGTTCGGTGCGTCCGAGTGTGCTTATAAACATCATAATACCGACAAAACACAGCAGGGTGCAAATCGTCGCCAGAACAAAAAGGGGCAGGCTGCCTACGGGCATCCTGAAAAGTATTTTTGTACCGATATACAGAGTGCAGACCATAGAGGCGGAGGTTATGAAACAGGCCAGCCCTTTACCTGCGAGTATATGGGTACGTCCAATCGGCCCGACCCTCAAACGCTCGAACGTTCCGTGCGAGCGTTCCTTTACAATGGAAACCGCAAACGTTGCCGTGCATCCGAGAATTCCCCAAATCAGGGCCTGTGGAAACGAAATCTGAAACGGCGCAGCAGGACCGTCGTATTCCCTGTTGACGTCTAATTTGGCAAAGTTCAGTATCTTACCTCCTTTGAAGCCTGCGTTGAAGTTCTTCTCGTTGACGTCCTTGAACAGTGTATCGAGAGAGTCAAAGAAATTAAGATATAGTTTGGCTTGTCCCATATTGAGTTTATTGGCGTCTTTCACTTCATCGCGCCAGAGGTCAATCTGGCTTCTCATCCAATTTCGGTCGGTGAATTTTTTGCTCATAGCCTCGAATTGTGCCCTGGCGAGAAGCCCCTGAAGGAAGCCTTCTTCCATTTTGCGCGACGGGTCTGACGCTATCTCTAATTTGGGTTCGTTACTATCGAACATTGCTTCGAAGCCATCTCCGAAACCTTTCTTAATAACAACAGCGGCGGCTATCTGGCCTTTTCTGACCTGTTCAATGGCTGCATCGCGGCTGGGGCGGACTATTCTTAATGCTTCATAAGATTGCAGTTGCGATATGTAAGAGCCTGAAAACTCGGACTTGTCCTGGTCTATCACGGCGATTTTCATTCCTGTTGGTTCTTTGCCGAAGTCGGAAGATATTACGCCAAAAAACAGGGCGAACATAACCGGAAAGCCGAATACCCAGAAGATGTTACCCTTATTGCTTAGCAGTATCTTCAGGTCTTTGACAGCAAGGAATAGTATCTTCTTCATCAGTCTCTAAGCCTCCGTCCGGTCAGATTCAGAAAAACATCTTCGAGGTTAGCTGTCTGCACTTTCAACGTTAGAAAATGTATACCGCTACGGTTAAGCATAGCCAGCGACTCCATTGGCCGACTGGTCTCGAACCTGATTTTCGTTCCTTCGAACTGTATATTCTTGTTGTCAATTAACCGCCTTATTTTTTCGGGGTCCGATGGGCTTTGTTCGAGTTCGGCCTCGACACGGGACGGGCCTCCGTGTTTGACAATAAGATTATGGACGCTATCCATGTCCAAAATCCTGCCATGGTCAAGAATGGCGACCCTATCACAAATGCGCTCGGCTTCCTCCATATAGTGAGTGGTATAGATAATCGTCCTGCCCTGCTTTTTCATGGCCTCGATAGTTTCGAATATCGAATTGCGGGACTGCGGGTCCACGCCGACCGTCGGCTCATCGAGCAGTAAAAGCGGCGGCTCGTGCAAAAAGGCGCAGACCATATTAAGCCGGCGTTTCATTCCGCCGCTGTATTTCGAAACCCGCTCTTTGCGCCGTTGTGTCAGTCCTGCTATTTCAAGGCAATTGCTGACGCGCTGTTTTAATTTTTGCCCGCTCAGTCCGTATATCCTGCCGAAGAAACGCAGATTTTCCTCCGCCGAAAGCTCCTCGTATATCGCCAGCGTTTGCGGCACCACCCCCAGAGACAAACGAACCTCAATCAAACTTGGGTCGGTCTTGCCGTCAAGCGTAACTGTTCCGCTATCGGGTTTGGCAAGTCCGCAGAGCA